>Ga0207667_10011116_pt1 | contig 10481 bp, 5 predicted proteins | sample KBSCornC52_FD_184301 | JGI IMG/M metagenome (GOLD analysis project Ga0207667, IMG submission 184301) | Corn rhizosphere microbial communities from Kellogg Biological Station, Michigan, USA - KBS Corn C5-2 (SPAdes) (version 2) | ecosystem: Host-associated > Plants > Roots > Rhizosphere > Soil ...
ATCAAACTGGGAAACGATTGAGCCTTACTTTAAAGAATTGTTGGATAGAGAAATTTCTTCTGCAGAAAGTTTACAACATTGGCTTGCCAATATGAGTGAACTGGAAGCAGCCATAAATGAAGATGTTTGTTGGCGCCAGATAAAGATGACTTGTGATACAACCGACAAACAACTGGAAGAGTCATTCAATTTTTTCTGCATGGAAATTCAGCCAAAGATTCAACCGTACGCTGATGCACTTAATAAGAAACTGGTCAACTCTCCTTTTGTAAATAGCCTCGATAAAGAAAAATATTTTACTTACCTGCGTTCAGTTAAAAAAAGTATTGAGCTTTTTCGTGAAGCCAATATTCCATTGCAGGCTGAACTTGCCGTATTGCAACAACAATATGGAATGATTACCGGCAAGATGGTAATTGAAGTTAACGGTAAAGAGTATACGCTCCAACAAGCCGCTAAATTTTTGGAAAGTCACGATAGAAAATTGCGTGAAGAAGTTTACAGAAAAATCAATGCACGAAGACTGGAAGACCAGGATATATTGAATAAGCTTTTTAATCAATTAATTGAAAAACGCCAACAGGTAGCTGTTAATGCAGGCTTTGAAAATTACAGGGATTATGAATTTAAAGAGCTTGGCCGTTTTGATTATACCAAAGAAGATTGCTTCAGGTTTCATGATTCAGTAAAGCAACATGTATTGCCATTAGTGAATAAAATTTATGAGAAGAAAAAGAAGAAATTACATTTAGAGACGCTGCGTCCATGGGATACAGAAGCGGAGCCGGAGGGAACCAAACCTCTCACTCCTTTTGAAACAGGAAGTGAACTATTGAATAAATCTATTGAATGCTTTACAAAGCTTCGCCCCTTCTTTGGTGATTGTCTGAAGCAAATGAATGCTATGAAACACCTTGACCTGGAAAGCAGGAATGGCAAGGCTCCCGGCGGTTATAATTGCCCATTGGCTGAAAGCGGCGCTCCTTTTATTTTTATGAATGCGGCCGGGCAAATGCATGATGTAACAACCATGGTTCATGAAGGCGGGCATGCCGTGCAATCATTTCTTACCCATAATCTTGAATTGAATGCATTCAAAGATTATCCAATGGAAATTGCAGAAGTGGCCAGCATGTCAATGGAGCTTTTTACAATGGATTATTGGGATGTATTTTTTGATAACAAAGAAGATCTTGCCAGGGCAAAAGAACATCAGTTAGAAAGAACGATTACTATTTTTCCATGGATAGCTGTTATCGACAAATTTCAACATTGGATTTACGAACATCCGCAACAAGCGGTTGAAGAAAGAACCAAAGCATGGATGGAAATTCTTAATGATTTTTCAGATGATGTAATTGATTACAGCGGCCTTGAAAGTTTTAGGCAAAATCATTGGCAAAAGCAATTGCATTTGTATGAAGTTCCATTCTATTATATTGAATATGGCATAGCACAATTAGGCGCCATTGGTATGTGGATGCAATACAAAAAAAATCCGGAAGCGGCGCTGGACAACTATATGAAAGCACTAAGCCTTGGAGGTACTAAAACCTTACCCGAGTTATATAAAGCCGCAGGGCTTACATTTGATTTCTCCCCTGAAAATATTAAAGTGCTGATGGATTTTGTAAATGAAGAGATGGAGAAGTTGTAATAAAGAATCCATATTTCCTTAGATAATATTAATTTAGTATGTCTGGATGACCTTGTGTCTTGGACTAAATGGTTAGCTTAAATTAGCCCATTTTTATACCAAATTAAAAATATTAAAAACAAGAAAGTCAAGCCAATGTAAGTAAACAAAACTATTTTGCCCTTTTTTATCTCTTCAGAGGTCATAGACATTTTCTCCAATTCTGATTTTTTTATTAAGAGTCGGATTAAAATAATTACTGGAATAACTATAAATAGTGCGGTGTGTGAAAAAGTAGAAATTCTATCATTCTTATCTGAAGGAAAAAGAAGTTCTGTCTTATTAATTAAAATAAAAAATTGCAAAATATGAATACAAAATAAGAACGTTAATAAAGCAATTGAATTTAAGTACGGAGTGTTTGTCTTATTCTTCTTGTTAATAGAAAATGTTATGAATGCCATATATCTAATTAAACGCATATACATATTTACTTTTTGTTAATCAAAATTTTATCAAAAAACCAATTCACTCCCGTTGTTTTCTCTGCTTCAGGCTCTGTGCTGTTGCAGAACACGGTTGCAGGAACTCACTATCCATATAATGATAATATTTAGAATCACTCAAAAATAATACAAATGAATTCATTCTTTCTCCACTTACTACTTCAAATAATTATTTAGTTTCTTTGCGCATACAATTCAAATAAAGTATGTGGCAACGCCTTGCAAAGTTTGTTTTACAAAACCGGTTAGTTCTTTTAATTCTTTTGTTTTTGTGTACTGGTTTAATGGCATTTTATGCAAGCAAAATAAAACTCAGCTACGAGTTTTCAAAAGCTATCCCAACAGATAATCCAAAATACCAGGACTATCTTTCTTTTAAAAATAAGTTTGGAGATGATGGTAACCTTTTAGTAATTGGTGTTCAAACTGATTCTTTTTTTCAATTGAGTAAGTTTAATTCATTTAAAAAATTAAACAACGATTTAAAAAAAATTCCTCATGTTGAAAATGTATTGAGTGTTGCCAATGCTGCTGATCTCGTAAAAGATACTGCTACTCAAAAATTAAATGCTGTTCCAATTTTTGATTCCACTTTTCACTCGCAGGAAAAATTAGATAGTTCCGTAAACTTATTACATACACTGCCTTTCTATAAATCACTTCTATACAATCCTGCAACTAATTCGTATTTAATCATTGTTCGCATCAATAAAGCAATATTGAATTCCCCCGGTCGCACTAAAGTAATTAATGATATTGTAGAGGCAGCCGGTAGTTATACTTCCCAAACAAATATTCCAACGCACATTAGCGGGCTGCCTTTAATTCGCACACAGGTTGCTGACAGGATTGCACATGAAATGAAATGGTTTATTATTGGTTCGCTTGCGCTTTCTGCATTGATTTTACTAATTATGTTTCGGTCACTATCCACTACCCTGTTATCATTGCTGGTGGTTATTATTGGCGTAATATTTAGTGTTGGCATTACCGAACTTTTCGGTTATAAAATAACATTGCTTACAGCTTTAATTCCGCCGCTTGTAGTCGTTATAGGAATTCCCAACTGCATTTACTTTTTAAATAAATATCATTCCACGTTTAAAAGAACCGGAAATAAAGAACAGTCTCTGATTGATATGGTTAGCAAAATGGGCGTAGTTACCCTGTTTTGCAATTTAACTGCTGCTATTGGCTTTGCTGTTTTTGCATTAACCAATAGTGCTATACTAAAGGAGTTTGGGCAGGTTGCGGGTCTTAGCATCATGCTTATTTTCGTGATCTCTTTTATATTGTTACCGGGCGTTCTAACTTATATGCCCGTTCCTGGTAGTAAGCAATTAAACTATTTAAACGTAAGATTTTTTACAAATATTCTTTTAAGAATTGAGCGTTGGGTTATGCACCATAAATTTATCGTCTACTCCTTAACGATAGTTGTTGTTATCTTTTCAGCTTTTGGAATTTTTAAATTAAAAACTGAAGGTTTTATTGTAGATGATTTACCAAAAACCGACAAGATTTATACTGACTTAAAATTTTTTGAAAAAAACTTTGGCGGCGTAATGCCGCTGGAAATAATAATTGATTCAAAAAAAAGATATGGCCTTGCGGGCACCCGTATTTTGCCAGTACTTCAAAAAATGGATTCCCTTTCAACTTATATCGTTTCTCAAAAAGAAATGGCGAGGCCGCTTTCAATAGCCGAAGGAATAAAATTTGTTAAGCAGGGATTTTATGACGGAGACTCATCTGCCTATTCCATTCCTGATAGTTACCAGGCTGCATTTTTAGGAGAATATTTGAAACCCAACACAGATAGTGGTACTTCAAAAAATAACCTTTCAAACTTGTTGCAGAGTTTTATAGATACCGCAAAAGAAAGCACACGCATGAGTATTAACATGGCCGATGTTGGCACCAAAAAACTTCCTGTAATTCTTGATGGAATTAGAGATAGAACAAATGAACTTTTTGATTCTTCAAAATTCAAAATAACTTTTACCGGGTCAACGATTACTTTTTTAGAGGGCAGTATTTTCATAATAAACGGGTTGAAACAAAGTCTCTTATGGGCATTTTTATTTATTACTCTATGTATGCTCTATTTGTTTAAATCATTGCGAATTTTAATTTGTTCTCTCATACCCAATTTAATTCCACTAGTGGTAACTGCAGGTATCATGGGATGGACAGGTGTTCGCTTAAAACCCTCTACAGTGCTCATTTTCAGTGTGGCTCTTGGTATAGCGATAGACGTTACTATTCGATTTCTCGTCAATTATAAACAGGAACTTCCGCTAAATAATTTTGATGTTAAAAAAACGGTCTCCGAAACAATTAAACACACAGGCTTAAGCATTTTATATACTTCACTTGTACTAATTGCTGGCTTTATCATTTTTTGCTTTAGTGGTTTTGGCGGTACGCAATCATTGGGCTGGCTCACATCAATTACTCTCTTAACCGCAACTTTAACCAATCTCATTTTATTGCCTGTGTTGCTACTCTCCACGGGTAAAAAAAATAATTGATTTCGTCCTGTATTTTTTTGTTTTAAAATGCAGCATTTATGAAGATTTTGTGTCTATACTTACAGATTTGTGACCGTGTAATTATATTTGCTAATTAAAATTAATGTTCATGAGAAAACTTTTATTGACCTTATCAGCAATATTTTTATTATTGATAAGCGGATATGCCCAGAAAAGAACCATTACAGGAACCGTAACCGATGAAAAGGGAAATCCGATTGCGAACGCAAGTGTCCAGATCAAGGGGACTGTAATAGGAACAACTACAAATGCCGATGGCACCTATACTATAAGTGCACCCGCAAATGGTAAAACATTAATCTTCTCCTCAGTAAATGCAGAGTCGCAACAAATTGCAATTGGAAGCGACGACGTTATTAACCTAAGCATGAAAAGTACCAATACAGTTCTTGCTGAAGTTGTTGTTACTGCCTACGGTAATACAAAGAAAAAGGCCTTTACCGGAACTGCGTCTACCATAAAGGCGGATGATGTGAAAGATCTGCAGGTAAGCAGTATTGGGAATATGTTACAAGGCACGGCGAGCGGCGTTTTAATCTCAAACGACAACGGCCAGCCTGGAGAAAATCCGGAAATAAGAATTAGGGGAATAGGTTCAATTAATGCAAGTGCTTCACCGTTGATTGTTGTTGATAATGCTCCATATGACGGCAATTTAAACAATATTAATCCAAGTGATATTGAAAGCTATACCATATCCAAAGATGCGTCAGCTACGGCACTCTATGGGTCAAGAGCTGCCAATGGCGTTATATTTATTACCACAAAGACCGGGCGCGGAAAACCGCAGGTTAATCTGTCAGCAGTAACCGGGTTTTCTAAAAGGGCAGTCAATGATTACCCATATGTAAGCCCGGCACAGGAATATGAATTAACCTGGGAAGCTTTAAAAAACCAGGCAACACTGGATCCGACACTGGTTACCAATTCTGGCGCTTCTTCTCCGCAAGATTACGCCAGTAAAAGTGTTGTAGGTGTTTTAGTCTATAATCCTTTTGGTGTTCCTCAACCTATAGGCACAGATGGTAAATTGGTAAGTGGCACCAAACTTTTATGGAATCAAAACTGGGCAGATGCATTGTTAAGAACTGGTATTCGCAATGACTATAATATAAATGTTTCAGGTGGTTCCGATAAGACTAAATATTATTTCTCGGGAGGTTTTCTTGATGATGAAGGGATTCCAATCGAATCAGATTTCAAGAGATTTACAGGCAGATTAAAAGTAGACACAAAAGTAAATGATTGGCTTGATGCCGGTATTAATACAAGTCTTGTGTACTCAACTCAAAATTATCCCATTCAGGGTGGCTCTGCTTATTCTAATATAATTGGATGGATACGCAATATTTCGAATATATATCCTGAATACATTTTAGACCCGGCAACAGGGCAACCCATTTTGGATGCCAATGGAAAAAAGCAATTTGATTTTGGAAACAATGGTCCTTTAACAAGACCTATTCTCAACCCGGGAAATCCTGCTGGAACTACTGTTCTTAATCCTACTACCAATGGTCGGTATTCAACATCAGCAACGGCGTACCTGGAAGCTCAAATAATAAAGGGATTAAAATTCAGGACCCAATATGCACTGGGTATTTTTGATGTGCAGGCAGATTATTACTATAATCCTTTTGTGGGTGATGGTTCTTCTTACGGTGGTTTAAGTGATAAGGCAAGAAATCAATATACTTCGCAGACTTTTACTAATACGCTTACTTATGATAAAACTTTTGGGGAACATCATATAAATGTATTAGGCGGTATGGAAGCTTACAGGTATCATGATACTTATGTGGAAGCACAGTCAAGAGGATTTACCTTCCCCGGCTTAACCGAGTTAGCTTACGGAAGTACACCAAGTGTGGCCACTTCAAATTCAGGTGATGAGAGGCTGGTAAGTTATTTTAGCCGCTTAAATTATGATTATGGTGAGAAGTATCATATTTCATTGTCAGTTCGGGCAGACGGTTCCAGTAAGTTTGCTGATTCATCAAGATGGGGAACCTTCTACTCAATAGGAGGTGCATGGAATTTGAACAAAGAAAATTTTCTCAGCAGGATCAATGCACTTAGCGATTTAAAACTCAGAGCAAGCTACGGTACTACGGGTAACCGTTCGTTGCCGGGTTATTTTCCTTACTTAGGCCTGTATTCAGCGGGAGCCAATATTGCTGACTACAGCGGTTCAATAATAACGCAGCTTGGAAATGGCAATCTGCATTGGGAAACTCAGAAAAACCTCGACCTCGGGATAGACTTCGGATTGTTTAAAAACAGGATCACCGGCTCTTTCACCTATTTTGAAAAAAATTCTGCCAATCTTTTATTTTTTAGGCCACTGCCTCCTTCGGTTGGTTTAAACGGTATTAATGATAATATTGCCAAAGTTTCTAACAAAGGTGTTGAAATAGATCTTACAACAAAAATTATCGACTCAAGGAATTTTACATGGGTTACCTCTTTCAACGCAACACACGTAAAAAACAAAATCATAAGCTTGCCAGATGAGCCACGTACATACGACGGGCCTGGGTTGAGTAATCTGAAAGTAGGGCAGCCTCTCAATAACTTTTATATAAGAGAGTATGCAGGCGTTGATGCTTCTGACGGTGCACCGATGTGGTACCAGGATGAAAAAGATGCCAACGGTAAGGTGATTGGCAAAGTAGTAACTAAAAGCTGGAGTGCCGCAACACGCTACTATGAAGGTACTTCTCTCCCTGACTGGAGTGGTGGCGTTACCAGCAGAATGTCTTATAAAAATATAGACCTGACGGTATTAATTTATTGCAACATTGGTGGAAAAATATATGATGCCGACTACGCAGGATTAATGTACAGCAGCACTGGATTACAACCCGGAAGTCAATGGAGTACTGATATACTTAACCGTTGGCAAAGCCCATCAAATCCCGGCGATGGCAGAACGCCAAGATTATTAACTACATCAGATGACCAGGGCACTTCTACCTCTACGCGTTTTTTGTATGATGATTCTTATGCCCGCATCAGGAATATCACTTTGGGATATAATTTTCCAAAAGCGCTATTAAGCAAGATCAATTTTGTGAGTGCAAGGTTTTATGTTGATATGCAAAATCCATTTACATTTTTTGGACGCAAGGGCCTTGATCCTGAAGAAGGCTTAAGTGGCATAACAGATAATACATCCAGCGTGTATAAAACTATTTCTGTTGGAATAAATGTAGGGTTCTAATTCTAAACTTTTAATTTTTTAATAATGAAAAAAGTAAAATATTTAATAATAATTATAAGTGCAGCCACGTTAGCCCTGTCCGGTTGCTCCAAGAAATATCTTGATGATATAAAGCCTGCAGATGGCAGCCTATCCGATGGAGTAATATTTACGTCAAAAACAGGTGTTGATAATGCATTAACAGGCATCTACTATTTATTTCAACAATACGTGCCTGACGACGCAAGGCAAAATATGTTTGGGTTGAAAACTATCCAGTTCAATTTTGATATGCGAGGTAATGATCTAATTTCTGACCCCAGTAACTGGTGGACTTACGAAAACAGTTGGACCGAAAATACCTACGGCAGAATAGCGACTGCAACCAGGGATGAGCAAATATGGAATCTTTTCTATAAAGCCATAAATAATGCGAATGCAATTATTTTAAACACGCCTAATATTCCGGAAGGAGACGCCGTAAAAAATGCGCTGATCGGAGAAGCCAAGGCATTAAGAGCCTATTCTTATTTTTGGTTGGCGAGGATTTATCAATTCACATATGCAAAAGATCCAAACGCCCCCGGAATACCTCTTTACACCGCTCCTGCTTCGTCTTCAAGCAATGGAAACCCAAGGGCGTCATTAAAAGATGTTTATGATTTGATAACCAGTGATCTTGAATTTGCTGTTGCCAATTTAACAACCGACAGGATTGACAAATACAGGATTAATAAAAATGTGGCAGAGCTTATTCTGGCAGAAGTGTACCAGGAACTCGCCATGTCCGACAACACGCTGTGGGCAAAGGCAATAAGCAATGCGAAGGCTGCAAGAGTTGGATATCCATTAATGAGCGGCGGAGAGTATGCAAGCGGTTTTAATTCTGTCACTAACGAAGAGTGGCTTTGGGGTATACAATTCAATGCTTCACAGTCGTTGTTATATGCTTCGTTCTTTGGTTATATTGATCCGTCCCCGAGCAATAACCGTTACCAGGATATTTATGTGAACACCACATTCGTTAACCAGTTTAGCGCTACCGATGTTAGAAATCTTTTTGTTCCCGCACCTAGTCAAAACGCTTCGTGGCAAGTATGGATGACCGCAAAATTCCGTGATAATGCATCTTTTTCCGGCGATTTAGTATTGATGCGTTCAGCCGAAACCTATCTTATAGAAGCCGAAGGTGATGCACAAATGGGACAATTGGAGGCTGCCAAAGATGCCTTATATGTGTTGCAATTAAAAAGAGATCCCAATGCTGTAAGATCAACAGCGCCAGATAAGACAACTTTGATTAATGAAATTCTTTTGGAAAGACGTAAAGAATTATACGCCGAAATGGGAGTACAATATTTTGATCTGAAAAGGTATCAAATGCCTTTAGTAAGAGATGGCAACGAGTGGAGTTTACTCAATATTCCTCCGGATAGTAATAAGTGGAGATGGCAACTGCCACAAGCGGAAATGGATGCTAATAAGAGCCTGACTTCAGCAGATCAAAATCCTCTTTAAATTCTTAAAAAGAAAAACGATGAATATAAAATTAAAAATTTATTTATTAGTGTTTACTCTTTTTGCTATGGGATTCTTTTCCTGTAAGAAAGACAACACTATTACCACGCCGGTCTTGTTGGAATTTGTAGGCCAAACTGCAACCGGACAATATGCAATAAAAAATGACCCGAAATCAGTTTTTAAAATTCCCGTTGGTATTACCAAAGCATATAATAAAGACATAACTATTCAATTCACCTATTCCTCGTCAACTGCTACAGCCGGACAACAGTATAACGCACCGGCTAGTATGACAATTAAGGCAGGCGAGGTTGTAGACTCACTTGATATAAACGGGATTTTTGCAGGATACCCTACCGTAACAAAAGTGGATACGTTAAATATCACCATGTCCAGCAATGATGTTCCTTTAGCTACTGCACTTAATACTAAGTATATTTTAATAATGAAAAAGTACTGGGAAGCAGACCTGAATGCTTTTTCGGGAGTTTATACGGACCAGGATTATTTCGGAGGGGCACCTGACGGAGGACCTTATCAGGTTACCATCACCCCGCTATCGATAAATGGTTCTACCAGCTATGTAGCGATTACTGGTTTATGGGGTATAGACCAGCCTCCAGTGAACGTAACTTTAAATTGGAGCAATATCGACACCGGAACAACAGTTGTTCCTAAAGCTCCCTGGTTTGTTCACCCCACTTATGGGCAGGCTACTATCAATCCTCACGGAACGGGAACCTTCTCAACAACCAATAACACCATGACAATAATTTATGAAGCTACAGTTGCGGCAGGAAGTTTTGGTGTTGAGACAACTGTATTGGTTAAATAATAGCATTCGCTTTTACAAAATTGATAAGATAAAATGAGCCGAAAAAGCCGCGTCCCAAAGGTGGCTTTTTTTTATTGGCTGATTTTCATTTTATGGCACGGGATCGTGACCATGCCCTCCCCATGGATTACAACTTGCTATTCGTTTAATTGTAAGCCACAAACCTTTTATAGGACCATATTTTTTTAAAGCTTCAATGCCATATTGTGAGCAGGTTGGCGTGTAG
>Ga0207667_10011117_pt1 | contig 10480 bp, 6 predicted proteins | sample KBSCornC52_FD_184301 | JGI IMG/M metagenome (GOLD analysis project Ga0207667, IMG submission 184301) | Corn rhizosphere microbial communities from Kellogg Biological Station, Michigan, USA - KBS Corn C5-2 (SPAdes) (version 2) | ecosystem: Host-associated > Plants > Roots > Rhizosphere > Soil ...
CGGGCGCACCCACGTCGGCGTCCCCGTGATCGACGTTACCGACAATGCCAACCCCACGCCAACAGCGTATCTGACGACGACCTCGATGCTTGACCCCTGGGAGTCGCTGAAGGTGAACGAGCGGCGACAGCTGCTGGCGGCCGACAACGGACATAACGGAGGCGGCGGGCCCGAGGTCGACATCTACGACCTGTCGAGCGATTGCCGCAATCCGCAGCTCCTTGCGAGCCTTCCTGTCGGCACCGGCACGGATGGCAGCGGCGTCGTCCACAACATCGTCGGACACGAAGGCAGTTGGGCGCCCGACGGCTTGACGTATTACGGAGGCGACCTGCGTACGAGCGGCGGCCAGTACTACGCCGTCGACACGGTCGATCCAACACATCCGAAGCTCATTACGACGTGGGTTCCCGGGTTCGCGAACGTGCACGGCATGTCGATCAGCGACGACGGTAATCGCGGCTACTTCGTTTCCCTGGGAACGTCCGGCGGCGTGCCGGGCCTGACCAATCCTGCCGTTGCGGCGAGCAACGGCCTGCTGATCTACGACTTGAGTGACATCCAGGCACGCAAGCCGAACGCCCAGGCGAAGCTGATCAGCACGTTGTTCTGGAAGGACGGATCGGGCGCGCAGCACACGATTCCGATCAAGATCGCGGGCAAGCAGTACCTGGTCTTCGTCGACGAAGCCGGGTCGGGCGGCTTCAGCAGCGCAGCGCAGGAAGCCGGCGCGTGCGCAGCAGGGATGCCTCCGTTCCCGATGGCGCGCATCATCGACATCAGCGACGAAACGAAGCCGAAGATCGTATCGCGATTGATGCTCGAGACGCATGACCCTGCCAATTGCGGCGCGGTCCTGCCCGACCTGGTGGGCCTTTCTATCTTCACCTACGGCAGCCACTACTGCAGCGTCGACAACAGGGAGAAAGCCACGACGCTCGCGTGCGGGTATTTCAACTCGGGCATTCGCGTGTTCGATATCCGCAATCCGGCGCGTCCCACGGAAATTGCTTACTTCAATCCCCCGGGCACGACAACGGCTAGCACCGGCTCCAACCACACGTCGATCGGTCAGTGGCGCTCGGGTGGACCGGATTGGTGCAGCGCGCAGGTGCATCTGAATGCGGCAAACGGAACGCTATGGACGACCTGCCAGGACAACGGTCTCCTCACGCTCAAGTTCACCCACGGCGCATGGCCGTTCCCCGAGAGCAAGACTCCGGCTGGCCAGCAAAACTAGAAAGATCGGGCGGCAGGCAATTAATTACCGCTTCGCGTTCCTCGGATGGCCCCGGCGAACCGTCGCTGGGGCCATCGTCATTTGCGAGGGCGCTCGACGGTTCAACTGACGAGATGACGCATCACTTGCTTGCAACGGCAGGACTCGCAACGCTACTTTGCGCCGCCGCGCTCTCGCGAGCGGCTCCGGCAGTGAGCCAGGAGATCCGCATTCACGGCGGCGCGTGCGCCGGCACACTGCATCTGGTCGCACGGGATGCAACGCTCTCCGATGTCCTGAGACGGCTGGCGGAAGCGCTCCATTTCGAGCTGGTCGACGACGCGCAAAGCAACGCGCCGGTCAGCGTCGATGTGACGCGTAAGCCGGTCGATCTCGTTGCCAACGTCGCCGCGGCGGAAAACGTCAGCATGACGCTCGCGCGCAATCCGCGCTGCCCGCGCTACCCGCGAATCGTGAAGGTGTGGGTCCTGCCGCGTGAAGGCGCCAGTCGAACGGGCGCGGCCGCGACAGCAGGGCTTCGTCCGCGCGACCAACCCGACGTCGAGCAGGCCCGACGGGAGAAAGCAGGAATTGACATGGTGTTGCGCGCGCATGGCGTGTCGCCGGCGTCAGGCGAGCAGGCAAAGGCGCGATAGGATGCCAATCGACCGGTCAGGCATGTCGCTCATCGTCCGTTGCGTTGCGACCGCGGGGTTGTTTGCCAGCACGCGGGCTTTCGCATTCGAAAGCGACGTCCATTTCGGCCTCACGCAGTGGCTCGCGATGCAGGCCGGATTCGGCAGCGAGGCCGCGCAGATCATCGCGACCGGCGATCAGCGGGTCGACTCCGGCGACATGCAGTTCATCGAGCTCGTGCTGATCTACGCGTGCGTCGGCAAGGACGAGCTCGGTCAGCGGCTCGCCCGCGATCAGCACTATCCTTCGGCGGGTCCGGCGACCGGGCCGCCGGAGCAGCGCATGGTGCAGCCGGGAAGCGCGCCGGCACTGAAGGCGGCGACCGAACTCTTGAAGACGCCGCTCGACAAGTCGCCGTACATGCTGTTGCTGCTGGGCGGCGCCGTGCACACGCTACAGGATTCGTGGTCGCACCAGGGAACGCCTGACGTGCCGCGACCGGGTGATGCCATCACGTGCGACCCGAATCGGGCGTGGGCGCATCCGGCGGCCCGTGGTGGCTGGAATTCGCACAAGGCCGACCTCACGATGTACTGGCCGGCGGACACCCTCGCGATGGCGAAGGCGAGCTACGACATCTTCGCCCGATATCCGATGCCGGCGGGCGCGAAGCAGAAGCCGAAGTCATGGAACGAAATCGCACCGGCGCTCGACGCGTTTGCGCGCGCATCGACGAAGACCGACAAGAAGAACTGGTTCGTCGCGCACGGCATTACCGACGTGTCGTTCCTCGAAGGGATCAGTCTTCCCGACGGCAAGGAGCCGTTCACGCAGCGGTGGCCGGGCCGCAAGCTGCCTCCGTTGCCGTCGGCGCAATCGCGCCAGCACGACGTGAACACGGATCTGCTCGCGTTCTTCAGTCGCTTCTTCACGCAATGGATGTCGAGCGACGACTTCGCCGCACTCGCGACGACGTTCGGACTCGTGACCGGGAAGCGCGGCAGGAAACCGGTTCCCGATGCGCAACTCGTCGCGCGCCTCAAGGTATGGCGGCTGCGCGACCATGGCCGCGTCGCGGACATCGCGCATTCGTTGAAGCCGCTGTCCGCGATCCAGCGTCGACAGATCGATGCGGCGGCGAAGTCGAGCGATGCGTTAGCGCGGTACACATCTCCCGGCGACGCGTTCTTTCCGCTGCTGCCGCGTGGCAAGGACATCTCGCCGCTGCTGCCGTTTTATGTATCGGCTGATAATTCGATTGCCGGCAAGCCGCGCGCGGTCGCGGTGACCAAGCTGCGACACGCACCGTACGATTCGATCGCGGTCGTCGCCGAGCAGGTCGACGGCCAGTGGCGGGTCGTGGCGATCACATCGACGACCGACCATTGATCGCGGAACCGGGCGCCTCACTCACGACGTGTTGCGGGCTCCCGATCTTCGTGGGCGATAAAAAGCCCCGCGGGCTTCGCGCCGGTGGGGCCCCGTAAATTCGACCAGGGTCGAGTCCGACCGCGGCAATTTCGTTGCCGGAATCGTTGCGCTGCCGGTCGTATAATTCCGCGGCGCTCGTCAAGCTCGAATCCCCGTGTACATCCTCCGCCTGCTCGCCGTCATCGGCCTTACTGCGCTCGCCGGTTGCGGCGACCAATCGCCCGCCGGCTCGACGCCGGCAAAGTCCGCGCAGCCGGTTGCCGACGCGCCGGTCGCGCGCGGCCTGTTCAGCGAAGTTGCGAAGCAGGTCGGCATCGACTTTCGCCACGTCAACGGCATGAGCGGCGAGTTCTACTACCCCGAAGTGATCGGTGCCGGCGTCGCACTGTTCGACTTCGATAACGACGGGCGGCTCGACGTGCTGATCCTGCAGGGCCAGGCACTGGCTGCATCGGCACCGGCCGATCCGGCGATGTGCACCGCGCGCCTTTATCGCAACGCACTCGACGTGCGCGCCGACGGCACCCGCGATCTGCGTTTCACCGACATCACCGCAACATCGAAGCTGTGCTCGCACGGGTACGCGATGGGTGTCGCGATCGGCGATTACGATGGCGACGGCTACCCGGACGTCTTCATTACGCACTTCGGCGCGCCGAACCAGCTCTTCCACAACAACGGCGACGGCACGTTCACCGACGTCACGCGGAAGGCCGGCGTCGGCGGCGACGGCCGCTGGGGAAGCAGCGCGACCTTCTTCGATTTCGACGGCGACGGCCGGCTCGATGTTTACGTCGCCAATTACGTCGACTATTCGCTCGCCAACAACCAGAAGTGCTTCGCCAGCACGAGCGCACGCGACTATTGCGCGCCGTCGGGCTACAAGCCGGTACCCGGCATGCTCTATCGCAATCGCGGCGACGGCACGTTCGAGGACGTGTCGCTCAAGTCGGGCATCACGAAGGCGTTCGGCGCCGGGCTTGGCGTGATGGCGGTCGATCTCAACGACGACGGCTGGCCGGATCTCTACGTCGCGAACGACGGCAATCCGAATCAGCTCTGGATCAACCAAAAGGACGGCACGTTCAGGAACGAGGCCGACATTCGCGGCGCCGCCGTCAATGCGGACGGCATGGCTGAGGCCGGCATGGGCATCGACATCGGCGACTTCGACGGCAACGGCAGCGACGACATCTTCCTCACGCATCTGACGCGCGAGAAGAGCACGCTGTTCGTCAATCGCGGGGAGGGCTATTTCGAGGATCGCAGCGTCGAGGTCGGCGTCGCCGCGCCGAGCATTCCGTTCACTGGTTTCGGGACCGCATTCCTCGACTACGACAACGACGGCTGGCTCGACGTCGTTGCGGCCAACGGCGCGGTGCACCTGATCGAGGAATTGCGCGCAAAAGGCGACCCCTACCCGCTGCATCAGCGCAAGCAGTTGTTCCACAACCTGGGGAACGGTCATTTCGAGGAAGCAACCGCGGCAGGCGGCGCGGCGTTCGAACTATCAGAAGTGGGGCGCGGCCTCGCGGTCGGCGACCTCGACAACGATGGCGGCGTTGACTTCGTCGTGAACAACAACAACGGGACGTTCCGCGTGTTCCACAACGACGTCGGTGCCGCGTCGAGCTGGCTCGGATTGCGACTCCTGAGCGGCAAGCATGACGCGTATGGCGCGCGTGTAGAGGTGCATCGCGCAGGCCTGCCGGTCGTCTGGCGACGCGTGCGTGCCGACGGAAGCTACCTGTCCGCCAACGATCCGCGCGTCGTCGTCGGTCTCGGCACGCACGCGAAGGTCGACGCGCTCATCGTTCACTGGCCCGATCGCGTCGTCGAATCGTTCGACGTGCCGCCGCTCGCGCACTACACGACGCTCGTCGAGGGCAGCGGACGCAAGGAGGCGAAGCGATGAGCGGAGGCGGAGCGATCCGTCGATGCGCAGCCGTCGTCGGCCTCGCGCTCTCCGCGCTGCTGCTGCTGGTCATGGTGGGCTGCACCGATTACACGCGCGGACTAACCGAACTACCGGCGGTCGAGACGAAGGGACTCGAGCCATCGGTGATCAAGGCGGTCGAGCGGGCCCGCGCGCAATTCGATTCGATCGCCGCGAAGCGTCCTGCCCGCGACAAGCTCGCCGACGCGTATGGCGAGCTCGCGATGACGTACCACGCGCAGGACCTCGTCGCGCCCGCCGCCGTCGCGTATGCGAATGCGCACGCGCTTGCACCCGACGACAAGCGGTGGTCGTATCTGCTCGGCCACCTGTACAACGATTCCGCACGCGTGCCCGAAGCGATCGCGAGCTTCGAAGCGACGATCGCGAAGCACCCGACGGATGCGCCGGCGCTGCTGGCACTCGGGCAGATCTATCTGCAGACGGGCGCATTCGACAAGTCCGAAGCGATGTACGAGCGGTTGCGCGCGCAGCCGGGGGGACAGGCGGCGGCACTCGCCGGCCTTGGCAAGCTCGCGCTTGCCAGGCACGACTATCCGACGGCGGTTGCGCATCTCGAGGAAGCGCTGAAACTCGTGCCCGACGCGTCGCGCTTGCGCCAGCCACTCGCAATGGCATATCAGGGCGCGGGCAACAAGGCGAAAGCCGAAGAGCAACTGCGTCTGTTCCATACCGACGGCTTCGAGCCGACGGTCGACGATCCGCTGGCGGATGCGCTATCGGACAAGGTGGCTGCGTCGCGCGTGCTGTTGCGGCGCGGGCAACGCGACGGCAAGGCGGGGCGCTTCGATCTCGCTGAGAAGGCATTCCGGCGCGCAGTCGCGGCCGATCCCGACGATGCCGAGGCGATCGCGAATCTCGGCATTTCGCTCGCGAACCTCGGGCGAATCGACGAGGCGCAACAGCGGCTCGAGGAGGCGCTCGGGAAGGACGACTCGATCGTCGCCGCGCACTTGAGCCTCGGCGTCGTTTACGACCGCAAGGGCCGCGATAGTTCGGCGATCGAGCAGTATGCACGGACGGTCGCGCTCGATCCCGCGAATGTCGCGGCGCTCGTCTACCAGGCCGACGCATTGATGCGAACGGGCGAGGCGGCCAGGGCCATTCCCCTTTATCGCGATGCGCTTGCACGCGCACCCCGAGCGGCAAGGATGGAAATGTCGCTCGCGATGGCGCTCATTCGCAACGGCGACCAGGCGCAGGCGCGCGCCGTGCTCGAAACGGCCCTCACCGCACAGCAGGACAACTACGCGGTCGCGAATGCGCTCGCACGCCTGCTAGCCACGGCGACCGACGCGTCGCTGCGCGATGGCGCGCGTGCGCTGGAACTCGCGCGCAACGTCTTCGCCGCCACGCGCAGCCCGGAAGTCGGCCAGACGTATGCAATGGCGCTCGCCGAGACGGGCCGTTTCACCGAGGCGGCGAAGCTGCAGCAGGAAACGCTGATTGCTTACGAGCGGTCGAAGCTTCCGGTTTTCCGCCCGGCGCTCGAACGCAACCTCGAACGCTACAAGCGCAACGAGCCGGCGCGCGAGGGCTGGGCGCCCGAGGACCCGATCTTTCAGCCGCGAAGCCCCGCAGCGCAGCGGATCGGGACACGGCCCTCCTGACGGGCCGTGCAGCAGCGGCGCCGTCAGCTCGGCGGCGGCACCAGCACCTGTCCGCCGGCGATCGGCAGCGACAGTATCCATAGCCCGACGGTCGTGAAAATGATCATCAGGATCAGCATCGGCAGCTGGCTCACGACGGCGCGCTTCGTGCCGCGGAAGGCGCGCAGCGCCTCGATGTGCGACAGGTACACGCCGAGAATGTGACCGATCAGGATCAGCGCGACCTGCGTGTGCCAGACCGTGCCGGCATCGAGGATCAGCGGATCGGGCGGTAGCGTACCGGTGCCGAACAGGTTCCATCGGAACCCGAACGGATCGGAGGCGAGCCGCACGATCTGCAGCCCTTGCGACGTCAGCAGCGTGAAATAGTGCGTGATGTTGTAGACGAACGCGATCGGCACGAGCGACAGCGTGAACGCGAGCGCCAGCGCGCGCACCGGCTGGTTGCTGCCGGCGCCGGCCTTCGATGCAACGATGAAGGCGAGATAGACGGCCAGGTACACGAAGGGCGAGACGAGCAGCATCGCCCATTGCCAGTAGTAGTAATAGTTGACGGTGACGGTATAGGGCTGCGTCGATCCGGCGGTGAGAACCGGAAAGATATTCTTCCAGAATACGGTGACCCAGGGCAGCGTCTCGTGCAGGCCGTCGAACGCCGTCGACGAGAGCATGAACAGCACGAACAGCAATAAACTGACGTGCTCTGCCGGATGCTCCAGCAGTCCGATCAGCGGCTTGCGGTAGATGACCGCGTAACCGGCGTCCGCTTCGCGGATGTAGGCAACCGGTGCAATCAGGCCGATGAGCCGGAACATGACCGCGAAGAACTCGCCGTAACGGAACCATGCAACGCGGCCGAACAGCGCGGCGCCCGCGCCATTGATCGCCGTATACGCGATCAGCGCCACCGATAGCGAGAACGGCTGTGAGTGTCCGAAAAGCTCGATCCAGATGAAACCTGCGTACAACGCGAGCGCCGGGTAGTACGCGAGCGATCCCGGATATCGCGCGAGGCTCGACCGGCGCCCGGTTAGTGCAACGAATGCGTCGCAGAGGACGCGCCAGGGATTCACCAGCGCGTAAACGTCGCCGATCAGCGCGGTTGCGTACAGGAAGCCCAGCGCGAACACGAGCCAGAAGAACGTCATGTTGAAGTTCGTATAGACGTTCCGCGTACCGAAGAGGCCGGTGGCAATGCACAGGACGAGCAGGCTCACCGAGAGCGCGCGCATTGTCCCGAGAAGCGCGCCGGGAATGCGCAGACCCACGCCTTGGCGGGTTCGAACGAATTTCTGCGCGTCGATCGGCACGCCGGCGAAGTAGGCGACGATCGCGAACGAGACGGCGAGCGTCGCGCTGGCGCCATACGCGTACATCCAGAAAGGAACCGGCAGGTTGTAAGGTGTGCCGAACGAATGTGCGTACGCACTCGTCGCGAACAGCAACAAGGACAGGATGGCGAAAATGCGTGGCATCTGGATTCTTGCGTCGCGCCCTGCAGCGTGACGAAACATGAAGCGGAGAAGGAACATCGGGCGTCGCCGCCGGCGTAGACCGGCGCTAGCGTGACTTGTCGCTGTGCTCCTGCGTCGCGCCGTGCGCACGCCAATATAGCGGATCAACGGGCGCGTCGGTTGTCGCCGGCGCGCCGCGCGATGGAGATTGACCGTCGACGACGGCTACGCCAGGTGAAGGTCGAACTTGTCGGGGTGCGTCGGGAAGCACCCAGAGCACCGCGAGGCGCTCGCGTCGCGCGCAGCGCGCCATGGGGGCGGTCAGCATGCTGAGGTTCGACCGCGGCGCAAGGCGAGTGACGAGATTCGTAAGCTCCGCGCTGCCGCTGTAATTGACGACCGGATCGGTCGCCGATTCGAAACTGAGCTTGAAATCGTACGCCTTGGCCAGTCGCTGGAGCACGTCCGAGAGGCGCGCATCTCGCGCGACAACCGTGACGCGCGCCGCACAGCTTCCACCGGCGACTCGTATTTCGCTCGCGCCGGCCGCAGGTGCAGTGGCGAGCAGCGCCGCGCCAAACGCCGCAGCGATCATCGATGTATCGACTACGAGAACCGGTTCCCGCGATCGCTCCCGGAAACCGGATCGGAGGCAACGGCTCACTAGTTCTGCAGGCCGTTCGAGCTTTGCGGGAATGGCCACGCGCCGTGCGTGAATTTCAGCATGAGGAAGCCGTTGTCCTGGCAGGTCGTCCACAGCGTGCCCCGGTCGGCATCGAGGTGAACCTGCGCGGAGCACCAGTCGGCGCCGCCCGGCTTCCAGTTCGCGCCATGGTTCGACCCGGGGCTGGCGTTCAACGTACCGGCAGGGTTGTAGTACGCGATTTCCCGCGGACGCTGCGGATCGCGGATGTCGAAGACGCGGATGCCGGAATTGAAATAGCCGCAGGCGAGCGTCGTCGCGTTGCTCCGGTTGTCGACGCTGCAATAGTGGCTGCCGTACCAGAAGGTCGAAAGCCCGACGAGATCGGGAAGCACCTGCGCGCAGTTCGCCGGGTTGTGAATCTCGAGCGTCAGCTTCGATATGACTCTCGGATTCGTTTCATCGTTGATGTCAACGATCCGCGCCATGGGGAAGGCGCTGAAGCCCGCGTCACACGCAGCCTGCAAGCCGCTCACGCCACCGAAGATGCCTGCCGAACCGCCCTCGTCCACGGAAATCACGTAATGCCTGCCCCTGATCTTCACCGGGATCGTGTGTTGCGCAAACGAGCCGTCCTTCCACATCACCTTGCCGACGAGCTTCGGCTGCGGATTCGGCATGCGATCCTGGATTTGCGTGAGATCGTAGATCAGCAAGCCATTGGTTGCCACGGCGTTAGGGTCGTTCAAGTTGGCGGCGCCGACGCCCCCGGACAGCGAAACGAAGTAGCCGCGATAGCCATCGTCGCTGATCGACAGACCGTGCACACCGGAGATGCCGGTGTGCCAGGTGGCGAGCAGTTTTGGCGCGGTCGGATTAGCCATGTCGACCGCGTAGTACTGCGAGCCGAAGATGTCACCGCCGTAGTACGTGAGTCCGTCGGGCGCCCAGCTACCTTCGTGACCGGTCACCTTCGCCGGCTCGCCGGTGCTTCCGTCCGCCTTTCCGACCGCCACGGACGACTGGAACTGCGGATACCGGCAGTCGCCGGAAATATCGTAGATGTCGACTTCGGGTCCGCCGCCTGCATTGTGGCCGTTATCGGCCGCGAGAAGCTGGCGCCGCTCGTTGACCTTCAGCGATTCCCATGGGTCGAGCATCGATGTCGTCGTGAGGTACGACGTCGTGCTTGGATTCGCCGGATCCGAGATGTCGATGACCGGCACACCGACGTGCGTGCGGTCCTTCGTCGTGAACGATGTGCCGTGATAGGCGCAGATCTGCCCGGCCTTGGGGACGAAGCGATTGTCGCCGTTGAGCCGCGCGTCGCGGAATTCGGCCGATTGCCAGTTCGCGCCGTCGCCGCGTACCTGGCTGATCAGTTCGAGATTGCAGCTGAAACCCTGGAATCCGGTTGCTCGCAATTGCGCCGGAACCTGACCCTGAAGTCCTGTCTCCGGGTGATCGCCGGGACCGCAGACAGCCTTCGGCACATTGAACGGCGCGTTGTCGGCCTGGCTCTTTTCGACG
>Ga0207667_10011131_pt1 | contig 10472 bp, 11 predicted proteins | sample KBSCornC52_FD_184301 | JGI IMG/M metagenome (GOLD analysis project Ga0207667, IMG submission 184301) | Corn rhizosphere microbial communities from Kellogg Biological Station, Michigan, USA - KBS Corn C5-2 (SPAdes) (version 2) | ecosystem: Host-associated > Plants > Roots > Rhizosphere > Soil ...
CCAGAAGTAGCAGTTCGAGATGCTCCTGATCGCGAATTCCTCCACGTCGAGCCGGAATTTCCGTATTGAGAGCTGTATCGGCAAGGGCAAGGTCATCAATGATGAGCTTAGCCAATCGTAGCCGGTCGTCGGCTGGCAAAGTCTTGATTGTTTGGTCATATATCTCGAACACCGTCATGCCGCTCACCCCCTCATACAATTAGCCCATTATAGCAGAGGCGGACATTCGGCCACGGATTCCCGGTCGCGGTCGCCCGAAACCAGCTCAGACACGGCCTTAAACACCGCCAAGGCCCCGCATCTCGATTGAGATGAGGGGCCAGTGACATTCTGCAACCACAACCAAACCTACCCGAGATCACTCCCAGTGAACCGCCCGAAGCGACCTATGCCATCGCCTCTGCCGAACCCAGTCTGGACGAGTGCGCCTATGCCCATGAGGGCGACGGCGAACTCTACTAGAAGGCCGACGCCGCCGAGTGTGGGATTGATGGCGCCGAGGATGGAGTTCGCTACGAAGAACGTGGTCAGGCCCATGACTGTGCGACCGTAGAACGACCCGCTGCCCGTCTGGCCCATTCGCCTTGCGATCAGGTCACCGACGCGGCGCATTCCCGCCAGCCATCCGAAGACGAGCAGGGAGACAGAAGCCACGGCGATGGCGATGGTGAATGGCATCCAGATGAGGCTGACCAGGTTTCTGGCATGCATGATCATGCCGCTCACGGCGAGTGCGGAAAAGATGATGGCTGCAGCGATTCCACCCGTGACGAGGCTGCGTCCGGGGGACATCGAAAGGGTCTCGCCTGCTCGCGACGCTGCGTTCGGCGCAGCAAGCAGTATGATCGCGCCGCCTGCAAGTCCCAGCAGCAACATGCAGAACTGTCCGCCGAACCAATCGCCGCTTTTCTGCCTGGCGGGCGTGACGGAGCTCGCCGACGAGCCGTGTGGCATCCCAGCGCTGACGATCCCCGAACTGCCATTCACCACAGACAGGCTGCCACCGACGAGGCTGAAGTCGCCTTCGACTTTCGCCCCGGGCATGAGCGTCACGCGACTGTTCACGGCGTGAACGCTACCTTTCACGTCACCCTGAATAATCAGCGGCTGGTTGTGGACATCCACGTTGCTGCGAGTGATGCCGGGTGAGAGCACGACCGCCCGCTGCTCCTGCGAATTCTGCTGGTTTTGCGCGATCGGGTCCTGTCCGGTGGCGGGAGATTGGTCCTGCGCCGAAACGGGTGTGACTCCGATACCCGTGAGCACGCCTGCGAACGAGAGTATGGCCGCGAGGGCGTGAAATACTTTGTGCATAAATCGCCCTCCCTAATGACTCGTGAATGAGGTTCTTCGCCTGGCGTCGATCATCAGAATAGCGGCAACTCCGAGCGATACCTCGATCGCAAGGGTCTGCGCCGCCACGGATCCGACCGTGCTGAAAGTGTGCCCGATCGCTTCGTTCATGCTTGCAAGCGCCGCGCTCAGGCTTACCACGATCGCGCCGAGCACGGGCACCCTTGCAAGGTGGTCGCCTATCTGTGTTAGCCAGACTTTGGCCGCTTCCAGGCTCACGCCGAGCATGTTCCTGCCCCAATCGCACGCCAGAAGGTAGATGAAGACGCCCGTCAGCGCGACGGAGCCCAGTATCTTGTTCAAACCGGTGGTCTGGGTTTCACCTCTCAGTCCCGTTGCAAGCGTACTTTTGCTCACGCTGGAGGCTGAGAGGCGCATCTCATGCGTCGCGACCCCTTCTGAGACGAGCGAAGAGGTCGCGAAGGTAGGGCCCGGAGCAGCGGTTCCCTTCGAATCGGAGATGGTGACGGCGCCCGATTGAATTCGCCGCATGATCTGCGAAGAGTAGTCGATCGGCAGCTCTACGGAAGGCATCGTCTCCAGCAGGTTGACCATATTCCGCATTACCGAGAACTCTTCAGAACACTCAGGGCAGACCGCGAGGTGCCCGTAGAGAGCGGTTGTCATTTCCGGGCGCAGGGAAGGATCGTTGTCGAGCAGCGATTGGAGCTTCTCCCGAACTCGGTCGCACAGCCCGACTGCCTGTACCGTGCTCGCGTCTCGCTGGGCGAACTTTCCACGTTGAATCCGGCGCATCACCAGCAGCGAATAGTCCGCTGGCAGCTCTGCCATCGGCAGCGACTCAAGCATGTGAACCACGCGATTCATTGCCTCGAACTCGCGAGTACAGTCAGCACACACAGCGAGGTGGCCATAAAGAGCCGTGGCAGCTTCCGGCCGCACCGATCCGTCGTTTTCGAGCAGATCCTGGAGCTGTTCGCGAACGTGAAGGCAGACCTCCAAGTTGGCAGCCGACGCGGAGGTCACTTTGGACTCCGTACCGCCTGCTTCGATCTGGCCGGACTTGCCCGGAGGCTGCGGCGTATAATATTGTGCATTCCACGTCTGCTGCTCAGGCGGGGAGTGTTCTGATCTACTTTCCATCTGTTTCCATTTCCAACACCGAGCGAAGCCGCCCGCGCAGCATATCTCTAGCCCGAAATAGATGTGTCTTCACCGTACCCGTGGGAAGATCGAGCGAGTCCGCAATCTCTTCGACGCTCATCTCCTGCAGGTGCCGCATTACGACCACAACTCGGTATTTCTCCGGCAGGTTCAAAATTTCGCGATGCAAAATCTCTTGTGTTGCCTCTCGTATTGCACTATCTTCCGGATGACTGTTACGGTCATCCGCTGCTGGTTCCCGGCCCTCTTCCAATTCGACTTCCAGGGAGAGCGCCCCTTTAGCCCTGCGCGACCTCAGCTGATCAATGCACAGGTTGGACGCAATCTTGTACAGCCACGTAAGAAAGCTCGCGTCCTGTCGAAATTTGGCGAGTGCGCTGTAGGCACGCAGGAAGGTATCCTGCACAAGATCGCCCGCATCTTCCGCATTGCCGAGCATGCGATAGGCGAGGTTGTATACCTGGCGCTGGTAGCGCAGCACAAGACCGTTGTACGCAGCCGTGTTACCGCAAAGCGTTTGCCTTACGAGCTCGGCGTCACTTTGTTCCAACAGCGTAATCGTCCTCGTGTCCCCCTGATAACTAGTACTATCAGAGGGCATTACGTCACGGGTTTCAAATGGGTTTCAAGAGAAACTCAATATGCGCTCGCTTCTCAATACGGTATTTTCGATTGTTGAGAGTGGCAATTGAGGATTCAGGTACCAGAATACCCGAAGAGGAGGTTCACGAAGTTCGGGCGCGGCGCCGTCGCACCAGCCAACACCGTTGTATCTTGCGCCCGGTTTAAGAATGGCCGGAGTCCGCGTCAGTCGCGGGTAAGTGGTTCCGTTCGAGCGTGCGGTGAGCTCACGAGCCTGCAAACTGGGGCGCATTCAAAAATCGTGCAAGGCGAATTTGATCCTCCGTTGACACCGAGGTGAAGGCAAGTCCCAGTGCCAGGCAGCCGTCCGGCCTCCGTGCGTTATTACATACGCGAGCCGTCGCCTTCAGAGGCCGCCCCGCTGCCGGAGCGCGCACAGCACCGGGCCGATTCTCGCCGATCAACGCTGAGTCGTCGCCCGGGCCGGTACCGAGCGTGCCCGACGCTTGGTCCGGCATCATAATGAGCACTTCAACTTTGTGTGGCACGTCGAGGCTTGGCGCAGTGTACAACCGCATGCCCCCGAAACTGATGTCCTTGCACGAACCGGTCTTCCATGGGCCATAACAGCCTGTCCGCTGAACAGAGCGAAAGGTCACTTCAAGATCCACGTCAACTCGCTGCTCTTTACGGCGCTGTGTCGCGCAGACTGGGGCGGCGAATGCCAGATGCAGCATGCCCTCACCGGATGCGACAACCTGTGTGGGCGCGGTGTACATCGTCTCCCGGGCCAGCACAACAAGCTCGACATCTGTGTTCTTTGCGAACATCTCATTCGAGACCGGAAGTGACTTAAGTCGTACCGCGATATCCTGTGCGCTCATCCGCACGACCGTGCCATAGAGATTGATGCCTCTGGCGACGAACCGCAGTTCCGCCAGGGCAGGCTGTTTTTCCAATGGATGTGATCCTCGAATTGACAAAGGGCGCTGTTGCTAACAGAATCTGCTAACTTCAGTCGCGTTCATTATCGGCGGAATACGGCATGGAATGGAGGCGAGCCCAGAGATAAAAACCTGCTTTTGGCATGAAGAAAGAGAATCCGGCCCACCCCAAAACGGGAGCGGGCCGGATTCTCTTTCTCGCGGGAACCACGATCTCTTCAGGCCTGCCTACTTCAGCATAATGGTGGTCTCATTGTCGTTCGGGACGATGTCCGCGTTGGTGATCGGTTTGTTGCCCATCGCCTGGTCCTCCGTGATCTTGAAGGTCATTCGAATGATCCTTGGAGGCTGACCATAGTTCTTAAATGGGATCGTCTTGCCGTCCCAAGCGGGGCCCTTGCCACCCTGGCCCTCGATCATGGTGGTCGCCAGCTGACCGGGATCCATGTCGTACATCACCCGATCGCTCTTTCCGTCGATGAGCCCCTCCCCGCTCCAGCCGGAATAGTCCTGGATATGAGGCGAGGTCGTTCGCGAGTTGAACGTGAGCACGATCTTGTAGAGCTTGTCCTTATTGCTGAAGCTGTACATCTTCGGATCTTTGCTCATGTCCATTTCACGAGAGAACTTGGCCTTGCGGATGGAGATGGAGTCGATCAGAATGGTCTGAGAAAGGTCCGGCGGCTCCAGCGCTCGCAGGTCCTTGGCGGCTACGCGGTCTTTGTAGTGCCAATCGGTGATACGGACGTCGATTCTGCCGCCATCCGCGAGATTCACGCGGCCGTTGATCTTGAACACATGCGGCCGGGGCACGTCGATGGTCGCGCTCAGCGCAACGTCGAAGGGACCGACCTTGCCGCCGTTGGTATTGGCGACAGCGTAGACGGCGGGATACTTGGTCGGGTTGTTTGCCGAGTGGTTGGTGTAGGAGTAGCGGTCAAAGAAGCGCTGCTGATCCTCGGCCCGGTTGTGCACCTCGGCATCGTGCATGCTCTTCCCGGCGAAGTCGTCCGGCTTCTTTGCGAGCACCACTTTGCTGCGCTCCAGCGCCATGTCCCAGATTTCCATCGCATCCGCGAGGCGGCCGCGTTTCTCCAGGGTGTGGGCAAGCATATGCACGTCCTTCAGCGGAGCGGCATTCGGCCAATATCCCTCGTTATCCTGGTCCTTGTCGCCCACCGTCTTGAAGTCGCCTTTAGGGCCTCTAATAGCCTGCCAGAATGCGCCTTCGGCGGTCGCGAAGTCCTTGACCTTATCAAAGCACTGCCATCCCTTTTCGAATTTAATATCCGGGATGTTTGGATTGTTTTTGATGCCTTCATCCAGCAGAGAGAGCGCGGGGGCGATGTAACGCCGGTCCGAGCGCTCGGAGGCATCGGTGAAGTTGTAGTCGAGGTGCCACGCGCCGGTCACATAGACGTTGTCCGCGTGGGGATCCAGCCAGGTTATCAGGCGGACGAGCGGCAGGATCGCGTCGTAATCGCCGCTGTGGAAGAACTCGTCGCAGCGCACCCAGAGCAGGCCTGCTGCAGCCTCGCGGAAGCCCAGCAGCGGGAGCAGCAGGAACTCGTTATTCAGGCCGCCGAGCGCCGCGTTGGTAGTCTCGACGTTCTCCTTGTCATGATACTCTTTGCGCTGCGGATCGATTCTATTCTGCATCAGGCCCGCCAGTACGATCAACACCACTCCCGCGATGCCTAGAATGGTGCGGCGCTTATTCGTTTCCGGCGGTATGCGGTTCATATTGGAAGCCATACAATCAGCCTTTCACGTCAGACTTCGCGCCGGTCGAACACGATGATTGCGAGGATCAGCAGGACAGCGGAATAGATCAGTGCGTAGATGATGTTGTTTCGCACATACTCCACTGGGTTCGTAATCTCGTTCGTCGGGTGAATCAAGGCGTTTTGAATGTTGAAGTTGCCGAAGTTGGGCAGCAGGTAATGGATGATCTGTCCCGTCGTTCGCACAATCGGGTTTGTATTGGTGGTCAGCGAATCGGTGACCGAGCTGAGGTTGCCGACCATGAAGATGCCGAATGACAGGAAGAAGTTGACGATCGGGGTCGTGAATGTCGAGAAGAAGATCGTCAGCGCCGCCAGCAGCAGCATCTGGAAGAAGGTCATGAAGATGCCGCGCACCATCTCCGGCGCAAAGCTGCCCGAAGTAATCCAGGGGAAGAAGCCGGCATCCGGCGTCTTGCGCAGGGACTGGAGGTAGAGCATCAACAGAAACACGACGCCCATGGCGAGCACGTTGATCGAAACGGTGATGAACCCGCCAAGGAATTTGCCCAGCACGAATTCGAATCGCTGGACTGGCTTGGAGAGAACCGTGTAGATCGTTCTGCGCTCGATTTCAACAGGGATCAGGTAAATGCACGTGACGATGGTAATAAATAGTCCTGCCAGAAGAATCGCCGCGAGCCCGAGGCTGCGGAGCACGGTCTGGCTGTCTTTTGGCGCGAGATAGCCGAATAGCGGCATCAAGGCGATGAGCGCGAAGCCGCTGATGAGGAACACCCACATGATACGCCTGCGCAGCGCCTCGTTCACGGTCTGGCGGGCGATAGCCCATGCAATCATATCAGACTCCCTCTTCCTTCCGAACCGTCTCGACGAACACCTCTTCGAGCGTGCGCTTGTGCGGTACTACCGATAAGACATGGCCCTTCGCGGCTCTTACTGCATCAATGATCGCGGCGATCTTGTCCGACTCATTCGCGCTCATCTGCAGCGTGCCGTTGCCCTGCTCTGTGACAGGGGTGATCGCCTTCAGCTTGGGCAGAACGCCATTGTTCAGCTGCTCGCCCTGCACGGTGATCTCGGTGACATCGCCGGCCGTCAGCTCCTTGATGGTACCGGTAACCAGCAGTTTGCCGTTGTGGATAATCGCGACTCGGGTACAGATCAATTCGACGTCGGCCAACTGGTGGGACGAGAGGAAGACTGTCTTGCCCTCGCCGCGCAGGCTGCCTACGATGTCTCGGAGCTCGGAGTGCGCGATGGGGTCCAGACCTGAGGTGGGTTCGTCCAGGAAGAGCAGCTTGGGATCGTTGATAAGCGCCTGGGCAATACCTGTGCGCTGTCGCATACCCTTGGAATAGCCGCGAATATTGCGCTTCCACGCCTCCGGCTGCAGTCGGACTTTCTCGAGCGAAATCCTTATGCGGCGTTCACGCTCTCCGCCTGGTATTTTGAACAGACGAGCGTAAAAGTCCAGCAGGTCCCAGGCGCTCATGGAGTCGTAGAAATAGGTCTCTTCCGGCAGATAGGAGAGCTGGTTCTTGACGTTGTTGTCTCCCATGGGCTTGCCGAGGATTGTGGCATCGCCCGCGGTGGGAAATAACAGACCAAGCAGCATTTTGATGGTGGTGGTTTTTCCGGCTCCGTTTCGGCCGAGAAAGCCGAAGATTTCGCCCTCTTCCACAGTCAAGTTCAAGTTCTTGACCGCCTCCACCTTTTGCTTGCGCCAGATATCTACGTACTCTTTGGAGAGGCCCTGGATCTCAATCGCAGCAGCCATAAAAAGCGGTTCCTCCCTCCGCCACACTGGGCGGCAATCGAATATCGTGCATTGGTACCATTTGCAATCGCGGTTTGCAACGCCGCCGGGTATTATACCTACCGGTTGCCCCGGTGTCAAACTTACCGACGATCCGTGCCGGGCGCTCGACCCCGACAGGGCGGGCTTGAGCGCAATTCGTTGAGGATGAGAGCGGCGATCGAGGCCTGCAGGCAACGGGCAATGGATCGCAGGTCTTCCTCAAATACGGACGGATTGAGGCGTTACGTTACCAAGCCCAGGATTATTCCGGCGAGAATGCGCGGCCTGGATGCAGCCCTCACCTGCCGTACGTTGCGCATTTCAACCGCGGTCCTCTCCCTGGATTCCCTCACTGCGTTCGGCGGGCGAGGGAGCCGAGGGCGTATTGCCCTCTCACCACAGCTCGCCCACTCCGATGTTGTAGAGGTGACATTCCGGCCGAGCTAACGAGTGCCTCGCGCAAAGGACGCAAAGAATGCACGCAGCGTTACAAACTTTCTTTTCTGGTGCGCAGGCAGGGGTTTGAAGGCGCTTGGGCGAGAAAGATTGGAGGGAGGGTTGTTTCTTCCTGCCGCCACGGTGGGTTTGTGCGCCGGTTTGGTGGGAATAACTATGGCGCACGAGATCACTCTGACTTCGGCGGCTGCCCTGACAGCACCTCACCCGCGCTAACTTGCGCATTTCAACGTGTGCCCTCTCCTGGGCGCTCGCTCAGGCTCGCTAGGAGAGGGAGGGTTGGGCAATTCCACCGCTCGCGCTCATCACCTCATTGTGAGTCATCCTTTGCAAAGGTCGACTAGATCGGTCGGATGGGACCCATAGGACGAATGGGATCACCTTCTCGCTGACTCATCCGACAAGGCTAACGCTGCCGGACGCCGTGCAGAAATGCGCGAAAATGGCGCGGTTGCCTGGCTTCAGCTTGCAGAAATGACGGTTCTTTGATATGGTTTTTGGCGCGAAAGGGACCTGAAAGCGATTACGGACCGTTGGCGGGCGGGAATTAACTCGCACTATCCATGAAGGCTTGGCTGTGACGGAGCGCCGCCCTCCAACCGAATTGCTCGCAAATAATCAGGGCCAAATCGCGAGCTATTCATTCGCGGGTATATTTCATATTGCGAAACATAGTTCACAATTTGTGAACAGGATTCCACTTTAAGTTGACGGAGCCCTTTATGCCCGCTTTAACGGCTGAACCGAACGTACTGACGAGCATTTACGATAACCGGGATGGGAATACGCTTGAGGTAGCGCTCGGGAAGATTACTGAGAATGGCAAGGAGCTTTGGATCGCCACGGCGTTCTTCTCGCTGGATGCGCTCAATATGGTGGGCGAGAACCTGGTGAGGACGCAGCGGGTACGGTTGCTGTTCGGCGACGATTCGAACCCGACTCAGCGCAATGCGCTGCTTCGCGCCATGCGTGAGCGCTCCGATTCCGACCTGCTGAAGCAGCGGATAACAGACCCCGTTCTGGAGGGGTTGAAGCTGGCGCGGCGGCTGATTGATGAGGGAATGATTAAGGGATGGACTATGATGACTACGCCGATAGTGGGTGTTCAATCATAGGTCATCATGCCAATCCGACAAATACCAGTTCAGTCAATAGGCGGTCACGGCGTGATGTTGGTCCAGAGTTCTGCTGTGACGAAGTGCGAAAGGTGCGCGACGTTTGAAGTGGCGACGAGCAGGTCAGCAGGAGGGACTGCGAGCGTGTGCGCCCGCGCGGCGAGGATGACGTCTACGTCCAACTTTTTTGGGTCGCCGGTGGAGAGTCCGCGGTTGCGGGCTTCGGCCCATAATTCGGCGGCGCGAAGCATGGCCGGGGTCGTGATTGGGAGATAGTCGCAGAAAGACTTGAAGCCGTCGAGCAAGGCCAGACCCTGGACCTTGCCAGCTCGCAGGAGTTCGCGTCTCAACTCATAGTCGATCACTTCTGGAATGTAGAGATTGTGCCCGGCAGCCAGGCAAGAACGTGCCCACTGATTGATCGCGATCACTTCGGCGCTGCCGGACGGATTGGTCATGACGCCTAGCGGCGAGGAGTCCAGGACGATGTGAAGGCTCACGGATAGACGAGCCGCTCGCCGGTCGCGGTGCGATTGGCGTTCATGCTTCGTTTGAACTCTGCAAGCTCTTCTTCCGCCTTGCGCTTTGTCTCGGCGTCCGCGGCGATATCCTCAGCGACCCGAGCATCCAGGAAGGCGATGGCGGCGGCGCTCTCGGCGCTGATTGTGGGCGCTGCGTTCTGCGGCGCGGCCGGATGACCGCTTCCGTAAGCCGAAGCGAACATTCTCGGCGCCAACTGCTCATCGATCATCTGTTTTACAATGTCCTTGGGTGCAACGCCCTGTTGGGCTGACTGTGCCGCGAGCCAGGCTTCTTCCTGTGGGTCGAGATCGATTTTGAGGGTCATCGCGCGCCTCCTCAATGTTGGATGGCGTTATTGTACCGTTCCTATGGCGACTTGTCCTGCGCGCGGCGCTGAGCGCAGGGTGTGAGAGGGCATGAGGTGACTGGCACGATCTCTGCGCCTGTGCGAGGACTTGCTCGCCGTCCCCGTGTGTGTCATAATCCGAGTTCAATCCGGATGCAGCAGCGGATGCAATCGCGCGGAGCGATCAGCGCAGGCCGTTGCTCGCGCGGCGATTCTTGTGATAGCGAATTGTAGGAGCAAGTCAAGGTGCAAGAGTACATTGAGAGCGTGCTTGAATGGTAGCGAGCGCGCAATGCGTTCAGGTTGTGACGCAGGCGCTGCAGCGGCGCGGGCGGACGATCGTGCGCGTGCATGGCCGGAGCATGTATCCGATGCTGCGGAACGGGGTGCGGCTGGAGGTGCAGCCGGTCGCCTATGATGAGCTGCGGGTTGGAGACCTGGTGGTTTACAACGACGGCTGCGGGATTATCTGCCACCGGCTGA
>Ga0207667_10011132_pt1 | contig 10471 bp, 9 predicted proteins | sample KBSCornC52_FD_184301 | JGI IMG/M metagenome (GOLD analysis project Ga0207667, IMG submission 184301) | Corn rhizosphere microbial communities from Kellogg Biological Station, Michigan, USA - KBS Corn C5-2 (SPAdes) (version 2) | ecosystem: Host-associated > Plants > Roots > Rhizosphere > Soil ...
CTCGAGAGCATGCGTGAATCTACGCCGCGCTGCCGGCCGACTGGAACGTCTTCATCGAGCACAAACTGTTCGAGCCGGCGTTCTACGCGACGACGATCGCCGACTGGGGCACGAGCTTCGCCTGCGCGACGGCGCTGGGCCCGAAGGCCAAATGCCTGGTCGACCTGGGCCACCATGCGCCGAACACGAACATCGAGATGATCGTCGCGCGCCTCGCGCAGTTCGGCAAGCTGGGGGGCTTCCACTTCAACGACAGCAAATACGGCGACGACGACCTGGACTCCGGCTCCATCAATCCGTTCCAGCTGTTCCTGGTCTTCAACGAGCTGGCCGACGCCGCGCTGCGCGAAGGGCCGTCGTTCGCGCCGGCGTACATGCTGGACCAGTCGCACAACGTGACGGATCCGATCGAAAGTCTGATGAACAGCGCGGTCGAGGTGCAGCGCGCGTACGTACAGGCCGCGCTCGTCGACCGCGCGCAACTGGCGGCGCTGCAGGCGTCGAACGACGTCCTGTTGTCCGCGCAGGCGCTGAAGACCGCGTTCCGTACCGACGTGTCGCCGATCCTCGCGATGGCGCGCGTGCGTGCCGGCGGTGCGGCGGATCCGGTGGCGTGCTACCGCGCGAGCGGGTACCGCGACCGCGTCGCCAACGCGCGTCCGGCGAAGGCGGGGGCGAGCAGCAGCGGGATCGTCTGAGGCCGGGAAGACGCTGGTCGTGTCATCGCGCCGGTTGGGCCGGCGCGTCCTTCCCTTTGTCCTGGAGTCCCCGCATGAGCAAGCGCTTTCCGCGCAAGCCGCTGATGGCGGCCGTGCAGACGTGCGCATTCCTGTGCGCGTTTGCCGCGCATGCCGCATCGTCGTCCATCTCGAGCACCTTCGCCGACGTCGCCGCCCAGCTGCAGGCGCCGCCGCCCGACGCCCGTCCCATGATGCGCTGGTGGTGGTTCGGACCCGCCGTCGTGAAACCCGAGCTGGAACGCGAGATCCTCGCGATGAAGGCCGGGGGCATCGGCGGCTTCGAAATCCAGCCCGTGTACCCGATGGCGCTGGACGATGCCGCGCGCGGCATCCATAACACCCCATATCTTTCCCCGGAATTCCTCGACGCCGTCGCCTTCGCCAACCGGACCGGCCGCGCCAACGGCATGCGCGTGGACATGACGCTGGCCAGCGGCTGGCCCTATGGCGGCCCGCATATCGGCATCGACCAGGCGGCGGCGCGGCTGCGCCAGGCCGTCGTCGATATTCCGGCGGGCGCGGCCAGCTTCGCGTTGCCGGCCATTTCGGACGGCGAGAAGTTGATCGCCTGTTTCGTCGGGCCGCGCCCTGAGGCCGCGCCCGCGCCTTTGAAGTTGCAGGTGGGCCCGGATGGGCGCGCCGCGCTCGACCCGGCCGCGGGTGCCCGCGTCGTCGTCGCCTACATCGCCAGCCGCACGGGCCAGCAGGTCAAGCGCGCGGCGTTGGGCGCCGAAGGTTTCGTCCTCGACCACCTGAGCCGGCGCGCGGTGGATCACCACCTCGCCACCGTAGCCGAGCCGTTGCTGAAGGCATTCGGCGACACGCCACCGTATGCCGTGTTCTCGGACAGCCTGGAGGTCTACAACACGGACTGGACGGACGACTTCGCCCTCGAATTCCGCCAGCGGCGCGGTTACGACATCGTGCCGCACCTGCCGGCCGTGTTCACGGGGCAGGGCCCGGATGCGGCGGGTGTGCGCCATGACTGGGCGCTGACGCAGACGGAGCTGGCCAACGTGCGCTATCTCGCGCCGATCGACGCGTGGGCGAAACAGCATGGCACGCGCTTCCGTTCGCAGACGTATGGCGAGCCGGCGGTGTCGCTGTCCAGCAACCGCCTCGTCGCGCTGCCGGAGGGCGAGGGTCCGCAGTTCCGCGAATTCTCGTTCACGCGGCTGGCCACGTCGGCGGGCCACCTGTACGGCCGCCCCGTGATCTCGGCCGAGACGTGGACGTGGCTGCATTCGCCCGCGTTCGCCGCGACACCGCTGGACATGAAGGCGGAAGCGGACCGCATGCTGCTGCAAGGCGTCAACCAGTTCGTCGGCCATGGCTGGCCGTACACGCCGCCGGGGTCGCCCGAGCCGGGCTATGCGTTCTACGCGGCCGCCGTGTTCAACGACCACAACCCGTGGTGGAACGTGATGCCGGACGTGACCGGCTATCTCACCCGCATGAGCTGGCTGATGCGCCAGGGCGAACCCGCCAACCAGGTCGCGGTGCTGCTGCCGAACGACGACGTATACGCCGCGCTCGTACCCGGCAAGGTGTCGCTGTCGGCCGAGATGCACAAGTACGTGACGCCGGCGCTGACGGCGCAGATCCTCGACGCCGGCCAGAACCTCGACTACATCGATGCCGAGGCTGTCCTCGCGCTGGGCGTGCACCATCCGGTGCTCGTGCTGCCGCACGTGACGCGGCTCGCGCCCGAGGTGCTGGACAAATTGACGGCGTACGTACGCGACGGCGGCAAGATCGTCGCCGTCGCTGGCGCGCCGTCGCTGGCGCCGGGGTGGCTGGATGCGGCGCGCGTGTCGGCCAAGGTCGCGGCGCAGGCGCAGGCCTTGTTCGCGCATCCGAACGTGCGCACGGTCGCGGACGACGACGCCGTCGGCGCCGCGCTGCAGGCCGTGCTGGCGCCGGACATGAAGCTGAGCGCGCAGGCCTACGACGTCGGTTTCGTGCGCCGCCGCTTGCGCGACGCCGATATCTACTTCATCGCCAATACGAGCAACCATGCCGTGCATGCGAACGCCAGTTTCGCGGCCACCCGCAAGGCCGCCGCGTGGATCGATCCGGACAGCGGCCGCATGACGGCGGCCACGCTGCCGGCGCGGCTCGACCTGGCACCGTACGAATCGCGCGTGCTGGTGCTGGCGGATGCGCTGCCTTCTCTGCCTGCGACGCCCGCGACGGCGACGGCGGAGATCGCGGACCTGGGCCGCGGCTGGAACGTCCGTTTCCCCGCGGGCGCCGCGCACATGGACGCGCTGCGTTCGTGGACGGACGACGCCGCGACCCGCTATTTCTCGGGCGTCGCCACCTACGAGAAGGATGTCGAGCTGGCGGCCGGTCAGTTGGCGCGGAGCCCCCGGCTGGTGCTGGACTTCGGCCCGGGCACGCCGCTCGCGACGGCACCGAAGGTCCCGGCCGGCATGCGGGCGATGTTGGAAAGCCCGGTACGCGAGGCGGCCGAGGTGGTCGTGAACGGCCGTCGCGCAGGAGCCGTCTGGCATCCGCCCTATGCCGTCGACGTCACCGGCTTCCTGAAACCGGGCCGCAACCGCATCGAGGTCCGCGTGGGCAATCTTGCGCTGAACGCACTGGCCGGGCGTGCGCTGCCGGATTACCGCCTGCTTTCGGCGCGGTACGGCCAGCGGTTCGTGCCGCAGGACACGGCGTTGATCGCGCCGCAACCGGCCGGCCTGCTGGGGCCCGTCAAGTTATTGGGAGGAGGACTATGAAGGCATTGACTCTGGTGCTGGCCCTGCAGGCGGCGGGCGCCTGGGCCGCGAATATCGACGCCGCCGCATATGGCGCGAAGGGCGACGGCACGACCATGAATACGGCCGCGATCCAGCGCGCCATCGACGCGGCCGCGAAGGAGGGTGGCACCGTCGTGTTCCCGGCCGGGACCTATTTGACGGGCTCCATTTTCGTGAAGTCCGGCGTGACCCTGAAGCTGGACAAGGGCGTCACCCTGCGCGGTTCGCAGCGCCTGGAGGACTATCCGATGCTGCCGACGCGGATTGCCGGCATCGAGATGACGTGGCCCGCGGCCCTCGTCAACGTCTACCGCGAACACGGTGCCGCCATCGTGGGCGAGGGGACGATCGATGGCGACGGCAAGGTGTTCTGGGACAGCTACTGGTCGCTGCGCAAGACGTACGAGCCGCGCGGGCTGCGTTGGGCGTCCGACTACGATGCGCGCCGTCCCCGCCTCGTGCAGGTGTTCGACGCCCATGACGTGAAGATCGGCGGCGGCCTGCTGTTGCGCCGTTCCGGATTCTGGACGCTGCACGTGTGCTATTCGTCCGACGTGGCCGTGGACGGCGTCGTCATCCGCAACAACGAAGATGGGCACGGGCCGTCGACGGACGGCATCGACGTCGATTCCTCGCGGCGTATCACGATCGCGCACGCGGACATCGCCGTCAACGACGACGCGCTCGTGATGAAGGCGGGACGCGACGCCGACGGCCTGCGCGTGGCGCGTCCGACGGAAGACGTCGTCGTGCGCGACACCATCGTGCGCGAGGGTGCGGCCGGGTTCACGTTCGGCAGCGAGACGTCGGGAGGATTTCGCAATATCGAGGCCTACAACATCCGCGTCGAGGGCAAGGTGCCGGTCGGGATCCTGTTCAAGTCGGCGCACACGCGCGGCGGCTGGGGCGAGAACCTGCGCCTGCACGACTTCACGCTGACGGGCATTCCCGTCGTGCTGCGCGCCACGATGAACTGGAACCCCGCGTACAGCTACGCCGCGATTCCACCGACGGAAAAGAACCCGCCGTCGTACTGGAAAGTGCTGGCGACGCCGGTGCCGCCCGAGAAGGGACGGGCCCGGTTCCACGACGTGCGCATCTGGAACATCAAGGCGACGGGCGCGGCCACGGCGTTCGAAGTGGATGCCTATGCCGACGTGCCGCTGCAGCGTTTCTCCTTCTCCGGCCTCGACATCGAGGCGCAGCAGGGCGGCCACATCGCCGACGTCCGCGACTGGACGTTCGCAGGGACGAAGCTCAGCCTCGGCGCCCCGGTCGAGATCGCGCCGGGCAGCACCGTGACGGGGCTTGCACGGGATGCATTCGTCGTGCGCACACCCACGCCCAGGCAAGATCCTTCGAAGACCTCATACGCCGAACAGGACAAGAACTGATGAAGACGACACGAAGCCTGCCCCTGCTGGCCTGCCTGCTGACACTGCGCGCCGTGGCCGCGCCCACGTATCCGCTGCCGACGCCCGCGATGCAGGCCATCATCGACAAGGACACCGCCCGCCATTTCGGCGATGCTCCTGCGGACGCGGGCCCGCTCGCGACGGACCTCTCGCCCGCGCTGACGCCGGCCGCCATCGACAAGGCCTTGCGCAAGGTGGCCGACTGGCAGCTGGCGCGCGCCCAGCCATATTTTTCGCGCATCTGGACGGAGGCCGTGATGTACACGGGCTTCATGGCCGCGTCCGAGGCGACGGGTGATCCAAAATACCGTGACGCCATGCTGGCGATGGCGCGTCATTACGATTTCCAGGAACGCGACCGCCTGCCGAACGCGGACGACCTCGCGATCGCCCAGACCTATCTGGACCTGTATTTCCAGGAGAAGAACCCGGGCATGCTGCGCCTGACGAAGGCGGAGATGGATGACCTGCTGCCCCTGGCCACGCTGAAGCCGAACGATGCGCGCATTCCGTGGTGGTGGTGCGACGCGCTGTTCATGGCGCCGCCCGTGTGGGCGAAGATGTATCGCGCCACCGGCGAGCGCAAATACCTCGACTACATGCATGCGAACTGGAAGCGTACGTACGACCTGTTGTACGACCGCGAGGAGCACCTGTACGCGCGCGACGCAAGCTACGGTGAGAAGCGCGAGCCGAACGGCAGGAAGGTGTTCTGGTCGCGCGGCGAAGGCTGGGTGATGGGCGGCCTCGCGCGCGTGCTCGACTACGTGCCGGCCGACGACCCGCAGCGTCCTTTCTATGTGCAACAACTGCGCGAGATGTCGGAAAAGGTCGCGGCGCTGCAGGGACCGGACGGCCTGTGGCATGCAGGCCTGCTGGACCCGGACAGCTATCCGCTGCCGGAAGTATCGGGCTCCGCGCTGTTCGTGTATGGCATGGCGTATGGCGTCAACCACGGCCTGCTGGACGGCGCGAAGTATCGCCCCGTGATCGCGCGGGCCTGGGCCGGCATCCTCAAGAATGTGTATGCGGACGGCCGCGTCGGCAATATCCAGCAGACCGGCGCCGAACCGGCCTGGTACCGGCCCACGTCCAGCTTCGACTATGGCGTCGGCGGCTTCATGCTGGCGGCGGCGGAGTTGAAGCGCATGGCGCAGGGAGGCGCGCGATGAGCGGGGCGGGCGAAACCCGGGCCTTCGTCATGCGGCTCAAGCCGGGTAATGTCGACGAGTACGAGCGCCGCCACGACGCGATCTGGCCGGAACTGGCCGGGCTGCTGCGGGCGTCCGGCATCCACGACTATTCGATCTTCCTCGCCGAGGACACGTTGCAGCTGTTCGCCGTGCTGAAGCTGCGGCCCGGCCACACGGTCGCCGCGCTGCCCGACCATCCGGTGATGCGGCGCTGGTGGGATCACATGGCGCCGCTGATGGAAGTGGAGCCGGGGAACCGGCCGCGCGAGTGGCCGCTGCGCCAGGTATTCCACCTGCCGTGAACGGCCAGCGCGCCGGGGCTGGCGTCCGGCGCGCCTTCGGGCCACAATGGGAGCACGCCCCGGAAGGCGCGGCGGCGGCATCGCATGCAAATCATGAGGTCCTGACATGGTAAAACCTGGTTTGTTCGGCGGCGCACTATTGTGTGCCAGCCTGCTTGGATGCGCGACGGCGCAATCGCCTGTTGACTCCGGCCTCGGCCCGCTCGACATCGTGACGACGCCGGCCGCGCAACTGGATACTGTCTGGCAGCCGCGTGCGGACGGCGTCATCGCCGTCGCCGGCAAGCCGTCCGGTTTCATCGCCACGCGCGATGCGTACACGGATTACCGGCTGCACGTGGAATGGCGCTGGCCCGGCAAGCCGGGCAATGGCGGGGTGCTGCTGCACGTGGCGTCGGGGCCGAAGGATGGCGTCTGGCCCCTGAGCCTGCAGGTGCAGACGAAGCATGGCGCCGTCGGCGACCTGCTGCCGATGGCAGGCGCGAAGTTCACCGAACCGCTGACGAGCGCGCCCGGTGCCTACCCCGCGATCAAGGCGCACGTGGCGGCGGACAGCGAACGTCCGCCGGGCGAGTGGAACAGCATGGACGTGCTGGTGCGCGGCGGCTGCGTCGACGTGACGATCAACGGCGTGCCGCAGAACGCCGTCACGTTCGCGCTGCCGGCGACGGGGCGCATCGGCTTCCAGCTCGAGGGCACGCCGTACGAGTTGCGCAACCTGCACGTCGAACGGCTGTAGCATCAGCGGACGTCACGCTTAAGCCACGCCTCCGGCACCGGCACGATGCAGATGTTCAAGGTACGGCCATCCGCCGACAGCATCGCGGACTGGATCTCGATGCGGGTGCCGTCCGGGCTGAACGTGGGGTGCGGGTGGTCGGCCGCCGTCGTCTTGTGGCCCGTCGTCAGCAGCATCATCGCGTGGCTGGCGCGGTCGATCAGGTAGAGGCTGCGGCTGAAATCGTCGCCGACGGCGAAGCGGCCGTCGCTGGACCCGTGCACGTGCCAGAAGCCGCTGCCGGACGGCGTCTGGCCGACGATCTGCATCTGGCGCGTGCGCAGGTTGACGATGGCGAGGCCGCTTGGCTTTTCGCGCGTGCCGGTCTGGCCCCAACCGTCGTCCTGGCCGGGGTTCGCGCCGCCCACGTCCGTTGCCGGCCCGTCCAGGGCTGTTGCCGCGCCGGGGATCGCGCGGTGGCCCATGATGGCGAGCGCCACCTCGTCCCTGCCGATCACCGCTTCGTGCGTCACCCATTCGTACGGCGCTTCGGGATACAGGGGCCGCAGGCCGCTGCCGTCGGCCTTGACGGTCCACGTGCGCTGCGGCGACTTGCCGCCCGTCTCCCAGCAGAAGATGATCTCGCCCGGGTTCCATAGATTCGCCTGGATGTGGCCGACCTGGAACGGCACCGAGACCACGTGGCGCACCTCGCCCGTATGGACGTTGACGCGCGCGATGCCGGCCGGGCCGGCGCCCATGTGGCGTGGACCGAAGGCGGATTCCAGCTTCGTACCGGGCGCGAGGTGGCGCGCCGCCTCGTGCGGGCCGACGCGCACGTACAGCCAGTCCTCGTCGGCATCGAGCGCCGTGTCCCCGAACGCCTCCATGGACGCGGGCAGGGTGGCGGCCACGCGCTGGTACGCGCGGGCCGGCTGCACGCGGCCGGCGGCGCTGTCCGCGAGCACGCGCGCGAGGTCGACTTCGACGACCTGCCTGTCATCGCCGGCGCGGCGCAGGAAATACAGCTTCATCGACTTGCGCGCCGCGTTCAGCATGCCCTCGTAGCCGCCTTCCGAGACCTGCACGATGTCGCCTGTTTTTTCGTTGACGGCCATCGCCTCGTTGCCGGCCATGTGCGAACGGAAGATCAGCCACTGGCCGTCCGCGGTCCACTGCGGGTGCGTCTGGTAGATCTTCGAGTCGCCGTGCGGGCGGCTCGTGAGGAACGTGAGGTGTGTGCCGGTGACGGGATCGACCACTTCCTTCCGCTCGGACGGGAAGCGCTGGCCGATGGCGGCGCAGGCCTGGCCGCCCGCGCACAGCGCCGCCAGCACGGTCAGGATCGGGATGATGCGCATGGGGTCTCCTTGTTATCAGAATCCCGTCATTGTTGCAGGCCCATTTGCGCGTATCCGATCATTTTGCTGATTCTTTGGCGGGTCGCGTCTTTTGGGAAGACGCCGCTCGCATAGAATGCAACGCAGAACAGAACACCAGGAGACCGGAACCATGCTTGCCCGCCTGCTGCGCAGCTTCGCGCTTGCCCTATGCTGTATCGCCACCGTGCGCGCCCAGACGGCGCAGCCGCTGCCCGCCGCCGTCAACACGGACCCGGCGCGCGCCCAGGTCACGTTGCCTGAGCCCGCGAACCCCGCGCTGCCGTCGCTGATCCTGATCGGCGATTCGACGGTGCGCAACGGCCGTGATGACGGCCAGGGCAAGGGCGCGGCGGGCCAGTGGGGATGGGGCAATCCGCTCGCCGCCTGGTTCGACCCGGCCCGGGTCAACGTCGTCAACCGCGCGGTGGGCGGGCTGTCCAGTCGCACGTACATCACGAGCGGCCATTGGGCGCGCACGCTGGCGTTCGTGAAGCGGGGCGACATCGTCGTCATGCAGTTCGGTCACAACGACGCGGGCGCGATCAACGACACGAGCCGCGCACGCGGCACGATCCGCGGCACCGGCGCCGAGACCGAAGAGATTGACAACCTGCTTACGCACCAGCACGAGGTCGTGCACAGCTATGGCTGGTATCTGCGCCGCCTGGTGGCCGACATCCGCGCGAAGGGCGCGACGCCCGTCATCTGCTCGCCGATCCCGCACAAGCAGTGGGATGCGGACGGCCGCGCGAAACGCGACCGCGACACGTATGGCGGCTGGGCGGCGGCCGTGGCGAAGAGCGAGGGCGTCGCCTTCATCGACTTGAACGAGGGCATCGCGCGCCGCTACGACGACCTGGGACGCGACGCCGTCATGCGCCTGTTCCCGCTGACGACGCCGGACGAGCACACGCATACCAACTGGGCCGGCGCCGTGCTGAATGCGCATGTCGTGGCCGCCGGCCTGAAGGCGTCGGGCGACCCGCGCATCGGCGCCTGGATGAAGCCGCAGGCGCCGACCGGGCTGCAACCGCCGGCACGCGAGGACGACCGCCCCGTCGTCGACGCCCGCACCGTGCGCGACGAGGCGCCGCGCGACGCCAGCCTGCCGACCTTGTACCTTGTCGGCGATTCGACGGTGAAGAGCGGCGGCGTGAACGGCGCCGTCGGCTGGGGCGAAGCCATCGCGCCGTGGTTCGACACCGGCATGATCAACGTCGTCAACGCGGCCATCGGCGGCCGCAGCAGCCGCACGTATTTCACGGAAGGCCGCTGGGACAACGTGCGCGACCAGCTGAAGCGGGGCGACGTCGTGCTGATCCAGTTCGGCCACAACGACGGCGGCCGCATCGGCGATCCGGCGATGAAGAACCGCGCGTCGGCACCCGGCACCGGTCCGGAGACCGTAGAAGACACGCGCCCCGACGGCAGCAGGGAACAGGTCCACAGCTTCGGCTGGTACATGGCGCGCTACGTGGCGGACGCGAAGGCGAAGGGCGCGATCGTGATCCTCGTGTCGCCCGTGCCGCACCGCGACCGCTGGCAGGAAGGCCGCGACTTCGCCACGTTCGCAGATTGGGACCGCCAGGTAGCCGCGGCGAACGGCGCGCTGTTCATCGACCTCACGCTGCTCGTCGCCGACGGCTACCGGCGCATCGGTGCGGACCAGGTGAATACGCTGTTCGCCGATGCCCGCACGCACACGAATGCGGCCGGCGCCGCGTTCAATGCGCGGCAGGTCGTGGCAGGCCTGAAGGCATTGCCGGGCAATCCGCTCGGACCGTATTTCGCCGACAAGGCGCCGGCCGCGCAATGAGGGGCGCGCTTGCCCTACTGGCGGCCGTGTGCGTGTCGGCCACGGCCGCCGAGCCGGCCGCGTGCACCCGCTGGGGAACCCCGGGCGCGCTGCTGTACCGGGACGATTTCAACGGCCCGCTGCACGGCTGGGTCGCCGAG
>Ga0207667_10011133_pt1 | contig 10470 bp, 5 predicted proteins | sample KBSCornC52_FD_184301 | JGI IMG/M metagenome (GOLD analysis project Ga0207667, IMG submission 184301) | Corn rhizosphere microbial communities from Kellogg Biological Station, Michigan, USA - KBS Corn C5-2 (SPAdes) (version 2) | ecosystem: Host-associated > Plants > Roots > Rhizosphere > Soil ...
GCTCGACAACAGCGGCACACTGTCGGCCGGTAATGTTGCCAATGTGAATGCCAATTCGATCCGGAATCGTGCGACGGGCGAGATTTTCGGCGGCAACGCGACCAACGTTCACGCGAACCAGTCGATTACGAACGAAGGTCTGATCGATGGCGGCACAACGACGGTGACGGCAGGGGACACGATCACGAATGCCGGTGGCCGGATTTACGGCGATACGGTCTCGGTGGGCGCGAACACGGTTGTCAATGACCAGAATGCCCAGGGTGTCGGTGGCGTGATCGCGTCTCGCGGCGATCTCGACATTGGGGCGCAGACGCTCAAGAACCAGAACAACGCGCTGATTTACGCGAGCAACGACATTCGTGTTGGCGGTGCGCTGGATGCGAACCATCAGGCAACCGGCGCCGCGCAGACCGTGACGAACAACGGCGCGCAAATCGACGCCGGTCGCGACATCACGATCAGCGCAAACCGGTTCGAGAACCTGAATTCGAACTTCCAGACCACGACGGTGACAACCGCCAGTGGCAACCAACTGTGGTACCAGGTGCCGGGCTCGACCGAGAAGATCGATCCGTCGACCGTTTACCTGTATCAGAAGAACAGCCAGGAAATTCATCCGGGCACCGACTACCAATGGGCGCTCGACGACGACCAGAAATTCATTCTGCTGCCGTCGACCAAATATCCATTTGCCGAGTACGCGAAGTACACGATGAACGGGGTGGCGGGCAAGATCGATAACACGGCGTATGCCGCAATCAACTTTGGTGGGGAGGGCGCAGCCACACAAACCGGTGCGTATCGGACCGTCCCGGCTGATATCTGGGCGACGTTCGGCGTAGCGCCGCCGCCGGACGCGAATCCGGCATGGATGGCGTCGGGGCCATTCGCCATGACTGCGGGTGCCGGACTGGTTGCTGGCAGACGCGGCGTCGGCAGCGATTGGTTCGCCATCAAGCCCCCTACTGAAGCTGATGTAACGGGTGCAAAACCGACCCTCTTCGATCCATCGAGCCCGTCATGCCTGACGTCGACCAATGCGGCTTGTGCGCCTTTCCTGCAGTGGTACAAGGCCACCGTCGCGGCCTACCAAAACCTGAACCAGGCGCTCGTTGGGTATAACGGGGATGTCGCGAGCCGCCTCGTGCAGACGTATACCGTCTACACGGTCGACGTGAAAGCGACCAAGGACGTTGTAACGGCTTCGCAACCCGGCACGATCACCGCTGGCCGTCATATCACGATCAACACGCCCTCCGGCGTCAATGACAAGAGCCAGATCGTGGCCGGTGACGGCAACCATCCGACGAACGTGCAGAACATCGGTGCGACCGGTACTGAAACGTTCACGGGCTCGGGCAAGGCGATCTATACATGGGTCCAGTCCGGCGGCGCCTTCAGCGGTGACGAACGCGCGACCTCGACGACCAACTACTCGCCGGCTATTCCGTCACAAACGATCGATCTGCCGGTAGTACTGACCGATCCGGGCAAACCGTCCAATCCGATCAAGAGCGTGGCGGCGGCGACGTCTGCTGCGCAGGGTGCAAGCGGTACCGGCGTGACGCCTGTCGCTGGCAAGGACGTTAGCGGGCAAGTACAGGTCGGCTCGGGTGTGTCGGGCGTCGGCGTCGGAACCGTATCGGCCGTGAAGGCCAATGTCGGCGATGTAGTCGTGCGCACGGTCACGCCGAACACGCGTTTGCCCAACAACGCGCTGTATCAGGTGACGAGCGACCCGGGCAGCCACCTCCTGATCGAGACAGACCCGCGCTTTACCGATTACAAGAAGTGGTTGTCCAGCGACACGATGCTGGATGCACTCAAGGTCGATCCCAATACGATCCTCAAGCGCATCGGCGATGGCTTCTACGAGCAGCAACTGATTCAGCAACAGATCCTCCAGACGACCGGCCAGCGTTTCATTGGCGACTACACGGACAACCAGAGCGAATACCAGGCGCTGATGGCCAATGGCGTGAAGGCGTCGCAGCAGTTCGGGCTGAATGTCGGTACGGCACTGACCGACGCGCAGATGGCCGCACTGACGAGCGACATCGTGTGGCTCGTGAATCAGACGGTGACATTGCCGAACGGTAGTCAGCAGACGGTGCTGGTGCCGCAGGTGTATCTGCACGCTAACGCGGCGGACGTGACTGGCGAAGGCACGATCATCTCCGGCAAGAACGTCACGGTCGATGCCAACGGCGCGTACAAGAACTCGGGCACGATCGCCAGCCGCAACGTCACGATCATTCATGCCGATTCGATCGACAACAGCGGCACGGTCTCGGGTGGCACTGTGCTCGCGAGTGCGAACCAGGACCTCAATAATCTCGGCGGGTTGATTCAAGGCAATACCGTAGCGCTGTCGGCTGGCCGCGACCTCAACCTGACGAGCACGACCAGTTCGGCGAAGGCTGCGAATGGCAGCGCGACCGGCATCGACCGTGTATCGACGGTCAATGCGGGTACGCTTCAAGCTGTTGCGGGTCGGGACCTGAACGCCAATGCGGCGGTTATTGCGACGACCGGCGATGCCGTGCTCGCAGCGAACAACGACGTCAATTTGAATGCGGTTCGCCAGAGCAGTCAGGATGCGGTGAAGTGGGACGCCCGCAATCACGCCGAACACTCGGCGTCGAGCGACACGGGCACGCAGATCGCGACGGGCGGCAACTTGGCGATTGTGGCGGGCCATGACGTGAATGCGACGGCCGCTTACGCGAGTGCGACGGGAGCCATTGGCATCAGCGCCGGGCACGATGTGAACCTGAATGCCGGCGAGCAAAGCGCGAGCGCGAACGACGAGCACTATCACAAGGAAAACGGCTTCCTGTCGTCGAAATCGACGCACACGATCGATTCGAGCAGTCACACCAACGCGGTGGGCACGACGTTGTCGGGTAACAGTGTCGCGGTGCAGGCAGGCAATGACCTGACGGCAAAGGCGGCAACGATTGCGGCGACCAACGACGTCAGCCTGACGGTCGGTCACGATCTGACGGTCACGACGGCGGACACGGCCTCGAGCGAATATCACTACAAGGACGTGAAGAAGTCGGGCCTCGGCAGCGCGGGCGCCGGGATCTCGTACGGCACGAACCAGACCATCGATACCAGCCGCGACACGGTGAAGGGTTCGCAGGGCAGCCTGATCGGCAGCACGGACGGCAGCGTGTCGATGGTAGCGGGCAACAAACTCCACGTGACGGGTTCGGACATTGTCGCCGGCAAGGATGTGACGGGCGTTGCGAAGGAAGTGACGATCGATGCGTCGCAGACGGATCGCCATCACGAAGAAACGCACGAGGTGAAGAGTTCGGGCTTCACGCTGGCAGTGAAGTCGCCCGTCATCGATACGATCCAGAACGTGAACCAGCAGGCGCAGGGGGCGGGCGGCAGCCAGGACGGACGGGCGGCAGCGCTCCACGCAATTGCGGCGGCCGGCGGCATGGCGGACCTGGTCGGCGCGACGGGCAGCATGACGAATGCGCTGAACGATCCGAAGGGCAAGGTCGAGGCGAAGGTGGAGTTGAGCTTCGGCTCGTCGCACAGCAAGTCGACATTCACCGAGAACAGCACGCAGAACAACGGCAGCAGCGTGAAGGCGGGCGGCACGGCCGCGTTCGTCGCGACGGGCGACGAGAACGCGGGGCAAGGGAACGTGACGATCCAGGGATCGGACGTGAACGCGAAGGACGTGCTGCTGCAGGCGACGAACAAGGTCAATCTGGTCAACAGCACGGATACCGACAGCACGCGCAGCACGAACGAGTCGAAGAGCGCGAGCGTGGGGGTGTCGTATGGCACCGGCGGATTCGGCGTCTCAGCGTCGATGTCGCGTGCGCACGGCGATGCGAATTCGGATGCGGCGACGCAGAACAATACACACATCAACGCGAGCAACACCGCGACGATCATCAGCGGGGGTGACACCAATATCGTTGGGGCAAACGTCAACGCGAACAAGGTGATTGCGGACGTGGGCGGCAACCTGAACCTCGCGTCGGTGCAGGATACGAGCCGCAGCGAAGCGCACCAGAGCAGTTCGGGTGGCGGGTTCAGCGTCAGCCAGGGCGGCGGCAGCGCGAGTTTTAGCGCGCAGAGCGGTCATGCGAGCGGCAACTACGCGGGTGTGAACGAGCAGGCGGGTATCCAGGCCGGGGACGGTGGTTTCGACATCAACGTGAAGGGCAATACGGACCTGAAGGGAGCGTATATCGCGAGCACGGCGACGCCGGACAAGAATCAGCTGACGACCGGGACGTTGTCGTTCTCGGATATTCAGAATAGCTCGAGCTATAACGCGAGTAGCTTCGGGCTCAGCGCCGGTGGTGGTGTTGGCAACGGCGGCAACAATTATGCGACGCACGGCCAGACGAGCGGAAAGAATACGGGCGGCGGGCAGCCGCTGTATGTGAGCGAGAGCGACAGCAGCAGCGCGAGCACGAAGAGCGCAATTAGCGAGGGCACTATCACGATCACGGATCAGGCGCATCAGAAGCAGGATGTCGTGACGCTGAGCCGCGATACGACGGGCCTGAACGGGACGGTCAGCAAGACGCCGGATCTGCAGCAGGTGTTGAGCAACCAGTCGGATCTGATCAATGCGGCTCAGGCGGCTGCGGAGACGATCGCTAAGCAGATTGGGAACTACGCGGACAGAAAACAGAAGGAAGCGCAGCAAAATGCCGATAGCGCTACTGATCCTGCACTCAAGGCACAGTACCAGCAGGATGCTGACAGCTGGGCGGAAGGCGGAGGCAATCGTGTTGGGCTGCACATTGCCGGCGGTGCATTGACAGGTGGGTTGACCGGGGGCGGTTGGTGGCGCTGCAGGTGGGGGTGTGTCGGCGAAGCTCGCACCGCAACTAAATGAAATAGCGCAATCGATCAAAGATGCGGGGCCGACCGGGAACAAGAACGTTGACGAACTGCTGGGTAATGTGACCTCGAACCTGCTGGCAGGTGGCGCTGGCGCGTTGGTGGGTGGTGGGACCGGTGCGTTGACTGGAGCCAGTGTGGATCGCTTCAATCGGCAACTCCATCCGGACGAGTACGCGCGAGCAAAGAAGGATGCGAAGATCGTTGCGCAAAAGCTCGGGATAAGCGTGGAGGAGGCCGAGGGCCGGATAGTTGCCGAGATTCTGAGGAACTCAGATAAGTAGGCGGCGGAGGTGTCCCGCGGGAAACATGATTATGAGATTCGTAGCATCGTCGGCTGTCAAAACTTGAATTGCGATGGCTACAAGAACGATCCGCAGTATACAAATCATAATTACAACGGTCAGTACATCAAGCCAAATCACGATGCGTACGATCGCGGACAGCAGCAGTTAGGTCGCGGGCAGACGTATAACGATCTGGTGACATCGAACGTCAAAAATGATCCGGTGGGATCGACGCTCGCGGGTGCGGGGATGATAGGGTTGGGGGTAGTGACGGCGGGGGGCATTCCTTCCGCTATCGGAATGGCTACGGGCGGTGGTATCGGAGCCGCCATTAATTCGGGCGCGCAGTATGTTTTCAATAATGGTAAGATTAATCCGGTTGATACTGTTATGGCGGGCGTGACCGGTGCTCTTACGTTTGGTACTGGATTAATGCCGGGCTTGGTGATCAATACCGGTGGCTCACTCGCCGGATCTGCGTATAAGGGTGAAAATCCAAATACTGGCATTGCGGGTGCCGTCGCAGGTTCGATGACCGGCTACGTGATAGGCGGGAAGATTGAAGGGCTGCTGAACACAAAACTGAACCCATGGTATCAACCGGCGTGGATTGATCTTGGTCTCGGCATCTCGAAGCCTGCTTCGCCGAGCGTGCTACCATCGGTTCTAGGCACGTCGCTCGGCGCAAGCGGTTCGGAAACCACTAATGGGGTGACGGGGATTCTGCTTAATCCTCCTCCGGCAAAGAAATGAATCTGAAGACGAATCGTGATGTGCGGGCGTTGTTTGTATATCTGCTTATATGCCTATTAACTTTTTTGTCAGGGGCGCTAGTAATAGAATTCGGAGTGATCCCGCTGATTGCATGGCTTCAAGGGGGGCAGACGTACATGCTTCCCACACTGAGCCGAATCTATGCGTGGTGCAAGTTTGTCCCGTTCGCGGCGATTGTGTGCGGCGGGGGCGCATGGTTGTATGACAGGAGAAGATATAAATGTTAGGAGCAGTCGGCTTGGGCTTCAATGCTCGATGAACGCATGATGTTTGCATTGCGCGCTGTTGATGAGTCTCGGCGGTTGCATCGGAACGGGCGCGTCGACAATCACGAGCGTTACGCGCGGGCTACCGGCTACCGGCTACCGGCGTGCACGTGCACGGCGAGCGCTAGCAAAGTGCTGCACAAGTACCGTGCGATCAACGCGCAGCTCGTCGCGATGGAGCCGGCGGACGTGTCAGGAATTTCGTGTGCTGAGGCCGGTTAAAAATCTCAGCTGATGGCGGAGGTGAATCGCTCGCCGAACAGAATGGCGAACTGATTGACTGCTTGCCGCCAGGTGATAGGCGGCATCTTCCAATCCTTTTCGATGTTGCGCAAGGCCAGATACAGCAGTTTGCTGGCGGCGTCGTCGCTCGGGAAGTGGCCGCGGTTCTTGACGATCTTGCGCAACTGCATGTGCATGCTCTCGATAGCGTTTGTCGTATATACGATTCGACGCACCTCGGGCGGATAGGCGAAGAAGGGGATTACCTGTTCCCATTGGCGCTGCCACATGGCCGCGACGGTAGGGAATTTGCGCCCCCACTCGCTTTGCGCAAAGGCGTCGAGCGCCGCTGCCGCCGCCTCGGCCGTGGCGGCCTGATAGATCGGCTTGATCGCGGCAGCCAGCGGCTTGCGATCCTTCCAGCTCGCCAGATTCAGCGAATTGCGGATCAGATGCACGATGCAGGTCTGGATTTGGGCGGCCGGATAGACCGCCTCGATCGCTTCGGGGAAGCCGCGCAAACCGTCGACCACCGCGATCAGGATGTCGTGCAAGCCGCGGTTCCTCAGCTCGTTGAAGACCTTCAGCCAGAACTTGGCGCCTTCGGTTTGCTCGATCCACAAACCCAGTACTTCCTTGCGGCCGTCGGCGCGGATGCCCAGCGCCAGATAGACCGCCTTGTTCTTGACCGTGCCTTCGTCGCGGATCTTCAGCCGCAGCGCGTCAAAGTACACGATCGGATACATGGCCTCGAGCGGCCGCTGCTGCCACTGTTCGACGTCGGCCAGCACCTCGTCGGTGACCGTCGAAATCAGGTCGGGCGAGACTTGCAACCCGTACAGTTCCAGCAGATGGCCCTGAATCTCGCGAACGCTCATGCCGCGCGCATACATGCTGATCACGTGGTCGTCGAAGCCTGGCAGCCGGCGTTGGTACTTGCCGACCAACTGCGGCTCGAACGTCGCCTGCCGATCGCGCGGAATATCCAGCTTCAGTTCGCCGTTGGGCGTCAGGACCGTCTTGGGGCTGGTGCCGTTGCGGTGGTTATCCAGGCCGGGGATGGTGGTTTCGACATCAACGTGAAGGGTAATACGGACCTGAAGGGCGCGTATATCGCGAGCACGGCGACGCCGGACAAGAATCAGCTGACGACCGGGACGTTGTCGTTCTCGGATATTCAGAATAGTTCGAGCTACAACATTCGAGGTGGGGGTGAAAAGTGAACTGGCGTAGATTATACGCAACGTCCCAAATTTTTTTCGCTGTATGCCTTGCATCTTCAGTCGGTGCTGGCTGTTGGTCCTTCCTTGTATCCGGACTATGCCGCATCGCATTCAAAATGGATGACACTATAGCGCTACTTTCAATTGGGTTGCCGTTATTCATTATCTTTTTCTTCGTTTTTGCGAGGCACCTGCCAAAGGCGCTGCGCAAGGCAGGGCTGTTGAGTGATGACCCGGAGAAGTTCGGGCCTTGGTTCAAGTCATGACCACTGTGGCGAGGTTATGCGAATGCGCAGGGTGCGATTGGCATCAGCGCCGGGCACGATGTGAACCTGAATGCCGGTGAGCAAAGCGCGAGCGCGAACGACGAGCACTACAAGGATTCTTGTTGTTCGGGGCGGCGCGAGAGGCTTCACGTTGGTTAGCGATGTTAAAAATGCCGGAGGACACCAGTGAATTGGCGACGAGCATATGCAACGCTTAAAATCTGGTTTGTTTTATTGCTTGCATCTGCGTTTACGGCCGGTTGCAACACGGTTGTAGTGGTTGGAATTTGTAGATTGGCGTTAAAGTTAAGTGACGATGTGTCGGTATTTCGGATTGGAATTGCAGTGTTTTTTATTCAATTGCCAATATTTTTCAAATATCTACAGAAACCACTTCGAGCTGCTGGGATGTTGAGCGATAACCCAGAAAGATTTGGGCCGTGGTTTAAATGACGGCGTTTTTAGTCAAGACGGCAGCAGCGCGAGCACGAAGAGCGCGATCAGTACCGGCACCATCATGACCACGGATCAGGCCAACCAGAAGCAGGATGTGGCGACGCTCAATCGTGAGACGTCGAATCTGAATGGGACGGTTGGCAGGACACCGGATTTGCAGCAGGTGTTGAGCAATCAGTCGGATTTGATCGGGGCAGCGCAGGCGGCGGCGGAGACGGAGACGATTGCGAAGCAGATTGGCAGCAACGCCGATAAGAAGCGGGAGGAGGCGCAGACGAACGCGAACAACGCGACCGATCCGACGCTCAAGGCACAGTATCAGCAGAAGGCCAACAATGGGGCCGAGGGTGGTGACAATCGTGTTGCGCTGCACATTGCCGGCGGTGCGTTGACGGGCGGGTTGACCGGCGGTGGGTTGGGCGCGGTTGGTGGCGCTGCGGGTGCAGGCGTGTCGGCGAAGCTCGCACCGCAACTGAATGAGATCGCGCAGTCGATCAAGGATGCGGGACCGGCCGGGAACTCTAACGTCGACGAGCTGCTGGGTAACGTAACCTCGAATCTGCTGGCGGGCGGCGCCGGTGCGCTCGCCGGTGGCGGCACGGGTGCATTGACGTCGGCGGCCGTGGATCGGTTCAATCGCCAGTTGCATCCGCAAGAAAAAGCGCTCGCAAAGCAGTTGGCCGAGAAAAGCAAGGGAAAATATACGCAGGCGCAGATCGAAGATCAGATGCGCATCATGGGTGTATCGGTAAACGGCAGACATGAGTCGGGAGCGCCAGTTACCCTCGTAGGAGAGACGCCAACTGACTTGGGCGCACAGTGGATTGGAGGAAAGCCGACGGCAGATGGCCAAATGATTCTGACGCAGAAAACGAGCCTATCCGAACCTTTGTGTGTGAGGCATAAACTGATGGCCAAGGAGCCACTTTATGCCACGCAAACGCAAGGAAGAAGTGACGATAGAACCGGGCAAGGGCTTGAACCTGGACCCGGAACTCATCGAGCAACTGGTGCCCGGCACGCTGGACCGGGCGACGATCAATGAGCAGCTTGCCGCGCTCAAGAAGGCGATCTTCGAGCGCGCACTGGGCGGCGAGTTGGCCCACCACCTTGGCTACGAGAAGGGCGAAGCCAAGCCGGCCGGCAGCACGAACCATCGCAACGGCACCAGCCGCAAGCGCATCGCGACCGATGACGACCTGCTCGACGTCGAGATCCCGCGTGAGCGCGAAGGGACGTTCGATCCGGTGCTGATTGCCAAAGGCGAACGGCGCTTTACCGGCTTCGACGACAAGATCATCGCGATGTACGCACGCGGTATGTGCGTGCGGGAGATTCAGGGCTTCCTGCAGGAGATGTACGGCATCGAGGTGTCGCCGGACTTCATCAGCACGGTGACCGATGCCGTGATCGACGAAGTGCGCGAATGGCAGCAGCGGCCGCTCGAGCCGATGTACCCGGTCGTGTTCTTCGACGCCTTGCGCGTCAAGATCCGCGACGAAGGCGTGGTCCGCAACAAGGCGATCTACCTGGCGCTGGCCCTGCGCAACATCGTTGCCAAGTGGACAGGTTCCCGGCACGATTGGAAGAGCGCCATGACCCGGTTTGCGCTGCTTTACCCGGAACGATTCAACATTGGAGTCTGAATCTCAACCCGCCTCACACACGACGCCCCCTTCCCCTGTCACGCCCGCGTCACGCTGCGCCCCTAACGTTGCACATTCCCGTCGCGGCACCATCGTCGCGATCCGGACGTGCGCACGCCGCACGCGACGCCGTGCCCCCGTCGCGCAAGCGGCCAACCGGGATCTCGCTCCCGACAGCGCATCGACCATGCACCGCGCCATTCCATTCAAAAACACGATCGACGCCGATTGAGTTGAATCGCGGACGATCAGGAGACACGGACCATGCTGAGTCCACATGAATTTTCGATGCTGCTGCGCATTGCTCGCGCGCCGGACAGCGTCGACCCGTCGAAACCGGCTTTCGCCGTGCTCGTCGAAAAGCGGCTCGTCGACGATACGCAGGGACGCGTGAATGCGGTGGCTGCACGCCCCGCGCTGACGCCGATCGGACAGCTGCT
>Ga0207667_10011134_pt1 | contig 10469 bp, 19 predicted proteins | sample KBSCornC52_FD_184301 | JGI IMG/M metagenome (GOLD analysis project Ga0207667, IMG submission 184301) | Corn rhizosphere microbial communities from Kellogg Biological Station, Michigan, USA - KBS Corn C5-2 (SPAdes) (version 2) | ecosystem: Host-associated > Plants > Roots > Rhizosphere > Soil ...
GGAGCAAGCAGGGGGTGAAAGTCGGGATGCCCTTCCAGGTCATCCGCGGCGATCACATCGTCGGCAATGTCCGGGTGGTAGACGCCCGGGAGAAAATCGCCGGCGCTGTCATTCAAGATCTCACGACCGATAAAGATCGAATTAAAGTGGGAGACCGCCTCAAAGTGGAAGCCCACCGCTAAACAAACCGAATTTTACCTAACCTAACTTAGACGAGCACTTAGCATGCAGATCAAATCCATCCATCGAGGCGCACGCATCTCGGCCTTCAAGGCCCGGGAAGTCACGCGCGAGATTCAGGGCCTGCCCGTGGCGGCGGCGCTCGACATCCTTGCGTTCACTCCGCGCAAGGCAGCGGTGCTCATTTCCAAGACGCTGAAAAGCGCCGTGGCCAACGCCGAGAACAACAACAACCTCCGCGCCGAGCGCCTCGTCGTGAAGGAAGCCACCGTTGGCGAAGGCCCGACCTTCAAGCGTTTCCAGCCCAAGGCTCGTGGCAGCGCCGGCCCCATCCGCAAGCGCACTTCCCACATCCGTATCATCCTTACGGACGAGATCGAAATCACCCCGAAGCGCCAGCCCAAGAAGGCGGCGAACAAGAGCAAGGCGTCCAAGCCGGCGGCCCGGAAAAAAGCCCCTGCTCCGGCTGAAACTCCGGCGCCCGCCGCTGAGGCCGCTCCCGCTCCCGAACAGACCACTACTCAAGAATAATTATGGGTCAGAAAGTTAATCCTATCGGCTACCGTCTGGCAGTGAACCGCGACTGGCGTTCGCGCTGGTACGCTTCTCCCAAGGAATTGCCGGATTTCCTGAACTCGGATCTCAAGATTCGCCGCTATGTGAAGGACAAGCTTCGCCTGGCCGCAGTTTCCAAGATCGTCATCGAGCGGGCGTGGAACAGCATCCGCGTGACCATCTTCACCGCCCGCCCGGGCATCGTCATCGGCCGCAAGGGCACCGAGATCGAGAATATGACCAAGGAGATCGAGCGCCTCTCGAACGGCAAGTCGGTCAAGATTGACATCCAGGAGATCAAGACTCCGGAACTCGACGCCCAGCTGGTGGCCGAAAACGTCGCTCTCCAGATCGAGCGTCGTATCAGCTTCCGCCGCGCGATGAAGAAATCCATCCAGCAGACGATGGAGTTCGGTGCCCAGGGCATCAAGCTCCGCTGCGCCGGCCGTCTCGGCGGTGCGGAAATCAGTCGCGCGGAATGGTATCGCGAAGGCAAGATCCCGCTTCATACCCTCCGTCAGCCAATCGACTACGGCTTCGCTGAAGCCAACACCGTCTACGGAAAAATCGGCGTCAAGTGCTGGCTGTGCAAGCCGGAAGGCGCCAACGAACCGCAGCCGGCCGAGAAGGAAGAAAAGCGTGAGCGTCGCGGTGACCGCGATCGCAATCGTGGCGAGCGCGAAGAGAACCAGCCCGCCGCGGCCGCCGAACAACCCGCCGCTCAATAACCCCACCGCACTTTTTAGCAGGAGATTTTAGGTTATGCCTTTGATGCCCAAACGAGTGAAGTATCGTAAGACCCAGCGCGGCAGCCGCGCGGGCAAGGCTTCACGCAATATCAATATCGATTTCGGAGCGTTTGCTCTCCAAACCCTGGAGCGCGCCTGGATCACCAACACTCAGATCGAAGCCGCCCGTGTCGCGCTCACCCGCAACATGAAGCGTAAAGGCAAGCTTTGGATCCGCATTTTCCCCGACAAATCCGTGACCGCTCGTCCGCCGGAAACTCGAATGGGTAAAGGCAAGGGCGCTCCCGAATACTGGGTGGCGACAGTCCGTCCGGGCAACATCCTCTTCGAACTCGACGGCGTGCCGGAATCGGTAGCTCGCGAGTCCCTGCGCCTGGCGGCCGACAAGTTGCCCATCCGCACCAAGTTTCTCACCCGTCACCACGCTGCCTAGTCTATGAAATTGAAAGAAATTCTTGAACTGAGCCTGCAGGAATTGGCGGCCCGCAAGCATGAACTGCGTGAGGAAAGTTTCCACCTGCGCATCCAGCAGCAGAGCGGCCAACTCGAAAAGCCGAGCCAACTCCGCGCCATCCGTCGTGAAATCGCCCGTATCGAAACGGTGCTCACCCAAAAGAAATCCCAGGCCGCTCCGGCCGCAGCCAAGTAAGCCATGAGCGAGACCGCTACCGCCACCCCTGAATCCACGCCGTCCCGCGGCCTCCGCAAGGAACGCGTCGGCCAGGTTGTTTCCACCAAGATGGCCAAAACCGCCGTCGTCGAGACCACCACCCGCGTCCCGCACGCCAAGTTCGGCAAGATCGTCAAGCAGGTGAAGCGTTTCTACGCTCACGACGAAGAAGGCAAAGCGCAGGTGGGTGACACCGTGCGCATCGCCGAGACCCGTCCGCTTTCCAAGCTGAAACGCTGGCGTTTGGTTGAAATTCTCAAGCACTGACGTATAATCCGCGCCCCTTTTTATGCTCCAGATTCGTTCCAGACTAGATGTAGCTGACAACACCGGCGCCCGCATGGCGAAGATGATCGGCGTCATCGGCAAGAAGAATTCGCCCGAAGCCCATGTCGGCGACGTGATTACCGCCCATATCCGCGAAGCGTCCGCCGGCGGCACCGTGAAGAAAGGCGAAGTCGTCCGTGCAGTGATCGTCCGCACCAAGCAGCCGATCAAGCGCGACGACGGCAGTTGCCTGCGCTTCGATAACAACGCCATCGTCATTATCGACAAGGATTCCAATCCGCGCGGCACCCGTATCTTCGGCCCCGTCGCCCGTGAACTCCGCGAGAAGAACTTTATGAAGATCGTCTCGCTTGCCCCGGAGGTGCTGTAAGCCATGTCCCAAAATCGTTTCCACGTTAAGAAGGGCGACAACGTCCAGGTCATCACCGGCAACCACAAGGGTTCCGTGGGCAAGGTGTTGCAGGTGTTTCCCGCCAAGCTGCAGGTGCTGATCGAAGGTGTGCGCATGATCAAGAAGCACACCAAGAAGTCGCAGGACAATCCGCAGGGTGCGATCATCCAGCGCGAAGGTCCGATCCATATTTCCAACGTCAAGAAGGTTGAGGAAGCCGAAGCGACCAGCAAGGCCACCAAGACGAAATCGAAATCCAAGAAGAAAGCCTCCTAACCATGGCTGTTGAACTCCACAAGTTTTACCACGATCGCGTAATCCCGGCCCTGCGCGAAAAGCACGGGTACAAGAACGTCAACCAGATCCCGAAGATCGAAAAGGTCGTCGTCAATAGCTGCGTCAACGCGAACACCGACGTCAAGCAGGCGCTTGAAGACGTGAAGGCCGAACTCGCGCTCATCACCGGCCAGAAGCCGTATGAGACCCGTTCCAAGAAGAGCATCGCGAATTTCAAGCTCCGCCAGTATCAAGCGATCGGCGCGAAGGTGACCCTCCGCGGTCCCCGCATGTATGAATTCCTCGAGCGCCTCATCAAGATGGCGCTGCCCCGCATTCGCGACTTTCGCGGCATTTCGCCCCGCGCGTTTGACGGCAACGGCAACTACACCCTCGGTGTGACCGACCAGTCCATTTTTCCGGAAGTCGAGCTCGACAAGATCAAGCGCAATATCGGCTTCGACGTGACGATCGTCACCACCGCCGCCACGAACGCGGAAGCCAAGAGCCTGCTCGCCGAACTGGGCATGCCTTTCACCGACAAGGCCAAACGGCCGCCGCAAAAGAAGGCTGAGGAAGCCCCAGCCCAATCCTAAGACATGAGCCAACTTACTGATCCCATTGCTGATTTCCTGACGCGCCTGCGCAATGCCGGCACCGCGCACAAGTCGGAGGTCATCGCACCTTACTCGAAGATCAAGGCCGAGATCGCCCGCATCCTGAAGCAGGAAGGTTATATCGCGAACTACGAAGTGGACACCACGGGCAAGTTCCCGCAGATCAAGGTGGCCACCAAGAACCACAACCGCCAGTCGGCCATCACCGGCCTCAAGCGCGTCAGCAAGCCCGGCCTGCGCAAGTATGTCGGTGCGACGGAAATCCCGCGCGTCCTCGGTGGCATGGGCATCTCCATCCTTTCCACCCCGCAGGGCATCGTCAGCGGCCGGGAAGCCAAGAAGCAAAACATCGGTGGCGAATTGCTCGCCATCGTTTGGTAACCGAAACTATTTGTTATGTCTCGTATCGGTAAAAAAGTCATCGATCTTCCCGCCAAGGTGAAGGTCACCATTTCCGGCGACGGCGCGGTGAACGCCGAAGGGCCGAAGGGCAAGCTTTCGTGGAATCTGCCGAAGCAGATCAAGGGTCGCGTGGATGGCAACACGGTTCATATCGAGCGCTCCAGCGAAGACCGCAAGGTGCGCGCGTTGCACGGCCTGTCCCGCGCCTTGGTCAACAACATCGTCACCGGCGTTTCCACCGGCTTCACCAAGGATCTCGAAATCCAGGGCGTCGGTTTCAAGGCCGCCGTCAAAGGCGCGATCCTCGACCTGAACCTCGGCTTCTCCCACGACCTGCATTTCCCGATCCCGCAGGGAATCAAGATCACCGTTGCGGAAAACACCAAGATCAAGATCGAAGGCATCGATCGCCAGTTGGTTGGCCAGGTGGCCGCCGACATCCGCGCCTACTACCCACCCGAGCCTTACAAGGGCAAGGGAGTCCGCTACGCTGGTGAGCAGATCCAGCGCAAGGAAGGCAAAACCGTCCAATAAGCCATGGCTACTCCGAAACTCAATCCTCTCAAGCTGCGCCACCAGCGCCTGCGCAAGAAAGTCGCGGGCACTCCGGAGCGCCCCCGCCTCGCGGTGCATTTCTCGGGCAAGAATATCTACGTCCAGGTCATCGACGACGAAGCTGGCAAGACGCTCGCCTCCGCCAACACGACCGAGAAGGAACTCAGCGACAAGGCACGCGCCAACGTCGAAACTGCCGTGAAGATCGGCAAGATCGTGGCTGAGCGCGCCAAGGCCAAGAACGTCAGCAAAGTCGTCTTCGACCGCGGCGGCTTCATTTACCACGGCAAAGTCAAAGCACTCGCCGACGCCGCTCGTGCAGGCGGTCTCGAATTCTAAAAAAGATTATGGCTGAACAAAGACAAGATCGGGGCAATCGCGGTCGCCGCGACCGGCAGGATAAACCCAAGGACGACAGCGGACTGACGGAGAAAGTCGTTTTCATCAACCGTTGCGCCAAGGTCGTCAAGGGTGGCCGCCGTTTCAGCTTCAGCGCTCTGATCGTGACCGGCGACAAGCTCGGCAAGGTCGGCGTTGGTTTTGGCAAGGCGAACGAAGTTAGCGAAGCGATTCGTAAAGCTTCCGACTCCGCCAAGAAGGCGATGGTCAAGGTGGCCGTGCGCGAGAACACCATCCCGCACGAAGTCATCGGTGAACACGGTGGCGGCCGCGTGCTGCTCCGTCCGGCCTCGCCCGGCACCGGCGTCATCGCGGGTGGCGGCGTGCGTGCGGTCGTGGAAGCGGCTGGCATTCGCGACGTGCTGGCCAAGTCGCTCGGCTCGAGCAATCATGCCAACGTCGTCAAGGCGACCATCGGCGCCCTCCAGCAACTTCGTCTGCGTGAGCAGATTTTCGAAACCCGCGGCATCGCGGTCAAGAAGGCTCAAGCTTAATCACTCTCTTTATGAATTTGCATACCCTTAAGCCTCGTCCGGGCTCCAAGCACCGGGTGAAACGCCTCGGTTGCGGCGAAAGCAGCGGCCATGGCAAGACCTCGGGCAAGGGCCACAAGGGCCAGAAGGCTCGCTCGGGTGGCAGCATCCGCCTCGGTTTCGAAGGCGGCCAGATGCCCCTGATCCGCCGCATGCCCAAGCGCGGCTTCAACAACGCGAATTTCAAGACCCGCTTCGCGGTCGTGAATCTCGACACGTTGAACGCGTTTGAGAGCGGTGCCACGGTGGACGAGCAGACACTGCTCGCCGCGGGCGTCATTCGCCGTCCTTACGACGCCGTGAAAGTTCTCGGCGGTGGTGAGTTGACGAAGAAGCTGACGATCGTGGTGAACAAAGCGAGTGAATCCGCCAAGGCGGCGATCGAGAAGGCCGGCGGCTCTCTCACTCTCAAGTAATGGCCATTGCCGGATGCTTTCTGGTAGGGACGCCGCATTGCGGCGTCCTCTGGCGTACCTTGTCACATCCGGCTGCGTGCAATACGCGGTGATTTCGTAACGCAGGGCCATTCATGATCTCGGCATTTTCCAATACCTTCAAGATTCCGGAGCTTAGGTCCCGGATTATCTTCACCTTGATCCTGCTGGTGGTGGTCCGCATCGGTGCGGTCATTACCTGCCCGGGAGTCAATGCGGCCGTTCTTCAGGAATGGTTTTCGACGCAAGTCGGGAACGATACCGGCGGCAACGCGGCGGCCCTGTTCAATATCTTCAGTGGTGGCGCGTTGGAAAACTGCGCGGTCTTCTCGCTGGGCGTCATGCCCTATATCAGCGCGTCGATCATGCTGCAGTTGCTCACCGCAGTGGTGCCGAGTCTCAGCAAGCTGTCCAAGGAAGACGGCGGCCGCCAGAAGATCATGCAATACACGCGCTACGCGACCATCGCGTTGTGCATATTCCAAGGTTACCTGCTCGCGCTCACTTTCGAAAACCCGGCAAACAACCCGTTCCTGCACGGCATCACGGAGACCATCAAGAAGATGGGCATCCCGTTGGTGTCGGATCCGGGAATGGCCTTTCGCGTCCTAACGGTGCTCACGCTGACGGCGGGCACCATGTTCCTGATGTGGGTCGGTGATCAGATGACCGACCATGGGGTGGGCAACGGGATGTCGATGATCATTACCGTCGGCATCGTCGCCCGCCTGCCCGCAGGCCTGATGCAGGCTTGGCGCACGTTTGTGCCCTCGGGTGGGAAGGGGACCACGGTCAGCCCGATTGTCCTCGTATTCATGCTGGCGTTCCTGATCATCGTGATCGCCGCGGTCATCTGTGTGACCCAGGCCCAGCGCAAGATCAGTGTCCAGTACGCCAAGCGCGTGGTGGGCCAGAAAGTTTACGGCGGCCAGACTCAGTATATGCCGTTGAAGGTCAATTACGCGGGCGTCATGCCGATCATCTTCGCCCAGGCGTTGCTGGTCTTCCCCTCGACCATCGCTTCGACCGCTTTCAAGAACTCGGCGGCCGCGACTAAAGTCGCCAACGCGCTGACCCACGGCTGGGTTCACTACACGATCTACGCGGCGATGATTTTCTTCTTCAGCTACTTCTGGGTGGCGACGCAGTTCCAGCCGCAGCAAATTGCCGAAGACCTGAAGAAATACGGCGGCTACGTCCCGGGCGTGCGTCCAGGCAAGCCGACGGCGGACTTCCTCGACTTTACGATGACGCGTCTGACGTTCGCCGGCGCCGTCTTCCTGACGATTATCGCGATTCTTCCGGGCATGCTCTCCGAGCGTATGAATGTGCCCTACATGACGGCCCAGTTCTTCGGTGGCACCAGTCTGCTGATCATCGTGGGCGTGATTCTGGACACGATGCGCCAGGTTGAGACTCATCTCATTCAGCGTCACTATGACGGCTTCCTGCGCAAGGGCCGCATCCGTGGCCGCGCCAGCTTCGGCCCGACGGGCGGTGGCGAGGCGGTCAAGGAGAACGCCATGCTCTGGCTCTACGTTGCTCTGGCAATCATTTTTATTGCGGGCATGGTGATCTTCGTCGCTTCGCGCTTCCAACATCTCCACTAGCCGCGCGGCGTCGTTGCATGAGCATCCCGATCAAGAACGAACGCGAAATCGAAAAGATGCGGCTGGCCTGCCGGGCTGCAAGCGAAGTGCTCGACCGCGTTTCGACCTTGGTCCGACCGGGAATCACCACTGGTGAAGTCGACCAGGCTGCCGCGGAGTTCATGGCGGAGTTGGGCTGCAAAAGCGCCTTTCTCGGCTACCGCGGGTTTCCCGGGAATATTTGTATTTCCTTGAACGAAGAAGTCGTTCACGGCATCGGCGGTCCCCGTCGTATTCAGTACGGCGATATCGTAAAACTCGATATCGGCGTGGTGAAAGACGGTTGGGTCGGCGATACCGCAACGACAGTCCCCGTGGGTGTGATCGATGAAAAGATCCAGCGTTTGCTGGCCGTCACCGAGAGCACCCTGGAGATGGCCATTACCCACGCACAGGGCGGCCGTCGCCTCGGTGACCTTTGTGCGGCGATTGAGGATGAAATTGTGGCCAATGGCTACACCGTGGTCCGCGAATTCGTGGGACATGGTGTCGGCCGGAAGCTGCACGAAGAGCCCCAAGTGCCGAACTACGGCCGGCCCGGCAGTGGGCCCAAGCTGAAGCCGGGCATGACGCTGGCGATCGAACCCATGGTCAACATGGGCTCGGCGGCGGTGAAGGTGCTCGACGACAAATGGACGGTGGTGACTCTCGATGAGAAGCCATCCGCCCATTTCGAGCACACCGTCCTGATCACCAAGGGCGAGCCCGAAATCCTCACATGGCGAAAAAAGACGCTATTGAAGTAGAGGGCAGGGTCGTGGAGCTGCTTCCGAACACCATGTTTCGGGTGGCGCTTCCCAACGGCCATCAGATCCTGGCCCACATTTCCGGAAAAATGCGTTTGCACTTCATTCGGATCTTGCCAGGCGATAAAGTTCTGCTAGAGATGTCCCCCTACGATTTGACCAAAGGACGTATTACCTTTCGGCAAAAGTAGCAGAATCGCCCAATCGCTCTGGGGTCAATTCCCAGTGCGATTTTTTGTCCTCCAAACATCAAACCAATTTTTAAACCATGAAAGTAAGAGCATCCGTCAAAAGGCTTTGCGAATCCTGCCGTATCGTGAAGCGCAAGAACGTGGTCCGCGTGATTTGCAAGAATACGCGCCACAAGCAGCGGCAGGGCTAATGATGTTTGGATTTTCGATTGCGGATTTCTGACTGAACTCCGAGCCCGAAGAATCCGCTGAACATCCGAAATCCCAAATCCTAAATCCCTAAAAGAATATGCCCCGACTCCTAGGCGTTGAAATTCCCGGCGACAAGCGCATCGAAGCGTCGCTGCCTTACATTTACGGCATCGGCCCGAGCACTGCGAAGCGCATCCTCGAGCAGGCCAACATCAATCCTGACGTCCGCGCGAAGGACCTCTCGAACGAGCAACTGAACCAGATCATCCAGGCCATCACGGCGAGCAAGCTCCCGATCGAAGGCGATCTGCGTCGTGAGCTGCAGGCCAACCTCAAGCGCCTCCAGGCCATCAACTGCTATCGGGGCATCCGCCATCGTCGCGGTCTGCCCGTGCGCGGTCAGCGCACCTCCACCAACGCGCGCACCCGCAAGGGCCCGCGTAAGACGGTGGGTGTCCAGCGCGCCAAGGAAGGCGCCAAGTAAACAAAGAAAGAACGAAGATCATGCCTGATTCCGATAAACCCGAGGCCGTGAAGGCCGAGACTGCCGCAGCCGCTCCGGAGGCCGCCCCGAAGGCAGCCGCCAAGACCGAAGGCGCTGAAGCCGCTCCTAAAGTCAAGAAGGCTCCGAAAGCCAAGAAAGACGCGGCTGCCGCCGCTCCCGCTGAGCCGAAGAAGGAAGAGAACCTTTCTCTCGACCCGAACGCCGTCGTTGAGCCGATCAAGATCATCAAGGCCAAGGGCAGCAAGAACGTCCACAGCGGTATCGCTCACATCGTGGCTTCGTTCAACAACACCATCGTCACCATCACCGACATGAATGGTTCGACCATCGGTTGGTCGAGCGCCGGCAAGTGCGGCTTCAAGGGCTCCCGCAAGAGCACCGCGTATGCCGCACAGATGGTCGCGCAGGATGCCTGCCGCCAGGCGATGGGCCATGGTCTCAAGGAAGTCGAAGTCCGTGTGAAAGGCCCCGGCGCCGGTCGTGAATCGGCCGTCCGTGCCATCCAGGCTGTCGGCCTCGAGATCAGCATCATCAAGGACGTGACCCCGGTGCCGCACAACGGCTGCCGTCCGCCGAAGCAACGCCGCGTCTGAACGTTCACCCGTAGTAATAGAAAAAATTCGTTATGGCACGTTACACTGGCCCCAAAACAAGAATCAGCCGCCGCTTCGGAGTCGCCCTTTTCGGCCCCTCGAAAGCGCTGGAGCGCAAGAACTACGGTCCCGGCATGCACGGCCCGAAGGGCTCGCGCCGCAAGCAGTCCGAATACGCCATCGCCCTCGGCGAAAAGCAGAAACTGCGTTATCAATACGGCGTCCTCGAGCGCCAATTTCGCCGCTACTTCACCATCGCCTCCACCCGTCGTGGTGTGACTGGTGAGATCCTCCTTCAGTTACTCGAGACCCGTCTCGACAACGTCATCTACCGCCTCGGCTTCGCGAACTCCCGCAGCGCCGCGCGCCAGCTGGTCTCGCACGGCCACGTGCAGGTCAATGGCCGCAAGGTCGACGTCTCTTCCTTCAACGTGAAGGCCGGTGACGCGATCGCGATCAAGGACAAGCCGCAGTCGCGCCGCCTCGCGGCGAAGAACCTCGAGCTGACCCAGATCACCCCGGTGCCGGATTGGCTCACGGTGGA
>Ga0207667_10011139_pt1 | contig 10467 bp, 8 predicted proteins | sample KBSCornC52_FD_184301 | JGI IMG/M metagenome (GOLD analysis project Ga0207667, IMG submission 184301) | Corn rhizosphere microbial communities from Kellogg Biological Station, Michigan, USA - KBS Corn C5-2 (SPAdes) (version 2) | ecosystem: Host-associated > Plants > Roots > Rhizosphere > Soil ...
ATACTTGCCGGAAGTTCTTTACGTAGTGGTTCTCCTTTGGTTGTTCTTTTCGGGGCCTGGGTGGCTCAGCGCGGATCAGTTTTTCTTTTCCACGGCAGTCCGGTGAGTCGGTTTCAGCACATGGTGCGATCTCTTCGAGTTGATTGACTCGGAATTATCCTTCCTGGTGTGACGCGCGCATTCTCCGCGAGCGACAATCAGGAAAGGCGGGTGTAGAATAGCGATCTCGTCAGAGCGCGTTTGCACTGACCATTCGCAGAAATCGACACGATGCCTCGCCAAGACCTCTTCGCCCTTGGAGGTGAGATGCCCATAATCAGAACCTGCGAGAGTTGCGGCCAGAAAAACCGCGTTGCTGCGGGTCATCTGGCAGATACTGGGCGTTGCGGAAAATGCAAAGCCCCCCTCAATCCTGTCGCCCATCCGATCGACGCAGATTCTGGTTTGTTCGCGGAGGTAATCGAAAGTGCCCGTGTGCCGGTGCTTGTTGATTTCTGGGCGGCATGGTGTGGCCCCTGCAAATTAGCCGCGCCGGAGGTTGCACGCGTTGCGGCGGATTCGGCGGGGCGCGCGATCGTGATTAAGGTCGATACCGAGCGCTACCCTGAACTCGCCTCGCGCTTCAATGTACGTGGCATCCCGAATTTCGTCGTTTTTTACCGCGGACGCCCTGTCATGCAGCAGGCCGGGTTAGCAAACCATGAACAGATGGAGAGTTGGCTGGCAAATGCAGCGCAGAGTAGCGTTGCATAGAGCTGAATGGGCTAAACCAGGGAGGCTCGGAAATGGCTTCAGAAGATGATCGGAGCAATGCAGGTATTCGAGGGAACCTGCTCGACCTGGGTCACGAATTGTCTGCAGGCGCAGAGAAAAAGGATGACCGCTCGTCAGTGGATCAGCCTACCGAGGCCGAGTCTGAGTCGAGTGAACTGGAAGAACTAGAGAGAGAACGCAACAGGTATCGGGAACGTCTCACCCGCTTGCAATCTGAATTTGACAATGCCCGAAAGCGGACCGAAAGGGAGCGGCGCGAGTTGAAGACGATCATCCTGGCAGATGCTCTACGATCTCTCTTGCCTATTTCGGATAATTTCGAACGGGCCATGCAGGCAACTGCAAACAGTCCGAGAGACTTCCGCTCGGGAATGCAGCTGATCCAGAGGCAGCTAGACGAGGCCTTTAGAAAGCTCGACTTAACGCCGATCCCGACCCTAGGCGAGATCTTCGACCCTCGCATTCACGAAGCCGTCGAAGTCGCCAATACCCGCGAGGCCGAAGATGGGCGCATCCTTCAGGAACTGCAGCGGGGGTACACATTGGGCGATCAACTTGTGCGCCCCGCGATGGTGCGAGTGGCAAGAAATCAGCATCGATAAATTGTGAAGCGGTATCGGGCGATAGGCAATGACGATACGGTGAGAAGGATTACGACCTCGAGCAGTGAGCGGCTAGCAATCGCGACTCAATCTGAGGTCAATCTTGCTGATGAGGGTGGTGAGGCGAAGCAACGTCAGTAAAAAATCTTGCGTTCCGTTCGAGAGTGGTTCCCAAATAGGAGCTTTGCGTATCAGACTGAGTGGTGGTAACCGCCGCGGACTCGATCCTATTTCTGGCGTTTTGCCACCGCAATTCGGTTCCTGAGTTTAAGTGCCGTATCGCCCAGCATCTCCTTTTCACTGCGCAGCCTAGCTTCATCGTTAGCTGTGCGGAATCCTGTATGCGGGATGTTCTCAAGCAGCTTTGCTTCGATCCGTTCGATTTCGCGGAGCCTTTCCTCTACTTGAGCCAATTCCGCCTCAAACGCTTCCGTCTCCTGCGAGTCGCTCATGGATTGACTTTCCTCCCGTTACAATGAATCCGTTCTTCAAAACATTGTCCTGCCAATTCAGCCAGAAAGAGCAAGTTGCAGCCACAACAACAGGATGACTCGTCCCTGCCGTGCCGCAGAAAACTCACCGGTTCCATTGTCCTCTTTCAAGCACTGGTGGTTCCGGGAACATCCAACTGATCATCCTTCAGAAACTCCTGGATGAGAGGTTCTGTGGTTCTTTTCATTTCCGAAACAGAACCGAAGAAAAGCACTTTCCCCTTGTCCAGGAACATCACATGATCAGAAAGTTGCTTGGCGAGTCGGGTATCGTGAGTGACCACAACGCTGGTCAACTTCAATTGGACTTTGAGCCGTCGGATCAGGTCTCCCAGTCGTCGCACCATAATCGGATCCACCATTGTGGTCGGCTCGTCATAAAGCACTACTTCGGGCGACTCGGATATTGCCCTTGCAATCGCCACGGCCCTTTTTATTCCGATGGAAATCTCTGCTGGATAGCGATCACGTTCGTCAACGATTCCGACCATGTCCAATAATGAGTTGACCCTTTGGGAGATTTGATCTTCGTTTAGTACCCCGCGCGCACGCATTACATAGGCAACATTTTCTCGGACGGTAAGGGAATCGAAGAGCGCGCCGTTTTGGAAGACCATGGTCATTTTCTTATGAATGCTCTCAAGCTGCTCTTCGGAGTAGTCCGTAATGTCCTCGCCAATGACAACTACCCGACCGGCGTCCGGTTTCAGAAATCCCATGAGAAGTTGCAGACATACCGATTTCCCCACTCCACTTCGGCCCATGATGGAGACGGTTTCGCCTCGCTTGACCGCAAAGCTCACTCGATTCAGAACCATCTTTGATCCGAAGGACTTTGAGATCTGGCTAAAGGCCAGATAGGGAGCGACCACCCCATCGATGGCCGGCGAGTCCTTATTTGACGTTCCGATCGAGTGATTATTCTGGATTATCGAAATTGCCATGATGGGTGGCCGAGAGCCGCGGGACAACGAATGGCCCTTCAGGCTCTCATATCCCGCCGTTAGGATCTTGCTAGATAGACCCGTTGTCGGAGCTACGTTCAAGCAAGCTCACTCTTGATCCACCGAAACGGAGTGATGGCCAGAGGTGCCCCATAAGTGAGATCTTCGATGCTGCCTTCGGTACTTTGTCGGCGGTGCTCAATCCCTAAACACATCTGAATTTTTAAGGGAGGGCTGCCGCAACGCTGAAGAGTGGTACCGAGACAACACTTGCGATTCAAAACTCCTCCCAGGCACATATCACAGACTTCTCCCCGAGGTGTCTGTTCAATCTTGAACATCCGAACATTGTCGATGCGGCGAGAATGTAGGGTGGCCGCCGAATTGAATTGTTCCCTCGAACAATCAATAGAAAGGACGGAGAAAAAGGAGCAACTTCCGTATGCCTAAAGCTCTATCGGATGAAGAACGCAGAAAGATAAATGCGTACTGGCGTGCGGCCAACTACCTCTCTGTTGGTCAAATCTACCTCAAAGACAATCCGCTGATCGAACGGCCTCTTACAATCGAAGATATCAAACCCCGGCTTCTCGGACATTTTGGCACAACGCCGGGGCTCAATTTCATCTACGTTCACCTGAATCGGCTCATCTGCATGCATCAGGTAAACATGATGTACGTCGTCGGTCCAGGTCATGGAGCCCCTGGGATCATAGCCAACACCTACCTCGAGGGCAGCTACACCGAACTCTATCCGAATATCGAACGCGACCGGCACGGCCTAAAGAGCCTCTTTCGGCAGTTCTCCTGGCCATATGGCATCCCAAGCCATGACGCGGCCAATGTTCCCGGCTCTATCAATGAAGGCGGAGAACTTGGGTACTCGATTGTCCACGCATTTGGGGCTGCTTTCGACAATCCGGATCTGATCGTGACCTGCATCGTCGGCGATGGAGAGGCTGAGACTGCCACTCTCAGTGCTTCGTGGCATTCGAACAAGTTTCTCAATCCGATCACAGATGGCGCGGTGTTGCCGATCCTCCATCTCAACGGCTTCAAGATCGCAAACCCCACGATCCTCGCTCGTATCTCGAACGATGAACTCGAGGCATTGTTTCGCGGGTATGGCTATAAGGCTCATTTTCTCGAGGGTGAAGATCCGGACGCAATGCATCAGGGAATGGCGTCGGCGCTCGAGGCCATCTATCAGGAAATTCGAAAGATTCAGCAGGATGCCCGTGATCACAATGACCCGACCCGGCCGATTTGGCCCATGCTGATTCTTCGCACCCCCAAGGGTTGGACAGGACCGAAGGAGGTTGATGGGAAACAAATTGAAGGCACCTGGCGTGCGCACCAGGTGCCCCTTGAAGAAGTACGGACGAATCCAGAGCATTTGAAGATTTTGGAAGAGTGGCTCCGCTCCTACCGTCCCGAGGAGCTTTTCGACGAACGGGGCGCATTTCGATCGGAGTTGGCTGACATTGCTCCAAAGGGCCTTCTTCGCATGGGCATGAATCGGCATTCCAACGGTGGCCAACTTCTTGAACCGCTGGTGATGCCCGATTTTCGTCGATATGCGGTTGCTTTCCCGAACAATGCACTGATAAGCGCCACGACGGTCTTGGGAAACCTGCTTCGGGATGTTATGAAGAACAACCTGTCATCACGTAACTTCCGAGTTTTCGGGCCGGATGAAACCGCCTCCAACCGGTTGCAAGCCATCTATCAGGCCAGCGGAAAACGTTGGAACGCAAAGTACGAGAAAGTCGATGAAGATCTGTCCGTCGATGGCCGCGTGATGGAAGTGCTGTCAGAGAATCTATGTCAAGGCTGGCTGGAAGGATATCTACTGACCGGTCGGCACGGATTCTTCTCCTGCTACGAAGCCTTCATCCACATTGTCGATTCCATGTTCAATCAGCATGCCAAATGGCTGCAGGAAAGCCACTATGCGCCTTGGCGCAAACCAATTGCTTCGTTGAATTATCTGCTTTCATCCCATGTGTGGCGGCAGGATCACAATGGATTCTCTCATCAGGATCCTGGCTTTATCGATCACGTCGCCAATAAGCATTCGGAAACTGTACGCATCTATCTTCCCCCCGATGTAAACACACTTCTCTCAGTCGCGGATCACTGCCTTCGAAGCAAAAACTATATCAATATGATTATTGCTGGCAAACAACCTGCTCCGGTCTATCTGGAAATTGAGGCCGCGGTGCGGCATACCATTGCGGGGTTAGGCACATGGGATTGGGCCGGCAATGAGTCCAAAACAGCGGGAGAGGAACCCGATATCGTTCTCGCATGCGCAGGTGATGTGCCCACGATGGAGACCCTCGCCGCAATTACGGTGTTGCGTGACTGGACTCCGAACCTGACAGTTCGACTCGTCAACGTTGTTGATCTCTTCACGCTGGAGTCGCAGCGGGATCATCCTCACGGAATTGGCGACGACGACTTCGATCGCATCTTCACAAAAACACAGCCAGTGATCTTCGCATTTCATGGATATCCCACAATCGTTCATAAACTCACATACAAGCGCACCAACCATGACAACTTTCATGTTCACGGTTTCAGAGAGCGGGGTACAACCACCACGCCCTTCGACATGACAGTGCGGAATCGGATTGACCGTTACACGCTTGCGCTGGACGCGGTTCGAAGCGCTCCTCGATTGGCTTCTCGAGTCGTCGAATGCGAGCAGAAGCACAGCGAGTTGATGCAGCGACATCGGCTCTATGTGTCCGAATACGGCGAGGATATGCCGGAGGTGCGCGACTGGAAATGGACGCCTGCACAGTAGGAATTCGAACATCAGCGGGAGGTCAAAGGAGCTGCATCCATAATCGCCAGCCTGCCCGGGCGCAAGGCAATCAAGGAAGGCGCGATTGTGTCAGCATCCCGGCGTACGAGCAGTTCGCTGAGAAACTCCTCACGGAAAGTAACGGCAACGTGAAGCCTCAACCTAAAAAGATCAACCAACAAAAGGAGATCAACTCGTCGCCGCCCTCAAAGACGCTCTTGTCATTGGTGGTTTGAGTGCAATTGGTGAACGATGGACTCGCAGGACAGGCCATGGAACCCGTACCTCATCACCCCTTGTTCGAAGTATTGGGCAGGCACAGCAAAATGACGTGCCGTTTTCGGCATCGTCTTGTGGAAGGGCTGTATCGAAGCACGCGAAATGCCGAAGAGTGGGGAATGCCTGTTGGGCATATCGTATGACCAGCAATGCTTCAGGAATATGCAGAGGCGACCGGGGGCGAAGAAACGTGAGTAGGCAAAGCACTGGCGATAGTCTCGAGCGCTTGCGGCTGAGATTCGAGGAACTGCTCTTGCGCGAGCACGACAGTTCCTTCAGCATCGCGAATCCTTATTGAACCATATTCGCGGCCGATCCCATCCGCAACACCCTCAAGGATTAGAACCTCATCTCCCGAACTCGGCGCAAAGAATCCGAACTTGAGCGATGGAGGACCCGCTGTTTAGTACAAGAATGGTTTGATTCTTCCCAGCCACGCTTCGCCTAGCCATCCTATGCCCAATTGTCGTTCTTCGGCCTGTCCACGCCTTCGTATAGGCGTAAACCAGTTTTTCGACGATCCGTTTCTTCGCGATTTTTTCAAGTACGATCCCGCCTTCTGGAGGTGAGTGAACAATCGATCACTCGATGCACAGATTCGAACCGATCTACCTAGTCTTGAATAGCCGCTTCAAATCGAGAGTTGATATTGCCCTCATTCTTGCATCTTCTTCGAGGCAGGCTTCGACCTGTCAGCTGGACTGTCCTACTCCAGTCCATTATGCACTTCAATTCATTTCGCAGAAGGATTCCTCCCCCTCCGTTTACCAATCCATCTCACTTTGACGGTCATGCACTTCATATCGATCCCCATTGTGCAGTTCAGATTTGTATTTTTGGCCCGCCGAATGTGAGGAGAAAATGGCCCGACGTTCGGGACTGGACCTGAACACCAATCTCCGTGGAGCCGCAGCCCTGAAATGAAGCAATGTTCAAGGTTGAACAGACTTGGAATCTCAAACAGACGAGCCTTAACGGCGGAGGAGCTGTCATTTCGTACGCTCTTGCGGAGGATCGGATCGAAGTTAACTAGGAGGATTCGACGTCGCCCTCAATGAGTTCACCATTCCGGAATGGGCCTACATCCACAGTAGCCACGCGGAAGACATCGTTTCTTATTGACCCGATGGCCGGATCATCAAGGGAGTCAAAGAGCACGTGAATGATCTAATCGCAATGTTTGCGTTCGCGCCGGATACGCGGGTTAAAACACACCCTGTCCCCTGGATTGAATCGGGTCCTATCGAAAAATTCGTCCCGGCACTGGAGGACCGTACTCAACAGAGTGGAAGGAGCATTTACAGAACGCATGCTTCTTGGTGATGGTGAAGAAATTCTTCCGACCGGCAGAGCGTTCAAGTTCAGAATATGCACGGTGGGACATTCGAAAGATGGCGTGATGGAAGCAGAGTATCTGTTCTGGAATCACCAGCGACACATTAGGCAGCTCGGCTTGGTCTAGTTTGAGTTACGCGCCAGGCCAGGCACGGCCCCCTCGTTACACCAGGTGGTTATCGGGAATGCGCATACACCTAGGCGGTGTACGAACAGATACGGGACTATTCGATCGCGTCGAGTCGTATTCCTACCTCGTCAAGGTGGTTTAGCAGGTCGAGCGGGTCTTCATAAGTTCGATACGCTCCTGCCCTCTCAAGTTCGTCCTGACCGTAACCGCCGGACGCCAACCCTACACCCAGCGCGCGGGCGCGTCGTGCGGCAAGCAAATCCCACACGCTATCACCCACAACGATGCAGTCAAAAATGGAGGTCCCCAATGCATCTGCCGCTCTCAGGAAAAGGTCAGGATCAGGCTTCGCACGCTTCACCTGATCACGAGTTATCACCGGCACTCGAGCGTCGATTCCGAGTGCGGCAAGCGACGGGCGCGCACTCTCCAGCATTCCGCTGGTGGCAATTGCGTGCGGAACTTTGGCTTTTGCCAGCCGAGAGAGCAATTCAACCGCTCCGGGAAGCGGACAGACTTGAAATACGAGCTTGGCGTAAGCTTCCGCGTGCCATCTTTGCAGCTGCTTCGCATCACTACTTGAAATCTTACGCCCAGTCTCACGAAGCAGAGCGTTCACAAGCAACCCTCCACTCATGCCGATTCGGCGGTGAATCCGCCAGACGGACAACGGGGTGCCGGAGCGCTCCAAGGCTTCTCGCCAGGCCAGCACATGTTGGTAAACACTGTCGAGAAGTGTGCCATCCAAGTCGAACAAGATTGCCGGCGCAGAATCGTCGTGATCAGCGTTCCGAGTTGTCATGTTGCCTCCTTCACGCTATGTGCTAAGTCGAGATCATGACTGAGCAAACAGTACCCTGAATCCAGAAGCTCGAACAAAGAATTGGTGGAGAATAGTATGAACACGATCAGTGGAAACGCACTCGATATTCTGTTCCGGGATGCACGTTCCTTCAATGCATGGCTCCCAAAACCGGTATCGGAAGAGACGCTCCGTCAGCTCTACGACCTACTCAAGTGGGGCCCTACGAGCGCCAACAGTTCACCCACTCGGTTCATCTTTCTCCAATCGCAGCAATCGAAGGAACGCCTTCGGCCCGCACTCGCGCCGGGAAATGTGGAAAAGACGATGACGGCACCAGTCACCGTGATCATCGCATACGACTTAAAGTTCTACGAGAAGTTGCCAAGATTGTTTCCACACAACCCTGGAATGAGGAATGTATTCGCAAACAACCCGCAACTCATCGAGCATACTGCCAAGCGCAATTCCTCGCTTCAGGGGGCGTACCTGATCCTTGCAGCTCGTGCGCTTGGACTCGATTGCGGCCCGATGTCGGGCTTTGACAATGCAAAGGTCGATGATGAATTCTTTGGTGCGGACAAATGCGAGGATTGCGAGCAGGAGTTCTTTCCAGAGGGACATGTGAAATCTAACTTTCTGTGCAATCTGGGATATGGCGATCGTTCCAAACTATTCCCGCGAAGCCCGCGACTGGAGTTTACCGAGGCCTGCACCGTGTTCTGATTTCGGAAAGAAGGGATTCCGGAGGCGAGAAATCTATCAGCCAACGTCGAGTTGGGCGCGGACGGAAACGGGCCTGAGGCTACTCCGCGGTGGCTTGTAGGTTTGATGTGCTCAGATCCACCTTCAGCTGGTTGGAGACGTAAAGATGAATACGAGTCCACGGCATTTTCTCAAAGTCGGTGCGGTTGCCATGGCCAGCACATCCGGCGTCTCGGCAAATTCGAAGATAGTCTCCTCCGCAGCATCAGGGAAAGCAGCCGACAAGGGGGCAGGCGACATGATTTATCGCAAATTCGGCAGCACGGATGCGCAGATTTCCTGTATCGGAGTCGGTGGTCATCATCTCGGTGACGTGCCGACCTTGGACGAAGCAGTGCAACTTGTTCATGAGGCGATCGATGCCGGCATCACTTTCTTCGACAATGCTTGGGAGTATTGCAACGGCAAGACGGAGACCATCTTGGGCAGGGCGCTCCGTGGCGGCCGTCGCGACAAGGTGTTTCTGATGACAAAAGTCTGCACCCATGGACGAAGCGGCAAATTGGCGATGCAGATGCTTGAAGACTCGCTACGACGGTATCAAACGGACCGTCTAGACCTCTGGCAGATCCATGGCATCGTCTATGATAACGACCCAGAATTGGCCTACGCCAAAGGTGGCGTTTTGGAGGCATTTGATCAGGCTAAAAAAGAAGATAAGGTCAGATTTGTCGGCTTCACCGGTCACAAGGATCCTGAATTTCACCTGAAGATGCTCCAGCTCGGCTATCCGTTCGACTCAGTACAGTTGCCGCTGAATCCATTCGACGCCAACTTTTACAGCTTTGAAAAGCACGTCTTGCCTGAGGTCAATCGGCGGGGTATGGCGGCGCTGGGCATGAAGTGCATGGGCGGTACCGCATGGGGAATAAAAGCTGGTGTTGTCAACGCGGTGGAAATGTTGCGTTATGCGATGAGCCTGCCGGTAGCCACCACAATTTGTGGCATGGAATCACTGGACGTGCTGCACCAGAACCTGAACGTCGTACGCAGTTTTCAACCGATGACTCCGCACGAGATGGAAGCCTTGCGAGTTCGCTGCGCCCCGACGGCTGCGGATGGGCGCTTTGAACCATACAAAGTCTCATTGCGGTATGACAATCCGATGACCCGAATGCCTCACGGTTTCCCCTTCGATCACACCCAAAGAGAAGTCACGGAGATGTTAGCCAAGGCGGACGGTCCCTGGTTAGAGCCAGAGACAACGCCGGATACTTCCGGGAGATAAAAATGGCAGATCAATATTCATGGAACGAGCAATCCCGGGTGCGTCCCGAAATCGAGCGGCGAAGCTTCATCCAATCCGGCCTGGCATCCGCAGGAGTGACGCTTGCGGCGTCAGTTTTGCACAACCCAATCGCGTCGGCTCAGGGACCACCGGAAATAACGAACAGCGCTACCGAACAGATATCTGTCAAGGCATTCGGGAAAACCGGTGAACAAGTCTCAATCATTGGCCTTGGAGGATATCACCTGGGGACCGTGCAGTCGCCTGATCTTGCGGTCCACCTGGTTCAGGAAGCGATCGACTCG
>Ga0207667_10011147_pt1 | contig 10464 bp, 5 predicted proteins | sample KBSCornC52_FD_184301 | JGI IMG/M metagenome (GOLD analysis project Ga0207667, IMG submission 184301) | Corn rhizosphere microbial communities from Kellogg Biological Station, Michigan, USA - KBS Corn C5-2 (SPAdes) (version 2) | ecosystem: Host-associated > Plants > Roots > Rhizosphere > Soil ...
CCTCGCGCCGCCAGCGAGGCTGCAGCGGCTCCAGGCGCTGGCGGTCGGGATCGAGCGCCGCTTCGTTCCACGCCCCGTTTCCTCGTCGGCTGAGGCGATGGCCCAGGCCGTCCTCGACCTTGCGGGGCAGGTCCAGCATTTCCGCGACCCCGGCAGCCGCAGCGCCGCCTGGGCCGTGGTGAACCGGCTGGCCCGCCGCGTCCCCGCCCTCGCAGGGGAGGCCCAGGTGCAATTCGACGCGGAATGCGCCCGCCTGTCGCGCCTGCTGTCGGTCGACCAGCTGCTGCTGGACCAGCAGCGCGACCGCGACCTCGCGGCCCTTCCGGCGCTGCTCGACCAGCGGCGCGAGCACGAGCAGGCGGCGCGCCAGGCGATGCCGCCTCCCGCACGGCCGGCCGCCCCGGCACGGCCGGCGTCCGCGACACCGCAGGGTCGGGCCGGGGCGTCCCCCGGGCCGCGGGAGCCGACGCCGCTGTCGCCGCACCTGCATGAGATGGCCCTCGCCGAGCAGCACCGCTTGCGGCGTTCGGCCGTGCACACGCCGCTGCGGCCGTTGCCCGCCGGTGCCGACCTGGCCCCGATGGCGCAGGGGACGGACGCCGAGAAGTGGGACTGTTTCCGCAGCCTCGCGGACCGGATCTCGGCGTTGGCCCCCGCCTACGCCACGCCTTTCCTGGCCGAGCGTCCCTGGGCCGCGGTCATTGCGCTCGTGGAGCAGGTCCGGCATCTCCAGTCCGGCCAGGCGCGCCGCGCTGCCTGGGGGCTGACCGACCGGCTGGTGCGGCAGCTGCCGCTGTGCGAGGGCGCGGTCCAGGAGGCGTTCGACGGGGAATACGCGCGTTTGCGCCGCCTGCTGTCGCCGGCCGCGGCCCCGGCCCGCCCGCCGGTGCCCCATGCCGCCAGCGGGGCGGTCGGGCCGTCGCAGGTCACGCAGGCCCGCCCGCAGGAGGCCGCCGCGGCGCGATCGATCGGCACCGGCGAGCCCGGCCCGGCGGTGCCGGAGGCGGTCGACACCGAGATGACCGAGGCGCCACCCCGGGCGGCGACCGCCACCCCGCCGGTCAGGACGGGCGGCGGGGCCCAGCGGCGGCCCACGGGCATGTCCCCCGCGTCGCGGTCCTCGGTGCCGCTGCCATCGATCGCGTCCATCCTGGCCCAGGCGATGCCCGCCGAGTCCCCGCAGCTGCCGGCCCTGCAGGCCACCTCGGCCCAGGAAGCCCCGCCCCGGCCGATGCCGACCCCAGCCGTCGGGCCCGCCGCGCCGTCCCAAGCCGCCGCGGAACCGGCCTGGGTCCCGCGCCCGCTCGCCCCGATTCGCGAGATCCCGACCGGCTGCCCGCCGGGGTTCGCCGACATGCTCCTGGCGCTGGACAAACGGCCGCAGCGCATGGCGTGCGACGACGCACTGAAGATCCTCCTCGACGAGGACCACGCCGCCCTGCCGGAGGCGATGCGGCGTGTGGCCGTCGAAGCGCTGGCGGACTTGTGGCGCGCGGGCGGGGTCGCGCCGGGGGCGCGCGGGGACGTGCCGCCCCGCTTCACCGCCGCCGTCCACGTGGCGAACGATCTGCTGGTCAACAAGGTGGACCTGTCGGACATGCCGCGTTCCGTGCGCCCGGAGGCGGCGAACGATTCGATGCTGGCGTTGCGCGACCCCGAGGACCCGTCGCGCCCCGACCCGCGCTACCGCGCCTACGACGTCGACGAGCAGGGCAACCGCCGTCGCACCCGGGCCGACGTGGGTGCGGCGAGGGTGGGGCATGGCTTCGACGCCATCCTCAGGGGGTTCGTGGAGGACGAGATGCACCGGCAGGGCCAGGAGATGACAGAGAAGAACCTCCGCCAGCAGAAGCAGAAGGTCATGGACGGGCTGCTGAGGGACGTGGAGAAGCGGATGCGCCAGGCGCTGCTCGGCCAGCAGGCCGGCGACGAGCCGCCCTACGAGGTGCGCGCACGCACGGATGCGGACGTCCAGGAGGACGAGGAAGTCCTGAAGGGGCAGAACGCCCTCTTCATCCGCCCCGACGCGGACGAAGCGTCCCTCCCGACGCTCAGCAAGGGCCGCATCCTCGGGTTCTACGCCGGCGTGAGCCTGGAAACGCAGCAGGCCATCGACCGCCACAAGGCGGAGTACGGAGAGAAGGACTTCGAGCGCTACGCGCTGGCCACCGACCGCCAGCACGACGACCTCGCCAACGTGACCTTCTCGCCGCTGGGCGGGGGCGCCAGCTCGATGGCCTTCATCGACACGGCGCTCGACCTGCGCGGGAAGGCGCCCCTCTACGCAGAGGGAAGGATCAACGCGCTTTTCGTGCCCTTCAATGTCGACATGACCGACGTCGACGGCCACACCGAGCCGCGGACCGTGTTCGCCGTCATCCTGCGCGACACGGTTCGGCCGGGCGACGACGTGCGCACCAGCTACGGCCCGGACTACCTGAAGCAGTTCCAGCCTCTGTGCCGCGGCGAGGAGGGCGTGGTCCCGGAGGACGAGCCGATGGAGGACGCCCCCGCGGTCAACACGGCGTTGACGCGCGCCGAGCGGGCGCAGCGGAGGGATGCGCTGCGCCGCGGGACCGGGGCGCCGTCCTAGGAGGTGTCGGCGCGACCGGCAGGTGATCCCGAAGCCGGCAAACCGCCGGCATGAGGATCACACCGAGCCATTCGCCGAGACCGAGCACGGCCTGCCCAGGTCGCGCGGTCAGGCGTGACCCGGCCTCGTTTCGGCGTACAGCCATTCATGCGGCCAAAGGGGAAGCAGGGCCGGATGGCGGCACGGGCTCGCCAACACACCGGTCGGCAGCCCGTGGCGGGTCACTTCATGCTGGAGAGCAGCTTCTGGTTGATGACCAGGTTGCGCACCCCGTGGGCGTGGTCTTCCTTGAAGACATTGCCCTTGCACCACTGGCCCACCGACTGGGCGTTCACCTTGATCACCTTGGGGTGCACGTTCCACGAAACCTGCAGCGGCGAGCCCTTCTCGTTGTAGGAGGGGCCCGTCGTCGAGCCCGCGTAGAGGACCGGCGTGCCCGTGTTCTTGGGGATGTTGAGCGCCTGGTGGTAGCCGTTGACTTCGCCGACCTTGGTCAGCGCGTTGAAGTCGGTCGCCTTCGGATCGTTCACCAGCACGAGGACCTGCGCCTCCACCCGCAGCTGGGGATTGGCGTCCGCCTCGCTCAAGCAGGCGCTGAGGGTGGGCCCGGGGGCGACCTGGGCGGTGCTGTGGACATAGTGCAGCTCGATGGTGTCGCTCGCCTGCAGGCCGCCGTGCTCGCCGCCGCACACCTCGGCGTCCAGGGGCCTGGACTCCAGGGCGCTCAGCTTGCCCGAGTACTTGTAGCCCGTCTCGAAACCGTGTCCGTCGCCGGGACCGACGAAGGTCGTGAACTGTCCGCCCTTGTGCTCCGCGTTCTTGTGGAAATGGATGTTGCACAGGTTCATCTGGGTCACGGGCGGCGCCGCCACGAAGACCCGCTTGTTCGTGCCCTTCTTCATCGCCAGGTCCCGGGGGGACTGGGGGCCGTACCCCTTGCCGTCGGTGTTCTTTTCCAGCTCGGCGTTTTGGGTGGCGATGACGGAATCACTCGTGCGCGGTTCCGGGGCGCCAGCGCAGGCCGTCCCGGCGACGAAGACGGCAAACAGGGGGAAAGTCACGATCTTTGTCATGGCAGGGCCAGTCTCCATTGAACGATTTGAACTCGGTTGAATCAGCGAGCGCCGAGGCTAACCCGAAGCACTTTGGGAACAGGCGTTCCTGGGACGCGGCCGAGAGTCTGCCATGAACAAGTTGACGAAGTCCCCTGTCGAAGTTGACAGCATCGGCCTGACCCGGGCGTTGCCGACGGCGGCCAGGGCGTTGTTGCGGCCCGCCTGGCGGCTGCTTGCGCATGTCCCCAGGATGCGACGGATGCCAGCTCGGGGGGCGAGGCGTCTGGGCGAGCGCCCGAAACCTCGCGTCAGACCTGCCGCTTGGCGCGCGGAAGAAGGAAGGGAAGGGGTCGGTGACCGGAGGGAACCTACGACGAGCGATCCGAGCCTGGACTGGGGTAGGCAAGATCCGAGTCGATTTCCGAGCTGCTGGAGCGCGGGGGCGGGGAACCGTAGCCCAGGGCGGAATCGACATCGCTCCCAGAGGACACCGGCGATGCCGGACGACGCGGACTTCCCTCGGCCGATCGCGGCTCGCCGCGTCGGTTGCCCGACCCCGCAGAGGGAACCTCCGAGTCGGCGGCGGACGAGGAATCAGCCAGGTACTCGTCGGTGTCCAACGCATCGCTGGAGGCGTACGCCGCATCGCTGGCCACGTCGGTCAAGCCCAGCGACCTCACCATCTGCTGGAATTCATCCGAGGTCAGCGGAGCGTCTTCAGCACCTTTGAACGAATCAAACTCGGGGTGCAGAAAACAATAGCTCATGCGGGAAGCCATGTGGGGGGCGTGAAGGGTCGAATCGAATTCTTCGTCCGTCAAGCCCGCGAAATGCGCCACCGTCAACACGGTGCACCGGTCGGCATACCTGTCGTGGAACAGGGGGCCATGGGCCGGGCCGGCGTGCGCCAGGATGACGGAGCGCCCGTGATCCAGGTCATCGTTGATCGCGTCGAGCATTCCGTTTTCCTGGTTCTCGTGGGCGGGCAGGCGCGCATCGGCTTCGAGTTGCTCGCTGGATTCACCCAGGGCGAGAGCACGCTTGGCGGCGGCATAGCGGGCCAATTCCGCATGGTCGCGATTCATCCCCCGGACCTCGATGCCCAGGTGCTCCGCATGCAGGGTCTGCAAGATGATGTCTTGAAACTCCGCGATCTCTTCCACGGTCAACTTCCGCGGCATTTCGTTCCGGGCCATGTCCTTGAGGTGGTTCTTCACCTCCCCGGTGTCGCGGATGTATTGGCGCCTGGCCGGCCATCGCCCGGAACGATAGGGGTCGAGTTCCATGCGGCAGGACACGGTTTCCTTGCGCTCTTGCGCCAGCCCTTGGGCGAACCGCTGCCCACCGAGCGACGTGCCCACGCCCTCCAGCCGGCCGTGTCGCGACAGCGCGCAAACCAGGACCGGCTTTTTCAAGAAATCGTCGAGCGTGCCTTCTTCGAGCGCCCTGGTCTTTGCACGCTCATATGCGTCTTCAAAACGTTCCAGGGTCGCGTCGCTTGAATGCTCCCAACCGGCGATGACGTCCATCGCCTCGTACTTCGCTTGCAGGTCGGCACCCCGCAGATGGGTGTAGCGCGACGCGTTCGGCGCCTGCAACGGCAGGAGCACCTTGTCCGCCAGGTTGAAGCTCGACTCGCTGCTGGACCCCGTGTGCGACGACGTTCCCTCGCTCGTGGGCGTGGAGCTTCGTCCGAGCACCGCACGGTGCGCGCTCACGCTCGTGAAGGAATTTCGGCGGCCCTCAGGTCGTGTCGTGTCGGTCATCGCGGGTTCGGCGGGGCCCGACCGGGTGGGGTGCCTCGGCCGGCCCTCGGTGCCGATCGGCGCCGGCTGCAACGGAAGGGACGGGGAGGGGGAGCGATGGAGGGGGACTTTGGGTGCCATGGAACGGGATTCTGCCGAGGGCCATCCCGCGCCGGTCGGGCGATTGCGAAGCGGGGTGCAGGTGCGCGAAGCTGGAAGCCGTCGACTTCGCGACTGGGGCACCGACTCGCCCGCCGCCGGCCCGGTTGGGGCGGATCACGTCTCCGCCCGCTGGACGGGCACCTCCGTCGTGCCGACCACCGGCGCCTGCCAGTTCCAGGCGGTCTCCGACGACGGGGTGCGGCTGTCGGTCAGCGGCGTGTCGCTCATCGACCACTGGACGGACCACGCCCCCACGACGGACACCAGCGGCGTGCTTCAGCTCACGGCAGGGGCAGCGGGTCGCCCCTCGCCTCACCTGCCACGAGGCGGGCGGCGGCGCCACCGTGCGGGTGCGCTGGCGGGTGCCGGGCAGCGGCGGGTTCATCACCCTGCCGACGAGTGCCTTGTCGCGGAGTCGAGGGCGTGGCGCGGGGGATGTCTTGGCGGCTGACCTTGCCGTCGGGCGGCGGGGGAATGTCGCCAGGCCAGGGTGCCCGGCCGCGCGGGCCGGAGGGGCTTCCTCAAGTTCGCCCGTCCGAGGCCGATGATCCGGGAACCGCGCCCCCCCGTCCCCACCTCCGCCCATGGCCCGCTCCCTGCTCCGCTACGTGTTCTCGCTGGTCGCGGCCGTGTGCGCCGCCGCCGGGCCGGCCCGCGCCGCGGAGGGGCTCGACCTGCGATTCAGCGGCTACGGCACCGTGGCCGCGACCTACGCCGACACCCACCGTGCGCTCTATCGGTCATCCTGGCGCCAGGGCAGCGGCTCGCGCGGGCGGATCGACCCCGGCGTGGACTCCCGGCTGGGCGGGCAGGTCAACGCCGACTTCGGCGGCGGCTGGTCCGCCGTGGCGCAGGTCCTGGCGGTGCGCCGCGACGGGGGCGATCGCCTCGACATGGAGTGGCTCTACGCCCAGGCGCAGCTGAACGACGAGCTGTCCGTTCGGGTCGGGCGGCTCGTGCTGCCGGCCTTCATGCTCTCGGACGTCCGCAACGTCGGCTACGCCCAGCACTGGGTGCGCACGCCGGCCGAGGTCTACTTTTGGCTGCCGGTCACTTCCGTGGACGGCGCCCAGCTGCTCTACCGCCGGGCGTGGAACGGCACGACGTTCACCGTGCAGCCCACCGTCGGACAGGCCGACACCCGGCAGTATTTCGACTTCGGAGGTGGCCACGGCCTGTTCTCCGGGAAGGCCTCCTTCCGCAACGTGCGCGGCCTGAACCTCTCGGCCGAGCGCGGCCCGTGGACACTCCGCTTCGGCCAGACCGTGGTCGACGTCCACCAGAACTGGGACAACGCGCCGCCCTTCCTCGCGCCGCTGGACTTCCGCCACACCTTCACCGGCCTGGGCCTCCAGTACGACGACGGCGCCCTCCTGGTGATGACCGAGCTGGTCAACACCGACACCAGCGACGGCAGCTTCGACAGCCGCAGCGGCTACCTGAGCGTGGGCCACCGGTTCGGTCCGTGGATGCCCTACGTCACCCGGGCCCACCTGCACAACGCCGGGACGCGGATCGCCTCGATCCCGCCGTCGATCACCTCGGCTGCCGGCCTGCGCTGGGACGCCTGGAAGGACGTCGCGGTGAAGGGCCAGGTGGAGCGCACCCGCCTGTCCGGCCAGCAGTTCATCGCCCTCGACCCCGGGGTCGACCGGCGGGGCAGCGTGACGGTGTTCACGCTGGCCCTGGAGTTCGTGTTCTGAGCGCGGCGGCCATGGCGACCTGGACCCCCTCCGCCTTCCGCCGGCACCTCGCCGCCGTGCTGCTGGCCGCCTGCGCGTGCGGCGCCCGGGCGGGCGACATCGTGGTGATCGTGCACCCCAGCGCGCCGCCGATGACGAAGGACGAGGTGGAGGACGTGTTCCTCGGCCGCAGCGTCCGCGCTATGCCGGTCGACCAGGCGCGTTCGCAACCGATCCGCGCCGAGTTCTACGGCCGGGCCACCGGCCGGGACCTGGCCCAGGTCAAGGCGGTGTGGTCGCGGGTGATCTTCACCGGCAAGGGCCTCACCCCCAAGGAATACCCGGACGCCGCGGCCGTCAAGCGCATCGTGGCCGACAGCCCGCGGGCGGTCGGCTACATCGAGAAGTCGGCGCTGGATCCGAGCGTCAAGGTGGCGTACGAATTCAACTGAGGGGGCCGTCGTGGAGGGGCTGGATGCCGCGGTGAGCGGTGACCGCACGCGGCGTCTGGGGGGCTGATCGCGCGAGCGCGAAGCTCGGAGCCTCACGCCTGCCAGGCGTCGCCGAACCCCTGGGGCATCACCTCGACGACGACGATCTCGTCCGGGGACCGGGGTGCCGCCGGCGCGTGGCTGTCCTTCCCGCCCCCTCGGCCCGGCAGGGCAGCGCGTTCCGGCGCCGCGAAACGGCCCCGTCCGTGGCGTATGCCCTCGTCTTCCTGCCCCATCCTGCCGATAGTCCCCGGGTCACCTCTTCACTTGGGCGGACCCGGCTTGAAACACATCGCACCTGTCCTGGGCGGTCCCGTGGGCACCGGCCTGCTCGCCGCCACCTTCGGCCTGGCGGCCGTCGGGGTTGCGGCGGCGGTGGCGCTGCAGGTGCATGCCGAGTCGGTGCCCCTGCTGGCGGGGCTCTCGCCCGCCACCGCCCTGGCCTGCCTGCTGGTGGCGCTGCGCCTGGCCTTGCCCGTGCCCCTGCGCTACCAGAACCTGCTGGCCGCCGGGGCGGCGTGTGCGGCCGCCGCGGCGCACCTGCCGCTCGGCGTCTTCGCGGCCGGCTTGCCCCTGCTCGGGTCGCCCGCCCCCATGGTCTCGGCCGGGCTGGCGTGCGCCGGCCTCTCGTTGCTGGCGGGCCGGCCGCGCGAGACGCTCCCCATGCGCAACGCGCTGCTGGGCAGCCTGCCCCTCATCGCCCTGACCGTGATCGGGCTCCTGGGTGCCGCCGCGTGGGTGGCCGGGCCGGGCGCCACGGGCAGCTCCTGGCTGCCGTCGCTGGCCGTGAGCCCGGCACCGGCCGTCGCCTTCCTGGGCCTGGCCGTCTGGTCGGTCCGCCGCCGCGCCGCCGCCTGGCGGCCGGCCATGCGCGACGACGACCGCATCGCGCTGCTGACCTTCGTCGTGCTCACCCTGCTGGTCTCCATCACCGGCTTCGCCACCTTCTGGGCCGTGCAGAGCCGCCTGCAGGATTCCGAGCAGGAGCGGCTGGTGCAGAGCGCCTACCGCCGCGAGATGGCCTTCAACTACCAGCTCGACAACGCCGACCGCCTGGCGACGGCGCTGGCGCAGCGGCCCAGCATCGCGCGCGCGATGCTCGACTGGCCGCGCCGGCCCGAGGCCGCGGCGGCCGTCCTGCGCGAGGAGATGGACGGGGCCTGGGACGAGCGCATGACCGCGATCCGCTTCGAGCTGCCCGACCCCTCGGCGGTGCTGCCGTCCCGGGGGGCGCTGCTGTCCTCGGTGATGCCGCCGGTGCGCATCGACTCCACCGACGACAAGCGCTTCGAGATCGAGTGGCGCGACGGGCTGCTGGCGCGGGTGCGGGTGGCGGTCGTGCACGCGGGGGCCGTCGTGGGCTGGGTGGAGTCACAGCAGCGATTGCAGTTGCTGACGGAGCAGCTGTTCGAGACGGCCGACCTCGGCCCCGGCGTGGAGGTCAAGCTCTGCTATCCGATGTCGGCGTCGGCCGCCGTGTGCATGCCGACCGGGCCCGACGCGGGCAGCACCCTCGTCCCCCTGCGGCGGCAGGACGGCTCGCCCTCGGCGATTGCGCTCGGCGTGCGCGGCGACCAGGGGGTCCTGCTGGCGACCGACCTCGACGGCACCGGCGTGATCGACGTCTACGCCTCCGTGCGGCGCCCGCTGGGCCTGCGGCTGCGGCAGTCGATCGACGCGGTGATGGCGCCGGTGCGCGACAAGCTCAAGCAGGTGCTGATGATGGTCGCCGTGCTGCTGGGCGGGGGCATGGCGGTGCTGATCCTGCAAGTGCGCCCGCTCGCCTCGCGGCTGGTGGCCTCGGAACGCGACGCGCGCGAGGCCCACGCGCGGGCGCGGGCCAACGCGGGCCACCTGCGCACGGTGATGGACAACGTGGCCGACGGCATCGTCACCACCGACACCCACGGTCACGTCACCTACCTGAACCAGGCGGCGGTGGCGATGACCGGCTGGCGGGCGGCCGACGCCATCGGGCAACCGGTGTCCCGGGTCTATGCCGCCGTCGACCCCTCGACCGACCGGCCCGCGGCCGACCCCGTGGCTGCCGCCCTGGCCGGGGAGGCGGGCCGCGGCGACGCGGAGGTCGACCTCGTCCACCGCACCCAGGGCACGCGCCTGCCGGTGGCCGACCGCGTGTCGCTCGTGCGCCAGCCCGACGGCGCGGTGGCCGGCACGGTGCTTGTGTTCCACGACGTGACCGCGCAGCGCCAGCGCACCGAGGCCATTCGCCACGAGGCCACGCACGACGCGCTGACGGGCCTGGCCAACCGCAAGGTGCTGGAGCGACGCCTGGCCCTGCTAGCCGGCGAAGACGCGGCCGTGCCGCCCGCGCTGCACAGCCTGCTCTACATCGACCTCGACCAGTTCAAGCAGGTCAACGACGGTGCCGGCCACGAGGCTGGCGACCACCTGCTGAAGCAAGTCACGACCCTGATGAACAAAGGCTTGCGCGCCTCCGACCTGCTCGCCCGCGTCGGCGGCGACGAATTCGCCGCCCTGCTGCTGTCCTGCGGCCCCCGGGACGCCGCCGCCATCGCCGAAGCCATGCGCGCCGCCGTGCAGTCCTTCGAATTCCACTGGCGCGGGAGCGTGTTCAAGGTCGGCACGAGCATCGGCATCGCGACCTTCGAAGGCGGGTTCGGCGACATGGCAGAGATCGTGCGCAGTGCGGATGCGGCTTGTTATCGGGCGAAGCGGGCGGGGAGAGGGAATGTGCAGGTGCACGAGGGGGTG
>Ga0207667_10011154_pt1 | contig 10461 bp, 12 predicted proteins | sample KBSCornC52_FD_184301 | JGI IMG/M metagenome (GOLD analysis project Ga0207667, IMG submission 184301) | Corn rhizosphere microbial communities from Kellogg Biological Station, Michigan, USA - KBS Corn C5-2 (SPAdes) (version 2) | ecosystem: Host-associated > Plants > Roots > Rhizosphere > Soil ...
CGACCGGCACGGGCACGTCGTGCTGCCGAACCGCGTCGATGACCTCGGCGGTGGGCGCGAACACCAGGATGCCGGCGACTCCCGCCTGGAGCACGATCTCGACGGCACTGTCGATGCGAGTCGGGCTGCGCGGATCGAACCCGACGATGTCGACGACGAATCCGGCATCCCTCGCATGGTCGACCGCTGCCTGCATGGTCCGAGTAGGCCCGACCTCGTCGTAGCGATCGAAGAACAGGGCACCGATCCGATGGGATTTCGCGGTCGCCAAGGTGCGCGCCGCCATGTTCGGCGTGTAGTTCAGTTGCGCAATCGCGGCCTCGACGCGACGGCGGGTCTCGGGCTTCACGTTCGGACCCGACTTGACGACCTGTGACACCGTCTGGTGAGAGACACCTGCCACGCGGGCGACGTCATAGAGCGTGGGCGCCTTGCGGCGTGTCGGCTCCTCGGCCTTCGGCACTCTGCGTCACCTTCCGTGTGGCTTCGAGAAGTACCGTATCGCCCGGGGGATGACGCCCACATCCGCTGCGAGCGTCGTCGGCCCGCTCCTCCGGGGTTGCCTATGCTGTGCGCATGCCCGAGGGAGCCGCAGACCAGACCGACGGCGCACGCCTCATCGACAGCCACGTGCACATCTGGGATCCGACGGCGCTGGAGTACTCCTGGCTGGAGGGCGAACTGGATCGTCCCTACCTTCCGGCCGAATACCAGGCCGGGTCGCCGGCGACCACCGGCGTCATCTTCGTCGAGGCGGGCCCGACCAGCAAGGCGGGCGAGGTCGCCTGGGCCGAGTCCCTCGGCTGGCCGGAGCTGCTGGGCGTCGTCGCTCACGCGTCCCTAGAAAAAGGCAGGGCAGTCGCCGACGATCTGGCGGTACTGCGGGCCGCCGGCCGCACCGTCGGCATCCGCCGGATGCTGCAGGATGAGCCGCCGTCGTTCTTCGAGGATCCCGGCCTGCTCGAGGGCTTGCGCACTCTCGCAACGGCGGGGTTGCCGTTCGACGCGTGCATCCGGCACCACCAACTCGCCGCCCTGACCGCGCTGCTGGCGCGGGTGCCCGAGCTGTCGGTCGTGCTCGATCACCTGGCCAAGCCGCCGATCGCGACCGGGGATGACGGAACCTGGGAGCGTGACCTGCGCCGGCTCGCCGCTCTGCCGCAGGTCAGCGTGAAACTCTCGGGGCTGCCCCCAGAGTTGCGTGACGACCAGGAGCTCCTCTCCGCGACGCGGCCCTGGCTAGAGATCGCGCTCGAGGCCTTCGGCGCGGACCGCGCGATGGTAGGCAGCGACTGGCCCGTTTCTGCGATGCTGCCCCGGCAGCTTCCCCCGGGTCGATGGCTCGCGATGGTCCTGGATGAACTGGCCGGCAGTCCCGCCGAGCGTGAACAGCTCGCCTGGCGCACGGCGGCGCGCTTCTACGGGGTCTGAGCGCGGTCGACACGCACGGGTGTCGGGATGCCGCCCGGGGAAAGGGCTACCGGTGGCGCGGGCTGTGAGCCAGGGTGGCATCCGTGAGTTCGATGCCCCGGGCCTGGATCGACTCGACGTTCAGCTCCTCGAGGATCGCCGGATCGAGGGTGGGCGGCGTATTGCCGTCGAACTTGTAGTGGAGGTCGGTGTACGGGTGCACCCAGACCGAACTGCGCCCGTGGCCGACCTCGGCCGCGTCCGTCCACGAGATGAGAAAGCCCTCGCCTCGCCGCATCTTGGCGGTGGCGACCGCCTTCAGGTGGGCCAGCACCCGGTCGTCGAGCCGGATCGGCAGGCGTCCGGCCCCGTAGAACAGCATCCCCATCAGATCACCCTCCGTTCGCCGCTCGGTACCCCGAACACTATTGGATGGGGTACGGGCCATGCATGCGGTGCCGGACCCGGCGTCCGCCTGAAAAGCACCTGGGCATCCCGGGGCGGTGCGCGCGCGGCGGCGTAGTCCTGAAGTCATGACGCTGACCAACCCCGTCACCCGATATTCGACAGCGGGATTCCCCAAGCAGGAGCAGGAACAGCCCGGATTGACGTCGGCCACCGAGCCGAGACCCGACCACGGCGAGAAGAGTTACGTGGGCAATCGGCGGCTGAGCGGCATGCGGGCCCTGATCACCGGCGGGGATTCCGGTATCGGTCGCGCCGTTGCGATCGCGTTCGCACGCGAGGGCGCCGACGTCGCGATCTCCTACCTTCCGGAAGAAGAGGAGGACGCCGCCGACACCGCGACCTGGATCGAGAAAGCCGATCGACGCTCCCTGCGCCTTCCCGGAGACGTGCGCACCGAGCAGCAATGCACCGATATGGTCGCGCGGGTGGTCGAGGAGTTCGGCGGCCTCGACATCCTGGTGCTGAATGCGGCGTATCAGAAGAACCGCGACGGTCTCGAGAACACCCCCACGGCTGAGATCGAGCGCGTCTTCGAGACGAATCTCTACGCGCCGCTGTGGACCGCGCGGGCCGCCATTCCCCACCTGCGGCCCGGCGCATCCATCATCGTCACCTCGTCGATCCAGGCCTTCCAGCCGTCGCCCGCGCTGTTCGACTACGCCATGACCAAGGCCGCCCTCGTGGCGCTCACCAAGGCGCTCGCCCAGCAACTCGGTTCGCGCGGTGTGCGGGTGAACGCCGTCGCGCCCGGTCCGATCTGGACACCACTGATCCCGGCCACCGAGTGGGCGGATCACCTGCCCGAGTTCGGACAGGACACCCCGCTCGGGCGCGCCGGTCAACCGGCCGAGCTGGCGCCGGCCTACGTGTTCCTCGCGTCGGAGGAGGCCAGCTACGTCTCCGGCGCCATCGTGCCCGTCACGGGCGGAAAGGGGCTGTAATCATGCCCGGCAATCGCACCAATTCGCTGAAAGACCCGAAGCTCTACGAGAAGCTCCGGGACGAGGGCGACAGCAAGGAGAAGGCCGCACGCATCTCGAATGCCGCCGCGGCACGCGGAAGGTCGGCGGTCGGCCGCAAGGGCGGCAAGGCCGGCGACTATGACGATATGTCGGTGCCCGAATTGCGCAAGCGTGCCAAGGAGTTGGGCCTGCGCGGGTACTCGGGCAAGCGCAAGGGCGAGTTGATCTCGGAGCTGCGCAACCACTGACCCCCGGCTCAACGGGAGCCTGTACGCCCCCTTGCGCATGACCGGCCGCTGCGCAAGGGCCTTGAGGCGCCTGGATGCGCAACCTATGGTTCTGTGCGTCGGGGAGCCGAGGCGCTGACGGGGGCGCCCATCCTCTCCGCAGAACGAGGAGAGTGACCATGACTCTTGCCGAGCCGATCGAAGACCGTCAGGCACGCGAGCAGGGTCGGCACGCCGCGTACCGCGAGCTCTGGAAGACAGATCGCGGCGACGCGACCGCCAAGGTGCGCGTCTACCTGGACGGACGTCAAGAGATCGAGGGACATCCGGACGTCGCGCCGTCGCAGGTCCGCGGCTTCCTGCGCGACGGCGGGCTGCACTTCGTGCGGTTGCTGCGGGGCGCCTGACGCCGCGTCACGCTACTGCGGCGTCGTCGCGGCGACCCCGGCGCGGATCGCGGCTTCGAGCACTCCGAGGTCGATGTCCGTCAGGGTCTTGAACTTGATGCAGTACCCGGTCACACTCGCCCTGCCGATGTCGGCGCCGAAGGTATCCGGCAGGTACCGTTTGTCGTCGATCCCGAGCACGTAGACCGAGATCCCGCTCGAGTTGGCGCTGAGCCCGATCTGGTAGAAGTCGCGCGTCGAGCCGTCGGCGTAGCGGATCACCCGCTCGCCGTAGCCGATGTTGGGGTTCGAGACGACCTTGCCCGTCTCGTTGCGGCCATCCAGGAACCACAGCCGGGCTGCCGGCATCCATTCCAGGATATCGTCGTGCAGCGCCTGAAGATCGGCGCGCTTGGCGGCGCTCTGGCTCGCGATGTACGCGTCGATCTGCTCGGGAACGTCCATCCGTCGGTTATACCCGAGGTTGCAACTCCCTTCGGTACCCCGCCGACGCAACCGCTTCTGCCTCACCGGGTGACGCGCCGCTCTCGTCGGCGACCGCCGCGGACCCCTAGACTCGGGCCACCCATTCACCCCTAGGAGAAACCAATGGCTGCTGTCTCCATGTCCCGGCGCTCGACCGCCGGAATCATCTTCATCGTGGCGGGCGTGCTTCTCGCGTTCGCCGTGATCCTGCCCCTGGTCGGCGTCGCCGTCGGCGGCTGGTTGCTCGCAATCGCCTACCTCGCGATCGCGGTGGCGTTCGCTGTTCTCGGCATCGGCGCCGTCAACAGCACGCTCACCAAGGTGCTGCTGATCGCTGCGGCCGTCGGCTGGCTGGTGCTCGCGCTCGCCGCATTCGGGCTCGGACTCCCGGCGGTGCTGATCACGATCGCAGCGCTCGTCGCCGGTGTCGCCGGCCTGATCGCCGCGATCCTGCTGTACGTCGGCAAGGAGGTGCGCAACCTTCCCGCGATCATCTTCATCGTGACGACCGCGCTCGGCCTGCTGTACCTGCTGCCGCGCATCGGGGTCTCGATCGCCAGCCTCGCGACCATCATCGCGGTGCTGTTCGCCGCCGGCCTCATCGTCACCGGAGTGCTGTTCGCCCAGAAGGAGCGCGGACGCCGCGGCTGACCCGTCGCGCATCGCCGAACTACGACGGGCCGTTCACCTTCGGGTGGGCGGCCCGCCGTTCGTCGTGGCCCGAATCTTCGTCCTTCGCCGGCATCAACCCGGGCGTAGCCTCTTCCTCATGACCGCCGCGCCCGATCTCGCCAGCGGATGACGGCGCCCCAGACGACCGACCCCTCTCGAGTCCAGCGCCGCACCCTCGTCGTTCTCGTCACCTCGCAGATCGTCGGAATGGTCGGGATCGGCGTCGCGCCGACGATCGGCGTGCTGCTCGCCGAGCAGGTCACCGCAAATCCCTCGTGGGCGGGGCTCGCGCGCGTTGCCAGCACCCTCGGCGCCGCCGTGCTCGGCCTGCCACTCGGAGCGATCGCGGCACGATGGGGACGTCGCCGAGCACTGACGCTGGGGTGGCTGATCGCCTCGATCGGGGCATTCGTCGTCGTCTACGCGGCCCAGACTCTGTCGGCGGCTGCGCTGTTCCCCGGCCTGCTGCTGGTCGGAGCCGGCTCGGCCGTCAGCCTGCAAGCCCGGTTCGCCGCCACCGACCTCGCGGCTCCGAACCATCGCGCACGGGCGCTCGCGCTCGTGGTCTGGGTCGGAACCCTCGGCTCGGTGCTCGGACCCAACCTCGGCGTCCCCGGAATCTGGATCAGCACGGCCACCGGCCTGACCGTGTTCGCCAGCGGATTCCTGATCGCGGGAACGTTCCTGTTCCTCGGCGGCGTCGTCGTCTTCATCGCGCTGAGGCCCGACCCCCTGCTGTTCGCCCGTGGGCAAGGATGGACGCAGCAAGTCGGCCGGCGCCCCGGCGGCATCCGGGTGCTCGCTCTCGAACTGCGCACCAACCCGCGCGTGCGGCTCGCTGTGCTCGCGATCGTGACGGCTCAGATCGTGATGGTCTCGGTCATGACGATGTCGCCCGTCCACATGGCCGACGACGGCGACACGATCACGATCATCGGGATCACGATCAGCCTCCACGTGGCCGGCATGTACGGTCTGGCGCCCGTGGTCGGCATCCTGGTGGATCGCGCCGGTCACCGCATCGCGATGGTCGTCGGTATCTGCGTCCTGGTCGCCTCGCTCGTCACCTCCGCGATCGGCTCGGGAACGATGGGAGGGATGATCGCCGCGCTCCTCCTGCTCGGCATCGGTTGGTCGTTCATCAACGTCGCCGGCTCGGCCCTCTTCGCCAGCACGGTGGCTGACGAGACGCGTGCGTCAGCTCAGGGCGCCGTGGATGCCCTGGCCAACCTCCTGGGAGCGACGGCCGCCTTCGTGGCCGGACCGCTGCTCGCGGCGACGAGTTTTCCGCTGCTGTCGGAGTTGGCGCTGCTGGTGCTGATTCCGCTCGCCGTCGTCGTGATCCGGAATCGGGCCTGGGTGGATCACCCGATCGCGTGACACGACGTTCAACCCGGGCCGTCGGGGTGGGCCAGATCGTACGCACGGCTAACCTTCAGCGGGACCACCATGCGCCAGGCATCGACGACGAACTCTCGCGCCTCACTCGCCTCCAAGGACGCCAGATCGGCTTCGACCCAATGGAACCGCATGTCGGACTCGGATGGCAGGTGGAACTTGCGCGGATCGCCGCCCACCAGGGCCGCGCGCTCGTCCTTCGGGAAGGCGAACCCCATCTCCGTCTCGTCGAGCGAGAACGCCACGTAGACCAGCTGCCCGACGCGGAACTTCAACCGGTTGCGCACGTAGACCGGGTAAGAGCGCTCCAGCTCGGAGCCGAGCGCTCGGGCGTCGTCGACTACGGCCATGGTGTGAGTGTGCCACCGCCGAGCGACTCTATGATCGGACGCCATCGAACCCAGAAAAGCCCCTGCGAGCAGGGGCTTTTCATGGCGGTACCGGTGGGATTTGAACCCACGGATGGCTTGCACCATCACATGTTTTCGAGACATGCTCCTTCGGCCGCTCGGACACGGTACCGGGAGCGAGTTTAGACCACTGACGAAGGAGCATGGCACGCCGGGGGTGGTGCACCGCGAGAGCCGGACGTAGGGTGCTGAAGGCACCCCCTGTTCGGGGGTAGAACGTTTCCTCAGCAGAACGCGGTGATATGTCTCCTCTCAGTCCCCTCTCTCGTCGGCGCCTCGCGGCCGGAGCAACGGCGCTCGCGCTGGCCGTCGGATCCGTGCTCATCGGCTCGGCATCCGCTCAGGCCTGGGCGCCCGATCCGCACCACGGCTCGCACGACTCGACCCTCACTCCGCAGACGCACTTCACCATGCAGCCCGACGGCTCCAGCGGCCTGACGGTCGGGGGCGAGCACATTCCCAACATCGACATCGACAAGAAGACGATCGCGACGTACTACGGCGACCCCGGCACCGGGATCGCGAACAAGACCGCGAGCCCGTACATCACCGAGATGAACGGCATCGTCGCGAAGATGACCGCGCAGCTGCCGTCGCTCTTCGCCGCGGCGCAGCAGACCGGCAAGACGCCGGCGATCGTGCTCGACACCGACGACACCATGCTGTGGACCTACGACCGCGAGGTGTCGGTCATGCACTTCACCTTCAACCCGGTGCAGAACAACGCCGATGTGCTGAATGAGGTGTTCCCCGCGACTCCGGCGATGGTGGCCTTCGAGAACGCGGCCGTCGCCCAGGGCTTCGCCGTGATCGGGATCACCGGGCGCAGCGCGGCGCAGCAGGCGGCATCCATCGACAACGTGACGAAGGTCGGCTATACCGGGTTCACCACGGCGAACTACTTCACCAAGTGGGCGCCGGGCGCGCAGCCGAGCTACATCACCTGCGCCGCCGCGAACTGCACGACGGTCGAGTACAAGGCCGGCACGCGCGCGTACCTCGAGACGGCGCCCGGCGGCAACTACGACATCGCACTCAACGTGGGCGACCAGTGGAGCGACCTGCAGGGCGGCTCGGCCGACCACGTGGTCAAGCTGCCGAATCCGACCTACTACCTGCCGTCGCCCGACCTGCCGGGCATGAGCGAGCCGCAGTTGGCTCCGCGCACGCACTTCGAGATGAAGGCGGATGGATCGAGCGGGGCCACCCAGGGCGGGGAGGGCATCCCGAACATCGACTCGGTGAAGAAGACGATCGCCACCTATTACGGCGACCCCGGCACCGGCATCTCGAACAAGGTGGACTCGCCCTACATCCGCGAGATGCGCGCGCTGACCCAGCGCCAGGGCGCCATCACCGCGGCCGCGTGCTTCGTCGGCAAGAAGCTGCACCAGAATCCTGCGGTGATCCTGGACACCGACGACACCACCCTCTGGACCTACGACATGGAGGTCGCGGCGATGCACTTCACCTTCGACCCGGTGCTGCAGAACGAGTGGGTGCAGGATCAGCGCTTCCCGGCGACGCCGTACATGGTCGACCTGGAGAAGCAGGTGCAGACGGCGGGATGCACGGTCATCGGCCTGACCGGGCGCAACGACGACCAGAAGGCGGCCACGCTCGGCAACCTGGCGGCGGTCGGCTACACCGGTTTCACGCCGGCGACCTTCTACACCAAGTGGACCGGCGTGGGCGCCTCGCAGCAGCCCTCGTACATCCACTGCGCCGCGCTGAAGTGCACGACCATCGAGTACAAATCGCAGACCCGCGCCTATCTGCAGACGAAGGCCGGCGGTCATTACCGGATCGTCGCGAACTTCGGCGACCAGTTCAGCGACCTGATCGGCGGATCGTCACTGTTGACGGTGAAGCTGCCGAACCCGACGTACTACCTGCCGTAGCCGCAGCGCATCGAGCGCCCGGTGGAGCGATCCGCCGGGCGCTCGTGCGTTCGCGGGCGGCGTCGCGCGCGGCCGCTCACGGCCTATTCACAGCCGGGCCATACCGCGCGCTTATGCGCGGTGTCGAGCATGGCGGCCATGAAGATCCCCCGCCGCGTGCTCATCAATGGAGGGCTCGCGGTGGTGATCGTCGCCGCGCTCGTCGTCGCCGGCCTCCTGCTGTTCAAGCCGTTCTCGGCCGCCAATGCCAGCGCGACCGGAACTCAGCTGACCGGCACGGTTCAGCAGGGAACCGTCAGCAGCACCGTCAGCGCGAGCGGGGCGATCGCCGAGGTGCGCGACGTGACCGTGAACTTCGCCGTCTCGGGCACCATCGCCACCGTGGATGTCGCGGTCGGCTCGACCGTGACCGCCGGCCAGACGCTGGGCACCCTCGACACCACCGACCTCCAGGCGACGGCGAACACCGACTACACCGCGCTGGTCTACGCCAACCAGGACCTGGCCGCAGCCCAGGCGCAACCGGGCGCCCAGGTGTCGCAGATCAACCAGGCCAAGCAGCAGGTCGCGCAGGCGCGCGCGACCTACAACCAGGCCAAGGCGAACCTCGCGAAGGCGACCCTGACGGCGCCGATCGCGGGTCTCGTGACAGCGGTCACCGGCCAGGTCGGCGACGCGACCGGCGGCTCGGGGGCGAGCGGTTCGGGCGGTTCGGCCTTCGTCACCATCGCCGACGTCTCGTCGTATGTCGTCACCACGAACATTGCCGAGGCCGACATCGCCAAGGTGACCGTCGGGCAGGCGGCCACGATCACCTTCCCGGCGCTCCCGGGCACCACGGCGACCGCGAAGGTCACCGCCATCGCGCCGACCGCCACCTCGTCGAACTCGGTCGTGACCTACGCGACCACGATCACGCTGGACAAGATCCCGACCGGCCTGCGTCTCGGTCAGACGGCTCAGGTCGCGATCACCATCGCCAGCAGCAGCGCGGACGCGCTGTATGTGCCCGCGGCCGCGATCACGACCGCCAACGGCGTCTCGACGGTCAAGGTGGTCGACCCCAAAAGTAAGAAGGTGACGGTCACCGAGGTGACTCTCGGCGTCGTCGGCGACGAGGGCACCGAGATCAAGACCGGGCTGAAGGCCGGCGAGACGATCGTGATCGGCACGGTCGTTCCGACGACCGGGACCGGCACCAACAACCAGGGCACCGGCACCGACCGGCGCGGTGGCTTCGGGGGTCCGGCCAACGGCGGTTTCGTGGGCAACGGCGGTCCGATCGTCAAGGGCGGGCCGACCGGATGACCGCCGCGGCTCCGGTGCTCGAGCTGCGGGGCATCCATCACAGCTACGGCACCGGTGAGGCGGCCGTGCACGCGCTGCGCGGGATCGACCTGACCGTCGTCCGCGGCGACTACCTCGCCATCATGGGGCCGTCCGGATCGGGCAAGTCGACCCTGATGAACCTGCTCGGCTGCCTCGACATCGCGACCCAGGGGCAGTACCTGCTCGGGGGCGTCGACGTGAGCGAGCTGGACGATCGGGCATTGGCGCGGGTGCGCAACCGGCAGATCGGCTTCGTGTTCCAGTCGTTCAACCTGATCGCCCGCATGACCGCGCTGGCCAACGTCGAGCTCCCCCTGCTCTACGGCGGGGTTCGCAGCAGCCGGCGGCGCGAGCTCGCCCTCGAGGCTCTCGACATGGTCGGGCTCGCCGACCGGGTGACTCACCGACCACAGGCCTTGTCTGGCGGGCAACAGCAGCGGGTCGCCATCGCGCGCGCCCTGGTCACCAGTCCGACCATCGTGCTGGCCGACGAGCCGACCGGCAACCTCGACAGCCAGTCGACGGATGACGTGCTCGGCATCCTCGACTCCCTCTCGCAGGCGGGTCGCACCATCGTCGTGATCACCCACGAGGATGCGGTCGGAGCGCATGCGGCCCGCGTGGTCTCGATCCGCGACGGGCTGCTAGTCGGCGACCGGCGGAACCGCCCACTCGGAGCGCCCGCCGAGACGGTCGCCGTCGCATGAGCCTGCTCGAAACCCTGCGTTCGGCCTTCCGCGGGATCACCACCAACAAGTTGCGCTCGGTGCTCACCCTGCTGGGCGTGATGATCGGGGTGGCGGCCGTCATCC
>Ga0207667_10011158_pt1 | contig 10457 bp, 7 predicted proteins | sample KBSCornC52_FD_184301 | JGI IMG/M metagenome (GOLD analysis project Ga0207667, IMG submission 184301) | Corn rhizosphere microbial communities from Kellogg Biological Station, Michigan, USA - KBS Corn C5-2 (SPAdes) (version 2) | ecosystem: Host-associated > Plants > Roots > Rhizosphere > Soil ...
TCGATGCGCGCGTGGTTAATCCGCTGGACGCAGTAGGTGCACTTCTCCATCACGCCGCGGCCGCGGACCGTCACTTCCGGGTTGTTCAGGAGCTTCAGGACCGGCGTCTCGTGGTGGTTGGCGTAGTTCAGGAAGTTGAACCGGCGCACCTTGTAAGGGCAGTTATTGGAGCAGTACCGGGTCCCCACGCAGCGGTTGTAGATCATCATGTTGAGGCCCTCGTGGCTGTGCACGGTGGCCGCAACGGGGCAGACCGGCTCGCACGGGGCCTTCTCGCAGTGCATGCAGGGAACCGGCTGGAAGACGATCTCCGGGTTGTCGATTCCACCCGCGTAGTAGCGGTCGACCCGGATCCAGTTCATGTGCCGGCCCTTTGCGACCTGCTCCTTGCCAACGACCGGTATGTTGTTCTCCGACTGGCAGGCCATCGAGCACGCGTTGCAGCCGATGCAGACATTCAGGTCGATCGCCATGCCCCACTTATACTCGGTCATGTGCGTCCCGGACAGACCCTCTTTGCCCCAGTCCTCGTGGTCCGCGGGCTTCTTGAAGAGGTCGTTCGACTCGTCATCGGGCGCGGGCTCGCCCTCGCCGCCTTCCGGTTTGAACTCGGGATGCGCGGTGTAGTCGGCTATCCTGCGGACCCGGGCCGGCTCGCGGTCCTCCATCGTCTGCTGGGTCTGCGGACTGACCAGGTGCGTCCACCCGATGGAGGTGCCCACGTCGCCGCCGGTCGCGAAGTCGGGAGTATCGGATGTCCGAATCGCGTAGCCGTTGTATCCGATGTCCGTGCCGACCTGCCCGGCGCGAGTCCTGCCGTAGCCGTAGTAGACCGTCACACTGTTGTCGGGATGACCCGGAGTGATCCAGACCGGCGCGGAGACCTCTTTGCCGTTCCGCTTCACCGCAATATGCGCGTGATTCTGGAGCTTGAGGCGCTCCGCCATCGCAGGGCTAACCAGTACCGCGTTATCCCAGGTCAGCTTGTTGACGGCCTTCGGAGTTTCCTGAAGCCAGCCATTGTTCACAAACCGGCCATCCCACACGTTGGGATCCGGCCGGAAGATCACCTCGACACCCTGCGCCGGAATCGGCGGAGCCGGTTCGCCCGCGGGTTTGGCCGTAACCGTGATCGGCGCGGAAGCGGTGCCGGGAATCACGCCCTCATTCAGCCACCGCTCCCATGTCGCGGCCATTACTGCAGGTGCAACGGACTGCGCGCTCTGCCAGTAGGAGCGGACGAGGTTGTAGCCGGTCTGCGGGTTGCCGGCCAGCGCCGCAATCACCTCGATCGCGGAGTGGCTCTCGTAGAGCGGCGCTATGAGCGGCTGGACAATGCAGGCGGTGCCGTCGTGCCCGCGCAGATCACCCCAGGCTTCGAGGTAGTGCGATTCGGCGACGTGCCAGTTGCAGACCGTGGAGGTCTCGTCCTCATAGTGCCCGAGATGGGCGCGGAGCGGCACGTTCTTCAGCGCGTCCCCGAACGGAATATCGACCGGCGCGGTAAACACCGGGTTGCCGCCGAGGAGGAGGACCGCCTTCACCTGCCCTGCCTGCATGTCGGTCACGAGGCTCTTCAGCGAGGCGAATGGGTCGGCGGGATTGACGGGCTGTCCCGTCAGGTCCGCGCGTGCCGGCGCTGCGTACGCGACAGTGCTTCCCACCGCTCCGAGCAATGCGTTCATTGCATGGGCCAATGCATGGACCGCGGGCGTCTGGTGCTCGCCGGGGACGACCAGCGCGCCAGCGCCCGCCGCCTTCAGGTCCGCAACGACCGCCTGAACGAACTTCTCCGAGCCCGCGGGCGCGGTGCCAGCAGCTCCCGCCAAGCCGAGGCCCGCCGCGACCGCCCGCGCAAATCCATCCACGTCCACCGCCCGCATCGGCAGGCGGTGATCGGCGTTCGCGCCCGTGAGCGTCGGCGTCGATTCCACCGCGTACATCCGGTTCATGTCCTTCTTCGACTGCCGCACGCGCCGCCGGTCCGCCCAGTCGCGGGCATAGCGGACGCTGCCGGGCATCGTCTGAAGGAAATCGCCGTCGAGCGCCAGGATGACTGTCGCCTTATCGAAGTGGTAGACCGTGTCCACGTCCCGCCCGAACGCGAGCTGCGCGCCGCCCCGCGCGTTGTGCAGCCCGGCCGGCTCATACTCGTGAATCCGGACGCCGGGGTACCGCGCCGCGAGCGCCTGGAGCTGCGCGGCGAGCGAAGGCGACGTCGTCGATTCCATCAGGATCCGGAACGGCGCCATTCCCGGCGCCGCGGGAGCGGCCAGCGCGGCGCGCGCCGCCTTCAGGAAATCCTCATACGGTGCGACATTGCCATCCTGGAGCGTGTTCTTCGACCGGTCGGGGTCGTACATGTCGAGGATGGACGCCTGCATCCAGATGTCGGAGGAGCCGAGCGTCGAGGGATGCGTCGGGTTGCCCTGCACGTTGATGGGCCGGCCCTCGCGGCTCGTGACGAGCACCCCTTTCGCGTAACCGCGCCACGGCATCGCCGAGGCGTAGAAGAGCGGCGTCCCCGCCACGACCTCTTCCGGCGCCTTGACGTAGGGCACCATGTGCTCGTCGGGCAGGAAGCGGCAGCCGGCCATCCCGGCCAGCGCCAGCGACGCGCCCATTACCTTGAGGAAACTTCGGCGGTCGACCTGAAGCAGCGATTCCCGATTCGGGAACTCGTCGCCGACCCACTTCTGGAACTCCTCGGTCTCGGCGATCTCCTCGAGCCCGCGCCAGTAAGCCTGGCCCTTCATGCCGGCCAGCTTCTCGCGAATCGCCGCCAAATCCAGATTCTGTAGATTCTCTTCGTTCATGTTCACTCTGATTTGAGTGTTAAGTGTTGAGTATTAAGTGTTGAGTGTTGAGAACCGAACCTCTGGGCCTGACACTTAACACTCAACACTCTACCGGTGACACGTCCAGCAGTCGGTGAGCTGCTTCACCTTGACGTGATACTTGTCGACAAGCTGCTCGCCCTGCTTCACCTCGTCGGCGCTCGGCTTGTAGTGACCGAAGTCCGTTCCCTCGGCGATGGCCCGCTCCCGCGAAGAGAGCTGCTCCTCGCCCTTTTGCGCCTTCCAGTAGAGGTTGAAAACCTGCTCGCGCGGCGTCAGACCCTCTTTCGCCGATTCGGGGTCGCGGTAGAGCGCCTTCTCCGGGTTGCGGTGGCACTCCAGGCACCACGACATCCAGAAGGCGTTGCCCTTGTAGGTGAGTTGCATCTTCTGGACGGCGCCGTGGCAGACGTTGCAGTTGATTCCCCGGTTGATGTGGATCGAGTGGTTGAAATAGACGAACTCAGGAACCTTGTTTACGCGCGTCCAGCCTACCGACCCATCCCACGATTTGATCGGCTCCTGGTTCCGGTAGCTCTGCCGAATCGGCTCGAGAAGCGGGCTGTTGGTCCAAATCTGCGAATGGCACGACATGCAGGTCTGGGTCGGCGGCACGCCCGCGGTCGCCGACTTCTCGACCGACGTGTGGCAGTACCGGCAGTCGATGCCCAGCTCGCTGACATGGTGCTCGTGGCTGAACGGCACGGGCTGGTCCATCGGAACGTCGACCTTCGTGTTCGCGGGGGACCGCGTGATTGCCGACCCGCCCACAATCAGCAGAACGGGAAGCGCGACCGCCCCGAAGAGGCTCATCCGGGCGAGCGTATTCGCAGTCGACGGAAAGAGTTGCGCCATTCAGTGCACTCCGTGGAGCGGGAAAGCCGTATTTCGTTCGTACGCCGGGCTGATTTGAGGTGGCGCTGGGTTCGTGCGCTCAACGGTCGTCAATTGCCCGCCCGGTTGCCGGCTGATTATACCGGCCGTTACCGCAGCCAGTCAACCACGAGGCTGAGTCCGTCCGCCCATCCCACCGAATCCGGCCGCCATATCAACCGCCGCGACTCAGTAGTGTACGTAAGTTTACCTGGTTGAGGCCGGCCGTTTCAAGTCCATAGCCACGCTAACCTCAATACACGTCAAATTCGTTTGTCTTCACGCTGCCTAATGCCAGCGTACCACCGTAGGGGCTAAGCATTCGCGCAACGATCCTGCCTGCACGAGCGAAACATCCTGCGCGAATGCTTCGCCCCGGTCGCCGGCCGTTTCAAGTCCTTCCCGGCTAATCTCAGGCGCCGGATCTCACGTCAACGAACGGTCGATGGCCATCACCAGGAAAAGCAGCGCCAGGTAGAGCATCGAGTAATGGAAGAGCGACGACGCCCGCGGGCGCGTAACCTCTCGGTAGAGCTCAACTGTTTTCCAGGCGAGAATAAGGTTCAGTAGGACCGCCCCGACCAGGTAGACCGAGTGCAGTCCCTCCGTCACGACGGGAATCAGTGTCATGGCGACCGTAATCACCATGTATATCGCGATCTGCACAACGGTCGCCCGGTCGCCCTTCACGCAGGGCAGCATCGGCACCCCCGCGCTCGCGTAGTCATCCTTGATCAGCAGGGCAAGCGCCCAGAAGTGCACCGGCGTCCAGACGAAGATGATCGCGAACAGGTACCAGGCCAGCGGCGAGAGCGACCCCGTGACAGCAGCCCAGCCGACCAGCGGCGGAAACGCACCAGCGGCCCCGCCGATTACGATGTTGTGCCAGGTGCGCCGCTTCAGGAGCAGCGTATAGATGAAAACGTAGAAGAGCAGTCCGGCCAGCGCAAGCGAGGCCGTGAGCACGTTCGCGGCGCAGGTGAGCAGCGAAAACGAGATGATTTCGAGCGAAAAGGCAAAGGCGAGCGCGTTCTTCCACGAGATTCTGCGCGTGACCGTCGGCCGCGACGTCGTCCGCCGCATGCGCTGATCGATGTCCCGGTCGATCACCATGTTGATAGCGTTCGCCGCCCCGGCCGCCGCGTATCCGCCGATTGCAACCGCGAGGAAGAGCGGCAGCGTCACCCGGTGCGCGGGATTCGAGGCGATGAACATCGCGGCGAGCGTGGTGAACAGAAGGAGACTAATGACCCGGGGCTTCGTCAGCGAGATATAGTCGCGGACGACATCCTTCCAACCCGCGCGCTCGATGTGGGCGCCCAGGCTGGTGGGAAGCGCGTCATGGAGGCTGTTTACACTCAATGCGTTCCCTCGAGGGTCTCGGCGCCCGCACGCCGGCCGAACATCACGGCGCGCGGAGCATTCACCGCGCAGGCGGCCGCGGACAGAAGAACAAGCGCAATCCAGAGTCCATCGGCGATCAGCAGGTGCGCGAGCTGCATCGGGACCGGCGCCCGCATGAAGAGGTTCATGAACCCAACGCCCACCTGGATCGCGAAGAGCATCGTCACGCCGAAGGCCAGACTCTTCACCGCGTCCGATGGGCGGAGCGCCGCCACCAGCCACGCGATTGCAACAGCCGCCGTACCAACCGACACCGCGGCGTACGGGTGGTATACGCGCAGGTGCTGGAGAAAGTGCGCTGCCGACCCAACCGGCGCCCCAATCTCGGCGAAGGATCGGGCCGGGAAGAGCGTGTCGCCCAGGGCCGTAATCGCGCCGGTAATCCCCACGACAATGGCTCCGAGCAACGCCGCTGCCAGCAGCCCGCCAACCGCTCCCTGCCCTCGCGCCTGAACCCGCTCGCCGCCGGATGCCCACCAGGCCGTCAGCGTGAGCGACGCCAGCAGCAGAAACGTGTTCGTGAGGTGTACCGAAATCGCGATGGCCCGGTAGACCGACTGGTCGTGCGCGACGAGCTTGAAAAGCACCAGCCCCGCGCCTACGAGCGCCTCGCTGACCGTGAATCCGAGCGACAGCGCCGCGCCCAGCCTTACGACGTGGCCTTTCGGAAAGGCTTTCAGCGCGCCCCACAGAAGCAGACTGGACAACACCAGCACGAGCCCGCTCGAAATGCGGTGGGTGAACTCGATGACGCGGTGCGTGTCCGCCAGACTCGGCAATACCGAACCGTCGCAGAGCGGCCAGTGGTCGTTGCAGCCTGCCCCGGACCCGGTCGCCCGAACCACGGCGCCCCAAAGGATGACTGGCAGGTTGTAGAGCAGGACGAACCAGGCGAACCGTCGGAATCGGACTCTGCTTTGTGACTCGGTTAGCATGATCAGGCTAAGCTTTGCGCGCCTGTTTCAATTTGGGGCCAGGATTGTGCTCTTTTTCACGAATCCGGCCACGTGAATTATGGTGTACGTCCGTTGGGGCGAAGTAACAATACCCCACGCGTTTAGCCATGTCAACATAAACAGGGGTGGATTTTTTGGTCGCGCCGCGGAAATCCACCGGTCACAGGTTTCATACTGCGGCAAGCACGAGCGAGGCGTTGATGCCGCCGAATCCGAAGGAGTTGGAGAGAACTGCCCCGAGGCGCGCGTCCCGGCCGGTGCGCGGCATGCAGTCGAGGTCGCAGTCGGGGTCCGGCTCGTCGAGGTTGACCGTGGGGGGAATGAAGCCGTTCCGAATCGCGAGGCAGCAGATGGCCGCCTCGATAGCGCCCGTCGCTCCCAGCGCGTGGCCGTGCATCGCCTTGGTCCCGCTCACGGCGATGCGGTAGGCGTGCGGACCGAGAGCCCGCTTGAGCGCCAGCGTTTCGGTGCAATCGTTCAGCCGCGTCGAGGAGCCGTGCGCGTTGACGTAATCTATCGCGTCCGGAGGCAGGCAGGCGTCGTCGAGGGCGAGGCGGATGCAGCGGGAGGCCAATTCGGCGTCCGGCCGGGGAGCGGTCATGTCGTGCGCGTCGTTCGTGAGACCGAAGCCACGGAGCTCGGCATATGGGCTCGCGCCCCGACGCAGCGCGTGCGACCACTCTTCGAGCAGTAGCACCGCGGCTCCCTCCCCCATTACGAAGCCGTCACGGTGGAGGTCGAAGGGCCGGCAGGCGCGCTCGGGCTCGTCGTTGCGGGTGGAGAGAGCGCGGATTCGGGCGAACGCGCCGAAACAGAGGGGCGCGAGGGGCGCTTCCGAGCCGCCGGCGAGAATAGCGTTCGCGTCGCCGCGCTGGATCGCGCGAAAGGCGTTCCCGATCGCGACAGTTCCGGAGGCGCAGCTGTCCGCATTGGAGGTGGAATAGCCGGTAAGACCGAGGTGAATCGCGGTCGCGCAGGTCCCCGCCCCCACGAACATCTGGAGCGCAAGGTTCGGCTCGACGGCCCGGTCGCCGGCTTCCAGATAGCGCCGGTGCTGCTCCTCGGCATACGCCGCGCCACCCAGTGCGCTCCCGATGCAGACGCCAATCCGGCTCCGATCCTCCGACTCCAGATCGATGGACGAATCGGCAATCGCCATCATAGAGGCGGCGACAGCGAATTGGGAGCATCGATCGAGGCGGCGCTGCGCCTTCGGATCGAACCACGCCGCCGCGTCGAAATCGGGGACCTCGGCGGCGATGCGGGAGGAGAAGGGTGATGCGTCGAATCGGGTGATCGCCCGAACGGCGGAGCGGCCGGCGAGCACACCCGCCCACAATCCATCCGCGCCCTGGCCGATGGGTGTAACCGCGCCAATTCCCGTCACAACGACGCGGCGCGGGCCTCCGCCTCGACCAGAGTCTGGATACACTTGAGTGTCTTTCCGGCGATGTTATGGACAAACAATCGGCCGACGATGCGCTCGGCGAAGAGGGGTCCCAGCACGGGGACAGGATAGCTCAGCGCGTGCCAAATGGTGACGCGGACGCCGTCAGGCCCAGGCTCAATCCGCCACTCGACGTCCATGCCCTTCGTGATGCCGCCGATATGCGTGAATCGGATACGGCGCTCCTCGGGAACCAGTTCCTGCCGGCACCGCCACTTTACCGGAAACCCGTCGCGGCTCGCCCCCATCCGCGCAACCCGGTGCCGCTCCGAGCTCTCCTCCACGACAACGTATCGGTAGTGCGGCAGCAGCGCAGGCCAGCCCTGGATGTCCGCCGCCAGCGCGAATATCCGAGCCGGATCGCCGCGCATCACCACCGTATTCGTCGTCTCCATGCCTTGGATTCTTTGACAGGATTAACAAGATTTACAAGATAGCGGCGGGATTCTTACCGCGAATAACGCGAATTGTCGCGAATGGGAACCGGATAGCCAGCCGTTTTCGGCAGTTTTCGCGTTATTCGCGGTTTGAATCCCGCCGCTATCTTGTAGATCCAGTCAAGAACCTACACTCGGTAGCGGTTGACTTCGGCAAGGGCGACACGGGTTTCGGTCATCACTTCGGTGATCTGCTGCGGCGATTCGAACCCAATCACCATCATGTCCACCGCGCCGGTCGAGAGCGCGTGGCGCAGCGATTCCCGCATCTTCGCGATTCGCTCGGTCTCCTTCGCGATGTCGCCCTGCGCGAGAATCTTCATGCCGATGACGCCCTTGCCTTCGGAGCGCATCTTCTGGAGCAGCGGACGGACGAAGTCGGGGGTCTTCGATTCGGGCTCGCCCTTTTTCCCGTCCATGTACCTGCCCCATGGGTTGTAGCGCGCGAGGTCAACCTGCACCCAGGGCTCATTCGCCGCGGCTTCGAGCGACTCCAGCGTGTGGCAGCTCACGCCGTGCGCGCGGATGATGCCCTTCTGCCGCGCCTCCTCCAGCGCATCCATGACACCGCGGTACCGGACATTCCAGTCCGGCTCGGTCACGCAGTGGACGAGGAGCGTGTCGATGTAGTCGGTGTCGAGCTCCTTGCGGAACCGCTCGAGGTCGGCCTTGATTCCCTCGGGCGTGCGGTTGTTCGACTTCGACTGGATAACTATCCTTTCGCGCGGGAGCTTCTTCAGAGGCTCCTTGAAGTAGGGCATCGAGCCGTACTGGTCGGCGAGGTCGAAGAACCGGATTCCCGAATCGTACGCATGCTGCATCAGCTCGTTGAACTTCGCCTGGCCGAGCCGCGTCTGGTTCGACTGGTGGTTCCAGCCCACCGAGCCGGTCCCGATTCCCAGCAGGGATGTCTTGATCCCGGACTTGCCGAGCTTCGCGCTCTCCGAAAGCTTCGGAAGCGGCTTGCCGCTATTCTGGTCCGCGATTGCTGCCGACCCGACTGCCAGCGCCCCAGCCGCAATCGATGCAGCAGCAGCCCTCTCCACGAATTCTCGTCTGTTCAGCTCCGACATGATTCGACTCCTTTCAGGGAGCATTTGCATTTGCTGTCTATTGATGGGTTTCTATTGATTGATTGCCTTGCCAATCGCGTCCTGCGTGGCCGCGAGGCACTCACTGATGTACGGTCCGGGCTCCTTCTCGTGCTCCTCGTACTCCAGAGCGACCAGCCACGGGTACTTGAGCCGGTGAAGCTCGCGGAAGAGCTGCACGGTGCGAAGGTCGCCCTTCCCGATCTCCGTGAACTGCGTCGTGCCCTTCACGTCCTTCAGGTGCACTCCGTAGACGCGCTTGCCGAGCCGGCGCACCCACTCGACCGGGTCCTCCCCGCTGCGGAGCGCGTGTCCCGTGTCCACGCAGGCGCCGATTCGCGGATGGCGCCCCTGCACGGCCGCGAGCACCGAAGGCAGTGTGCCGTAGCGAGCGCCCGGCCCATGGTTGTGAATCGCGATGTTGATTCCGTACTGCGCGACCAGCTTCTCCAGCACGCCGAACGAATCGGGCGAGGGGTCCGCGGAGATGGTCTTCAGGCCGCACATCTTCGCGAAGTCGAATGCCCGGCGCGCATCCGCCTCGTCCGCCGAAAAGCTCTGGACGCCCCACGAATCGAACGTGATTTTGTGGTCGCGGAACTTCGCCAGAATCTCGGCCACTTTCGTGCGCGAATCGGTGAGCGGCACGTGCGACTGGAACGCCTCCCAGTAGTGGAGCCCCAGCTTCTGCGTCATCAGGAGCGCGGTATCGAAGTCGAATCCGCGGAGCGAGTAGCTCTGAATCCCCATGCGAAACGGCCCATAGAGCTTGTCGTCCGCCAAAGCCCGGCCCCCGAGGACCGCCGCTCCGCCCGCAATCCCCGCGCGCATCACCTCGCGCCGCGTCCAGCCCGCACCCTCAATCATGAGTCGCCCCTCAATTCCATTCGATTAAAGCCCGAAATATCATGACCGCTTCGCCCATGTTTCGCCGCCCGCGATTCCGTTCCCTTCTTGTCACGCGCCGCATTGACAGCCTCGACGTCGGCGACGACGCTTTCGACCAGACTTTGCAGGCTTGTAGGGTCCATCGCTCAACCTCCGGCCGTGAAGCGGACATCGCGGAGGATGCGGAGCTGGTAGAGGGTGAAGCCGACGAGCATCGCGCCCATGATCCAGGCGGCGGCGGTCGCGTAGCCGAACTTCAGGTACATGAAGGCGTTGTACCAGATTTCGAGACCGATGGTGTGGGTTGCGTAGAGCGGGCCGCCGCCGGTCATCACGAATATGTTCTCCATCGCCTTGAAGGAGCCGATGAACGCGCCGACGAGGTTGATGATGATGAGCGGGCGGAGCGACGGGAGCGTGATCAGCCCGATCTTATGCCAGATGGAGGCGCCGTCGAGGTCCGCGGCTTCGTAGACGTCCTCCGGAATCGTCTTCAGGGCGGCGAGGTCGATGATGGAGCCCGG
>Ga0207667_10011160_pt1 | contig 10456 bp, 10 predicted proteins | sample KBSCornC52_FD_184301 | JGI IMG/M metagenome (GOLD analysis project Ga0207667, IMG submission 184301) | Corn rhizosphere microbial communities from Kellogg Biological Station, Michigan, USA - KBS Corn C5-2 (SPAdes) (version 2) | ecosystem: Host-associated > Plants > Roots > Rhizosphere > Soil ...
ATGTAAAAATGATTCCACCTGTTCAGTTTGCAGTTTTGAGTTCGCAGTTTGCAGTTAATTTTCATAGTCTCAGATAACACGTAGTTCAGTCAAGAAGTTTTGCATTTGCCAACTGCAAACTCAAAACTGCAAACTGATTTACTGGTTATCCCTCCACTCGTACACCCAAGCAGACTGGATCTGTTCCAGGTGACCTTCGTTTGATTCTTCGCGTTTACCAACAAAATTAGGCAGGCTCAGCACCCAGTCCAACAGTTCGGTAAAGCGTATGCGGTATATTTTTGATTCATCAAAATCATCGCCGAACTTCTCATAAAGCTCTATCGCGATGTCTTCGTAATCGTTCCATTTAATAGGTAAGGCAAATTTATTGTCGCTCATATTTTTATCAGAACAGTATCTGTGTAATCAAAATTAAATCGGTGTGATCTTGTATTAGTGGCCCAGGAAGTTCGACTGATCAGGTAAAGTAACTTCGATATCACCATCCTGCACTACGCACTGGCAGCCCAGGCGCGAATTGATGCGCGGGTTAACGGCACGGTCGATGAAATCCTCTTCCTTATCTGATATTTCCTGGATGTTATCCATCCCTTTGTTCACATAAATATGGCAGGTACTGCACCCGCAAACGCCGCCGCAGTTGTGCTGCAGTTCGATACCGTTTTCGAGGCAAACATCCAATACTGACTCACCTTCGGCAATGGGCAGTTCAATTGGTTCGTGCCCTTTTTCCTCAAAGCTGATCTTAACTTTATAAATATTCATTATAAGGGCAAAAGTAACAAAATTTAAGTATGCCCTATCCCCGATTATCCATTTTGATAATACCCTGACTTAACAGCTTATATATCTCCTGTAAATCAGGATTTTCCTGCAATTGTTCCAGGTGCGAGGCAATTGTTTTCTCGTCATTCCGCACAGCCGGACCGGTTTGTGCAATTGCCGGAAGATGTTCCTGTACTTTCTCTGCTGTTTCCAATATCAACGGGCGAAGCAGGTCAAACGATAATTGCTTTTCAGCCAGCAATTGTTGCGAAACATGATATAAGTAGTTCGGAAAATTACAGGCGAATACCGCAGCCAGGTGCAAAGTCTTCCGTTGCTCAGAATTAACCCGGTAAACATTCTGCGAAACCGTATAAGCCAGTTCATTAATTGTTGAGGTAATCTTCTCATCCGCTCCCTCGATACAAAGCGGAACAGTGTTAAAGTTTAGCTCCCTGGTTTTGCTGAAGGTTTGCAACGGGTAAAACACACCAGCGTTTGGTGTATGCTTTTGAAGTGTTTGCAGACTTGTAGCACCTGAAGTATGGACAATCAGTTTATTATATTGAGCCAGTTCAGCAGCTATCGATTCAATGGCATCATCCTTTATGGCGATCACAAAAAGATCAGTTTCCGGGTTGATCTGCTCCAGATTATTGATCGCCTCGGCTTTTACATGATAAGCCAGCAACGAGGCATTATGCATATCGTGGCTATACACCTGCACAATGGCATGCCCGGCATTTTTAAAAGCGGCTGCCAAATGTGTAGCCACATTTCCAGAACCAATGATGGTAATACGCATGTTCAAATTTAGTTGATAATGCTCAATTCCGACCAACTAATCTCATCCGGCAATGCAGTGCGACTAAATTCGATATGAATTACCCGTCTTTTTCGTTCATTCACTGTCCGGTCGGACGCATGCATTAATAAAGGACGCATGATCATTGCCCCACCTCGTCTCACGTCACAGATGGCTTCATTCTCAATAGTCCAGTCTATTTTTTCAGTCCGATAAATATTTTTTAAGTGAGAACCAGACAGGACTTTCAAAGCGCCATTATCGACATTCGTGTCATCCAGGTGGATGCGAATAGTGAAGTTATCTTTTAAAATCTCAATCGGTGGCTGCACAGCAAATTGATTGTGCTTATTCGTCCATGAAGTATAACCGGGCAATTCGATTTTCTTATCAACAGAAATAGTCAGATCCTGGTGCCAGGCTACAAACCAGTTAGATTGTTCGGGTTTATCAAAATAGATAGATTTAACAGCGAAATAGCCGTCGCCAAAAATGCCGCTTATTAGGCGCTTCAGCTTATCGTTAAAAATAATCTGCTTAACCTCAGGCACTTCTTTCAGAAACTGCCTGATTGCAAACAGATCAGCACTTTTGCGGAATGTGGGATTAGATTTATCGGCTTTATCGATTGTGCTGATGAGTTCAGCAACTTCAGCATCTGTATAAATATCATCAATAACGGTAAATCCGTTTTGATGGACCTCCTGTTGATGGTAATTATAATCGATCATTACTTAAACCGTTTTCAACTCCTTATTCCTTCTGAAAATAGACATCAAAAATCCGATCACCATAATCACCGTACCCGACCAAAAGAAATTGATATAAGGGAACCGTACTGCTTTCATTACGATATATGGCCGTTTGTTTTCGGGCTGCTGGTAAACCGTAATGGTTTCCTTTGCCGTCTGCGGGTCGATCTTGGAGAAACGCAGCTTCAGTCCGGCATCATCTACTTTACGCGAGAAATCAAACACGCTGCCGTTTTTGATCATGTATATCGGCTCGGCAGTATAGGTTCTACCGTGAGTCGTTATTTCCAATATCGCACCAACAGCAATGTCCTTATTGGTCATTGGGATATTTTCTACATGGGCTGTTTTATCCAGACCTTTTAATACGATAAAACCTTCACGATAACGGATGGTATCTCCCACGCTTACTTCATGAGCGATAGGCGCATCGTAATTTTTATCGTCATCTGCTTCACTATGCGCTGCGGTATCAGTCTCCATGCCCGAATTTAAAGGGGCCATGGTAACATGGGTATAAATGTCGTTCAGCAAGTAGTGTTTGGTATCAGGTGATGAAACTAATCCCATTTTCGGATTGAATTGCGAATTAGGTTTCAGCAAAAACTCTGCTTTAACCTTACCATCATCACCCATCAGCTTATAATCAACCTTAAAGTAATGGTTAGGCATCGATAACGAATCACCCATATAAGTAACCACATAATCGCCCATTTTTACCGGCTTATTTTTCACCAGCATAATGTTTTCTTTCGGGTCGTTGCGTTTGGCGAATTCAGCTGAATATTGTTCGCCTGTATCATTAATCGATACCACCTTACGGGTTCCCGCAGCAATTACCGCTCCTACCAGTATCAACCCAAAACCGATATGCGCTACCGCTGATCCGGCTAACTTTATCTTTCCTTTAAGCGCGTCTGCAAATACTTTTCCGTTTGATAACACGCTAAAAGTTGCACCAAGCATAATCAGCGAGAACACAATGCGCAAGTGATATATGCCGGTAACGTATACGATCAAAACAGTAATAAGCAGCGCGCAAACAAAGTAAACTCCGGTAGTAATAAAGAAGCGGTTAGTTTCCGTCTTCTTATATTTCATGAACTGCGCAAAGCCCATCAGTAGGGTAACTACCACACCAAAGCCCGCCTGGAAAACGTTATAAAGTGTAACCGGGTTATTCGGCGGTGCGATGTTTGTTTTGAATATAGCGTTCCATACAGGTATAGAAGTAACCACGATGAGTTGCAAACATGACAGCGCCACAAATACCGCACCCACAAACATCCAGAACTCGCGCGAGTAAGTTTCTTCTTCTTTCTTGGTTATCGGCAATTCCTTCCAGCGGATAATCAATAGCGCAATGGATATTCCGGCAAAAACAACCACATCCACCACCAAATGCCAGAACATACCCAGATCGGTAAAAGCGTGAACTGAAGTATCTCCCAAAATACCGCTACGGGTAAGGAACGATGCATATAATACCAGCACAAAGCTGATTAGTACCAGGAATGTCGCTGTAAAATAAGAGTGCCCTGTATTTTTATAAACGATCAGCACGTGAACGGCACCGATAAGTGTAAGCCATGGAATAAGCGCGGCATTTTCAACCGGGTCCCAAGCCCAGAAACCATCAAAGTTTAATGATTCATAAGCCCAGAACGAACCCATGATAATACCCGTACCCAACACCATCACCGCGAACAGCGAATAAGAAATTGCAGGCTGAACCCAGTCTTTATATCTTTTTTGCCACAAACCGGCTATGGCGTAGGCAAACGGCACAACCATCGAGGCAAAGCCGAGGAATAAGGTCGGTGGGTGGATAACCATCCAATAATTTTGCAGTAATGGATTCAAACCATTACCATCGGTAATATAGCTGAGGTAGCTTTGATACAGATCGGGGCGTTGTGCAAATATCGGTGCAGATGATTTCAGATCGATCGCGTCACGCAGCAAAATAAACGGCGAACTGCCAATACGGGCACCAAATATTTCGACACCGATCAGCATGGACGAAAGTAAAATCTGCGACAAACCGATAACGGTCATCACAGGCTTCTCCCATGATTTTGCTCTCCAGATCAGTATATTACCTAATACCGCCTGCCAGAATCCCCACAACCAGAAGCTCCCCTCCTGGCCCTCCCAATAGCTGGAAATGATATAGTAAACCGGCAAACTCTTTGACGAGTGCTCCCAGGCATAGTGGTACTCAAACAGGTGGGTATAAATGATATAGAACAGGCAAACTCCGATACCAACAACCGACAGCGTATTGATATAAAAACCAATACGGCCCATACGCTTCCATGAATTGTCAAGCGGGTCTTTATTGGTAGTTGCAAAATAGTAGCTAATGGTTGAGAACAGGGCTGCCCCGAACGAAAGTATAACAAAAAGCTGGCCCAGATGTCCGGGTAAAAGGTGTTCGCCTTTAAAAGTATCCATTAAAAATGATTATAAGTCGGCCTTTTTAGCGCTGGCCTCTGTAATTTCAACCTTGTCCTGAGTATATTTTGAGGGGCATTTCATTTGGATGTGTGATGCGTGGAATTCGTTGCCCCTCATTTCGCCCACCAATACAATTTGTTCAGAACGCTCAAAGTCCTGCGGTTTGGTGCCGGGAAACACCACTTTGCACTCCTGCCCTTTTTTGTCCTTCATGTAGAAAGAGAAGTAATTGGCATCCTTTGCAGCGTCGTAATAAAGCTCTTTTTGTTTGTTCAGATAGCCGATCACATGCAGTTCGCCGCTGTTAGCCTTTGCATCGGCAAATGAGCCGTAAGTGCTTGAGCTACCGTAAAAACCAATAATTATGGCGATGGCTATAGCTATGACCAATAAACCTATAATCGAACTTTTTTTCATTAGCGGGCTTTGCTTGTATTATTCGGGACTACAAAAATAAGAAACGTCTGTTGAATAATGATTATTGCAAGTCATTAATCTTATTTAGAACTATTCTTGATTGCGGAATGCGAAATGTTGAATGCGGAATTAACAGCTCAAATAAAAAGCTCACCTGAAAATTACAGATGAGCTTTCCAAAAATTCCGAAATCGGCATTCCGACTTCCGACTTCAAATCACGGCCATACGCCAAGGTTCTGGTATGATACAGCTATCTTGTTAATAGCTCCAACAAACGCCGCTGTACGCAGGGTATCGATCTTCTCGTTGTGCACATAAGTTTCCCTGATCTCGTGGTATGAGCGGATCATGGTATCTTCCAAACCTGAGTTAACCAGTTCTAATTCTGATGCCCCTTTTACTATAGTTGAACGTTGCAGCGGAGTTAAGGCTACGCCTGTCAGACCTTCTACCATATTTACTAAGTTAGTATTAGCTGTTTCTTCAAAACGACGGTTCATGCGACCAAACGCTACGTGCGAAAGGTTTTTTAACCACTCGAAATAAGAAACAGTCACACCGCCAGCGTTGCAATACATATCAGGGATGATGATACCACCATTGGCATAAATAACAGCTTCAGCTTCCGGTGATACCGGACCGTTTGCACCTTCGGCAATTACCTTAGCTTTGATCCTGCTGGCATTAGCTTCTGTGATCTGGTTTTCTAAAGCCGCAGGCACCAAAATATCGCAATCTTGTTCAAGGCCTTCCAGTGAGTGCTTAAATTCTTTCTTCGCTCCGGCATATCCTAAGATAGATCCGGTTGCTTTGCGGTGCTGGAACACAGCCTCAACATCTAAACCATCAGCATTGTAGATAGCGCCTTCAAATTCGCACAAACCAACGATCACAGCACCATATTCCTGTAGGAATTTTGCAGAGTGGTAACCTACGTTACCCAATCCCTGTACAATAACTCTTTTACCTGCAATACCCGGAGTTAGGCCGATCTTTTTCATATCCTCAGCCACATTTACGCACTCGCGTACCGCAAACGCTACACCGCGACCGGTTGCTTCACGACGCCCGGCAATACCGTGCAGAGCTATTGGTTTACCGGTAACTGCTCCCATTGAATCCAATTGACCAGGGTTCATGGTAGCATAAGTATCGGCTATCCAGCTCATCTCACGTTCGCCTGAACCGTAGTCAGGTGCGGGTACGTCGATGCTTGGGCCAATAAAATTCTTTTTGATCAATTCTACCGTATAACGGCGTGTTATGTTTTCCAGTTCCTGTACAGTGTAATTTTTAGGGTTAATTTTGATACCGCCTTTTGCACCGCCAAATGGAACGTTTACGATAGCACATTTGTAGGTCATCAGGGCGGCAAGGGCCATTACTTCATCCTCGTTCACCATTTCGCTGTACCGGATACCGCCTTTTGTTGGTGATTGATGTTGCGAGTGTTCAACGCGCCATGCGTCAATCACTTCAAAGCCATTTCCTTTACGGATAGGGAAACGAAAACGGTAAACACTATTACATGATTTTATCTGGTCAAGTAACCCGGCATCGTGTTTGGTAAATTGCGCGGCATAGTCGAAGTTCTTACATACGTCGCCAAAGAAGTTCATTTCGTTATTGGCGAGCGAATTATTATTTGCCATAATTTGGAGTTATAAAATTGTTATTTCCTCAAAAAAGTGCACAAATTTGGCACAAAAATTAGCAATATTGCAAATACAAAATTCTTAGTGTTTTAACTACACCAAAGAAGAGAACGCTTAAATCTATGTTTAAACAACATAGGTTCAGATTTTGAACTAATTTCCTTTTTCGATTTTTTTTAATCTACGGTCAATGGCGAACAGATAAATGGCCAAACCGATAAAAACAATGCAGATAACGCCAATCACAACGTATATCTTACCCGAGCTGCGCATAGGATCGGCCATCTCAACATTGGAAGGTTGTTGAGCAAAAGCGAAGATGTTGCAAAGGATCAGGCAGAATAAAACAAAAAATCTTTTCATCAGGCAAATTAGTTTTTGAGCCTCACCCAACCCTCTCCAAAGGAGAGGACTAATTAAGGCAAGAAATCAATCTATACTATTTCTTTTATATTCAATTAAACGGATGCGGTAACGGATAGTTGCGATCCAAACAGCCAGTAAACTCCAACCCAACATTGCCGGGTAAAAAGCCACTTTCATTCCGTTATCCAGATCGTATTTTCCGAATGCCGGGTTACCGCCACTTCCGGGGTGCAACGAGTCTGTCATCCTCGGTAATACAAATATCAACACTACCATGATAGGAAACGCAAAAATGTTGTAGATGGCTGATATTTTCCCGCGCTTCTGTTCTTCATCTATCGAATTTCGCAATACCAAATAAGCGCAATATAATAGGAATGCAATGGCTGCGCTGTTTTGTTTGGGATCTCCGCTCCAATACTGGCCCCAGGTATATTTGGCCCATAGCATACCAGTTACTAAACCGATTGAATAAAACAGTAGACCGGTGTTGACACACTCAACCGAGGCCAGATCGTATTCCTCTTTGCCTGTATTTAAATATTTAATGCTGAAATAAACAGATATTACAAAAACCGAAAGCATCCCCATCCACATCGGAACGTGGAAGTATAAGTTGCGTATGGTTTCGTGTAATATAGGCAGTCGTGGAACAGGTAAAAGAAGACCGGTAATGAGCGTTGAAAAAATCAACAAAACTGCCAGTACTTTCCACCACGTTTGATAAATAAACTTCATATTGGGATTACGCAGCAAATGTACGTTGTTAAGGTGAAAGGTGAAAGGATAATACTCTTAAATATCGAACATCGAATTCTGCATTTCGAATTCCGAATTTATATTTTTCACCTTCGAAATTGGGCGTTCGATATTCAGTGTTCGATATTTTCAATCCTTATTTATCCGTCTCCGGCGAATAATCATAAGGCAGCAGCTCTGCCAATTTGGCTTTAGACCACGTCCCTTCGTTCAGAGGCGCTCCATTAAACACTACTCCATTCATATCAAAAACCGCATACGGTTCGCTTAGGGTCAACACGCTGATCTCGTAATTTGGCATATCAAGCGGGCGATACAGGTCTTTGAAATCTTGTTCTTCGCGGCGTTTGGTGTAGATCACATAAAGACAATCAGTAAAGCTGATCACAAATAAGCCTGGCTTGTCTGTCTTGGCGAATATCTGGTAAGGCTCCAGCGGAACGGGGCTTAAACTTTCATGAAAATACTTAGACAAGGTTTCCTTTCCTACCCAATAATTAAACGAATCGCGGGCCGGATGGATATCGTGAAAATATTTTATCTTTTGGAGTATCAAACCTTCCTGCGGACGTTCGGGATTCAATTCGCGGTGAAGCCTCCTGATCATAAACCCTTCTTTAGCCAGTGTTCCTTGATATAACGATTTGTAAAAATCGCGCGATGAGCCATAATAAGTTTCCTGCCGTTTAAGTTTCCATGCTTTCTTTTGCTCAGCAGTTCCCGGCAGCTCTTCAAAAACAGCTTTCCCCTGCCAGGATATAATGCCTGTAATGCCGTTATTGGCAAACGTATCGATCAGGAATTTCACCCGGTAGCCCAGGGCTTTATTGTCCATGATAAAGAAATCATCCGACCAACCTTCCAGCGTATGCCTTCGTGAACTATTGACCAGGTTTACCACATGCGGATTCTCAACCACACAGCTTTTCGCATTTTCAGTTGTGCCGATGAATGCTTTTTTAAATTCCTCGTAGTTCTTCTTCCAGTTGGCATTGGTCGTTATCACCACACCACGGAGTTGGTTTATTTTAGTAGGTAAAGGGATGTCAATGTTTATCGGCTCATTTTCTACCAATATGGTCTTACTAAAATCCTGGTATCCGACTGAAGAAGCGATCAGATCATACTGGCCGGGCTTAACGCCTACTAATTTGAAGGAGCCATCCTCAGCAGTTACGGTGCCGTAAGATGAATTGCTCAAAAAAACGCTGACCTTACCGATACCCGTATGCGATTCGGTGGTAGTTACTTTACCCGAAATGGTAGTCTGTGAATAAGCAACGAAAGGACAAAAAAGCAGAAGTAGAATAAGGTGCCTGAGGTGCATTTCGCAATAATTACCCTAATTAGTTTTAATACGCTAATTAAGGTAATTATTATGAATTATTTATGAAAAGAGCATTTTCGGTTCTTGATTTTAATGCTGTTCTAATCTTTAAAGCGAGTTCAGGAATTTTAAAACGGCGTCCCTGTCGACTTTAGAAAGATGCGAAAAATAAGCCTTTGATGCCGCGGCTTCACCATCGTGCCACATGATGGCCTCTACTACAGTACGTGCCCGGCCATCGTGCAGATAATAGCCCGGGTTATTTACTATCTGGAATAATCCTAATCCCCAAAGTGGGGCCGTACGCCAGGATTGCCCATCTGCTTTAAAGTCAGGGCGATTATCTGCTAAGCCTGCTCCCATATTGTGTACCAGCATATCGGTATATGGATGTATTACCTGGTTTGACACCGCAGGAAAAGCCACATTTACGCCGGTTGTAAGCGTCTGTTTATGGCAATTAACACATTTACCCAAAATAAAAAGCTGCTCTCCTCTCTTTACAGTCGCATCAGCTACATCGCGGCGCGCAGGTACTGAAAGAGTTTGTGCATAAAACTTCACGGCATTCAACGTGGTATCCGGTAGTTCAGGATCGTCCTGCAGATTATCATACTGACTTTGACCATAGCTGCTTTCTACAGGCAATATGCTGCTGGTTAAACCCATATCCTGGTTAAAAGCGGTGGCGACTTGTGTTAGAATAGATGCGGTGTTCGCCTTCCAGCCAAATCGGCCTAATTGTATTTTCTTGGTAGCAACATCATAAACGTAGTTGGCTTTTCCGGCAATACCATCGCCATTGGCATCGTTTGGATCAGCCTTAGCGACTATTTCGCTTTCAGGAACAGCTTCCAGCAACCCTAAACCGATCATCGGCGGAGCTAAACGCGGTGAAAGCAGGTATGTACCTGATATCGGGGTGTAAAGATTAGTCAGCGTATAAGTAGGCGCCCTCAATTCATAGGTTTCGCCGTCATCAAATGAATAAGTTTGATAAGTATAAGCGATATTCACCTTTGCTTCGGGTTGTTTACCGAAGGCTGCCTTATCCTGAACCTGCAATCCATAACCCGGAACAACAACCGGACCACCATTGGCATCGGTACCCGGTAAGCTGATGCGCATTAAAAGTGATGACTGTG
>Ga0207667_10011162_pt1 | contig 10455 bp, 9 predicted proteins | sample KBSCornC52_FD_184301 | JGI IMG/M metagenome (GOLD analysis project Ga0207667, IMG submission 184301) | Corn rhizosphere microbial communities from Kellogg Biological Station, Michigan, USA - KBS Corn C5-2 (SPAdes) (version 2) | ecosystem: Host-associated > Plants > Roots > Rhizosphere > Soil ...
GGGTCTGCAGCAGGTCGCTGGGAATGTCGCCGGCGGCCTCGTCCGTCGCCTGGCCGGCGGCGCCTGCGGCCTTCGCGTCGCCACGCAGCACTTCGTGGCGCAACTGCGGCAGCACGCCGGCGCGCACCAGCTCGGTATTGATTTCCTGGTAGAGATCTTCCAGCGACGACAGCACGTAGCGGTCGAACAACTTGTAGATGATCAGCTTGACCCGCATGTCGGCGCTGAGTTCGTGCAACGCCTGGCGGAATGCCTGCGCCAGGATCGCCGGAGCCACCGGATTGCTGGCGTCCTCGACCTTGCGGCCACCGCAGATCACCGACAGCCGCTGGTTGACGGCGAACAGGTCGCGCGACAGGCGCGATTCGTTCTTGCCGATCATGCTGGTGATCGCCAGCGACTCTTCCAGCTCGTTGTCGGCCACCAGCGTCAGCTCGACCGCGCCGAACGACGTCGACGAGCCGGACGATTGCTGCGGATGGGCCAGTTCGCCGATATGGCGGCTGATCGCGCCCAGGAAGCTGCGTTCCACCGCCGGACGGCGTTTGCGCACCTCGCGCATGCCGTCGAAGTAATGCATCTGGGCCGCATTGTTCTCGGCTTTCTCGGCCAGGTCGAACAACGCGTCGTCGACGTGCTCGAAGGCGTTGCCCACCCATTGCTGCAAGCGCTTGCTGGCGATGCTGCGCACGGCACCCAGCAACTCGCCGACGCGCTCGCTGGCCGGATCCAGGCGCTGGCTCAGATTGATGACTCGGGATGGATCACTGGCTTCGTTCATCGCCAAACCCCTGAAGCATTGCGATGCGCAGCTGAACCCAGGACGGGCCGCGCAGGTGTTGACGATAAGGCAAAGCGGGTGTCCGTGTCATGCGCCGCCGGTATGGCTTCAGGCTGCGGGGAAGCCGGTCAGCTGGGTGGTGCCGATGCCTTCCTCCGGCAACATCACCGGAATGCCGTCCTCGATCCGGTAGATCACCTTGTGGTCGGTGGTGATCAGGCCTTCGCTGATCCGCTCGCGCACGGCCGCCCCGGCCACGGTGTCGACCTTGCCGGCCCCGATGGCGTCGTTCAGCGCATCGAGTTCGCGCTTGCCCAGCGGGCGCAATGGCATTTTGCTGACCGGGCAGCACAGGATGTCGAGTAGGCGCTTGTCCATGGATCGCTTGGGTGTGCCGGGGTAGGGAAAGCCCGTACAATAGCCGTTTTTGGACGGTCCGGCCATGACAGGAACAAGCAGACCGCGCGTTGGCGTCGTGATGGGTTCGCGTTCGGATTGGGAAACCATGCAGCACACCGCGAACGTGCTGACCGAGCTGGGCGTGGCGCATGAAGTGCAGGTGGTTTCCGCCCACCGCACACCGGATTTGCTGTTCAGCTACGCCGAGCAGGCCCCGGCACGCGGCATCCAGGTGATCATCGCCGGCGCCGGCGGCGCCGCCCACCTGCCCGGCATGCTGGCGGCGAAGACCCGCCTGCCCGTGTTCGGCGTGCCGGTGCAGTCGAAGGCGCTGAACGGGATGGATTCGCTGCTGTCCATCGCGCAGATGCCGGCCGGCATCCCGGTCGGCACCCTGGCGATCGGCCGTGCCGGCGCGGTGAACGCCGGCTTGCTGGCCGTGGCGGTGCTGGCCTTGCACGATCCGGCGCTGGCCGCGTCACTGGACAATTGGCGCGCACGCCAGACCCAGGCCGTGATCGAGCAGCCGGACCCGCGCCGGTGAGCGAACGGCGACAGCCCGTGCTGGGCGTACTCGGCGGTGGGCAGCTGGCGCGCATGCTGGCGCTGGCGGCGGCACCACTGGGCGTGAAGACCCTGGCGGTGGACAGTTCCGCCGACGCCTGTGCGGGGCAGGTCGCGCCGCTGGTGGTGGCCGACTGGACCGACTACGCCGCGCTGGAGGCATTTGCCGCCAGGGTCGACGTGGTCACCTTCGATTTCGAGAACGTGCCGGCCGAGACGGCACACTGGCTGGCCGAACGGGTGGCGGTATTCCCCGCACCGCAGGCGCTGGCGGTGGCGCAGGATCGGCTGGCCGAGAAGACCCTGTTCCGCGAGTGCGGCCTGCCCACTCCGGACTTCATGACGGTGGATACGCGCGAACAGCTGGATCAGGCGCTGACTGCGGTCGGCGTGCCGGCGATCCTGAAGACGCGCCGGCTCGGCTACGACGGCAAGGGCCAGTTCCGCTTGCACAAGCCGGCGGACGCGGATGCGGCGTGGGCCGCGCTTGGTGCGCAGGCGTCGAAACACGGCCTGATCCTGGAGGCGTTCGTGCCGTTCGAGCGCGAGCTTTCGGTGCTCGCCGTGCGCAGCCGCGATGGCGATTTCCGCACCTGGCCGCTGACCCGCAACTGGCACGTCGATGGCGTGCTGTCGATGAGCCTGGCGCCAGCGCCGGACATCGAACTGCTGCAGCCGCGCGCCACCGAACTGGCCCGCACGCTGGCCGAGCGGCTGGGTTACGTCGGCGTGTTCGCGCTGGAGCTGTTCGTCAGGGACGGCGAGCTGCTGGGCAACGAGATGGCGCCGCGCGTGCACAACTCCGGCCACTGGACCATCGAGGGCGCGCACACCAGCCAGTTCGAGAACCACGTGCGCGCGGTGCTTGGCCTGCCGTTGGGCGACACCGGCGCGCGCGGCATGTCGGCGATGTTCAATTGGATCGGCGAGCTGCCCGACACCTCGGCGGTACTGCAGGCGGTCGACGCGCACTGGCACGACTACGGCAAGCAGGCCCGGCCGGGCCGCAAGGTAGGCCATGCCACGGTGTGCGCGCCGGATGCCGGTCAGCTGGCGGCGCGATTGGGCGGGATTGCCAGTGCGCTCGGGCGCGAGGTGCAAGTGGCGCCGGTGCTGCCGGAACTCGGTTGAGCCGGGCGCAGGCACGGGCATGAAAAAACGGAGCCGTGGAGGCTCCGTTCTTGTTTCAGCCGGGGATCAGGCCAGGTTGCTGGCCGCGAATTCCCAGTTCACCAGGTTCCAGAACGCTTCCACGTATTTTGGGCGGGCGTTGCGGTAGTCGATGTAATAGGCGTGTTCCCACACGTCGGTGGTGAACAGCGGCTTGTCGCTGCCGGTGATCGGGGTGGCCGCGTTCGAGGTGTTGACGATGCCGAGTGAGCCGTCCGGGCGCTGCACCAGCCAGGTCCAGCCGGAACCGAAGTTGCCGGCGGCGGACTTGCTGAATTCTTCCTTGAACTTGTCGAACGAGCCGAACGCCTTGTTGATCGCGTCGGCCAGCTTGCCGCTCGGTGCGCCGCCGCCCTTCGGGCTCATCGAGTTCCAGTAGAACGTGTGGTTCCAGATCTGCGCAGCGTTGTTGAACACGCCGCCGGACGACTTCTTGATGATTTCCTCGAGCGGCGCGTTCGCGAACTCGGTGCCTTCGATCAGCTTGTTGAGGTTGGTCACGTAGGCCTGGTGGTGCTTGCCGTAGTGGTATTCCAGCGTTTCGGCGGAAATGTGCGGCTCCAGAGCGTTCTTTTCGTACGGAAGCGGAGGAAGTTCGATCGCCATGATGAGGCTCCTTAGCGTTGGCTGGGGGAGATGTGTCGGCGCAGCAAACGGCAGCCGACGGGTGACTGATACAATATCGGTCTGCCTGCATTGTAAAGATGAAACACCGAGCTATGGACATCAACGAGCAAATCAAGGCGATGCTGGCCGCGCATCCCATCGTGCTTTTCATGAAAGGCACGCCCGAATTTCCGATGTGCGGCTTTTCCAGTCGTGCGGCCCAGGCGCTGACGGAAGCCGGCGCCGTGTTCCATGCGGTGAACGTGCTGGCCGATCCGCAGATCCGCGCGGCGCTGCCGCATTTCTCGAACTGGCCGACCTTTCCGCAGTTGTTCATCCAGGGCGAGCTGATCGGCGGTTGCGACATCATCGAGGACCTGAACTCCGCCGGCGAGTTGTCCCGCATGGCCAGCGACGTGGCCGGGGTGGCGCCTTGACGACGCTGCCCGTTTCACGATTGCCCGCAGGTTGGCAGACGACCGCCGATACCCTTGCCGATCGCGTGGTGCTGGTCACCGGCGCCTATGGCGGGCTCGGCGGCGCGGTGGCGCGCGCGGCATCGCGCGCCGGCGCCACGGTGGTGATCACCGGCAAGCGCAAGCGCCAGCTGGAACAACTGTACGACGCGATGCTGGCCGAAGGCCTGGCCGAGCCGGTAATCCATCCGCTGGACATGGAGGTGGCCACGCCGCGCGAATACGCCGCGCTGGCCGAGGGGCTGGAACGCGACTTCGGCCGGCTCGACGGCATCGTGCACGCCGCCGTCAGTTTCGGCGGATTGACGCCGATAAGCATGCACAAGCCGGATGCCTGGCTGCGCGCGATGCACGTCAACGTGAACGCGCCGTTTGCGCTGACCCAGGCCTGCCTGCCGCTGCTGACCAAGGCCGGCGACAGCGCCGTGGTGTTCGTGCTGGACGACCCCGAACTGCTGCAGCGTGCGCACTGGGGCGCTTACGGCGCGTCAAAGGCGGCGCTCGAACGGTTCGTGGCGATCCTGCATGAGGAAACCGATAGCAGCACATTGCGTACCCATGCGATGCTGCCCGGGCCGATGCGCACGGCGCTGCGGCAGCTGGCGTATTTCGGCGAAGACATCCTGCAGCGGCCATTGCCGGATGCGGCGGCCACGGCGGCGGTCTACCTGCTCAGCGCGCAGGGTGCGCCGGCGCGTGGGGCGATACTGGATTTGCGGGTCGCCTGAGCGGTTGCCCCGGCGGCGCCGGCGTGGTGCCCGCCCAACGAGGATGGAGTTGAGATGGAATCGCAGATGACCACATTGTCGGCGGGCATCCTGCTGTTCCTGATCATGGATCCGCTGGGCAATATCCCGCTGTTCCTGAGCCTGCTGAAGGACGTGCCGCCGAAGCGGCGTCGTCGCGTCATGGTGCGCGAGCTGCTGATCGCACTGGGCGTGCTGCTGGCGTTCCTGTTCGGCGGCCAGTACATCCTCAAGCTGCTGCAGCTGAAGCAGGAATCGATCAGCATCGCCGGCGGCATCGTGCTGTTCCTGATCGGCATCCGCATGGTGTTTCCGCCGGCCGACGGCAGCGGCATCTTCGGCAAGTCCGGCGGCGGCGAACCGTTCATCGTGCCGATGGCGATACCCGGCGTGGCCGGCCCTTCGGCGATGGCGGCGCTGCTGCTGCTGACCAATACCCAGCCCGGCCGCACCGCCGACTGGACGATCGCGCTGCTGCTGGCGTGGCTGGCCAGTTCGCTGATCCTGCTCAGTGCGACCTACCTCTTCCGCTGGCTCGGCGAGAGCGTGCTGACCGCCCTGGAGCGTGTGATGGGCATGCTGCTGATCGCGTTGTCGGTGCAGATGTTCATGGCCGGCGTGGCGTCGTTCCTGCACATGAGCGTTTGAAACGACGACGTCGTCGAAATGTCGCAAGCGTCGCTTCGGATGATCGTGCAGCTGTCATAATCGGCCGCCAGGATGGGGGAAATCCGAGGACGCAGACATGCTGAGTATCGAACAGTCCCTTGTCGAGCGGCTGCCATGGCTGGCGCAGTACCCACGCCTTCGCCGGCCGATGGCGGGCATGCTCGGGCGCCTGGCCGACGAAGAAGGCTTCAACCGTGTGCTGGACCGGGTCGGTACCGCCGAGGGTTTCGATTTCGTCGACCGTGTACTGGACGTGCTCGGCACCAGCCATCACGTCAACCCGGGCGATCTCGATAACATCCCGGCGGAGGGCCCGCTGCTGGTGGTGGCGAACCACCCGCTGGGCATGCAGGACGCGATGGCGATGCTGCAGATGATCGGTTCGGTGCGCCGCGACGTGCGCATCCTGGGTAACGACTGGCTGGCCACGGTGCCGCCACTGACATCCCGGCGGAGGGGCCACTGCTGGTGGTGGCGAACCACCCGCTGGGCATGCAGGACGCGATGGCGATGCTGCAGATGATCGGTTCGGTGCGCCGCGACGTGCGCATCCTGGGTAACGACTGGCTGGCCACGGTGCCGCCACTGGGCAAGCTGCTGCTGCCGGTGGACGTATTCGGCAAGGGCGCCGCTTCGCGCCTGCGCGGCATCTATCGCGCACTGGAGAATGGCGAAGCGCTGATCGTGTTTCCTGCCGGCGAGGTCTCGCGCGTGCGCGCCGGCGGTGTGCGCGATGGCCGCTGGTCGGACGGCTTCGCACGATTGTCGTTGCGCAGCAAGGCACCGGTGCTGCCGGTGCATGTTTCGGCGCGCAACTCGGCGATGTTCTACGGCCTGTCGATGCTGGCCAAGCCGCTGAGCACGGCGATGCTGCCGCGCGAAGCGGTGGCGCCAGGCAAGCGGCGGATCGGTTTCAGCATCGGCGCGCTGGTCAGCGCCGAGGAGCTCGGTCAGCGCAGCGGCGGTTCGCCGGCACAGGCGGCGAAGCTGATGCGCCGGCACGTCTACCGGGTCGGCCAGCATCGCGGCCTGGTCTTCGGCGGACAGGCACCGCTGGCGTTGCCCGAGCCGGTCGAACAGCTTGCTGCGGAACTCGCGCGCTGCGAGAAACTGGCCGATCTCGGCGACGGCAAGCAGGCCTGGCTGTTCAAGGGCACGCCCGATAGCGCGGTGATGCGCGAGATCGGCCGGTTGCGCGAACTGACCTTCCGCAAGGTCGGCGAGGGCACCGGCGCACGACGCGACCTGGATGCCTACGACCAGCATTACGAGCACCTGGTGCTGTGGGACCCGCAGGCCTTGCGCATCGTCGGCTCCTATCGCTTCGGCCATGGCGGCCGGCTGATTGCCGAGCGCGGCATGGCCAGCCTGTATACCTCCAGCCTGTTCAACTACTCGCCGGCGCTCGAGTCGAGGTTGGCGCAGGGGCTGGAACTGGGGCGCAGTTTCATTGCGCCGGCCTACTGGCGTTCGCGCGCGCTGGACCAGCTGTGGCAGGGCATCGGCCTGTATCTGCAACGGCACCCGGAACTGCGTTACCTGTTCGGCCCGGTCAGCATGTCGGTGAACCTGCCGCGCGAGGCGCGCGAATGGATCGCGGCGGCGCACCAGCATTATTTCGGTGCGCCGGGGTTGGCCGCCGCACGCCAGCCTTTCGTGGTCTCGCCTGAAGTGGTGCAGGGCGTGCGCGCGGCGCTGGAGGGTCTGGACGCCGTCGCTGGGCTGGGCCAGCTGAAGCATCATCTGGATGCACTGGGCGTCAGCATGCCGGTGCTGTACCGGCAGTACGTCGACCTGGTCGAGCCCGCTGGCGTGCAGTTCCTCGACTTCGGCGAGGACCCGGATTTTTCCGGTTGCGTGGACGGCCTGGTGATGTTGGACCTGGCCAACCTGAAACCGGCGAAGCGTGCACGCTATCTCGGCAAGCGCGACTGATCAGGGGTATAGGCAGCGAGCCGGATGTGATGCACCATGGTGGTGATGGAAGTCGCGGGGGCGGCTTCCATCTGTCTGATTTCAAACGGTTCGTGTAGCGGTTATGAGGGGATGGGGCAGCCGCAACTGACGTGTAAATGTTACAAAAATGTCATACAATGCCGTTAAAATTGCTTAACAATCGCCGCAGGCGGGAAGGTCCGGCGAGCTGAGATTTGCGGTTCCATGCTCCATGGAGTCGCGGCAATACCACAACTGGGGTCACGCATCGCGTCGATGTTACGCCTGGCATACGCCGGGCGAGGTCGGGCTTTTTTGCCCCCAATCAAGTTTTTTTTCGTTGCGAGCCTGAGGGTCGATCAAGAATGAACAGCCGAATTCGCGCCAAACTCCTGCCGTTTGCCATTGCTTCGTTGCTGGCGTCGTCGGTGCCTGCCATCGCGCAGGACACCTCCTCCTCGATCAGTGGCCGCGTGCTTGACGCGAACGGCCAGCCGGTGGCCGGCGCCACCGTGCAGATCGTGCATGAGCCGTCGGGCACCACCAAGATCACCACGACCGATACCAGCGGCCGCTATGCCGCACAGGGCTTGCGCGTGGGTGGTCCCTTCGACGTCACGGTGTCCAAGGCCGGCTTGGAACAGGCCCAGCAGGGGCAGGTGTATCTGCAGTTGGCGCAGGAGACCCCGGTCAATCTGACCATGGGTGCGGAGCAGGCGAAGGAAGTCCAGAATCTTTCCGGTGTCACCGTTTCGGCCAATGCATTGGCGCAGACGTTCTCCTCGGACAACAAGGGCATCTCGACCAACGTCTCGCAGCGGGAAATCGAAGCGACGCCGACCCCGGGTCGCTCGATCCAGAACATCGTGCGCCTCGACCCGCGCATCGTGATCTCCGACCGCGACCGTGGCGAGATCTCCGCGATCGGCCAGAACAGCCGTTACAACAACATCACGGTGGACTCGGTCAGTGCCAACGATCCGTTCGGCCTGAATGCGAACGGCCTGCCGACACTGGGTACGCCGATTTCGCAGGACACAATCCAGGAATACAACATCTCGACCGCCAACTACGACGTGGCCACGCGCCGTGGCGTGGGCGCGATCGTCAATGCAGTGACCAAGAGTGGTACCAACGATTTCCACGGCTCGGCGTATTACGCGTTCCAGAATCGCGACAAGATGATCGCCGACTACAACGACCAGCCGTACGGCGGCTTCCGCCGCGCCTGGACCGCCGGTGGCACCGTCGGCGGCCCGATCATCAAGGACAAGCTGTTCTTCTTCGCCTCGTACGAGAAGAGCAAGCAGATCGGCCCGTCCTCCCAGTACGGCGTGCAGGGCTCCGGCGCGACGACCGAGATCCGTGGTCTGACCCAGCAGAACGTCGATGACATCACCGCGGCAGCCAAGGCCAAGGGTTTTGACGTCGGTGGCCTCGGCGGCGGCAGCACCGATCTGCAGGACAAGCGTTACCTGGCCAAGATCGACTGGAACATCACCAACAACCACCGCGCCAGCTTCACCTATAGCCAGACCAAGGAAAACAAGCCGATCATCCCCGGCAACAACAACATCCTGGTGCTGTCCAGCGGCTGGTACAAGACCAACGTCGACAACAAGAGCTACGCGCTGCACTTCTACGATGACTGGTCGGATATCTTCTCCACCGACACCACACTCTCCTACGCCGACTTCCAGCAGAACCGCGGTCCGTACAACGGCGTCGCCCAGCCGGACGTCTCGGTGTGCCTGAACGGTACCAGCGGCTGCATCAGCAGCAGCAGCTCGCCGGGTGTGGAGTTCGGCACCGAATACTCCAGCCAGGCCAACGTGCTGCACGTGAAAACGCTCAATGCCGCGTGGGCCGGCAGCCTCTATCTGGGCGATCACACCGTGAAGGGTGGCTTCGACTTCCAGCGCGGGCAGTACTACAACCTGTTCCTGCAGAATGCGTTCGGCAGCTACCAGTTCAATACGCTCGCCGATTTCAATGCCGGCAAGTACTTTCAGTATCGTTACAACGCACCGGCTGCAGGTCTGGGCCTGAATGACGTCGCCGCCAACTTCGAGCTGAAGGAGTACGGGTTGTTCCTGCAGGACACCTGGCAGGTGAACTCGAACCTGTCGGTGCAGTACGGTTTCCGTGTCGACATTCCGTTGACCAGCGATCGGCCGCTATACAACCCGTGCTATGCCGCCGACCCGGGACAGGCCGTCGTCGCTGCCAACTGTGTTTCGGCCAAGGGTGGCTTCGGTCGCACCAATGTCAGCACCATCAATGGCAACCGCCAGGTGCAACCGCGTGCCTCGTTCAACTACACCTTCGACACCGAGCGCATGACCCAGCTGCGCGGTGGTGCGGGCCTGTTCATCTCCAATCCGCCGAGCGTGTGGCTGGGCAATATCTATCAGAACTCGGGCGTGACCCAGGTGCAGTTCAACTGCGGCCCGACGCAGAGCGCGTGCAACACCACGACTGGCTTGCCGCCGTTCAGCGCTGATCCGTATGCGCAGAATGGCGGTTCGGCACCGATTCCGGGTGCCAAGGGCGCGCAGATGGCGGTCAGCACGGTCAGCGACGACTTCCAACTCCCGAGCGTGTGGAAGATGTCGCTCGGCTTCGACCGGGAACTGCCGTGGTGGGGCGTGGTGTTCACGGCCGATTACGAACACATCAAGAACCGCAATGCGATCTGGTACCAGAACCTCAATATCGGTGCCCCCACCGGCCTGCTGCCCGATGGTCGGTTCACTTACTACAAGAACCCGAAGGGTGGTAGCACAGGCAATACCTCGCGCTCGAACGCCAATCCGGCGTTTGGTGATGCGGTGATCAACCTGGCCAACAGCGACCAGGGCAGCGCCGACAGTCTCAGCCTCTCCCTGAAGAAGCCGTTCGCGGACGAGTGGTCCGGCATGGTCGGTTTCACCTGGAGTCGCGCCACCGAAGTGAACCCGGGTACCTCGAGCGTGGCCCGCTCGAGCTTCAGCAACAACGTCTGGGTGAACCCGAACGAGAGCAAGGCGAGCACCTCCAGCTATTCGATCCCAAAGCGCGTGATCGCCTCGCTGACCTGGCAGCACCGCTTCTTTGGTGACTACGCCAC
>Ga0207667_10011172_pt1 | contig 10452 bp, 4 predicted proteins | sample KBSCornC52_FD_184301 | JGI IMG/M metagenome (GOLD analysis project Ga0207667, IMG submission 184301) | Corn rhizosphere microbial communities from Kellogg Biological Station, Michigan, USA - KBS Corn C5-2 (SPAdes) (version 2) | ecosystem: Host-associated > Plants > Roots > Rhizosphere > Soil ...
CTGCAGTTCAGGGGGCTGCGCGAGAGGGATCGCCGCACCCGGTAGATTGGTCCCGCCACTTTCCGAGCGAGGAGACCCTTCAACGTGCGCAAGATCCTGATCGTCGGCGGCGGCTACGCCGGTTTCTACACGGCGAAAAAGCTGGAGAAGTGGCTCCGACGGGGTGAGGCGCAGGTCACGTTGGTCGACCCGCTGCCGTACATGACGTATCAGCCGTTCCTGCCCGAGGTGGCCGCCGGATCCATCGAGCCGCGTCACGCGGTGATCGCGCACCGCAGGCACCTCAAGAAGACCCGCGTGATCACGGCCGCGGTCAGCAAGATCGACCACGCGTCGAAGACCGCCGAGATCACGCCGGCGGTCGGCGAGCCGTGGACCGTCGACTACGACATCGTCGTGGTGACCGCGGGCGCTGTGTCGCGCACCTTCCCGATCCCGGGCGTCGCCGACCAGGCCGTCGGCCTGAAGAACATCGAAGAAGCGATGTGGATCCGCGACACGATGACCGACAACTTCGCCAAGGCGTCGAACCTGCCCCCCGGGCCGGAGCGCGACCGCCTGCTGACCACGGTCGTCGTCGGCGGCGGTTTCGCGGGCATCGAGGTCTTCGCCGAGCTGCGCAGCTTCGCCAGCTCGCTGGTGGGCAGCTACCACCAGCTGGAGATGGATGACACCCACTTCCACCTGATCGAGGCGCTCGGCCGCATCATGCCCGAGGTGTCGCTCAAGACCAGCCTCTGGGTGATCAAGGATCTCGAGCAGCGCGGCGCCCAGGTGCACCTGAACACCCAGCTGGCGAGCGCGGTCGACGGCAAGGTCGAGATGTCAGACGGCCAGACCTTCGAGTCCGACCTCATCATCTGGACCGCCGGCGTGATGGCCAACCCGGTGATCCGCAACACCGATCTGCCGATCGAAGAGCGTGGCCGCCTGCGCGTGCAGGCCGATCTGCGGGTCATCAACGATGACGGCGTGGTCCCGGATGCCTGGGGCGCCGGCGACGTCTGCGCCGTGCCCGACCTCACCGGCAACGGCGTCGGCGGATTCACCGTGCCCAACGCCCAGCACGCGGTGCGCCAGGGCAAGCTCATGGCGCGCAACCTGGTCGCCGATCTGCGGGGCGAGACGCCGCGCGAGTACTTCCACAAGAACCTCGGCGCGGTAGCCGGCCTCGGCCTGTACGACGGCGTGTACCAGAACGGCCCGATCGCCGTGAAGGGACTCATCGCCTGGTTCATGCACCGCGGCTACCACGGCCTCGCGATCCCGTTCTGGGACCGCAAGATCCGCGTGTTCGGCAACTGGTTCCTGAACTTCTTCTTGCGTCGCGACCTGGTCGGCATCCCCGACCGCGACGTGCCGCGCGCGGCGTTCGACAAGTGGGCGGCGCGGCCGAAGGGGTAGCCATGGCTGACGAGTCGGTCGGCTGGCCGAAGCAAGGGCCGCCGTCGTACTTCCCCTCGATCGAGGCCAAGTACGGTCGCTCGATCGCCGAGTGGCAGCAGATCATCGCGACGAGTCCGGTCAGCAAGCACATGGAGATCGTGAACTGGCTCAAAGCCGAGTACGGCATGGGCCACGGCCACGCCAACGCGCTCGTCGGCTGGACGCTCGCGGGCAACGTCGCGCCCGCCTGATCCGCTAGTTTGACGGCGTGGCCGTGTTCTTCCGCAGACTGTTCAAGCTGGGCGTGCTGCCCGATGCGATGCGCGCCGAACTCGAGCCGGAGGGCATCCTCGCCGTCTTCGAGAATGTCGCCGTGCGCTACCGCTTCAGCGGGCACGTGCCCGGCCTGATCTCGGCGGGCGAGGTGCGGGCGTACAGCGGTTCGCTCGTCGTGACGGGTTCGCGGCTGACCGGCACCCTCTCGGTTCTGCCCGGCTTGGCCGGTCGCGCCATCGACGTGCCCTGGACGACCGGGGATGACGGGGCCGTGCACCTGACCATCGACGAGGCCGGCGTGCACATCGCGATCGATTTGGCGCGGATCTCGCCCGCGGAGTTCACCGGGACCCAGACACTCGACTACGCACAGCCGCTGCCCGCCGAACTGCTGGCTCAGTTGCCCAAGCGGTCGTTCGGCTTTGACATCCCGCGCGAGTACGCGCTGCGGCTGGCCGGGATTCCGGTGCGGCCGCCGAAGGCGCCCAAGCCGCCGAAGCCCTCGAATCCCGAGCGGCTCGGCTAACGTGAGCCCCGAGCTCCCGTAGCCCAATCGGCAGAGGCAGGCGACTTAAAATCGCCTCAGTCTGGGTTCGAGTCCCAGCGGGAGCACCGCGCGGATCGACGGAGCCGTGACCCCCGAAATGGGGTGAACTACCCGGAACGAATCAAACCCAAAGTGGCTCGAGTGCGGGAGCTTCGCCGGTACGTTAGGCGGCAATCGCGATCATTCCTCGCGGCGTTGAGTCGTCTGTCCCGGAGGCGTGCTGTGCGAGGTTTTCGACCGCTTGTCTTGAGTGGTTTTGGTCTGATCGCGAGCGTGGCTATCGCCCTGTCGGGAGCGGTTCCCGCTGAGGCGATCCCGGGTCCGATCGTTCCGTCACCGCCTGCAGAGCAGACGAGTTCGAGGCCGGCGACGGACGTGCCCCCATTGGCGTCGAAGCCGTTGCAGGCGTTCCTGGGGGCACCGCAGTCGACGGCGGTATTGAAGAACGATGCGATCGACACGTCGACGCCGCAGCCCAGTCGGGTGCCCACCGCGACTTTCGATCCAGCCAAGGCGACGTTGATCAGTCGGACAGAGCTGACCGACGAGTACGTCGACTCGCATGGGCGGCACTGGACGGTTGCTTCGCCCCAGCCCAAGAACGTGCTGGATGCTGCGGGCGAGTGGGTCCCCATCTCGACCACGATCGCGGCGGTGGCTGGTGGTGCCGCGAGGGTGGCGCTGCATCCTTTGGCGCCGGTGTTCGCGTCGACGGCCGACAGCTCGAAGCTGTTGCAGGTGAGCCGCCAGGGGCATACGGCGACGATGTCGTTAGAGGGAGCGGCCCCGGCGCCCTTGCAACTGTCGAAATCGTCGGCCTCCGAGGTCTCTTATTCGCATGCCCTGCCCGGCGCTGATCTGCACTACCAGGTCAGGGGCGTTTCCGTGAGCGAGCAGCTGGTGCTTGCGGCGTCGCCGCAGAGTGCGCCGGTGTACGACTGGCACCTGTCGGCACCGGGGTTGACATTGCAGGTCAACAAGTTCGGCGACAACGATCTGGTCGATTCGGCAGGAACTGTGATCTTCTCGATCCCTCAGCCGATCATGTGGGACTCGTCGGGGGTTGCGGAGCAGCAAGAGGATGCCTACGCGAACGTCGCGACGACGGTCACGCCAGATGGAGACGGGTTCCAGATCGAACTCAAGCCGGACCTGGCCTGGTTGACGTCGAAGGATCGGGTCTACCCGGTTTCTGTGGATCCGGACATCAACCCGAGCGGGACGGACTTCCACGCGTACAACTCCAATGGCGCTACCCGCACGGACGGGGTGCTGATGGGCAACTCCCGGATGGGCAGCGCTGACACATATTGGCGGACGATTCTCACGTTCCCGTATTCGAGCATGGCCGGGAAGGAGATCGTCGGCGGATACGTCAAGTTCGCCTACGGTCCTGAGGGAACGACTTCTGCTGAGCCCGGGTCGGTCGCCTGGGCGAACTGCATGGGGTACGGCTGCGTCTCCACGTTCCTGGGTCCATTCACCGTCGCGTCAGGGGCCGGGGGAACCGGCCAAACCGATTCCAATGGATTTGCGGTTCCGAACGCATACGCCTATTGGTCGTCGATGAATGTGTGGGGCGCTTACGACATTGTTCGCGGCAACGAGGTTGCCGGTTCGTACACCTACAAATGGTTGTACTCGTCGCTGGACCTGGTCTATCAGGACTACCCGTCAGTGACCGGTTTGGTCACGCCGCCGTCGCCGGCGTCGGGGGCTGATCAGGCGCCGATGAAGCCGACGTTCAAGGTGACCGCGTCGTCGTCGACGAGCTCGTATCAGTACAAGGTGTGGGACAACTCGGCCCTGTCGGGTGCACCGGTGTGGACGTCGCCGTGGTCGGGTCAGATTCAGCAGTTGCCGAGGACCTGGCCATCGACGTTGATCAGCAGGCATCAGTATTGGTGGAAGGCCTACGTCAAAGACCCGTATGACAACTACTTCGGCGGCTCGTGGGGTCAAGCGGTCTCCACGGTCCGGGCGAGTACGGGCACGTGGACCTTCACGGCGCAGACCCCGTCGCCGGCTCCGCCGGTGAGTTCGATGACCCCGGTGGACAAGTCTGTGCTGACGACGCTGACACCGACCTTGCAAGGCACCCCCGATCCAGCGGCCGAGCCGGGGACCAAGTATCAGTTCCGCATCACCACCGGCACCGACGGGGTCTCTGGTGTGGTGCTCACCTCACCGTGGTTGACGACACCGTCCTATCAGGTACCGGCGAGCATCCTGCAGGATGGCGGCTCGTACAGCTGGTTGATGCTGACCGATGATCAGGTGGATCAGTGGGAATCCGACTGGTCTTTGCATTTCAAGATCAACTTGCGGATCGGTGCAGCGGGACCCTCGCCGGTCGACAGCGCGGGCCCGGCGACCGTGAACCTGGCCAACGGCAACCTCGCTCTGAACTTCGCCTCACCCACCATTGCGACCGCGGGGGGACCGATCGGGGAGTCGTTCTCGTACAACTCCGAATCGGTGTCGATGGCCGGGTTGGTCGGGAAATACTACGACGCAACCGTCCCGGGAGGTGGCACACCCGATTGGTCCACGTTTGCGGGCAAACCGCTGATGCTGACCCGGGTTGACCCGGCGATCAGTTTCGACTGGCAGACCGGGGCTCCCGGGCCGGGTCTCCAACCCGATGACTTCATGGTGCAGTGGGACGGTTTTCTCACCCTGCCGGCTGGCACTTACACCTTCGGTGTGGAGCGGGATGACGGTGCGCGCGTGTGGGTCAACACCAGTCCGGTGTACAACGGGTGGTCGGCGGGAACGTCCGACACGTTCAACGTGGTGCAGGCCGGATCCTCGTTGAACTTGACCGGAGCACCGGTGCCGATTCACGTCGAGTACTACGAAGACAGCGGGGCTGCGGGTCTGAAACTGTTCGACAAGCTCGGCAGCGGCGCGTGGGCGGCGATCGATCCGACCGCTTTCACCCGAACGACCGGAACGCTACCGGCCGGGTGGGCGGCATCCACCGCCCTCGCCGGCGCGGCGGGGGCCTACGCCTCCGCGCAGATCACAGAGGGTGCCGTGATCCTGACCGACTCGACCGGCGGCACCCACAGCTATGCCAAGACCTCGGATGGCGGCTACACGCCGCCGGCCGGCGAGTTCGGCACCGTCTCACTGGATGCGACCGGCAGGATCACCTTCACCGATGAGGGTGGGGAGGTGTATCTCTTCGACTCCAGCGGTCACGTGCTGTCGGCAACGAACCCAACCGAACTGCTGCATCCGACCAGCCCGGTGATGACCTACCGCTCGGGCACACCGATGGTCGACGCGATCACTGACCGGCTCTCGGCCGGCAGCAGCACGCCACGCAAAGTGACCTTCGCCTACGGCGGCGACCTCTATAGCCGATCGGGCCTGGGGTTGACGGTCGCCGACTCGGACGTCACGAACTCCGCCTGCCCGCACTCGACCAGTTTCAGTGATGTGCCGACGGGCATGCTGTGCCGCATCGTGTACCCGGGGCATGTGGCCGGGTCTACCGACACCACTCGACTGTTCTACAACTCGAATCAACAGTTGGCTCGGATCGTGGACCCGGGTGGTGAGCAGACCGACTTCGGATACGACCCTGACACCGGTGTGCTGATTTCCGTGCGCAGCCCGCTCGCGAATGACTGGCTCGAGTACCACTCGACGGTGACCCCTTCGGCCAACCAGGAGTCAGACTTCACCTACGACCTCCAAGGCCGGGTCACCTCGGTCACACTGCCGGCCCCCGATGGACTCACGGGAACCGCTCGGCCGTCCAAGACCTACGTCTATCACGACGATGTCACCAGTGACGGGTCCGATGGCGAAACCTACGTCAACCAAGCCGGGCTCAGCTCGCCAACCGGTCACCTCGCCGATGTGGTGTTCAACAGCAGCTACCAGATGACGAGCGTCACCGACCAGATGGGCCTGATCAGTCAGCAGACCTGGTCAGGCACCGACCAACTGCTTCGGAGCATCGATTCGTCCGGACATGAGTCCACGGCGATCTACGACCCGAACACCAGCCGACTCATCCAGAGCTACGGTCCCGCAGCAACCTCGTGCTTCAACCCCGCCACCTATCTACCCAACGGCAGCTGTGCGATGCCGCCAGCGCACTCCGCCACCAACTACGACGAACTCTTGAACGGACTGAACTTCACCTGGTACAACAACCCGCAACTCGCCGGCGCTCCTGCGGGGTACTCGCTCGGTCTCCCGACCGTGTCGGACGCATCGGTGTCGAAAGACTGGGGTGCGGGAAGTCCAGGAATCACCGGGATCGGTGCCGACAACTTCTCGGCGCAAGCGACGGGCTACCTCACCTTCCCCGCCTCAGGGGCCGGCTACACCTTCGAACTCATCGTCGATGACGCAGCAACCCTCTGGATCGACGACAAGAAGGTCACCGGCATCTCGACCCCGGGCACCGCCGTCAGCTCGCCGTTGACTGTTGACCCCAGCAAGCTGGTGCAGCGCATCCGCATCCAGTTCTCGGAATCCACCGGCAGCGCCAAACTACAACTGCTGTGGAAGAAGCCCGGCGACACGACCTTCGCGACCGTGCCCGGTGACAGGTTCACGCCCGACTACGGCCTGGTCACGAGTTCGACCTCCGACGACTCGGTGCCCTCGCTGACGGGCATCACGGCCGGCCAGGTGTCGGGCGTGACATCGTCGACCGCCTACTCGACCGCGCCGTGGCTGGGCTTGCCCTCGTCGACTTCGGTCGGCCCGACCGGTTCGGCGCTGACATCCACGTTCAGCTACGACAGCTACGGGCGCACAACGTCTCAACTGCTGCCTGCGCAGGTCGCCAACGGCGCCGCATTGGGCAGCGCTTCGGCAACCAACAACGTCTACTGGGGCGACTACGCCCCGCTCAGCTCCAAGCTGACCACCGCCCCGTGCGCGGGCGTGACAACCAGCACGCCGCAGAGTGGTCTGCTCTGGTCCACGACGAGCCCAGCGCCCGCGACGGGGTCGGCGATCGAAACCGATTACGTCTACGACATCCTCGGCCGAGTTGTCGGGTCCCGACATGCGGGTGAGGCGACGTGGACTTGCGTCACCTACGACTCGCGCGGCCGCCCGGCCACGACCACCATCCCCGCCTACGGAGCCGACACCACCGGCCGCACCGTCACTGCGAGCTACGTGGGCACCGGCACCTCCGCCGGGGACCCTCTGATCTCGTCTGTCACCGACCCCGCCGGCACGATCACCACGAGCGTTGACCTGCTCGGCCGCACAACGGACTACTCGGACGTATGGCTCACCACCACCCACATCGACTATGTGCCCCTGCTGGGCCGCGTCGACACGGTCACCACGACCCCGGCCGGTGGTTCACCAGCGTCAGTCAAGTACGACTACGACAGCAACGGCCGGCTGCATAGCGAGGAGTTGGATGGCTCGAGCACCTCGGCCGTGACCGTCGCCTACGACCCCACAACCAAGCTGTTCGCCTCCGCCGCCTACAGCAACGGCACCAGTTCCTCGATCACCCGGGACCCATCCACCGGCGCGACCATCGGGCTGGGCTGGGCATTCCCAACGTCACAACCCGGAATCACCGACACGGTGGTGCGATCACAGTCCGGCCGAATTCTGCAAGACAACCTCACCGACGGAACCAGCACCGACACATCGACCTACAGCTACGACGCCGTCGGCCGCCTGATCACGGCGCAGATCCCCGGCCACATCCTCAGCTACGGATTCGGCGCCACCACCGGGTGCGGCACCGGCACCGACCCGTCCGCGGGGATGAACGGCAACCGCAGCAGCTTCGTGGACCAGCACGGTACCACCACGACGACAACCAGTTACTGCTACGACAACGCGGACCGGCTGGTGTCGGATGCCGTGGCGGCGCCGTGGTCGGTTCCAAGTGCCAACCCGGTCACTGCGGCCGGGCTGACGTCCACCGGTTCGCCGCCGAGCCTGGCGTACGACACCCACGGCAACACCACGGCGCTGGCCGATCAGGCATTGACCTATGACGAGACCAACCGTCACCTGGGCACGACGGTGGGCACCACCACGACGGTCACCTACACGCGGGATGCGTCCGATCGGATCGTGAAGCGGGTCGCGACCGATGCCGGGGTGACGACGACAACGAAGTACCTGTATTCCGGATCAGGCGATGCGCCCTGGGCGACGACCGATGGCACCGGCGCCCTGTCGCGGACGGTGTCGTTGCCGGGTGGGGCGATGATGATCGTCACTACGGGTGGCAGTCATGCGGGAACGGTGTGGTCGTATCCGAACCTGCACGGGGATGAGGTCGTCACCGCCGACAACTCCGGCACCCGCAGCGCGGGTCATGCTTCGTATGATCCGTTCGGGCAACCCATCGACCCGGCCACCGGCAACATCGGCACCACTTCTGCGGATGACGCCGTCCCCGACACCAGCAACGGCAACCAGGCCGACAACGGGTGGGTGGGGTCGGCTCAGAAGCTGTATGAGCACCTGGGCACGGTTGCGACGGTGGAGATGGGGGCACGGCAGTATGTGGCCGCGTTGGGGCGGTTCCTGAGTGTGGACCCGGTGCCGGGTGGGAACGCGAACGCGTACAACTACCCCAACGACCCGATCAACGGGAGCGACCTCAGTGGTCTGAACGAAGATCGCGGATATGGCTACTCAGCGACACCGAGCGCCGCAGCGATCAAGGCGAATGCTGGCACCGCTATGTGCCCATGGCGCAATGGCTACGCGCCATGTTCAAGATGGCAGAGTGGGACCCCGAGTCGCTGCGCACACGCTCACACGATTTGTTATGCCGGTCAGAAGCCGCCTACCGCGGCTCAGCAGGTGGCGACGACGAAGGCGTTCGCATCGGGTGCCAATGGAGTCTCGACTATTGCCGGCATCGTAGGACTTTTCCCACCGGCTGCGATCGTCGCAGATCCAGTGAGTATATTTGCGGGGGCGTGGGGTATGGGAGCAGACTGTTCGGTGGCGAGTCAGACTGGTGATATGTCAGATCGCGCTCTCTGTGTCGGAGATGGGTTCCTATTGTTGGCGACTCCTGTCAAGTGGGCTATTCCCGGAGGCGCACGACGCGTCGGGTATGAGTTGACGATAATCGCGGGCCAACTTGGATTTCCTCTTGCCTACTAGCGGGGTCAGCCGGTTGGGTCGCCCGGGATATCGCGCCTATTGGGTAAGGCTCGGACTTTCCTTGCTGGCATTTGCGGCAATATCGATTCCAGTCTGGTTTCTACGTTCCGAGTCGGCCGCAAGGTATGGAGTGAACCTGGCGGTCATCGCTGTCATCGTCGTTCCCGCGGTTCTCGGCGTAGCCGGTCTCCTGATCGTCGTTTCGGGGCTGGGCGTTTGGGGACAGGCGCACCGTCTCTCCCGCGAACACCAGGGTGGGATGTCCTTGTTTTCGCAGAAGTCTCCTCAGTTGGAACAGGCTCTTACGTCTCTTGGTCGGGCCGCCGACCGGTCTGGGTTCTATTACCTACTTTTTGTTGATTCGGAAGCTCTCCACCTCTATCTCGGCGGCCAACTCGTTATCTCCGCGCCGATTAGTCAGGTGAGAGGGTGTCGGGTGTCAACAACATTGGTCCGAGGGCTTGACTTGCCATGCGTTATGGTCACTCTCGAGGAACACGGAATTGGCGTCGAGCTACCAATTCAGGCCGCCGGCACACCATGGGCAGCCCTGGTTCCCACGTCACCTTCGCGAGCCTCGAAGTTCTCGGAGAGACTTAGACGCCACATTGGTGCGGCAGCGGCGGGGTAAATCAGCCGAGGGCGTCTGTGCCAGCAGCGATCATGCTCCAGACCACGGTGCGGGGGCGTCTGATTACATCTGGGCACCACCGACGCCACCGGCACCCTCACCCAGCGCACGGTGGACCTGCCGGGTGGGGCGATGATGCTGATCAACTCGGGAACGGCCGGCACAGTGTGGTCGTATCCGAATCTGCACGGGGATGAGGTCGTCACCGCTGACAACTCCGGCACCCGCAGCGCGGGTCATGCTTCGTATGATCCGTTCGGGCAACCCATCGACCCGGCCACCGGCAACATCGGCACCACTTCTGCGGATGACGCCGTCCCCGACACCAGCAACGGCAACCAGGCCGACAACGGGTGGGTGGGGTCGGCTCAGAAGCTGTATGAGCACCTGGGCACGGTTGCGACGGTGGAGATGGGGGCGCGGCAGTATGTGGCCGCGTTGGGGCGGTTCCTGAGTGTGGACCCGGTGCCGGGTGGGAACG
>Ga0207667_10011173_pt1 | contig 10452 bp, 6 predicted proteins | sample KBSCornC52_FD_184301 | JGI IMG/M metagenome (GOLD analysis project Ga0207667, IMG submission 184301) | Corn rhizosphere microbial communities from Kellogg Biological Station, Michigan, USA - KBS Corn C5-2 (SPAdes) (version 2) | ecosystem: Host-associated > Plants > Roots > Rhizosphere > Soil ...
GTAGTGATGCGGGGACTTCTGATAAGTGCGTAATAAGCACGAAAGATCAGCGCCATGGCGTCTAATAGAAAGAGTCTTTTATCCATGCTGCAATTTACTCAAATATCGATACGGACCACCGCCGGCTACCCCCCGGACACCCTACTTCTTCATCTCCTCCAACCGCTTCTGCATGCTGAACATATTATCCCGCAACCTCGCCGCCTCCATAAAATCCAGATCTCTCGCCGCCTTTTCCATCTCCTTCTTCACCTTGGCGATCGCCTTCTCCATCTGGGGAATGGTCTGGTATGTCTCCTGGTCTTCCGCCACCATGGTCACGATATCCTCATCCGGCGAAATAGCATAGGGATTGGTCTGATCATAACCCTTGATATCCAGTACCGAGGTCTGCGCAAACACTTGCTCCTTGGATTTGCTCACCGTGCGTGGAATAATCCCATGCTCCTCATTGTACGCCATCTGCTTCTCCCGCCGCCGCGCCGTCTCATCCATGGTCCGCTGCATGCTCTCCGTGATCTTATCCGCATAAAAGATTACCAACCCATCGACATTTCGGGCTGCCCTTCCCGCCGTCTGGGTAAGGGATTTCTCATTGCGCAAAAAACCTTCCTTATCTGCATCCAGGATGGCCACCAGGGACACTTCCGGGAGGTCCAGCCCTTCCCTCAGCAGGTTCACCCCCACCAGCACATCGATCTCACCCAGCCGCAGCTGCCGTAAGATCTCCACCCGCTCCAGCGTATCCACCTCACTGTGAATATACTTTGACTTTATATCGATGCGATGCAGATACCTGTCCATTTCTTCCGCCATTCGTTTGGTCAGCGTAGTGACCAGCACCCGGTCCCCTTTCTTTACCCGCTTGTCGATCTCATCCAAAAGATCGTCGATCTGACCCGCGCTGGGCCGCACTTCAATAGGAGGATCCAGCAGCCCTGTAGGACGCACCACCTGCTCCACGACAACCCCACCCGTCTTCTCCAGCTCATAGTCACCGGGGGTCGCTGAGACAAAAATGGTCTGACCCGTCATCGACTCGAATTCATGGAAATTCAACGGACGGTTGTCCAGCGCGCTGGGCAGCCGGAACCCATAGTCCACCAGCACCAGCTTACGGCTGCGGTCGCCGCCATACATGCCACTGATCTGGGGAACAGTCTGGTGACTTTCATCCAGCACCAGCATAAAATCCTTGGGGAAATAATCTAACAGACAGAAAGGACGCGTGCCAGGCTGCCGTCTGTCGAAGAACCTTGAATAGTTCTCCACCCCATTGCAATAACCCAGCTCCCGGATCATTTCCACATCATAATTTACCCGCTCGCTCAGCCGCTGAGCCTCGATGTATTTACCGACATTCTTAAAATACGCAGTTTGGGCAGCCAGTTCATCCTGTATCTCATAAATCACCTGCTGCAGTATGTCCTTTGGCGCCAGGTATAGATTGGCGGGAAAGATCGCCGCATCCTGCATCACTCCAATGCGCTTCCCCGTCTTGACATCAAAACTCTCGATCTCATCGATCTCATCTCCAAAAAAGCTGATACGATAGCCATAGTCCACATAGGGAAGGTTGATATCCACCGTATCCCCTTTTACCCTGAAGCTTCCACGGGTGAAGTCGATTTCTGTACGCTTGTAAAGGCTGTTCACCAATGCATGGAGAAAACCCTGGCGGCTTACCATCTGCCCTTTTTGAATACGTACAATACCGTTCTCGAACTCTGCCGGGTTACCGATACCATAGATACAGCTCACCGAGGCGACCACGATAATATCCCGCCTGCCGCTCAACAGCTGGGTCGTGGCCTGCAGACGCAGCTTTTCCAGCTCCTCATTGATGGAAAGGTCCTTCTCGATATAGGTATTGCTCACCGGCATATAGGCCTCCGGCTGATAGTAATCATAATAGCTGACAAAATAGCCTACCGCATTGTCCGGGAAAAATTGCTTGAATTCGCCATACAGCTGCGCCACCAGCGTCTTGTTGTGTGTAAGCACCAGCGTCGGCCGCTGCACGTTCTGGATCACATTGGCAATGGTAAACGTCTTGCCGCTGCCCGTGACCCCTAATAAAGTATGATACTGCTCTCCCGAAAGAATACCTTCGGTCAACTGACGAATAGCCTCTGGCTGATCGCCCGCCGGAGCATATTCGGAATGAATTTTAAACCCCATGAATGCAATTTAGCAAAAAGATGCCAGGCATCTTGGCCGAAGGCCTATCATTGGATATTTCGGTGTGTAATATGGCCAGCCGCCCGGCACCGGTTGTCATTTCTTTTTGTCCTGTCCCGGCAGGGTCTATTTTTTCTTTTTGAGGGCATTTTTGAAGGGATCCCAGCTGATCTTCAGCTTGCCATCATCTCCCCTGCGAATCCGGAGACGCAGACTAAGACCGGCCTTGCTCTTATTGCCTTTATTCTCGGGGGGTATGACCGAACTGTGGTCTTTCAGATTGCTCAACGGCACCTGCACGCTAAAGTCCGGACCCCTCATGAAGTCATACATCCCTTCCACAAAAAGTGTAAAAGCAGTGGACTGGATCTCCATACGATGGATATTCAATGTGGTAGTATCCAGGTCCAGCTGATTGGTCAATTCGCCAAACCGGATCTCCGAAAGGTCCCTTTTCTTCAATACCGTCTCGTGTATCTTTTCCATAGGCTCAAAGTCGATGAGCTGCCCATCTTTGATACTGAACCTGACACTGCCTTTCATACTCTTCCTGACCATCCGCGCCTTGTCCGTGAGGAGTCCCGTCATAGCTACATCCGCTGTGAGCTTGCCCTTAAGGTTCCTGGCTGTCAGTCCATCCTGCCCGAAGTTGGAAAATTCCGCAAAAAGCCTTGGCAGATCCACCTGTTCGATATGGCTTTTAAAAGAAATGGGATTCCCTCCTTCACCAGACTGTCTTCGGAATGTTCCGCTCATCGAGAGCGATCCATCGTCCTGGGTGAGCGCCATATTTTTTAACTGTACTTCACTACCCTGGAACAATACTTCCGCCTTTGCCCGCACACCGGAAAAATGCTCATAGTGGAGCTCTGTAGCATCTATCTGCAGGTGAATGGCCCCTGTCCGCAACAATTGATCCAGTCGCCCCGCTACTTCGCTGAACAATGGCTTCGATCCCGCCCGTGCAGCCGCCCCCGTCACCGGCCTGCCCAACAAGGGTGTCAGATCTTCCAGGTTCAATGTAGGACTATTGAGAGTAAAATCCATTCTGGCGCGAGCCCCGGGTTCCCCGTCCAGCTGCCTCCGCCCACCGGAGGCGACGACATGCATATTGCCCGGGTTCTGGTCGATCAACGAAGTAATATTACGGACAATGCCTCTCAAACCTATTCTGCTGCTCCCCGCCCGGGCTTCCAGCTTGTCGAATACCAGGTTCTGATCTTTAAACCGGATCCTGCCATTGCCCTCCGTTAGCTGAAAATTGTAGGGAAGATAGACTACCGTGGCGCTGTCGACAGTCATGTTTCCAAGCAGTGAGACCGCCGAACTGTCCAAACGAGCCGAAGGTTCGCCCGCCGGGGGATCATCATTAGATTCGTTAAGAGGGCCTTTGTAATTAATGTTCAGCGAACAGACGCCTTTACGAAATAGAATGCTTTTGCTGCCTGCCAGCACATTCAGCCGGCTGAGCTCGAAAGAGCTCCGGAGATCGCAATCCAGCATAGGATGCCTCAGATCGGTGATAACGGCCGTATCGGAATGCAACGGAATGTTCATCAAAGAGCCTGAAAAGGACAATAGCCGGATCGCCGAATTTTCATCTCTTCTCTTGTCATGACGCACCCATTCATTGGTGAAGCTCATCATAACATTCGCTCCGCTGAACCGGCCTACAGGCGTATTGACGCTGGCGTCCCGCAGATTCATATGAACAGTGATCAGCGGGGTGGGATCGTCTGCCGCTCCGGCGTCCAGGTCGGCTTGCACGGACACGGGCTTGTCTACATCGTAGAGATCCAGTTTTTGTTGGATGGCAGGCGTCAGGAGCGCCGTCGCCTGTCTGTAAGGAATGTCATTCACCAGGACACTAAACGTAAAGGGATCTGGCTTTACATTTGGAAAAAAGCGTCCCGTCAATACAAAAGGATGCCCATCGATGTGCACCGTGGCCTTGTTGAATTGCATGATCTTACTACCCGTATTGAATTGTAGGGTGAAGTGACCGGACAATGTCTTATCCTTTATAAAGCTGCCCTTTTCCGTATTGAAGGAGAAGCGCCGTACCAGCGCATCGGCATCTGTTGCGATAGACAACATTCTTCCATTCCTGTCGATGGAGCAATCCAGCCGCCTGAACTCCAGGTCGAAGAATTTATGTCGGTCCTGTTTCTCCATGACAAACCTAACATCGGTGAACGAGAAGTCCGGAGGCTGCACATCCTCCTGGCCGGTGGATCGTTGCCGGCTCAACGCCGAAGTATTGCTATAGCCGGTCGTGTCGGTAAAAAGATAGACGGAGCCTTTTTCCACATACACCTTACCCAGCCGGGCCTTGCCTGCAAAAAGGCTCCGGAACAGGGACAGGCTGAGATACATATCCTCCGCACGTACGAGATCATGGTGATGCTCCTGCCAAAGACTGTCCCGAAGCGTGACCTTCGACAAATGCACCGTAATACTTGGGAAATGGTGGAAGAAAGCGACTTCCATATCTCCAATGCTGGCTTCTCCACCCAGTCGGTTCTTTAATTCCATCCGGGCTTTTTGAAGGATCACCGGCTTACGGAGCATGACATAGGCCGCTACACCCAGCCATAAAAGAATTAACAGGCAGCCGAGGCCGCCTGTTATCCATAAAGTATATCGAAAAAATTTTTTCAAATTCAATGTATTCCATCCAGATAATCCGCAAACTTTTTCAGAACCGCTGCCGCAATACCAATTTGCTCCTGCGCTTCCTTCCAATTGCGTTGTTCGATGGCCTCGCGTATACCCGGCAGGGTCTTAACCCCATATCCCGTATAAAAACCAGGCGCATATATTACATGCCGGTACCAGGGACGGCGAGGCAATCCGTTATTGGACAGCAATTGTTGTTCCGCTTTGTAAAGCGCTTGATTTACAGCGTCTGACGCAGTGGCGGTCAGCTTTTGTTTCCCCAGTGTATCCGCCAGGCGGTCCGTGGCTTTTTCCAGCGCTCGAAGGGCATTTTGAAGGGGTGAGAAATCCAGGTAGGGGACCTCATCTTTTACCGGTGGCGGAAGCAGGGTCACTGTAGGGTCACCCGCATAGGTATAGTAACTATCGCGGATCAGCTGGTTGGATAAAGCCGTATTCTCCCTCATTTGGTCCATCAGAGAGGTAAGGTCGACCACATAACCGCTTATGGTCTTATAAAGACTGCGGAAGTCGAAGGGAAGGAGGTTGGCATCTGCCATACGCAGGGTCGTGCGTCCTGCCGTCTTGGCCAGGGCTACTCCATACTGGAACCCCGGGTCTTTAAATCTCCGGTAGTCATCATAGGAATCATAGATGGAATGGTATTCCCCACCGGGGTCCTCTCCACCAAAGCCCAGGTTGAAGCTGGGGATACCCGCATGTTGGAGGAAGGCGGAGAAGTCTGAACCCGAACCCAGCGCACCGATGGTAAAGCTCTTTTTCTGGAGAAGGTCTTTTTTCAGCCTGCCGGCATCGGCCGCATTCACCAGCTCATGAGAGTGCATACGATCTGCGACGCTGATGCCCGTCTCGGGGTCAATGACATCCCGGGCCACCTCATTGATAAAAGGCTCCAGGGCATGCGATCCTTCGGCTCCAAAAAAGCCCCGGCCATTGCCATCGGAGTTGATGTACACTACCGCCCGCTTCTGAAGCTCGTCCATATGATATTCCACCCATTCCGTAGAACCTAACAGACCGGGTTCTTCCCCGTCCCAGGCGCAATAGACCAGCGTACGTTTTGGCTTCCATCCCCTCCTGGCCAGCTCGCTGACCGCACGGGCTTCTTCCAGCATGGCGGATAACCCGCTGATGGGATCGCCTGCTCCATTTACCCATGCGTCATGGTGATTGCCCCGTATGACCCATTCGTCCGGCCATTGTGAGCCCGGTAGTTTGGCGATAATATCGTTACAAGGCTTGATATCCCAGTTGAAGGCCACTTTGAGATGCACCGTAGTCTTGCCTGGGCCCACATGGTAGGTAAAGGGCAGCGCGCCCCTCCAGGATTCGGGGGCTACGGGTCCCTCCAGGGACTTCAGCAGCGGGGCCGCATCGTGATAGCTGATAGGCAGCACCGGTATCTTTAATATAGTGGTCACCTCTTTTCTGTCCAGTCTCCTGGCGTCTTTCGTTGCTCCAATTCCTGGCGTAAGAGGATCGCCGGGGTATACGGGCATATCCATGACCGAGCCTCGTTGTACGCCATATTCATTCTTAAAAGCGCCCTTTGGATATACGTCGCCCTGGTAATAGCCGTCGTCCTTCGGGTCGGAGTAGATGATACAGCCGATGGCGCCATGTTCCTGCGCTACCTTGGGCTTGATACCGCGCCAGGAATGGCCGTATTTGGCAATGACGATCTTCCCTTTTACGGAAATGCCCAGCCTTGCCAGTCGGTCGTAGTCTTCCGGGATACCGTAGTTGACAAAGACCAGCTCGCCCGTAACATCCCCATCCGGGGAATAACAGTTATAGGTGGGCAGTTGCTCGCGTGTCTGGCCGGAAGTAGCGTCCTCTTTAAGGGCCGCCTCCGCCAATACCGCCTTATAGGTCGTCGGTCCCGTCATTTCCAGCAGGCGTTCCTTAGGCGTAGGGAATAAGACATAGAAGGTTTCCATCTGTACGTCGTAACCCCAGCTCTTGAACTGGTTGTAGAGGTAGTCGGCATTCGCCTTGTCGCCGGGCGAACCTACATGGTGCGGATGGGCGGACAGCGTCTTCATAAAGCTGTCTACGTTGGAGGCTTTCAGATAGCTGTCGAACTGTTCTTCCCTGGCCATCTCTTCTTTGGCGGCAGCTTCGTTAAAGCCCGACAGGGGTTTGGTCTGGGACCATGTCATAGACGCCAGCAGCAGAGCGCTGGCAGTCAAAAGATACTTTCTCATGTTTAATTGGTTGGCCGGTTCAGCGGCCTTTTTATGTATTGACTATAGTCGGTTAGAATGATCTCGTAGTCCTCGTACATCAGAGGGGAGGTCAGCATAAAGTCGGCCGTAGCCCGGTTGTTTGCAATAGGGATGTTCCAGGTGACGCCCAGTCGAAGCAAGGCCTTGATGTCGGGGTCATGTGGCTGGGCTTCCATGGGATCCCAGAAAAAGATCAGCACGTCGATCTTCCCTTCGGCTATACGGGCGCCGATCTGCTGATCCCCTCCCAACGGACCGCTGAGAAACTTGCTGACGGACTGACCCAGGGCCTTTTCCAGCATGGCGCCCGTGGTGCCTGTGCCGTACAGACGGTGCCGGGCCAGCGCATTCTTATTATAGATGGCCCACTCGATGAGTTCTGCTTTCTTGTTGTCGTGTGCCACCAGGGCAATTCTTTTTGAACCGGCCATTTTCCGGAGGTTCGTTTCCATGCGCGTTGATTTAAATGTTCTATGTCTTGGACCCTCGTTGGACCAGTGTTGTCTCGTGATGAGGGCCATCAGCAAAGTAATCCGGTTTTAAGAAGATTATAACAAGTATAAAAAAATTTCAAAGTAATTCACACGTTATCCACATTGGGCATAGATTTTGTTAAATGCAATCTCCCGGATTTTTACTAACTAACCCAGATTAATTCGCTATGAAGTGTGTATGGCTTCTCGTGCTCGTACTTTGCTGTTGCCTCACCGTTAGGTCGCAACAGCCGGGAGAAGCTGCAGACTCTTCAAAGGACACCAGCAGGCCAACGGTAGAAGACAGCAGCAAGCTGATAGCACCCCCGAGTAATGGGGCTGTATTTGTCAATTTTACGGGCGCCGTTCGGGAAGGTGGTAAAGTGTCGTTGCAATGGGATGTGGACAGTGCGGAAGATGGAGATTATTTCGTGATCCAACGTTCTACGGATGGTATTACTTTCGAGACCATCGGTGCACTGAGGAAGACAGGGAACAACAGTCATTATGAATTGTCGGATCTGGCGCCTCCTAACGGTACCGACCTATATCGTATCAAATACACCGGACAGGATGGAAAATTTCTCTATTCCAAACAGGTAAAGCTAAGTCTTTCCGGGGATATAGAATTTAAGTTTTACCCTAATCCCGTAGACAAATTACTTATTATCCGAACCGGGCACACCGTGGATATTCAAATCCTGGATGCCGTGGGAAACGTCCGTGTCAACCAGCGGTTACAGCCTGGAATACAAGTGATTAACGCATCTTCTCTCGAACGGGGCGTCTACATTTTACGGGTTGCGGATAAGGAAAGCAACAGAATTGTATCCAACCAGCTAGTCAAGAATTAAAAAGGACTTAAAAAAAAGATTACCGGAAAATGGTATTGCAGATTTGATCTGAATCCTCTACCTTTATCTCGGTTTTTCATAGGATATTGGATTTTAAAACGGGGTTGAATTTCTATTCAGACCCCTTTTGTTTTAAAGGCCTCGCACAGCGAGGCCGCGCGAAGCGCAATCCGTTAGCGTCCGTGAAAAGGCTCGCGCCGCAGGCGCGAACTCCTCGCAAAGGCCTCACGGCCGCAGGCCCAAACTCCTCGCAAAAGTTTCCTTCCGGAACACGCCGCAGGCGCCGGCAACACCTCGCAAGATCCTGGAAAGAGTTTCCCAACCCTCGCCCAGGTCTAAAAACCCTCGCCCACTTAAACTCCCACATCCCCAGCCACCCCCACAAAAAAGCCCCCATAAACATGGAGGCCGTACGTTACTAACCCAATTAAAAATATTTATCGCAATGACTTACGAAGTCTGCATTTCTTTCACTTTCTCGCGGATCTTGTTCTCGATCTCTGTAGCCAGCTCGGGATTGTCATGCAACAGCTGTTTCACCGTATCCCTTCCCTGTCCCAGCTTGTCGCTGCCATAGCTGAACCAGCTGCCGCTCTTCTGAACGATACCCAGCTCCACACCCATGTCGATGATCTCACCCATCTTGCTGACGCCCTCTCCAAAAACAATATCGAATTCAGCGCTACGGAATGGAGGAGCTACCTTGTTCTTTACAACCTTAACTTTCACCCGGTTGCCTATCGCCTCTTCTCCATCCTTGATCTGTGCCATACGACGGATATCCAGTCGTACGGAAGCGTAGAATTTCAGCGCATTACCACCGGTGGTCGTTTCAGGATTGCCAAACATCACCCCGATCTTTTCACGTAATTGGTTGATGAAGATACAGATGGTGTTGGTCTTGCTGATGGTGGCTGTCAGCTTGCGAAGCGCTTGCGACATCAGACGGGCCTGGAGACCCATTTTACTATCGCCCATTTCGCCTTCCAGCTCACCTTTGGGAACCAGGGCGGCAACGGAGTCGATAACTACTACATCCAGCGCGCCCGAGAGGATCAGACGATCCGCGATCTCGAGGGCCTGCTCGCCATAGTCCGGCTGAGAGATAAGAAGATTGTCGATATCCACACCCAGCTTCTGTGCATAGCCGCTGTCAAAAGCATGCTCGGCGTCGATGATGGCGCACATGCCTCCTTTTTTCTGCGCTTCGGCAATGATATGCGTGGCGATGGTTGTCTTACCGGAAGATTCGGGACCATAGATCTCAACAACCCTTCCTTTCGGGAGACCACCTACTCCTAATGCCATGTCCAATCCTATGGAACCTGTGGAAACAACCTCCATCGGCTCCTGGCTTTTTTCATTCATCATCATGACACTGCCTTTCCCGAAATCCTTGTCGATCTTATCTATAGTCAGCTTTAAAGCCTTGAGTTTTTCTGCATTTGACATAATCGTAGTTTTTAGTTCTCCCAAATTTATTGATTCAGTAAAGTTAGAATAATTATTTTGTTAACACCAAAAAATTTAGCACTTTTTCACTAACTTTCTTGGGACCAAGCCGAGCACAGCTCGGCTGCGCACCCACGCCTCGCACAGCGAGGCGGCGCGAAGCGCAATCCGTTAGCGTCCGTGAAAAGGCTCGTGCCGCAGGCGCGACCTCCTGGCAAAAGTCTCACTGCCGCAGGCACAACCTCCCGGCAAAAGTTTCCCCCAGGACCCCAGCCACGACCTCCTCGCCAAAGCCTCACGCCCGCCAGGCGCGACCTCCTGGCAAAGGTTTCTCTCACTGCCGCAGGCACAACCTCCTGGCAAAAGTTTCTCCCATCACCCCAGCCACGACCTCCTCGCCAAAGCCTCACGCCCGCAAGGCGTGAACTCCCGACCAAAGCCTCACTGCCGCCAGGCACAACCTCCTGGCAAAAGTCTCTCCCATCACCCCAGCCACAACCCCCTCGCAAAGGTTTCCCATCATTTAACATGAGCCGCCCATGCATCCATCTTCTTTTCCAGCACTTCCAACGGCATCGCCCCATC
>Ga0207667_10011177_pt1 | contig 10449 bp, 11 predicted proteins | sample KBSCornC52_FD_184301 | JGI IMG/M metagenome (GOLD analysis project Ga0207667, IMG submission 184301) | Corn rhizosphere microbial communities from Kellogg Biological Station, Michigan, USA - KBS Corn C5-2 (SPAdes) (version 2) | ecosystem: Host-associated > Plants > Roots > Rhizosphere > Soil ...
GTTGTCCGTGATTTTGCCAAGAGCTTGAAGCCGCCGATCCGGCTCTCGCTCCCGGCGCTCGAAACCCTGGCCGTGATCGCGTACAAGCAGCCAGTCACGGTGCCTGAAATCAGTGAGATCCGCGGCGTGGATTCGAGCGGAGTCATCGCCACCTTGTTGGATCGAAAATTGATCACCACCGCGGGACGAAAGGCGGTCATCGGACGGCCGATTCTCTACAAGTCCACTAAGGAATTTCTGCTCCGATTTGGCCTGAAGGACGTAAACGAGCTGCCCAGCATGGAGGAGTTCGAAAAGCTGGTGGCAGAATCGTTCCAGAACGAATTGCTGCCCGTGTCGGAGAACGGCGCGGAAGGCGCTTCCGCCGATGCCGGCGAAGCGAAGATCGAGTCCGGGCCGGAGGCGATCGAAGCCGGGGCCGAAGCTGCTTCCGCCGGGCCGCATAGCGCCGGCGAGAATGATCCCGCCGCTTAGACCTGGGCTGGCCGCCTTCATCCGGCAATTTTTCATTTCGCGTGTTGAACCATTCCAATGCCTGCCCAACGTCTGCAAAAGATCATCGCCGCCGCCGGAATCGCGTCGCGCCGAAAGGCCGAGCAGCTCATAGCCGGCGGCCTGGTCTCGCTCAACGGGCAGGTGGTCACCGAGCCCGGCACCAAGGCCGACCCCGAGCATGATCACATCCGCGTAAACGGCAAGTTGCTGCGCGGCGCGCAGAAATATGTATATCTGTTGATGAACAAGCCCAAGGGCTACATCACCGCGGTGACTGATCCCGAAAAGCGGCCCACGGTGATGGACCTGCTTCGCGGCGTTGGCGTGCGCGTGTATCCCGTCGGACGGCTGGACTACGCCAGCGAAGGCCTGCTGTTGCTCAGCAACGATGGCGAACTGGCCGCCGCGCTCATGAAAGCTTCATCTCACGTTCCCAAGACTTACCTGGTCAAGGTGGCGGGCACGCCATCGGCGGATGGCCTGACGAAATTGCGGTCCGGTGTTTACATCCAGGGTAAAGGCGGCCGAAGGCAAAAAACAGCGCCGGCCAGGATCAAGCCCATTCGCGAAGCCGACAATCCCTGGTACGAAGTTACGCTGATTGAAGGCAAGAACCGTCAGATCAGGCAGATGTTCGAGACCGTCGGACATCACGTGGAAAAAATAAAGCGGGTGCGCTACGGGCCTCTGCAGCTCGATGTTCCTCCCGGAAAATTTCGCCATTTGACCGCGCAGGAAGTTACTCGCTTGAAATCCGCCATAAAGTAAGGGCCGGCCTCCCTTGCGGCCTTGCCGGGGAACGCACGGGCGGGGGCGTCGCGCGCCTACATGACCACCATCATCAAGCTCGATTCGAACGAAAATCCATTTGGGCCTTCACCGCACGCCATCAAAGCCATGCAGGCCGTGCTGGCACGATGCAGCGACTATCCCGATGACGAGGCCTCGACCCTGCGACTCAGGCTGGCTGAATATCACGCCGTCAAAATCGAACAGATACTCCTCGCCGGCGGCCTGACTGAATTTCTGGGCATGCTCGCACGGGCGTTTCTGGCGCCCGGCCTGAACGCGATAACCAGCCAGCGATCGTTCATCGTCTATCGCCTGGCCACAGCGGCCGCGGGCGCCCAATTGATCGAAGTGCCGATGCGCCAGAACGGATTCGATCTCGACTGGGTTGCCGCTGCGGTTAACGGCAACACCCGACTCATATTTCTGGCAAATCCCAACAATCCAACCGGAACCATGGTCACGGCGGATGACGTGGATCTTCTTTTGGGCCGTGTCCCGGAGCAGGTGGTCGTTTTGGATGAGGCCTACTACGAGTTTGCCCAGGACTTCGCTGCTTCTCGCGGAGCCACGTACTCGCGTTCCCTCGACTACGTGCGCACCGGACACAACGTTGTAGTGTTGCGCACGTTTTCCAAAGTGCACGGGCTGGCCGGAGCGCGGGTTGGGTACGGGATTGCGTCCGCACAATTGATTGCGCGCATTGCTGGCCAGAGATCGATGTACTGTGTCTCCGCGTTGGCCCAGGCGGGGGCGCTGGCGGCCCTTGAAGATTCAGCACACATTCGCAAGGCCGTCGAAAACAACACCCGGGAGTCGCAGCGACTGCACCGGGAGCTTTCCGGGACCGGGTATGCGCTCACTCTGACCTGGGGGAACTTTCTGTATTGCGAGATTGGGCAGGACGCCGGGCCTTTCGCCGAGCGCCTCAAGGACGAGGGGATATGGGTACGTCCGCTGGAGAAATGGGGTGCTCCCCAAGCTATTCGCATCACCATCGGCACGCCGGAACAGAATGACGTGCTCTTGCGGGCAATGACAAAGCTAAAGATCTCCTAGTTGGCAGTCATCGGCAGTTGAGCCGCGCCGTACAGCCCGGCATCGCTGCCCAGCAGCGCACGGGTGATGATGGTCCTGGTCGAGCCTTCAGGACCCACATGCCCTGAGGCACCCTCCCCGCCCGAAAGGGAAGCGGGAGCGGTTGCGGCATAGACCAGAGAGCGCTGCCGCAGTTCCTCGAAAATAAATGGGGAGAAGGCTTCCCACGCGCTCGACACTCCGCCGCCAACCACGTACATATTCAGATTGAAGGCGTTGACCAGATTCGCAATGCAGATTCCGAGGGCGCGCCCCAAGCGTCCAAAGATTCTCCTGGCTTCATCCTCGCCCTGAATCGCCAGGTTGTAAATCGCCTTGGCGTTGAACTCCGGATTGTTGCTGGCGGCCTTCGCCAGCCCTGGAGCGCGGCCGGAGGCAATCGCCTCCTTCGCCATTCGGACTACCGCCGTCGCCGAAGCGTATTGTTCCAGACAGCCACGATTTCCGCAGCCGCACGGAGGACCCTCAGGTTCCACCGTCATGTGGCCAAACTCGCCGGCCATGCCGGTCATGCCATGCCAAATGCGGCCCTGGAGCACGATTCCGCCGCCCACGCCTGTCCCCAGGGTCAGCATTGCCATATCGTCCACCTCACGCGCCGCGCCCAGCCACTTCTCGCCCAGCGCCGCGACATTGGCGTCATTCTCCAGGATCACGCGCGTCCCCAGCAGGCCCTCAATTTGCGCCTGCACCGGAGACTCCGCCCAACCCGGCAGATTCGGCGACTCGCGCAACATGCCCGTCTTCATGTCGATGATGCCAGGCACGCCAATGCCGATTCCCTGCAGCGCGCCGCCGTCGCGATACCTGGCAGCGAGCAGACGGATGGCGTCGCACATTTGATGGATGACGTGGTCTTTGCCCAAGGCGACCCGCGTGCCCAAGGTGACTTTTTCCATCAAGTCGCCCTGCTGGTTGACGGCTGCGATGCGCAGGTTGGTGCCACCGAGATCAACGCCGATAGAAAAATTGGGCATAGGTGAGTAGCGTACCAAAATTCAGATTGCAGAGCTCAGATTGCAGATTGGCGAGTTGTCGAGGTAGCGCCGGCGTCCCGCCGGCTGTCTCGGGGGCGTCTCGCCCGCGCCGGCGGAGGGCAGGATGCCCTCCGGACAGCCGGCGGGACGCCGGCGCTACTTTTGACACTTCGGGCAATAGTGGCTGCTGCGGCCCGCGATGACCACGCGCTTGATCGGAGTCCTGCAGACCAGACAAGGTTCGCCTTCCCGCCCATAAACCCGGTGCTGCAGTTGAAAGAATCCCTCTTCGCCATCGGCGTCAACGTAATCGGAAACTGAAGACCCACCCAAGGCGATGGCCTCCCGCAACACTTCCTGGACCGCGGGATAAAGCCGTCGCAGGTCGTCGCGCGTAAGTGAGGCCGCTCGCCGTCGCGGCCGAATCCCGGCGCGAAACAACGACTCGTCGGCGTAGATATTGCCCACACCGCGCAAAAGTTTCTGGTTCAGCAGGGCACTCTTGATGGGCGTTTTGCGGCCATGGAAAAGGTTGACAAAATGATCGAGTTGGACTTCCAGCGGCTCTGAACCGCCCGCTTCGAAACCATGCGCCACACTCAAGCGCCCGAAGCGCCGCGGATCGACAAAACGCAATTCCCTGCCCGAAGCCAGCTTTGCCACCAGGTGAGTGTGTTTTGCCGTTTCGCTGTCGGCCTCGCAGACCACCATGCGCCCGGTCATGCCCAGGTGGACGATCCACTGCGCGCTTGATTCCTGTGTGGGGCGGGCGCCCCCGCCCGCCGCTTTTTTGGGTGATGGCAAGCTGCGAGTCTTATGACGCCTCCTGGCGGGCGAGGGCGCCCGCCCCACACCATCGGCTAATTCCAGATCGAATACGATGTGCTTTCCCACCCGTCGCACCGCGGTAATGCGGCGCGATTCCAGCGTGCGAACGATCTCTACAGCGGGAGATTTCAAGGGCTCAGGCTTCGATCCCAGCCAGACCGACTCGATCACGTCCCCCATGACCCGGCTGGAAAGGCCACGCGCAATGGTTTCGACTTCAGGAAGTTCAGGCATGGAAGACAGTTTACAGTCGTCAGTCGTCAGTCGTCAGTTAGGCCCGATCATGACGACTGAGGACTGACGACCGATGATTGCATTGCTCATCCTCAGCCCGGCAGGTTATCATTATCGGTACACATCAGCGCCGTAAATCCTTGTCATTCCATGTAAAGCAGTTCACCTTGGGCGTGGAGTGTGTGTGACCCTGCAATGCGGCCGGGGCGGCCGCCATCCTGGAGCACGGAGCTGGCTTTGAAGAAGGGTAAGACTGCGGTTATCGTCGGTGCGCAGTGGGGCGACGAAGGCAAGGGCAAGATCGTGGACGTTCTCTCGGAGAATTTCTCGGTCGTGGCCCGCTATGCCGGCGGACACAATGCCGGGCACACCGTCATCATCAACGGAAAAAAGTTCATTCTTCAACTGGTGCCTTGTGGTGTCCTGCGGTCGGGTTGCCGCAGCGTCATCGGGAACGGCGTGGTGCTCGACCCCATCGCCTTTCTCAAGGAAGTGGCCGCGCTGCGCGAGACCGGCGTAAAAGTGGATGGCAGCCTGTTTGTCAGCAACCGCGCCCACGTGATCCTGCCTTACCATCGCATGATCGAACTGGCTTCGGAAAATGCGCCGGGGCGCGTGAAGATCGGCACCACGTCCCGCGGCATCGGTCCGGCTTACGAAGACAAGATGGGACGGCGCGGCCTGCGCGTGGCGGATTTGCTCGACCTGAACCTGCTAAGGACGCACATCGATAACGCCTGCCACGAGAAGAACATGATCGCGCACGCGTTGTTCAACTCCGAACCGCTCGATCCGGACAAGATGTATCAGGAGTACGCCGAAGCTTCGGCCAAGGTGGCTCCATTTGTGTGTGACACGGCCGCGCTTCTCAATCAGGCCTTGACTAACGGCGAGTCCATCCTCTTCGAAGGCGCGCAAGGCACCATGCTCGACATCGACCATGGCACCTACCCCTTCGTGACTTCCTCCAGCGCCACCTCGGGCGGAGCGGTCATCGGAACCGGAGTCGCGCCTACCGCGATCGACACCGTGATCGGCGTCACCAAAGCCTACTGCACGCGGGTAGGCGGCGGACCATTTCCCTCTGAAGCGTTGGATGCCAGCGGCGACCTGTTGCGGGCGCGGGGCAATGAGTATGGCGCGGTGACCGGGCGTCCCCGGCGTTGCGGCTGGCTTGATTTGCCCCTCTTGCGTTACGCTGGCATGATTAACGGCATCTCCTGGCTGGTGGTGACGAAGCTGGATGTGCTGGACGAACTGGCCGAGATTCCGGTTTGCGTCGGTTACAAGATTAACGGCAAGGTAACGGCAGAAATTCCGGCCCACGGCAGCGGCTTTGACGGAATCGAGTGCGTGTACCAGTCCTTGCCGGGCTGGCGCACCTCCACTCAGGGCATCACGCAACTGGAGAAGTTGCCGCAGGCGGCACGCGAGTACCTGACCTTTCTGGAGAAGGAAAGTGGCGCCCGCATCGGCATGGTCTCTACCGGACCCGGGCGCGAGCAGACCATGTTTGCCGACAGTTTTGTCACTGCGCTGAAGGGTTTGACTGGACAAAAAACCGGGGCTTCAGCAACAATCTGACCAACGGAGCGAACGATGGTTGTCCTGGCTGTGACGTGGATGGCGAAAGTTGGCCGCGAAGCTGAAATGGCGGGAATTTTTTCCAAGCTGACCGAAGAGTCGCGCAAAGAACCGGGCTGCGGGATGTATGTGGTGCACCGCCACAAGACCGAGCCACGTCGCTTTTTCGTCTATGAGCAGTACAAGGACGATGCCGCGCTGGAGGCCCACCGCGCCGCCCCCCACTTTCTGCAATACGCCAAAAAGGAGCTTCCCAAATTTGGCGACCGCGTAGAAGGGCACCTGTACGAACCGCTAGGATAAGAGGCTTCGGTGTGGACGCGGGCGACTCGCCCGCGCTTGCAGTTCACTTCCCCTTGTCCGCCATCAGCACCCCACCCGAAGCGTAACTTTCTTTCGACACTTCGTTGAAAACCACAACGACCGCCTCGCGGCGCGCTGCGGCTTCCTCAACCATGGCGTCGGTGATGCGCTGCGCCAGCCTCCTCTTCTGATCGGCGGTGCGGCCGGTCAGCATTGTGACTTGAACTAATGGCATGAAAGCGCTCCTGGCTTCTAGCTACTGGCTTACTGCTACTGGGCCAGTTCGTATCCTGCGAAAAAGAAGCTCAATTCGAAGCGGGCCGTGTCATCCGCATCGGAACCGTGAATGGCGTTGTTCTCGATGCTGGTGGCCCACTTCTTGCGAATGGTGCCCTCCTCGGCATTCGCCGGGTTGGTGGCGCCCATCAGCTTGCGCAGGTCGGCGATGGCGTTTTCTTTCTCCAGCGCCAGCGCAACAATGGGTCCGCTGGACATGAAATCCGTCAGCGAATTGAAGAACGGCTTGCTGGCATGCACGGCGTAGAACTGCTCCGCCTGATGCTTGGATATCTCTAGCATCTTCATGCACAGAATTTGAAAGCCGTTCTTCTCGAATTGCTCGATGATGTCGCCGATAGCATGTTTACGTACAGCGTCCGGTTTAACGATAGTCAGAGTGCGTTGCAGTGTTTTCATTTGTCCTTAGTTACTCTTCCTTAGTGATTGCTGAGAACCGGGAACTCTTATCTGGCAACTGGGTCCTTACGCTTTCACTCCCAGCACCGACGCCACGGTCTCGCCAATTTCAGCCGGCGATTTCGCCACGCGGATTCCAGCCGCTTCCATGGCCTCGATCTTCTCCGCAGCGGTTCCCTTGCCACCGGAAATAATCGCTCCCGCGTGCCCCATGCGGCGTCCCGGAGGCGCCGTCTGCCCCGCGATGAATCCGACGACGGGCTTCTTCATGTGCGTCTTTACGTACTCCGCAGCCGTCTCTTCCGCAGTTCCGCCAATTTCTCCGATCATCACCACGGCCTCGGTCTGCGGATCGCGATTGAACAACTCGAGCGCGTCCAGGAAGTTGGTTCCGATGATGGGATCGCCGCCGATCCCGATGGCGGTGGATTGCCCGATGCCGCGGGTTGTGAGCTGGTACACCGCCTCGTAGGTCAGCGTGCCGGAGCGCGAGACGATTCCCACTGACCCTTCTTTGTGGATCCGGGCGGGCATGATTCCAATCTTGCAGTGGCCCGGTGAAATGATTCCCGGACAGTTGGGTCCGATCAGCCGTGAGCGCCTGTTTTGCAGGAACTCCCAGGCACGGACCATGTCGAGCGTCGGGATGCCTTCGGTGATGCAGACAATCAGCTCCAGCTCGGCGTCCGCGGCTTCCATGATCGCGTCGGCCGCGTACGGCGGCGGCACAAAGATCACGGAAGTATCCGCCGCGGTCTGTTCCACAGCTTCCTGGACTGTATTGAAAACTGGCCAGCCCTCGTGCGTCGAGCCTCCCTTGCCGGGGGTCACTCCGCCGACGATCTGCGTTCCATATTCCGCGCATGCCTTGGCGTGAAATGTTCCCTCCCGCCCGGTCAGTCCCTGCACAATCACTCGCGTCGATTTATTTACCAGAATGCTCATGGATTCCTTTGTAGCGCCGGCATCCTGCCGGCTGTCGGGAGGGCATCTTGCCCTCCCTCGGCGGGCGAGACGCCCGCCGGACAACCGCCGGAACGGTGCGCTACGCTCTTGCCGCCGCCACCACTTTTTCGGCCGCGTCCTTCATGGTCTCGGCCACGATAAAATTCAGCCCTGACTGTTTCAGAATCTCCCGCCCCGCCTCGACGTTCGTGCCCTCCAGGCGCAGTACGATGGGAAGCTGGATGTGGGTCTTCCGCGCCGCCTCGACCACGCCGGTGGCCAGCGTATCCACGCGCAGAATCCCGCCAAAGATGTTGATCAGCACCGCCTTTACATTCTTATCGCTCAGCAGGATTTCAAAAGCGTGAGTGACTTGCTCGGCGTTGGCGCCTCCGCCCACATCAAGAAAGTTCGCGGGCAGGCCACCGGCGTACTTGATGATGTCCATGGTCGCCATGGCCAGGCCGGCGCCGTTGACCATGCAGCCCACGTTTCCGTCGAGCTTGATGTAGTTCAAGCTGTGCTTCGAAGCCTCGATTTCGAGCGGGTCCTCCTCGGTGACGTCGCGCAGTTCGCGAAGCTCAGGATGCCGGAACATGGTGTTGTCATCGAAATTCATCTTGGCATCGAGCGCGAACAGCCGGCCATCACTGCATGTGACAAACGGATTGATCTCCAGCAGCGAGGAATCGGTTTCCTCGAACGCACGGTACAAGCCGGTCATAAACTGAACAGCTTGATTGATCTGCGGTGCCTTCAGTCCCAGCGCAAATGCCAGCTTGCGCGCCTGGAAGGCTTCCAGGCCCATGCCTGGATCGATGTATTCCTTGAGAATGGCCGCGGGGTTCTCCGCCGCCACTTGTTCAATTTCCATTCCACCCGCGGCCGATGCCATAAACACTGGCCTCGCCTGGGCGCGATCAATCACGATCCCCAGATAAAGTTCTTTTTCAATGGGCAGAGTTTCTTCGATCAGCAACCGGCGAACTACCCGGCCTTCCGGTCCGGTCTGGTGCGTCACCAGGGTCATGCCAAGAATCTTGCTCGCCAGCTCGGCGGCCTCCTCGACTGACTTGGCGATCTTGACGCCGCCGCCTTTACCGCGTCCCCCGGCATGGATCTGGGCCTTTACCACCACACCCGTTGCTCCGGAATCGAAGAGCTTCTTGGCGGCGGTTTCGCCCGCCCCCTGGCTCTCGACCATTTCTCCGCGAGGCACCGCAACCCCATACTTCTTCAGGATGTTCTTGGCCTGATACTCATGAATTTTCATAATGATTCTTAACTGGACCTGTCGGCACGACCTGGCTTGCAGCTTAGGGCAGTGGTTCGCGACCCTCAATTTTATAGAAGCGTTACCGATAGGGCAAACCCGCCGTGAGGTAAACCGCGATCTTGCCCCGCTGATTCTGATTGCGGTCTGGTGCTGGCCCTGCCACTTGAACCTGCAAACGATGCTACTCTTGTAGCCGTCCCATGATCACTGAAGCCCTGCAACGCATCGCTAATGAACGAGAATCCCTCACCCGCGAAGAAGCGCGCGCGGTCATGACAGAAGTTTTCTCCGGTAAGGCCACAGACGCTCAAATTGCCGCCCTGCTGGTCGCTCTTCACATGAAGGGCGAGACCGTGGAGGAGATCGTCGGCTTCGCCGAGGCTATGCGTACAGCGGCAGAGTCGTTGCCGCTTCACCAGGACTCCACGCTGGACGTCAGCACTACGGGTCGGGACGCCCTGGTTGACACCTGCGGCACCGGCGGAGACGCCCGCGGCACCTTCAATATCTCCACCGCGACGGCGTTCGTCGTAGCCGGCGCCGGCGTGCGTGTGGCCAAGCACGGCAACCGCAGCCTCAGCTCAAAGTGTGGCTCGGCCGACGTGATGGAGGCCCTGGGCGTAAAAATCAGTCTGCCTACCTCGGTTCTGGGCGCCTGTCTCGAAGAAGTCGGTATAGTGTTTTTGTTCGCTCCCGCCATGCATACCGCCATGAAATATGTGCAGCCGGCCCGCCGCGAGCTGCGCCTGCGGACAATTTTCAATCTGCTCGGCCCGCTCACCAATCCGGCAAGAGCTTCGGCGCAGGTAGTCGGTGTCTATTCTCTCGATCTGGTGGAGAAGGTAGCTGAAGTTCTCAGCATGTTAGGCGCGCATCGCGCTCTGGTGGTCCACGGTTTGGATGGTCTGGATGAAATCACCATCACGGGTCCGACCCGCATCGCCGAAGTGCGCGACGGAAACGTTCGCACTTACGAGGTGACGCCGGAAGAATTCGGGATCAAGCGTGCCCAATTCGAAGATATCTCCGGCGGTGACGCCGAAGCCAACGCAGCCATCATTCGCGAGATTCTCGCGGGAAAGAAGTCGCCCCGGCGCGACGTAGTCCTGCTGAACGCCTCGGCCGCTCTGGTCGCAGCCGGCCGGGCTGAACATCTGGGAGAAGCCTTGCCGCTGGCGGCCCAGTCCATCGATTCCGGCGCAGCAGCTGCGAAATTGGATGCGC
>Ga0207667_10011180_pt1 | contig 10448 bp, 7 predicted proteins | sample KBSCornC52_FD_184301 | JGI IMG/M metagenome (GOLD analysis project Ga0207667, IMG submission 184301) | Corn rhizosphere microbial communities from Kellogg Biological Station, Michigan, USA - KBS Corn C5-2 (SPAdes) (version 2) | ecosystem: Host-associated > Plants > Roots > Rhizosphere > Soil ...
CCACCGGCCTTTCCTCCGGCCCTTACGCGGCTCTCGCCACCCGCCCGTTTCGGCGTAAGTTTTAGCCGGTGAAACCAAAAGAGCTGACGATACGCGGGCTGATTCTCGGCGCCCTCATCACGACCATCTTCACGACGGCCAATGTGTACCTCGGCCTCAAGGTGGGTCTCACCTTCGCCTCGTCGATACCGGCGGCGGTGATCTCCATGGCGCTGCTGAGCGCGGTGAAGGACTCGACGATCCTCGAGAACAACATCGTTCAGACTGTCGCATCCGCGGCCGGCACGCTCTCGGCGATCATCTTCGTCCTGCCAGCACTGGTGATCGTGGGGTGGTGGACTCGATTCCCGTTCTGGGAATCTTTTTTCATCTGCCTGAGTGGTGGCGTGCTCGGCGTGGTATTCACCATCCCGCTACGGCGCGCGCTGGTGACGAACTCCGACCTGCCGTACCCCGAAGGCGTCGCTGCCGCCGAAGTCCTGAAGGTTGGATCGGGCACACGCGGTGACACGAAGGATGATACCGGTGAGGCAAGGGAAGGGCTCACCGCCGTCATGCTCGGCTCGGTCGCATCGGCCGGTCTCGCCATTGTAAGCGGAACGCGCATCATCGCCGGTGAATTCGCCGGCGTCATTCGGCTCGGAGCGACCGCGTCGACGGGCTACGACATCGCGTGGTCGCTCGCGCTGCTCGGCGCCGGTCAGCTGGTTGGACTGTCCGTCGGAATGGCGATGCTGGTCGGTCAGATAATCTCGTGGGTCATCGCGGTGCCGATTCTCACGTCGATGCAGCCGGCGACGGTCGGCCAGACGCTGGCTGCGCACACCACGGCGATCTGGAGCACGCAGGTGCGATTCATCGGAGCCGGCACCATTGGTGTCGCCGCGATCTATACGCTTCTCATGCTCGCCAAGCCTGTGGTTGGTGGGCTGGTCAGCACACTGGCCGCCGCCCGCGCCGCCGCCACGGCAGACGATCGCGACCGCGATCTCGCGCCCAAATGGATCTTCATACTGACAGCCGTCTGCCTCGCGATCACGGCGTGGCTCTCGTTCGCCTTTGCGAAATCGACAGTACTCGCGCCGAGCGCGCTGACGCTGACGCTTGTCGCCGTTCCGTTCGTGTTGATCGTCGGCTTCATAATCGCAGGAGTCTGCGGCTACATGGCCGGACTCATCGGCGCATCCAACAGCCCGATCTCCGGCATTGGCATCCTGTCGATCGTAATCTGTGCGTCGCTGGTCACGCTCGTCGTATCACCGACGGCGGATACGCGTCACGCGCTGGTTGCATTTGCGCTGTTCGTCACGGCGATCGTATTTGCGTGCGCGACGATTTCAAATGACAACCTGCAGGACCTCAAGACCGGCCAACTAGTCGGTGCATCACCGATGCGCCAGCAGATCGCGCTGGTCGTCGGCGTCGCAGCGGGAGCCTCGGTGATTCCGTTTGTGCTGAACCTGCTTGCCAAGGCATATGGATTCGCGGGCGCCCCGAACGCCCACGTGATTGCGGCAAATCCGCTGCCCGCGCCACAGGCAACACTGATTGCAGCACTCGCTCAGGGTGTGATCGGCGGAAGTCTGGAATGGACGATGCTCGGTATCGGCGCACTCGTCGGCATCGGCCTGATCCTGCTCGACACCACACTCGGCGCGATGAAGAAGTTGCGCATCCCGCCTCTCGCCGTTGGAATTGGCATATATCTCCCGATGTCGGCGACATTTGCCGTGATCGTCGGCGCCGTTCTCTCCCGCTGGTACGAAGGACGCACACGATCGCTGTCGAATCCCGAGCGCGCTCAGCGGCTCGCGACGCTCGTTGCATCCGGACTGATCGTCGGTGAGAGTGTGTGGGGAGTGGTCAATGCCGGACTCATCGTAGGACTCACGAAGGAAGCCCCGATCGCGCTCGTGTCGGAGAGCTTTGCACCAGCGCGGTTGCTTGGGCTGGTTGTGTTCGTTGCAACGGTCGCGTGGCTGTACCGATGGATGCTGCAGAAGTCGGAGGCGGTTCAGTAGAGCTGCGCCCGACTTCCTGATCCCACTACCGCAAAACCTTTCTTCCGAAAGAACATTCATGAAGCTGCATACGCAACTGAACTTCCCCGGGAATTGCGAAGAGGCATTTCGTTTCTACGAGCAGCATCTTGGCGGGAAGATTACGATGATGATGAGTCAGAGCCAGGCACCAGGCGCTCCCGCTGGAGCCGGCAATGCGATCATTCATGCGCGGATGGACATCGGTGGCACAGTACTGATTGGAAACGATGTTCCTTCCGCCATCTTCGAGAAAATCCATAGCGTGTACATGTACCTCTCCGTCGACTCGTCTGAAGAGGCAGAGCGGATACACAAGGTTCTTGCCGACGGCGGCCAGGTTTACATGCCGATGGCGGAGACATTCTACGCGACTCGTTTCAGTCAGCTTCGAGATCGGTTTGGTGTGTCCTGGTCCATCATCCATGAACGTCCCATGGCGTGAATGGGACGGCGGGTTGAGCCGCCGGGTGCCCTCAGGTGAGGGGCACCCGCGACATTCTTCTCATCGCGCCCTGAACAACCAGCTCAACTTCACGAAGAACCCGTCATTCAGTCGATTGTAATCGTTGAACCGCAACCCACGCGGTTCGTTCAGCAACGCTCCGTATCCCAGAAAGAACACCGTGCCCGGTATCGGTTGATACGAGAACAATCCCTGCAGATGCATCCGGTTCGTAGTACTCGCCGATGCCGGCGAATACGTTCCGCTCGATGGATCGTACAGTAGAATCGGCGCGCCGCCATTACGATCGTCGCGCAGCGCATCCTGCTTCTGCGTATCGTACTCCGTCACGAGCCGCACGAACACGGCGGGCGTGATCTGATATTCCGCCTTCACATACGGAATCTGGCGCTCCGCTACCGTCGATCCGTTCGTGCGTCTGTTGTACTTCTGCAGAGCATAAGTGCCGTCCACACGTAACTGAGTCGTGGGACGCCACGATATCGAAGCATTGACGAAATAGATCTCGGCCTGCTGCCACTCGTAAAAATTCTCGTCCTGTCCGAAGATGAACGAGATGTTGCCCGACAGATGCGCGCCCTGCGGTGTGCCGACGCTTACCACGTAATCCTGATTCGGAATCCGCTTCCGCCCCACGAACTGCACCGTGTCCAGTCCGGCAGCCACCGGAAGCACTACGCGATAATTCGTGTAGATCGATGGGTCGTAGCCGAACACCTCGCTGTACACACTTGCGCCAAGCTGCCATCCGCCGCGCAGCGTGGCCGAGAAGTCGAAGTGAAGCTTCCTGTTCTGGAAGTCATCTCCGCCGAGCAGTCGGCGGTACTGCCACTCTCCGATCAGTCCCAGCACGCCGGAGAAGTTCTCCACCAATGCGCCCGGCTTTCCAAGGAGCGACACACGATGCGACAGGTTGATGTTTGCGATGTTGTTGTGACTGATGAATCCGCTCTGCGTCTCGAAATCCGGATCGATCGCTCTGATCGAGTAGTTGAGACCGAACGTGCGCCCGTTGCGGTCGAACGCGAGATTCCATAACGGACCGGCGAAACTTCTGCCAGCCAGCTGAGTCTCGCTCCCCGCCAACTGCGCGCTCACCGTGTATATCTTGCCGAACACGAGCCTCGTGTCCGCGCCGGCGACGCGATTGTGATTCTGACCGTCCTCGCGATCCGTATAGAGCAGACCGATGCGCGAGTCGCTGCCGAGATCGCGCTGCGCTCGTGCGATGGCGAATGCAGGATGATTGCTTCCAGTGACGGAAGTGCTCGGATCGTCGAATGCGCTCAGGAACGCGACGTTCATCCCGGCAAGCTTGCCAGTGAGCTTGCCAGCCGCCGTCGGCTGCACGATCTGCCTGGTGTATATCAGATTGCTCGGCACGGTGAATTGCTCGATGCCGTCCAGGAAGAACGGACGCCGCTCGGGATAGAACAACGCCTGTCGCGGGTCGTACGACAACTGATTGGCATCTGCCTCCACCTGCGAGAAGTCAGGCTTGGCCGTCGCGTTGAGGGTGAGATTGTTGGTCACGCCCCAGCGTAGATTCGCGCCGATGTTCGTGTGATCCAGTGTGTATCCATAACCCGCGACGCGCTGCGTACCGCTCGCGGTCTGCGTGATCTCCGGATTGAATTCCAGCACGGTGCCGCGATGCAGATCGGTGAGTCCTGTGAGCGTTCCCGACTGCCCCAGAAACGATGCAGCCGATCGACTCGCCGGCGCCCATGAGTCGTCGTATCCCGAATGCTTCACGTGACGCGTTACGTTGAAGCCCCAGTCCTGCGTCGCGGTTGCCTGATAACGAATGCTCTTGAATGGAATGCGCACTTCCACTTCGTAACCGTACGGCGTCACACGTCCCTGCGATTGCCAGATGAAATTCGCGCTGAGATCGGGAAGTGCGCGACCAGTGGATGTGTTGTTGCTTGCGCCGAGGCCGGCGGTGTTGTTGGAAGCGCCACTCTCGACCAGCGTTCCGTCGGCCTGGCTGCCGAGCGGATTCACCTGGAAGACGAAGGCCTGACGGCCGTCGTTGAACGTGCTCAGCAGAAACTCGATGCGATCTTCCGCGTCTATGTGATCGCGATCCGAGAGATTCGGATGCACGGTCTCGTGCGATTCATACGCGCGCACGCCGAAGTAGATCGCGGTCGGCGAATACCACACCAGAATTTCCGTCGAATCAGCCGCGGGCACACCATCCGATGGAGCGAATTGCGAGAAGCCGGTGAGTCGCGCCGCCTGTTGCCACTGCGGCTCGTCCAGCTTGCCGTCCATCGTGACGTCGCCATCCAGCCTCGGCGGCGCAACGCGAAGCTGATGCGCGCGGCCGTTATAGGTGATGGGCGGCGCCGCTGCAGTTCGGGGCGGCGTGACGGGAGCTGCTGTGGCAGTGACGGGCGCGACGAACAACGCCGCGATTGCTGTAACGAGAATCATTCGTGTGTTTGGTCGCCAGATCCGAGGCTGTTGCGTACGGCCAGCCATCAACTTAGCGCCCGGTCACCGCTCGAGCAGGTAAAATCCGATCCGTTTTTCCTGTCCCCGGTAGCGTCGGATCGAGTCTTGCGTTCGGTGTTTGTTCGGTATATTCTAGCCTCCCAGGCATAGTTTTGGTAAACATCTGTAGTCAAGGATATGGCCACCGCATCCGCATTACGCGATCTACGTGAGTTGCTCGATCTCAAATTTCCGGACGCTGCACCGCTCGAGCGTCACCGGACCGAGGTCGTGGCAACCGGGATCGGCGAGCTGGATCGGATCTTTCCGAGCGGAGGATTTCCGCGCGGACGGCTGTCCGTCTGGACTCCAGGTGGTGGCGCCACAGCTGTCCTGCGCTCGGCGTGCCGCTCCGCCGTGGCTGGCGGCGAGCGGGCCGTGTGGATCGATGGTAGTGGTACCATGGCAGGCGCCTTCTGGGATGCGGGACCCGTGCTGCTACGCCCAAAGAGCCGGCTTCACGCCCTGCGTGCGGCGGAGGCTCTGCTACGATCGGGCGGATTCGCGGTGGTCGTGCTGGCAGGCGCCGATCCGGAAGGAACCGAGAACGTGCGACTCTCACGCGCGGCACACGAGAGCGGCAGCGCGTGCATCGCGCTCACGTCGAGCGCAACTACATCGGCGCTGCGCGCGTCATCGACAATTCGTCCGCATGGTTACGTGTGGCGCCGGGATCCGCACGGCGATGCGGCGGTGGTGGATGCAGCGACACTGGATGTGCGGATATCGTCGCTCGGATGGAATCGCAGAGCGCGCGTGGTGCTGGCGGTACGGAGAGACGAGTTGCGGCTGGCGCTGTCGGTGGATCTACCTGACCGGCGGGGGAAGCGGTGATGACATCAGCCTCGTCATTCCCACGAAAGCCGCCCGATTCGTCATTCCCGCGAAAGCTTCCCGATTCGTCATTCCCGCGAAAGCGGGAATCCAGGTTATCGATCTCTGGATGCGATGACAGCATGAGGTTGATCGGCAGCAGATGGATTCCCGCTTTCGCGGGAATGACGACGCTGGTGCATCTCCCGCCTTACAGTGGGAATGACGATTTTTGTCGTTCATCCACCAGCGTCCAGCACTGCGAGTGCGCGCGTGGATTCGGCGTATTGCAGAATGCGTCTGTCACGTGTCACGAGCCGCGCACCAGCGTCACGGGCTGTCGCCATCAGAATGCGATCGGCTGGATCGGCGTGCGGATTACCAGGCAGATGCGCGCTCCCGACAGCAATGCGTGGTGTCAGTTCGATTACTCGCACGCCGGGAACGCTTGCGGCCGTTTCGATCCATTGCAGCGAATCGACGGACAGAACAATTCGGCCACGCTCGGCGAGCATCGCGATCTCCCAGATGGAGATGGCTGATATGAGCACGAGACCACGCTGGCTCGCGGAGTCTATGAGCCTGAGCATTCGTGCTGATAGTTCGTCCTCTCGCTGTTCCGCCGCCCATATCCACACATGGGTATCCAACAACAGCGGTAGGTCGGTCGCCTTACTCATCGGCATCCCACTTCACATCGATGGGCGAAATGAGGTCGCCGTACGACAGCACGGTGCCGCGCATGGAGCCGACCAGTCCGACGCGCTTTTCCTCGAACGGAACGAGCTTCGCGACGGGCACTCCGTGCTTGGTGATGACAATTGGGTCGTGCCTGTCATTCACGGTATCCATGAGTTCCAGGCATCGCGCCTTGAATTCACTCGCCGAGATCCACGTCTCGTCCGGCGTCCCATATGGATGCACTGCTGTTTCTGCAACACGCTTCGCTCTCGCCTTTGCTGGCTTGGCAGTCGTTCTGGTATTCCTGGCAGGCATGGTCACCTCGATATGTCTATGGTCGTAATATTATGACCATATAGCGACCCTGTCAATGTCATTCCTCTGCATGCACAACGTCGCATGGCTCGCATCGCAACCGGCCACGCTGCACGCGCCGCTCCTCACGATCGTGCCACGCGTGCTGTCCGATGGCGATCTCGTGTGGGCCGATCTGCGCGGATTGCCGGCGCGCGAGACGACGGAGCGCGTGCGCAACGCATTCACAGCGCACAATGCGATAGACAGCAGCGTCAAGTGCGGGGTCGCGTCGACCGCGGTCGCCGCTGAAGTCGCGGCTCGCCACTCACCGCAATCGGTCACGTACGTGCGCGATGGGTACGATCGCGATTTCCTTGCGCCGTTCCCCATCTCGGTTCTCAATCCCGATCGCAAGCTCGCCAATCTGCTCGACGGAACCGGCATCGAGCTGTGCCGCGATCTCGCGCGTCTCTCCCAGGAAGAAGTCGAAGTGCGACTCGGCGCCGAGGGAGTGCGGCTCTGGCGGCTCGCACGTGCCGATGATGCGCGCCGCATCTTCGGATCGATGCCGCGCGCGTTGCCCGAAGCCTCGCTCGAATGGACCGATTACGCGATACGCCGCGCGGAGCGTCTGGTGTTCGTCATCAACGCGCTGTTCGGCAACGTGTGCGAGGCGCTCAAGTCGCGCGGCGAGGGGGCGGCCGCGGTGACGATCAGCTTCGCGCTCGCGAACCGTACGACGATAGATCATCCGATACGCGCCGCACGTGCAACCGCGGGCCAGACTGCGTGGATGCGTCTCGTGCGCCTGGAGATCGAGCGCGTCGTGTTTCCCGATGCAGTGACGGGCATCACGTTGCGCGTGGACTCGACGTCGGGAACTGGAGGACGGCAGGGCGACATATTCGATCGTGGCTTCGGTAGCGAGTCGGCCGCCGAGGAAGCGCTGGGACAGTTGATGGACGATCAGGGCGCTGTTGCTGTCGAGCCGGAGAACAGCGCGCATCCGTTGCTGGATCGCCGTACCGCGTGGACGTCGGTGTCGGCCACTCGCGTGATGGAGCGGGCGCACGTTTACGCGGCGTCGCTGTCACGCAGCGGCGAGTCGGCCCTCACGCTGCAGCTTCTGCCCGAGCCGCGACGCATCTCGGTTACGACATTCAGGCGACGCGGCGATGAGATTCCGCGTACGTATCGTGATGAAGGAAAGACGTACGACATAGTCGAGGCGGCCGGTCCGGATCGGGTCTCGGGTGGCCGCTGGGATGATGCTTACGCGCGCGACTACTTCCGCTGTGTCGTGGAGGAGAGTGGTCTGGTCTGGTTGTATTGCGACAGACGCAACGGCGCGTGGTACCTGCACGGCTGGTGGGATTGATGTCTTACGTGGAGCTGCGTGCGCATACCGCGTTCTCGTTTGGCGACGGAGCGGTCACGCCGGAGGCACTGGTATCGCGTGCGGCCAGGCTCGGATACGAGGCAATCGGCATCACGGACACGGCGGACCTTGGAGGCGTCGTGCGTGCAAAGGTCGCCGCCGATGAACATGGGATCAAGCTCATCGCCGGCACCGAGCTGCGCGTCGATGGAAAGCCGATGGCGTTTCTTGCGCGCGACATCGACGGCTGCCGCAACCTCGCGTCACTCATCACTCATGCGCGAGTCGGATCGATCGCCAGCTGGTCGCCAACCAGCCGGCAGCGCATGCGCGGAATGCCGAATGTGCCGTGGTCGTATGTGGCGGAACATGCGGGAGGATTGCACCTGTTGACGGGCCCTGCGTCCGGCGCGCTTGCGCATCTCGTGCGCGAGGGTCGGAGGGATGAAGCAGAACGGACTCTTCATGAATGGCGGGAAGCTTTCAACGGCAGAATCGCGGTGGAGGTGCAACGCCATCGTGGATGTGGTGACGAGAGTGCTCTCGCCGGCGCGCTCGTGGATCTTGCAACGACGGCGGCGACTCCATGGGTAGTCTGCAACGACCCGCGCTATCTGGGTGACAACAGCAGGCTCATTCATGACATGCTAACCGCGCTGCGTGCAGGTCTCGATCTCGATCGCGCCGCGGAGCGCGGCTTGCTGCATCCGAATGGTGAATGGCATCTCAAATCGCCCGATACGATGCTTGAGATGTGGACCGGACTGGAAGGCGGGATCGGGGAGAGCGAGCGCATCGCATCGGAGTGTGATTTCTCGGTGCGCTGGCTCAGACCACCGTTGCCGGCGTTCCCGATTCCCGATGACGCAGATGCAGACGAGTATCTGCGAGTGAAGGTGTATGAAGGCGCAACGATACGTTGGGGCGCGACACTGAGCGACAAACAGCGCGCGCAGTTGGACCACGAGCTGGGAGTGATCCGCAGGCTTGGCTTCGCTGGTTTCTTCCTCGTGATGTGGGATGCCGTACGATTTGCGCGCAGCAGGAACATCCTCTGCCAGGGCCGCGGAAGCGCGGCGAGCTCCGCGGTCGCCTACTGTCTCGGCGTGACTGCGGTCGATCCGATTCTGAATGGTCTGCTGTTCGAGCGATTCCTCTCCGAAGCACGGGTGCCGGGGCCCAGTGGCGAGTACACCGAAGCGCCGGACATAGATCTCGACATCGAGCACGACCGTCGTGAAGAAGTGCTCAACTACGTGTACGGCAAGTATCATCGCGAGCACTCCGCGATCACCTGCACGGTTCAGACATATCGTGCACCGAATGCAATACTCGATGCAATGCGCGCGCTGGGATACCCTGTCGAGCTTGGACTCGAGCTGTCGAAGCGGCTGCATCGTTTCGATCCTGAAGCAGGGGCGAGCAGGGTCCAGGGAGCGCTTGCCGCGCAATTCGGTGTCGATCTGACCTGTCCGCGGGGACTCGCGATCCTGACAGCGATGTTGGCTTTCGAAGGATTGCCGCGCATGCGCTCGACGCACGTGGGCGGTTTCGTGCTTTCCAGGGATCTGCTCGGCGATTACCTGCCCATCGAGCACACGAGCATGGGACGCACGATCATTCAATTCGACAAGGATGATCTGGATTACATCGGCAGTCCCAAGTTCGATTTCCTCGGCCTGGGCGCGCTCGCCCTGGTGCGACGCGCATTCGATTCGATCGAGACGCGGAGCGGCAGGCGGCTCGAGTTGTACGAGCTGCCGCAGAACGACGCGCCGACGTTCGACATGATCTCTAGTGGCGAGACCGTTGGCACTTTTCAGATCGAGAGCAGAGCACAGATCGCCTCGATCCTCAATACGCGTCCGCAGACCATGTACGATATCGTCGTACAGATATCGTTGATTCGCCCCGGTCCGATCCAGGGCGAATTCGTGCATCCATACACACGCCGGCGCAGGGGACTCGAAATGGCTGGCTACGCGCATCCCGCTCTGGAGCCAATCCTTCGGAGGACGTACGGGATTCCGATCTTTCAGGAGCAGGCGATGGCGATTTCGTCGGTGCTCGGAGGGTTCACTCCGCCCGAAGCAGATCGTCTGCGCCGGACGATGGGAAACATTCGCAAGAAGACGCGACTCGAGACCGTGCTCGCCGAGCTGACGGAGCGCATGGTGAACAATCCAGCTCCGGATCCGACGGTAACGCGCGAAGTAGCGGAACAGATCAGCCGCGATCTGTCGACCTTCGCGAATTATGGATTTCCGGAATC
>Ga0207667_10011181_pt1 | contig 10447 bp, 8 predicted proteins | sample KBSCornC52_FD_184301 | JGI IMG/M metagenome (GOLD analysis project Ga0207667, IMG submission 184301) | Corn rhizosphere microbial communities from Kellogg Biological Station, Michigan, USA - KBS Corn C5-2 (SPAdes) (version 2) | ecosystem: Host-associated > Plants > Roots > Rhizosphere > Soil ...
TAGAGCATGACCCCGGCCGAGAACAGATCGGAGCGCCCGTCGACGGAGCCGCCCCGCTTCTGCTCGGGAGACATGTACGGCAGGGAGCCGATCACGACGGCCGTCTCGGTCAGACGGGTGACCGCCTGCGAGCGCGTGAGCGGCCCGCTCTCGAAGCGCGCGATGCCGAAGTCGGCCAGCTTGGCCCCCGCCGCCGCCAGCAAGACGTTGGCCGGTTTGAGGTCGCGGTGGACCACCCCGCGCGCATGCGCGTGCTCGAGCGCGTCGAAGAGCCGGCCGAAGATGGTGCCCACCTCGTCGGGCGAAAGCGGGCCCGCGGCGAGGCGGCTCTTGAGATCCGGCCCCTCGACCAGCTCCATCGCGAACCACGGAACGCCGTCCTCGGTCCCGTTGGCGAGCACGCGCACGATGGCCGGGTGGTCCAGGCGAGCCAGCGCCTCCACCTCGCGCGCGAAGCGCGCCACGAAAGCGGGCGTGGCGCCGAGCGCCTGGGAAAGCACCTTCAGCGCCACCCGCGTCCCGTCGGGACCGAGGGCTCGGTAGACGGTGCCCATCCCGCCGCCGCCGATCAGAGCCTCGAGGCGATAGCCGCCGAGCTCGCTGTTCGTCCGATCGATCTCGGGCACGAAGCGGGGGCGCCCCGCCTGCGTGCCGGCCCGGCTGACGTCGACCTCGGCGGCGCAGGCCGGGCAGGTCACCACCGGGTCGCCAACGACCGCCGCCCGCTCGGGCAGCGGCGCGTGACACGCGGGGCACAGCAGGTTCATGGTCGATCTCCCGCTGGCCGGCTGCCGGGACCATCGGCCCAGACGTCGATGGCGAGGTCGGCGATCTTCTTGTCGAGCGTCGGCCGGCTGATGCCCAGGGCCCGGGCGGCGCGCGCCTTCACGCCGCGCGAGGCCCGCAGGGCGGACAGGATCTCGGCGCGCTCGAGCGCCGCCACCTTCTCGGGCAACGGCGGACCGTCACCGCTCGCGGGCTCCGACCCGCCTTCCCCAGCGGGGCGAGGCGGACCCGGCGCGGGCGAGGCGCCCGCCGCCACCGATGGGGCGGGAAGGTCGATGCCCCCCATCGCATCGACGATCTCGTCGGCGGTGAGCGCGGCGCGCGCCGGCATGTGCTCGTCCCGCAGCACGAGCGCGCGCTCGAGCACGTTCCCGAGCTGGCGCGCGTTGCCCGGCCAGCGCCCGCGCGCGAGCACCGCCTGGGCTCCCGCTTCCAGGCCCGGCATCGGCCGGCCCAGCGCCGCCGCGATCCGCGCGAGGAGCGCCGCGGCGAGCGGCGCGACGTCATCCGGCCGCTCCCGCAAAGATGGGATCTCGATCCGGACGACGTTCAGGCGATAGAACAGATCCTCCCGAAACCGGCGCGCCTCGATGTCCTGCTCGAGGTTCCGATGCGTCGCCGCGATGACCCTCAGGTCGACCGAGCGCGGGGTGTCGGAGCCGACCCGGTGAAAGACCCGCTCCTGCAGCACGCGCAGCAACTTGACCTGCAGCGCCGGCGGGAGCTCACCGATCTCGTCGAGGAACAACGTCCCGCCGTCGGCGGCCTCCACCCGGCCCTGGCGGGCGGCGACCGCGCCCGTGAACGCGCCCTTCTCGTGCCCGAACAGCTCCGACTCGGCCAGCGCCTCGGGGATCGCGCCGCAGTTGACGGCCACGAAGGCGCCGCGACCGCTGGCGCGGTGAATGGCGCGCGCGATCTCCTCCTTCCCGGTACCGCTCTCGCCCGTGATGAGCACGGTGGACGTCGTGCGCGCCGCCGCCGCCGCCAGCTTGCGCACGCGCGCGAAGGCCGCTGACACCCCGACTGGGCCGGCGTCCTCGGCGGCCACCGGCGCCGCTGCGGCCAGCGCACCGCCGAGCGTGTGCAGAGCCGCCAGTGCGGCGAAGGCCTCCAGGGCCGCCGCGTCGTCATCCGAGAACGGGCGGGAAGCCTCGCGGTCGACGTATAGAAATCCCGTCACCTCCTCGGCGCCCGCGGACAGGGGCACGACCAAGGGCACGACGATGATCGCGCGCGGCCCCGCACCCGCGCTCCCGCGGACGCCGGCGTGCGTGCGCTCCTCGACGACGGCGAGCGTGGCCACGACCCGTCGCATGCGCGCCGCCTCCACCAGCGTGGCGCGGGGCAAGATCGGGGTCACCGCGGGCTGGCCCGTCGGGGCCGGCGACGGCGAGCCGACGAGCACCCGCAAGCCCAGGGTCGTGGCGTTGCCCAGAAGCACATAGGATCGCGCCGGGCCGAGGCGCGCGTCGACCGCGGCAAGCACCGCGGCGGCACCCGCTTCGGCGCCGGCCGCCCGCCCGAGCGCGATGGCGAGCGCCGCCACCGGATCCTCCGGCCGGGCGGCGGACGCCGGCGGCCGGACTGCGGCCGGAGCGGCCGAGCTCGAGACGACCAGCGTCGCGTCGCCGAAGCGCGCGGCCAGAACCGCCAGATCGGGATCGACCAGAAAGAGCGAATCTCCGATCGCGATCTCGTCCCCCGAGGCGAGCGCGCGCCGCCCCGCGATGCGTTCTCCGTTCACGAACGTGCCGTTGTGGCTCCCGAGGTCCTCGATGACGATGCGTCCGTCCTCGTCGCCGAGACGGCAGTGCTCGCGCGAGACCTTGCCGTCGATGAGCTGCAGCGTCGCGGATGAGGATCGCCCGAGCACGACGTCGCCCACCAGGTCCAGCCGCACGCCGCGCTTGGGTCCGAACAAGGCCACCAAGGCCGCCACGGAAACATTGTACTCCAGCCGCACTCGCGGCCGTGAGAAGGGTCTTTACGGATCGCCGCAACTCGGACGGATCGACGGCCGAGAACGCGTCCTGCCGCCAGAATCTGGGCGATTCGCGCCGGGCATCCAGTTTGCGAAAGGCGATTCGCCATGAGTCGTCTTCGTATCGCCTCCTTGCCGTCGGTCGTGGCCTCGATCACCTGCGTTGGCGACCCCGGGGTCCTCGCCAACGACGATCGCGCGATCTTGGACCAGGAAGAAGCCCGAACCGACCCGGCGGCCTGTCATCCGGGAGAGACCGCCGTGGTCGTGGACACGATCGCGCATCGATTGACGTTGTGCGAAGGCGGCCGCCCGGCCGCGAGCTTTCCCGTGGCGCTGGGCTCCGGCGGCGTGGACAAGCGGCGGCGAGGGGACAACAAGACGCCGCTCGGCGTTTACGCGCTCGGCGCGCCGCGCGCCTCGCAGGACTTTCATCTGTTCGTGCCGCTGGTCTATCCCACCGCGGCGCAGGCCCGACTCGGCTACACGGGAAGCGCCGTCGGCCTGCACGGCCCGCCCCGCCGGTTCGCGGGGTTGCTGGCGATCTTGGTCCCTATCCCGCTGCCCGACTGGACGGCCGGCTGCATCGCGGTGCGCACCGACGAAGAGATCGACCGCATCGCGACGTGGTTGCGCGCCCGGGCGGCCCCGCACATCCGCCTCGAACCGGCGGGGGCGGCGCGCGGACCTCGATGATTCGGGGGCGTCGATCGAAGGCGGGCGAGCCGGAGAGCGCCCCGGCCCCGCTCGCCGAGGCTACGCCTGGGTTCACGAGCGCGCCGACCAGCCGAGCGACAGCACGAACACGCTGTCGGTCAGCGCCTCGATGTCGTGCACCAGCGTCTGTTCCAGCGCGAGCAGCTCGCCCTGAGCCAGCTCCACGACCTCGCCGTCCGGAACGTGCAACCGCAGGCGTCCCTCGAGCGCGTGGATCGTCACGCAGTGATCCGTCTTGTGCTCCGACATGCGGGCCCCGGCCTGCAGCGCGATCAGGACGACGCGAAAGTCCGGATGCTTGACCAGCGTCTTGGCGTTGTGACCGCGGGCGCGCCAGGTCGGCTCGCGCATCAACGCCGCGGCCTCCTCGGCCAGGTCGAACCTCAGGGCCGTGCCGCGGACCGCGTGCGGCTCGCGTGGCGGCCGCAGCCCACCGCCGGTCTCGTTCGTTGCCATGGTCACCCCCGATTCGTCAGCAAAGTGGAGCTCCAACGGTAGCACGTCCTCCGTCGATGACGCTCGCGCCGCCCGTCGATTTCGCGGCGGGCGGCCGTGGTAAAAGGGGCCGCCATGCTGGCCCAAATCCCCGACGGGGACACGGCCCCCGCCGCCGCGATCTGGATCGACCTGCTCGATCCCACTCCCGCCGAGAAGGCCCTGGTGGAAGCGGCGATCGGGATGCCCCTGCCCACGCGCGCGGACATCGAGGAGATCGAGTCATCGAGCCGCGTCTACCTGGAGAAGGGGGCGTTTCATCTTTCGACGCCCATCCTGACCGGGAGCGACTGCGTGAAGGATCAGCCCACGAACATCGGGTTCATCCTGACCCCGCGCCAGCTCGTCACGCAGCGATTCATGCCGTCGCGGGCCTTCGACGCGCTCGCGAAGAGCTACGCGCGCGCGCCGCAGCCGAGCGCGGTCGACGCGTTCTTGCGGGTCCTCGAGATGATCATCGACGAGACCGCCGACGCGCTCGAGCGTGCGAGCGGCGAGATCGAGACGATCTCGCACGAGGCGTTCGAGAGCGAGCGTCCCTCGCGCGTCCGGCATCGGGACATGAGCAGCAACCTGCGCGCCACCCTCCGCAAGCTCGGGCGAATGAGCGACGGGATGTCGCACCTGCGCGACACCCTGCTCGGGATTGGCCGCATCGCCGCGTTCGTGCACGAGAACAAGGCCGCGGCCGAAGCCGGCGATCGAGGAGGGGCACCGTCGGCCGATGCGCCCGCGCGCCTCGGCGCGATTCGCGGCGACATCACGTCGCTGAACGACTACCAGGCCCACCTCGCCTCGAAGGTTCAGTTCCTCCTCGACGCGACGCTGGGGTTCATCAGCATCCAGCAGAACGACATCGTGAAGACGCTGACCGTCGTGTCGGTGGTGGGCGTTCCCCCCGTGCTGATCGCGGGTATCTACGGGATGAATTTCCGAGTCATGCCCGAGCTGACCTGGCACCTCGGGTATCCGTTCGCTCTGGCGCTGATCGTCGTCAGCGCGCTGGTGCCGCTGGCGTGGCTGAAATGGCGCGGCTGGATGTGACCGACGCGCGGCATCCTCGGTTTTCTCGCTTCCAGAATCTGGGCCATACTGCCCCGGATGAGAAACCCTCGGCGTCATCTCGTTGGTTTCGGTCTGACCCTGCAGCTCGGCCTCGGGCTGGGCTTCGTGGCCCTGACTGGCGGCGCGTGCTCGTCGGGTAGCCCGCCCACCTCGTCGAGCGGCGGAGCCACCGGCAGCTCGGGAGGAACATCGGGCGGCTCCGGCGGCGCGAGCGCCTCGGGCGGCACGACCGGCTCGGGCGGCGGTACGGCCAGCGGTGGGACGACCGCTTCGGGCGGCGCCACCGCCAGCGGCGGAACGACCAGCAGCGGCGGGACCAGCGCCAGCGGCGGCGCCACTGCCAGCGGCGGGTCGACCGCCTCGGGCGGCGCCACCGCCGGCGGCGGAGGGACCGGCACGGCAGGCGCTGCAGGCGGCTCCCCCGGGGCCGGCGGCGTGACGGCGAACGGGGGCAGCACCGGCGGCGGCGGTCGCGCGAGCGGCGGCGGAGGACGCATGGGCGGAGGCGCCGGCCGCATGGGGGGAGGCGGACGCGACGGCGCGGGCGCGGGCGGCAGCACGATCCCCGCGACCATGACGCTCACCAGCCCGGTCCTGATGGAGGGCGGCATGTTCCCGTCCAACATCACATGCGCCGACGCCGCGATGGGCTCCCCCGAGCTGGACTGGACGCCGGGGCCGGCCGGGACGATGAGCTACGCGGTCGAGCTCTCAGACCTCACCAACGGCTACGCGCACTGGGTCCTGTGGGACATCCCGGTGCCCAGCGGAGATCCGGCGATGATCACGCTGAAGGCCAAGCTCGCCACGACCGCCACGCTCACCGACCCCGCCGGCGCGAAGCAGATCGCGCTGCAGGGCACGGGGTACACCGGTCCGTGTCCGTCGGGCACCGAGCACACCTACCAGTTCTCGGTCTACGCGATGCCCACCGCGACGCTGTCTGGCAACACCAGCAGCAGCACCATGGCTCGGGCGACGGTCCGCGCCGCCGCCATTGCGACGGGCACCCTCAAGGGAACCTCGAACGCTCGTCGGCCTTGATCCGACTCGTGCCGGTGCCCATCCATACTTCTGCACACGCCTTCACGCGGTCGGCATAAGCTCGGCTCGTCCGCTGCACCATGGAGGAGATCCGCCATCTGATTGTCGGCGCGGGAATCTCGGGTCTGGCAACCGCCGCTGCCCTGAGTGACCGGGATGACTACCTGCTCGTCGAAGCCGACGACGAGATAGGCGGCTATTGCAAGACGGTCCATCGGGCAGGCTTCACCTGGGACTACTCGGGCCACTTCTTCCATTTCAAGCACCCGGACATCGAGGGCTGGTTGCGCGCGCGGATGCCGGGACAGGAGATCCGTACCGTCGCGAAGCGCTCGTTCATCTCGTACGCCGGGCGGATGATCGACTTCCCGTTCCAGAAGAACATCCACCAGCTTCCGCTCGACGAGTTCGTCGAGTGCCTGCACGACCTGTTCTTCGCGCGAAACGGCACTGGTGCACAGCCGACGCCGCCGGAGCACGCCAGCTTCCAGGCCATGCTCTACGCGCGTTACGGCCGCGCCATCGCCGAGAAGTTCTTGATCCCTTACAACGAGAAGCTGTACGCGTGTGATCTGGGGACGCTGGACCAGCATGCGATGGGCCGCTTCTTCCCCCACGCCGACCTGCCCGACGTCATCCGGAACATGCGCACACCCGACAACCGGAGCTACAACTCGACCTTCACGTATCCCCGGGGAGGCGCCATCGAATACGTGAAGGCCCTGGCCAGCGCGGTCCGCCCCGATCGGATCGCCTGCGGTGAAGCGCTGGTGGAGATTGACGTGACCGCACGGATCGCCCGTACCTCGCGTCGAGAGCTGCGCTTCGAACGTCTGGTGTCCTCAGCCCCTTTTCCAGCGCTCGCCCGCGCCGCCAAGCTCGACCACGATGCGAGCGTATTCACCTGGAACAAGGTCCTGGTTCTGAACCTGGGCTTCGATCGCAAGGGCGCTCGCGGCGTCCACTGGGTCTACTACCCGAATCGCGACCGTGTCTTTTACCGGATCGGCTACTACGACAACATCTTCGACACAGACCGTCTGAGCCTCTACGTCGAGATTGGTCTGCCGAGCGACGCGCTAGTCGATGCAGACGCCCTGCGCACGCGCGTGCTCGACGATCTGAGGACCGAGGGGGTCATCAGCGACCACCAGCTCGTCGCGCACCACAGCGTGGTGATGAATCCCGCCTACGTGCACATCACGCGGGCCTCGATGGCCGAGCACGAGCGCCTCGCGGCCACCCTGCGGAACCACGGCGTGCACTCGATCGGCCGCTATGGCGGTTGGACGTATTGCTCGATCGAAGACAACATCGTCGAGGCCCGCGCGCTGGTCGCCTCCTGGGCCTGACCCTCTTCACTCAGTGCGGGCCGGCGCCGGCGCGGACGGCGGCTTCCAGGCCGGTCGTGGGGTCGGCGGTGAAGGTGTAGCCGGCGGCGGTGTAGGCGGGGCCGTCGCCGCCGGTGTCCTTGGTGCCGGTCGTGTTGGTGTAGACGTTCGAGCTGCCCGCGGTGATGTTCGCGGTCTTCTTGTCGTCGGCCGAGTTGAACTCCTGCGGTGACTTCACGCCGGTGAAGATGCTGCTCTCGATCAGGATCTGGGCCTGGATGCCGGCGCGGACGCAGTAGTTGGACGCGGACGACGACCAGAGATTGTTGAAGAGGTGGTTCTTCCCGAAGCGGACGCGCGGCTGCCGCTCGACGACGTTGTCGCTCCACCAGTCGTGGTGCCACGTCACGTTCAGCTTACCGGCGTCGCCGGTGGCGCTGTCGCTGCCGCCGACCAGGTTGCTGTAGCGGTGCCCGGACGCGCCGGTCGAGTCGTCGCCGCTGTTGTCGGTGCGCGGGGTGTAGTGGAACTTGGTCCACGACACGGTCACCAGATCCGCGCCGTTCGTGATGTCGAGGTTGCCGTCCGTGCCGTCGGAGATGTCGCAGTGGTCGAACCAGACGTGCGTCGACTTCTGCACGGTGACGGCGTCGTCTCCCGACGAGCACCCGACCGACGAGTCGTATCCAGGATCGAGCGCGCAGTTGCCCACGCCGTAGCCGACGATCTTGATGTTGCGGATGATGACGTTGCTCGACCCGTTGATCTCGAGGTGACCGTGGAGCTCGGCGCCGCAGACGCCGATGATGGTCTTGTTCGACCCGACCCGCACGCTCCCGGCGGCGAGAACGCCTTGGACGATGACGACGGCCGGATCGGTGCCGCCCACCGCCGTCGTGAAAGCCGCGAGCGTCGTCACCATGATCGGGCTCGCGCTGCCACCGCCGGTCGTGCCTCCCGACATCGCGGCCCACCCGACGAGGGGGCTGGCAGCGGGCGGCGTGCAAGCGCCGGACGCGCCGCCGCTGCCCGCCCCGGTCGTGCCGCCGCCTCCTGTCCCCGTCCGCCCCGCCGCACCGCCGCCTCCGCTGCTGCCCGCGCCTCCTCCCCGGCCGCCGGCCGCCGCCCCGCCCGAGCCGGCGGCGTCTCGGCCGCCGCCGCCGGACATGCCGCCGGACATTCCCCCGGACATGCCCCCGGACGCGGCCGAGCCGCCGGATCCCGTTCGGCCGGCGTTGCCACCGCTCGTGCCGCCCGAGGCTGCGATTCCGCCCGATCCAGGAGCGCCTCCCGAGGCCGCGCTCGCGCCGCCGCTGCCCGGCGCCCCGCCCGAGCCGCCGCCTCCCCCGCTGCCCGCGGTGTTGCCGCTCGCGCCGCCCGAGGTGGTCGAAGCTCCGCCGCTGCCGTGGCCCCCGGACCCCATCTCCTCGCCCCCTCCGCCGCAGGCCGCGATGCCGATGACGGCGCCGGTCAACGCCGCGAGACAGCGAGCACGGGGGCGAGCAGCTTGAGGTCTCATCGTCGGGTCAGTGTCATCGGCCCTGGAAACCGGCTCAGCGAGGCACGCGCGTGCCGCGCTGGACCGAAACGGCCCCACCCACAGCGGGCCCTCTCAGGTCGTGAAGTCGGCGGCGAGCGCGCGCAGCACCTCGGGCGGGATGGCGGTCCGTGCCTCGAGCGCCGGGTGCCGGATCACGACGTGGACCGAAGGCTCGTGCGAGGCCGCCGCCGCCCCGAGCCCGGCGCAAGCCGCCACGCCGATCGGAAATTTCAAGTAGTGGACGGCGGTGGTGGGCCCTTCCACGACCGCGCGGTTCTCGGCGCGCGCCGCGGTGAGGACCCCAGCGACCTCGATGGATACGGCTTGCTCGAGGCCCGACAGCTCACGCAGCCGGCGGTCGCGGGTCTCGCGATCGACGATCTCCACGAACATCGTGGCCGACAGCTCGCCGTCCTCGGGCACGAGCTCGTTGTAAGTGTCGATCTCGTGCCGGATGGCCGGCTCGGAGACGATCCGCTCGGTGCGCAGCATCTCCTGGATCTGGAACAGCGCCGTGTCGGTGTTTTCGAAGACCATCGTGAGCTCGGACGTGACGGCGAACCGCCGCCGCTTCTTCTCGGCCACGATGCGGGCGCGAAAGCGCTCGCGCACCGCCTCGTAAGCGCCCAGCTCGAGCAGGTCGCCGCGTGAAACCTTCCTCATGGTGTGCCCTCCCCCGCTCGCGTTCGCGACGTCGCCGCCAGCCGATCGTCGTCGGGCGCCAGCCCGTAAGCGTGCTGGAGCGCCTCGATCGGGTGCACCGGCAGGCGCCCCGTCTCCTTCTGGATGCGAAGCCCGGACAAAGGACAGTCCGTCACGACCGTCGCCTCGGGCGTCTCGTTGATCTCGCGCACCAGCTTCTGCGCGTACTTCCGGCCCATCTCGTAGTTCTTCGCCTTCATCCCCCAGGTGCCGTCGACGGCCGAGCATTGCTCGACCATCCGCACGTCGGTGTCGGGGACCAGCGAGAGGAGCCGCAGGCCCGGGAACGCGATCTTCTGCGCCCGCAAGTGGCAAGCGGCATGGTACGCGACCGGCCCGAGGCCGCGCTGGAAGTCCTTCTTCAACGTCTTCGCCCGTCGCAGGCCTTCGAGGAACTCCATGACGTCCATGGTGGCCTTCGCCACCGCGCGCGTCTCGGGCGTGTCGTTGTAAACCGGCCACTCGTGCTTCATCGTGTAGCCGCACGTCGGCTGAAGGGCGACGACCTTGCGCCCTTCCTTCACCAGCGGATACAGGACAGCGACGTTCGCCTCGACCTTGGCGCGCATGGCCGCCAGATCACCGCCGTCGAGGTTCGGCATCCCGCAGCACACCTCGCCGCGCGGGCGCAGGACGCGGAAGCCCTGGTGCTCGAGGACGCGCACGGCCGCCTTCGGGGCGGCGGTGATGTTGTAGTCGCCCGTGCACGTGGAGAACATCGCGACCTCGCCGGCCTGCCCGGCGCCGGCCGTGGGCACATGCCGCGCCAGCCACGCGGGAAAG
>Ga0207667_10011182_pt1 | contig 10447 bp, 9 predicted proteins | sample KBSCornC52_FD_184301 | JGI IMG/M metagenome (GOLD analysis project Ga0207667, IMG submission 184301) | Corn rhizosphere microbial communities from Kellogg Biological Station, Michigan, USA - KBS Corn C5-2 (SPAdes) (version 2) | ecosystem: Host-associated > Plants > Roots > Rhizosphere > Soil ...
AAGCGATTTCAAATTCATTTTTTTCTGGGAATGGTTTCATCGGACCTGGGCAAGGCTTATGGGCGTTGTTTTTTTGGTTGGGTTTTTTTATTTCCTGGTAAAAAAACAATTCAAAAAAGACATGATCATTCCATTCGTTATTTTGTTTTTACTTGGCGCTGTTCAGGGCGCCATCGGCTGGATCATGGTAGAGAGCGGACTGGTGCCCAAAGCCATGTTTGTTAACCATATTAAACTTGCAACCCATTTTATGACCGCGCTGGTTTTATTGTGCTACACATTCTGGTTTGCATTGAGTATTTCCGTCCCATCCAACATGAAAACCATCAACAAACCGTTAAGAAAGTTAACCTGGATCATTCTGATTGTTTTATTTTTTCAATTGATTTATGGCGCATTTATGGCCGGTCTTCATGCGGCAACGGCTGCGCCTACATGGCCTACGATCAACGGACAATGGTTTCCTGACGTAATGAACCGCCTTTCGCCGGGATGGAAAAATTTTCTTGATAATAAAATCACGATTCAGTTTATTCATCGGGGACTCGCATATACTCTTTTTATTTTGGTGATCATCTGGTTTTCAAAGGCATGGAAGATTGTTGGAAGCACCCTTTTTTCAAAAACAAAAGTGATTCCTTTATTACTGGTAATATTGCAAGTTGCTCTCGGAATTACAACCGTGCTTTTATCACCGTATGGCAATAACCTGGTATGGTTTGGCGTTGCTCATCAATTGGTTGCAATTTTATTTTTAATGTCGGTTGTTTTTATGCTCTATATTATCCGGCGTGCTGCCTATCAAAAAAGGTATTTTTGAAAAACAAACTGCAATAATTGCCGATGAAAAGATTTGTTCATAATTTTTATTATTCATTTCCGATACAATTATTGCTGCTGCATTTTAGAAAGTCACAGGTATTGCTGGTTTTGTGGCTCATTCTTTTTCTGACCATTTCAGGAAATTTCATGGAGTTTTTTGGGGCCAATACTTTGTTCCTTGCTCCCGAATATTTGGGAACTGTAAATGCAGCAGGAGGAGCTATTACAGGTGTTGCGACCGGTATCTTTATCATGAGCTGGAATATTACCACCTTCATTTTGCACAGCGGCCGGTTTCGTTTTTTGGCTACTAGCTCAAAACCCTTTTTAAAATACTGCCTGAATAATGCGATTATACCCGTTGCATTTTTAATTCTCTATTTTCTGGAAGCATTGTATTTTGACCGGGTAAAAGAACTGATTCCTTTAGAACAATTTCTTTTAATTCTTGCCGGTTTCCTGGGTGGTTTTTTTCTACTGGTTCTCGTTTCGTTCCTGTATTTTTTTGGTGCCGACAAAAGAATTATCAGAAGCTATCAATCCGATATTATTGATTTTGATGAAAATAAAATTCCTGAAACCGAAGAAGAAAAAATAATCGTTGATGATTTTGGATTGCCGGTAAAAAATTATGTAAATACGCGTTTTCAAATAAGAAAAGTGAGGTCTGTGGCTCATTACAGTCAGAATTTTTTGGACACTATTTTTAAGAGGCATCATTTTTCTGCAATGATTACGGTGTTGCTTGCTTTTATTTTCATGTTGTTTATTGCATTTTTTCTGGACAACCGTATTTTCCAGATTCCGGCGGCAGCCAGCATTCTGTTATTTTTTGCTATACTTAACGCAGTAATAGGAGCGCTTTCTTATTTCTTAAAAAGCTGGAGCTTATTATTTATGGCGCTCGTATTTGTAACCATTAACGTCCTTTATAAATACGATGTAATTGATCCACGGAATAAAGCGTACGGGCTTAATTATTCAAATCCTAACCGACCGGAATATTCTTTACAAAGCCTCGAGTCATTAAATACGCCTGCAAAAATTGATTCGGATAAAAATAATATGATTTCCATTTTAAATAAATGGAAAGAAAATCAGCCTGAAGAAAAACCCTTGATGGTGGTTTTTAATTTCAGTGGCGGCGGTGTCAGAAGCGCCAGCTTTGCCATGAATGTTTTGCAGGAATTGGACAGCGTTACCAAAGGAGCCATCATGAAAAAAACCATGCTCATGACCGGCGCATCCGGCGGAATGCTTGCTGCTGCTTATTTTCGTGAATTATCGAGGTTGAAAATAAATGGAGCCAATATCAATCCTGAAAATAAAGAGTATCTGGATAATATTTCGGAAGATCTATTGAACCCGGTTTTTTCTTCGCTGGTTGCGCGGGACTTGATTTCACCTACTCAAAAATTTTCGTTTGGCCCGTACCGTTATGTCAAAGATCGTGGTTATGCTTTCGAAGAAAAATTAAACCACAATACCAGGTATGTTTTAGATAAGCCAATTGGTTTTTATAAAAAAGATGAACAAAACGCAAAGATCCCATTGATGATTTTAAGTTCAACGGTGACACGCGATTTTAAAAAAATGCTCATCTGCTCTCAGCCGATTAGTTTTATGATGCAGCCCGAATACAGAGACAGCACTTCAACCATGACCGGTCCCGATGCCATTGATTTCGGGGCATTGTTTAAAAACATGGATCCATTGAATTTAAGAATGCTGACCGCGTTGCGGATGAACGCAACTTATCCATATGTATTGCCAAGCGTTTGGCTGCCTTCAACACCGGTAATAGATGTGATGGATGCAGGATTGCGTGATAATATCGGCGCCGAAACTACCCTTCGTTTTTTACACGTTTTTAAAGACTGGATCAACGAAAATACACGCGGCATTCTGATGATACAGGTTCGTTCGCGCAAAAAAGGAAGCTGGGATGAAGGCTATAGAAGCGGTGGTATTTTTAATATCCTAACCAATCCGTTTACGATGATGGAAAACAATTGGTTCACCATGCAGGATTATTTTCAGGACGATGAAATTTCCTATTTGCAAAATGAATTCGGAAAAAATCTGCATCGCGTTTCTTTAATGTATATTCCAAAGACTCCGGAAGGCGAAGCGCCTCTTAATTTCCATTTAACAGCGAGTGAAAAGAACGAAGTTCATGCATCGTTATACCGCCAAAATAATGAAGAAGCAATAGACATCATAAAAAGTTTTTTGGAGAAATGGGAATAATTTTTAGTGAAAAAAGAAATGTGGTTATTTCTTCGTTTGCTCAAAACCAGCCTCTTCTTTTAAATATCCAGATCATCCATATTGGAATGATAAGCATTAAACCAACAGCAATATAAAAACCATCCGGATTGTGAAGCCAGGGAATACGGTTAAAGTTCATTCCAAAAATGCCGCCAATAACTGTAGCCGGAGCAAGTAAACAGGTAACCACCGCCATTACTTTCATTACCTCATTCATTTTCAGATTTACATTGTTCAGATAGAGGTCCTGAAGCGTCATCATCATATCACGGTAGTTTTCAGCCAGTTCGTTTGCCTGGATAATATGGTCATAAACGTCCTTAAAATATTTTTCGGTTTTTTCTTCAATCAGGTTGCTTTCGCTGCGCAAAATTCCATTGATCATTTCGCGCACGGGCGAAATATTTCTTTTTAAAAAAATCATTTCTTTGCGAAGCATATTGATCTTTGCAAGCGTACGGGTATCAGGCCTTCGTGCAATGTCTTCTTCCAGGTCTTCAATCTTTTCTCCCAGCTGCTCCATGATCACAAAGTAATTATCTACGATCATATCTATCAGCGAATAAAACAAATAATCGACCTTACTTTGCCGTACTTTGCTTCCGGAGATTTTTAGTTTTTCGCGGATTGGGTTAAAAACATCTCTTGTTGCATCTTCCTGGAAACTCAACACGAAATTGGAACCGAGCACGATGCTTATTTGTTCATTTTCTACAGAACAAATTTCCTCATTAAAAAAAAGCATGTTCAACAGGCAATACAAAAGATGGTTGAGCTCATCCATTTTAGGACGTTGTCCGGAACTGAAAATATCTTCTGCGATCAGCGGGTGAATGCCAAAGTGGGCACACACTTCATCTATGTCAGCTTTCCTCAGACCATCAAAATTTATCCACGTGTTTTTGCTGCTGTTGATATATTTGTAACAATCTTCTACATTATTCAATTGTTGGTAATTCGCCGTTTCTGCATCATATTCATAAACAAAAATGATTGTTTTTTCAGGTTCAATCCTTGCCGGCGAAATGGTAGGATTTACCTGCAGAACTCTTTTGGTGGCTCTTGTTTCGAAAGGGTTTATCAACGATAAATATTTTTCGTTTCTCATTTTATGAAAGGTTAAAAAGATTTTTTAAAAGAAACAAAAAAAGTACAGTTAGTGTTTCGGCAGGTTCATTTTTTTTACATCGATAGCAGATGAAGGCTGGGTGCTTGTCCAGATGTCGCGGTACATTTTCCAGTTACCCGCTTCCTGTTTCCATAAAGCAATATAATTGCCTTTGTCTGTCTGCTTGCCGTCTTTGTCCGAAAGCTGGTAAGATCCTTCTTCCGCAAGAATACTGCTGTCGCCCCAGATTTTTATCGTATTCAACTCGAAATCTGCAACACCACTTTTCATCATATTTGAAATGAAATGGCTTATGTTTTCTCTTCCTTTCACGGAGGCCTGGTTTGGCGCCATCGCTCTTGCATCGGTTGTGAAACATTTGGAGACCTCAACGGAATCTCCGGCTTTAAAAGCTTTCATGAACCGTTGATTGCATTGCAAAACCGATGCTTCACCCTGCTTGATATCAAAAGCGGATGCGGATTTTTCTATTTCCAGTTTATCCTGCTGATTGCAGGAATAAAAATGAAAAGCAAAAAGAATAAAGAGAAAAAGGATTTTTCGGTTCAGCAACATGAGATAGACATTTTTTAAATGATAATGCTATAAAGATAAAATAACGGGAAAGAAAACAGTTTATTTTCTTCTGAAAATTTGCTGATGGACGTTTTCCAAAAGATAAAAACGTGATTATAGGAAAGCAACAAATATTTGTAAATCCTGTTTTGGTATTGAAATACTTTATCGCTTTTCAAAATTTGAAATTAATTTTTTTGCACTCTCCAAATCTTCGGGAGTATCAATAGAGACAGGACTTTCAGCAGTTAGAACCATTTTGATTTTCAAACCATTTTCCAGGTAACGAAGCTGTTCCAGTTTTTCTGTTTCTTCTAAAATGGACGGCTCCCATAGCGTAAAATTCATTAAAGCATTTTTTCTGAATGCATAAATCCCAATGTGTTTGTAATAAACAGGCCTTAGATTTTTATTGCGCGGAAAAGGAATGACACTTCGTGAAAAATACAGCGCATTGTTGTTTCTGTCAACTACCACTTTTACATGATTCGGATTAATAATCGCCTCATCGTCGGTTATTTCATACATCAGCGAAGCCACTTTTGTTTCACTTTTAAAATCATTTTTAAAAGCACTCAATAAATTTTCCAGCAATTCTTTTTTTACAAAAGGCTCATCACCTTGTACATTTACAACGATGTCAACTTCAATGTCAGCAACAGCTTCCGCGATTCTGTCACTGCCGCTTTCGTGTGTTTGTTTGCTCATAATAGCATAGCCACCGTAATGAATGATTTCTTTAAAAATAATTTCGCTGTCCGTAACTACGATTACTTCATCAAACAATAAAGTGGCTTTTGTATTTTCATAGGTATGACGGATGATGGTTTTGTCGCCAAGCATTTGCATCAGTTTTCCGGGAAAACGGGTAGAGGCATAACGGGCAGGTATAAACGCAATTGTCTTCATTTTTTTAATTCAGATTTTCTTCTTCAAATTCAAATTCATCATTGTGAAAAGATTCAGGCAAATTTTCACTTTCATATCCGCATGATGTACAATGATAAACGTTTTTTGCAGAAATAGCGTAGCTTCCGAAAAGCCACGTTAATATTGCTGTAGCCATGTTTGCCGTTGTTTTTTTCGGCACCAGTTCTATCGTTTTACTTCCGCATTTTGGGCACACAGCGCTTTGGCGGTATGATTCATCAAATTGCTGCAACAAGAGGTTCGCTTCTTCCGCATCTTCTTTTTTTACAATCAGTTTAATTCCGCCAACAGCATTTGATAATATCGGGTCAACCGTTACCAAAAATTCATCTTTCAAAAAACATTCAATTCCGGCAGATTTCATTCTTGTCAATAAAATATGAGCTGTGAAATAATTTTGAAAAGTGCGGATGGTTAGGAACTCCATTAGAAAGATTGTTTAAAAAAAGTTTTGTTTAAAAATACAAATTTGTTTTCAGCAAAGGAGCGGTTTTTATTTGATACTTTAGTATAACAATAACTTAATTTCCTCAATGGAATAGCTACTTCAATATCTTGATTCGGTTTTCACTTTATCAAATGTCCTTAAGATGCATCTTTCAAAGATTTTAAAAAGTAAGAGATATTCTAAAAAAGATTTCTTGTTGAAGGCTGGTCATATTTCGGATAAAATCTTCTTTATTGAAAGAGGCCTTGTTAGGTGTTTTTACGATAAGAGCGAAAAGGAAGTTTGTTCCTGGTTTATGAAAGAAAATGATTGTATTATTTCTGTTGAAAGTTTTTTTCAACAAAAAGAAAGTTATGAAAATATACAGGCGTTGGAAGAAACCGACGCTTATTTCATTGAGTATAATGAACTGCAATTTATTTATCAAAATTTTCCGGAATTTAATTTTATAGGAAGAGTGCTAACAGAAAAATATTATGCTTTAAGCGAACAGCGTTTGTACTCGTTACGCATGCAGAATGCAAGTGAACGTTATCGCTTTTTAATGGAAAACTATCCGGAACTAATTCAACGTGTACCTTCCAAATATCTTGCCTCCTATCTGGGCATTTCTGAAGAAACATTAAGCAGAAATAAAAGATAAATTCTGCATTTATTTATTGATAAATGTCAATTTTGCCAAATGCTTTTCAGGAATAGATTTGTTGAAAAGAATTATGAAAATAACGCTTCTGACAAAAGCAATCTGTATTTTGAAGGTTCTGTCAGTGATAACTTTTCTAGCTTTAATAATTCCGAATGAAAAATTCTCATTGCCAATGATTATTTGGTTATATGCGACTCTTACCGGTTTTGCGGGATTAACTGTCGCTTTTTTTTTCAATTGCGATTTCAATTGCGCTGTTTTATTTTTTTATAAGCGGAATTACTTTTATTGATAAGAATTATGATACCTGGATTTCCCTTATTTGTCTATTCATGCTTGGGACCGCCGCATCTGTGTCATTGGTGAATGTATTTAAGTATCATATTTTTTTTGCCTACCTCACCCATTTCATATGCTTATTTATTCTGATAATAACATTAGTAATGGTTACAAAAAAGATTTAAATAGGCATAATCAACTATTCAACATCAGCGGCATTACCAGCATCAGCAATTCTTCATTTTCTGCCTGCTCGGTTGGTTTTAAAATTCCTGCTTTTGTGGGCGTACTGAGTTCAATAACGACTTCATTTGTATCGGCAGCGCTGAGCATTTCGATCAGGAATCTTGCATTAAAAGCAATTTGTAAATCTTCGCCGTCGTATTGGCAACTCATTCTTTCATTGCCTTCAAAACTAAAATCCACGTCCTGCGCAGAAAGCTGTAATTCACTGCCGGTGATGGATAGCGCTACCTGGTTGGTGCTTTTATTACTAAATACATTGATGCGGCGCAATGCATTTTGAAAGTCATTTTTATTTACAATCAGTTTATAGGGATTGTCTGCAGGAATGACCACTTTATAATCAGGAAATCTTGCATCAATCAAACGGCAAACCAATTCTGTTCCATCCTGTTTTACAAAAAGATGTTTGTTGCTATAAGAAATGGTAAGTTCTGCATCGGTATTGGGCAACACATTTTTTAATAAATTCAATGGTTTTTTTGGAACAACAAATGTGGCAGTTTCCGGTGAAGAAACATCGGTGCGTGTGAAACGAACCAGGCGATGCGCATCCGTGGCAACTGTTGTAATTCCTTTCGGGGTAAGTTCAAAGAAAATACCCGTCATCGCAGGACGAAGTTCATCAGAACTTGTGGCAAAAATACATTTGTTGATAGCGGTAACTAAAGCAGCAGAAGTCATGGTGAATGAATTGGCGCTTTCTGCTTCAGGCTCTTTTGGAAAATTATCAGGATTTTCACCCATTACTTTATATTTTCCATTGTCGCTGGTGATCTCTACTGCATAATTTTTATCAATATTAAAAGTAAGTGGTTGCTCGGGAATATTTTTCAAAGAATCCTGCAGAATTTTGGCAGGAATACAAACCCTTCCGCTTTCTTTGGCTTCTATTTCCATTTCAATTTTCATGACCGTTTCCAAATCTGTAGCTACTATTGTCAACTTATTTCCTTCTATTTCAAAAAGAAAATCTTCCAGAATCGGCAATACGGTATTGCCACTGATAACGCCGCTTATTTGTTGTACGTGTTTTAGTAATTGCGTTGAGGAAACGATGAACTTCATATAAAATGTTTAGCGTCAAAGATAAAAGATTCAGATTAATGAAGAGAAATAAAATGTACACCAATCAGGAAGCAGCAGAAGAACAATTAAATGCTTTTTAGAGAAGAAGTTCTTATTCCATTTTTTCATTTTTTCTTTCTTTTTTATATAGAAAAAAATTAGAAAGGGTAAAAACAATCCACAAAAAAAGCAAGATTGATTTGATGGTAATTTGTGAAGAATCATGTTCACTAAATGCATTTATCAATAAAAAAGCTCCAATAAGGATCAATAAGATTCCAATTAAAGTAAGGAGCAAATAGAATCCGCTTTTTTGAAAATTTTCTATTTTCATGTCGCGCAAGTTCGTTAAAAAAATTATTCGAAACAGAATCGCGGGTAGCGAATCTTTAAACTTATTTTTGCGATAGAAAAATAGTTATGGAAGCAAAAAGCACTAAAATTGCCTTGTTGGTTGACGGTGATAATGCTCAGCCGAAAATGATGGATCTCGTATTGGAAGAAGCATCCAAATATGGGAAAGTAACCATCAGAAGGGTTTATGGCGACTGGACTACGCAACACATGAATCACTGGAAAAGCCAATTGAATGAAATGGCTTTTAACCCGATTCAGAAATTTTCTTATACCACCGGAAAAAATTCTACCGATAGTGCGTTGATCATTGACGCAATGGATATTTTGCACGCCGATCTGGTAGATGGTTTTTGTATTGTCTCCAGCGACAGCGATTATACCGGATTGGCAAAAAGAATCCGCGAAGCGGGAATCTTTGTGATGGGAATCGGCGAGCAGAAAACGCCGGCGGCATTTGTAAAATCCTGCGAAATATTCACTTATATTGAAAACCTCGAACCTAAAGCTGAAGTGCCTGAAAAGAAAGAAGCTGAAAAAAAGAAAAAAGAAAAATCTCCCATGAGCATGAAGCTCATCAATAAAGCTTACGACATGAGTATTAATGAAAGCAACGAGGCGTATATTTCCAACCTCGGAATTAACCTGCGCAAACTTGATCCCAGCTTTGATGTGCGCACTTATGGTTGTAAAACATTGACACAATTTTTTTCGAAACTTCCTGGTTTTGTTGTGGTTGATAATGTGATCAATGGATTGAATAATCCTTTAATAAAAAAGAAATAGGAACTGAAACAATGTCGCGGATTTTTCATAATAATAAATATCTCTGTCTTCATGCGATAACAAAGCCGTTTGGAATAATCTTCCCAGCGTATTTAGCCGCTCTATTAATATTTCAAAACAAGCTGAATCACATTTTACCCGTTATGTGGCAAAGAGTTCTGCTGATCACTTTGCTCCTTTCTTTTATTGCATTCATTTCCGGAATTATTATCAGAAGCATTGAATCATATAAGGATGGAAAAGCCGGATTTTTCAAGGAAAAGCTAAAAGATTTCGGAAAATAAAAACAATTAAAAAATAACAATCCGGTTTATTTGTTTGTTTGTTGAATAGCGGCTTTCTTTTTTTCCGGCTCCGGGGCATTATCTTTCCAGTTCCATAAATATCGGGAAGCGTATGTTCGGTAAGGACTCCATTTCGAAGAAATTTTTTCTATTTTCTTCAATAGAATTTTTTTATCAGTTTCTTTTAAATTGTACAATTTAATGACGCCTTGTTTTAAACCCAAATCATCCAGGGCGAAAACATCTTCACGACCAAGTGTAAACATTAAGATCATTTCGACGGTCCATTTTCCCACACCTTTTATTTGCGTCAGTAATTCAATTACCTCTTCATTTGTCATCTGGTGCAATTGAGCATCCGTAATCTTATTTTCAATAAAAAAGCGACAAACGTTATGCACATAAGAAGCTTTTGCGTTCGAAAATCCGATGCTACGAAATGTTTCCGGCGGTGTTTCTAAAATTTGTTTTGCAGTTGGTTCTTTACCATTATAAAGTCCTAAAAACCTCGCGTACAACACTTTTGCAACCGTTGTACTCAATTGCTGGCTTAAAATCGACGAGCACAAACGCAAATAAACTTTATTTCTTTTTTGTAAAATGAAAGGCGGCTGGTTGTCGATGACTTTCTT
>Ga0207667_10011183_pt1 | contig 10447 bp, 12 predicted proteins | sample KBSCornC52_FD_184301 | JGI IMG/M metagenome (GOLD analysis project Ga0207667, IMG submission 184301) | Corn rhizosphere microbial communities from Kellogg Biological Station, Michigan, USA - KBS Corn C5-2 (SPAdes) (version 2) | ecosystem: Host-associated > Plants > Roots > Rhizosphere > Soil ...
TGGTCGTGATCCAGTTGACGAAAGCAGAGCCTCGGCTTCTCTGCTGACGCCGGACTGGCTGCACGTACGTTGCGCTGGTCACGAGGAACTCCCCGAGTTGAGCTGAGCGGACATCTTTGCAAGGTCCGCTTTATACGTGGCCTTGTCGACGATCTTGACGTAGAAGATCATCTGATCGTGGTTGAGACCGCAAAGCTCGGTGCAGCGCCCGATGTAGGTGTGGCCAGCCTTGTCGGCGTCAATGTTGACTTCGAACTGGTTCGTGCGACCCGGGATCACGTCGCGCTTGAACAAGAACGCGGGCACCCAGAACGCGTGGATCACATCAGGTGAGACGAGCTTGAACCGCACCGACTCGCCGGCCGGCAACTCAAGGGTGGCCGGGTTGCCGTGCGCATTGTCACCGGTGATCTGCGCGACTGTGTGCGCCGTCTTGTCGTCGGCGCTGCTGAGGTAGTTGAACTGCCAGTCCCACTGGAATCCCACGACCTCGACTGTCACCTGAGGATGCGGCGAGAGTTTGTCGATCGCGTTCTCGTCGCGCGCGGTGAAGTAAAAGAAGATCGCCACGAAGATAATCGGTACGACCGTGTAGATAATCTCGATCGGTCCGTTGTACGTGAGCTGCGGCGGGGCGGCCTCACTGCGCTTGCGATACGCGACTACGCACCAGATCATGAGACCCCACACAAGGCAGCCTACGAACAGCGCGGCGATCCAACTTCCCTGCCAGAGCAGCAGAATCCGGTGACCCTGTGCGGTGATCGGCTTGGGCATCGCGAGTCGCGGCAGGTCGTTGGTCGAACAACCAGCGGTGAGCATCAAGATCATGGCGGCGAGCGCGGTTCTGCTCGTGACGCGACGCAGGCGGCCGGGGTGACGTAACGCTTGTGGGGGCGATCCGCCGGTGCGAGTGGAACTCACGTGTCGCCTTCCGTGATGCCGTGACGGTTGGTGGACGGCGCTCCCGCCGTCCACTACAGGGCCGCCACGACCCTACTCCAGACGTGTCGGCGGATCGGCAAGAGGGCGGCTCATTTGACCGCGGTGTCGCACCCGAAAGCAGCGCCCGAAGTCGGACTCAGTTCATACTTCGGTCGATTCGACGATCCGATCGATCTCGGACGCCGCTGCTTCGCCGAACTGCGCCGCGAAGCGCTCGTGGAATTCAGCCGGCTTGATCTGATACTCCTGCGTGCCGACCGTTTCGAGCACGTACGTCGCGAGCAACGAACCAATCTGGGCGCACCGTTCGAGGCCGACGCCCCATGCCATGCCGGAAAGAAAGCCAGACCGAAAAGCATCGCCGACACCGGTGGGGTCAGCGCGCTGGACCTCAGGGACGGCCGCCACCCGGATTGGCTCGTGGCCCTTGCGTTCGACCAATGCACCGTCAGGGCCGAGCGTCGTGATGCGCACGCCGACGCGAGACAGCACTTCGTTGTCGGACCAGCCGGTTTTGTTCTCGGTGAGCGCCTTTTCGTAGTCGTTGGTGAACAGCATGGCGGCTCCGTCGACCAGCCGCCGGATCTCGGGGCCTTCCATCCGGGCGAGCTGTTGGGAGGGGTCGGCGACGAAGGCGTATCCACGCTCGCGGCATTCGTCGGTGTGCCGCAGCATCGCCTCGGGGTCGTTCGGGCTGATGACGACGAGGTCGAGACCGCCGAGTCGCTCGGCGACCGGCGACAGCTCGATCAGCCGAGCCTCGCTCATCGCACCGGCATAAAACGACGCGATCTGGTTCTGATCCGCATCGGTGGTGCAGAGGAAGCGTGCGGTGTGGTGCAACTCCGAGACGTAAACGGATGCGGTGTCGACGCCGTGCCGTTCGAGCCAGGAACGGTAGTCGTCGAAGTCGGTGCCGACCGCGCCGACGAGCGACGGACGCAAACCGAGCGCGGCCATGCCGAAGCAGATGTTGGCGCCGATGCCGCCGCGCCGCACCTCGAGCTGGTCGACCAGAAACGACAGCGATACGCGGTGCAACTGGTCGGGCATCAACTGATCGGCGAACTTGCCGGGAAAGAACATCAAATGGTCGGTGGCGATGGACCCCGTGACGGCGATGCGCACTGGTCGGCTCCAGGAGAGGTAGGCGGGCGACATGCAGAAGGCCTCACCGCGTGATGAGGCGAGGCCTACTGCCTATGCAGACGATCAGTGTGTCGGACGATCGGCGGCTGAACGATCGGTGGCCTAGTGGAACGAATCGCCACAGGCGCACGAACCGCCGGCGTTCGGGTTATCGATGGTGAAGCCTTGCTTCTCGATGGTGTCGACGAAGTCGATCGAGGCGCCCATCAGGTACGGCGCGCTCATCTTGTCGACGACGACGTTGACGCCGCTGAAGTCTTGAACCTGGTCGCCCTCGACCGAACGGTCGTCGAAGTACAGCTGGTAGCGCAGGCCCGAACAACCACCGGGCTGGACAGCCACCCGAAGCGCGAGGTCGGTGCGGCCTTCCTGGTCGAGCAGCGCTCTCACCTTCGCCGCGGCGGTGTCGGTAAGCAGCACGCCGGTGCTGGTCGATTGTGTGCTCTCGTGAACTGCCGTTTCGCTCTCAACGGTCATGGACTTGCTCCCTGGAGTGGTCGGTTCTCATGCCATGGTCGCACAGGCGCAGCGCCGATGACATCTACGTCATACCGACGGAACGCGAAATCATGCCTGCACCATTCCGCGTTTTGGGCGGCGGAAGCTCACAACCCCGGCGCTCCCCAGACCGGGAACCACCGGTTCAGTTCGGGCTCGACCTTCATATCGTTGGCGAGCGCACCCTGAATCTGGATCTCCAGTGCGTTGTCCCGGCGCTGATCGGCGCCAGGCAACGGGGCGAACGGGTAGAAGGTGCCGCGCTTGTACAGATAGACCAACGCCACCCGTCGTCCGTCTGGGTGCACGAACGACACGAGCGAGCACAGCAGCGCCGGACCGAAGCCCGCGTCTTGCAAGCTGCTGTTCACCGCATGCAGATCGGTGACCAAGCCCGCAACGTCGGCCGGATCGTGCCGCACCAGCAACCAGGTGAAGCCGAACTTGTCAGCGGTCAGCTCGACCTTCGGCCCTTGGTCTGCGTCGAGGAGTTGCTGGACGTCGGCTTGGGTGCGAGCGAACGCGGCACCTTCCGCGGGCTTGTAGCAAACAGAACCCATGCCGGACGACGTAAAGCCCAACCCCGCTTGCATCGTGATCGCGGCCGATGGCAGCGCGAACAGATCGTCGAGGTCGGCCTTGACCGGCTTGGTGCGGCCGAGCAGCGAATCAAGGAATCCCATCGGCTGCGTCAGCGACCTTCGCCAAGCTCGCGGGAGATCTCGGCCAGCTGCTCCAGCCGCCGCTCGAGGCTCGGGTGAGTCGAGAACAGCGACGAAAGCGATGCGCCTTTCGCGAGCGCCGGAGTGAAGAAGAACGCGTTGAACGCCTCCGCGGAGCGCAGGTCGCGAGTCGGGATCTGACCCATCGCGCCGGTGACCTTCTGCAACGCGCTGGCGAGTGACGAGGGACGCCCGGTAAGCAGCGCACCGGCGCGGTCGGCCGACAGCTCGCGGTAACGCGACAGTGCACGGATCAGCAGGAAACTCACGGCGTAGACGATCGCGGAGACGATCATCACGAAGAACGCGATCATCGCGGTGTTCTGATCGTTGCGCCCTCGCCGATTACCGCCCCCACCGCCGAACATCTCGGCATAGAACGCGAACCGGGTGATGATGCCGGCGAGGACGCCCAAGAACGAGGCGATCGTCATGACCGCGACGTCGTGATGGGCCACGTGCGACATCTCGTGGGCGAGCACGCCTTCGAGCTCTTCGGCGTCCAACCTGCGCATGATGCCGGTGGTCGCGCAAACCACGGCGCGCTTTTGGCTGCGTCCGGTGGCGAAGGCGTTCGGCATGTCATTGTCGGCGATGGCGACCTTCGGCTTTGGCGTGTTCGACATCGCGCACAGTCGGTCGACGATCGCATGCAGCTGGGGCGCTTCTTGCTCGGTAACGATGCGGCCGTGCATGGCGAACAGCGCGATGCGGTCGGAGGCGAAGAACTGGATGAAGAAGAAGCCACCGACCACGATCACGATCAGCTGCCAGGCGATGTTCACTGCGAGCAGCGCGCCGACGAACACGACGTAAAGCAGCCCTAGCAGGAACATCACGAGGAACATGCGTGAGACGAGTCCGCGGTCGGCGGCAAAGCGGGAACGGGAACGGGCCATAGACGGGTGCGACAGCTCAGCCAGGGATCAAACCCTCATCACCGAGTAGCGCACGCACCTCCTCCAAAGTCGATTCAGCGGCAGGCAGCACGAGCTCTGAAGGCCCGAGGTAATCGTCGGCAACCCGAGCGCCCGCCTCTCGCACGAGGGCGAGAAGTTCGTCGAGCGCGTGATGAAATCCCGGCTCGTCGTCGGCATCGACGGCGGCCTGAAGCTTCGAGTCGATGGTGTTCAGCACCTCAACGGTATGGTCGGCGACCTCGAACTGCCCCTCGCCGAGGATGCGGATGATCACGACGACGCCTCCGGCTGCTGGTTGGCCTCTGCGGGCGTGGCCGGCGACGGCGCGGTCTGGGTCGTTGTAGAGGCCCCTTCGATGGCCTGGGTTGCGGGTGCGCCGGCAATCTCGCCCTTCAGCTTGGCAAGGTCGCTTTCGACCTGGCTGGTACTGGCCATGCGGTCGAGTTCGCTTTGGATGTCGTCCTTCGCCGTCCCGGTCGGGTCGTCGAGCGCGCCCGAGGCCAGCAGCTCGTCGATCGCGCCGGCACGTGCCTGCATGCTCTGGGTCTTGTCTTCGGCTCGCTGGATCGCCAGGCCGACGTCGCCCATCTCTTCGGAGATGCCGGAGAACGCCTCACCGATCTGGGTCTGGGCCTGGGCTGCGGTGTAGGTGGCCTTGATCGTTTCCTTCTTTGTGCGGAAGGCGTCGACCTTCGCCTGAAGTCGTTGCGAGGCGAGGGTGAGTTTCTCTTCTTCGGCCTGCAGCGATACATGCTGGGTCTGCAGATCGGCGATCTGCTGCGTCAGCGCGGATTTGCGGGTGAGCGCCTCCCGAGCCAAGTCTTCGCGACCCTGCGAAAGCGCAACCCGAGCCTGCCCATCAAGCTTGTCGGATTGCTGCTGCAACTGCTGGGCTTGCAGTTCGAGCCGCTTCCGTGAGGTGGCGACATCGGCAACACCTCGGCGCACCTTCTGCAACAACTCGAGCTGTTTGGTATAGCTGTAATCGAGCGTTTCGCGCGGGTCTTCGGCGCGGTCGAGCGCCTTGTTCGCCTTGGCCTTGAAGATGAGCGACATCCGCTTCACCAGACCAGCCATGGGTGTTTGCCCCTCTTCCCGTGATGTTCGAAGGTGCCGGCGATGCGCCGGCCAAGCGGCATCCTGCCCAGGTCGCCGATGTGACCTACCTGCGCCAACCTGCACCGCTCGTAGTCCACCCTATTCGCCGACGAGCGAGCCTGGGAGTAGGTTCCCGCCGCCGCTGCGCACGCGGACCCGTCGGTCGTTACCCTGGCAGGGTGTTCAAACGTAACTCGGCAGCCAACAACAGCAAGCCGGCCGGCGGCAGCGGTAGCGCGCTCAAGGTCGAGCCGCCCGGCAGTGTGACCGCGGCGTCCGCGACGACTAAGGGCAAGGCCACGCCAAAGCGTCGGGACGCCGAGGCGTTGCGTCGCACGTCAGTGATCGCGACCGGTGGGCGAGCAGGTGCTCGCGGCAAGGAGTCGCGCGCGCAGTACGCCGCGCGACGGCAAGCGATGATGCGTGGCGACGACAGCGCGTTACCTGCGCGCGACCGTGGGCCGGTGCGCCGGTTCGTACGCGATTACGTCGACTCGCGGCGCACAGTGGTCAGTCTCTTCCTGCCGGTCGGCTTCCCGATCATGGTGCTGTCGGTTTTGCCCGGCATTCAGGCGATCGCGGAGCTTGCGCTGTGGGCATTCTTTATCGCGATCATCATTGACTCGGTGCTGATGGCCCGAAAGATTCGCCGTGAGGTCGGCACTCGGTTCCCGAGTGAGTCGACCCGTGGGCTCGGGCTCTACGCCGTGACACGGGCAATGCAGATCCGTCGCTTGCGGATGCCCAAGCCCCGCGTTGCGCGCGGCGCGAAGATCTGACGAGCTCGGCGCGCACGGCCACTGTCGGCTTGCACGCTAACTTGGTCGCGACCAGCCGACGCGTCGCGAACGGAGCGAGTCATGAGCGTGCCTGTGTCACCGCAATTAACCGACCCGGACGATTCGCGCGACCCCGTAGCTGAGCTGCGCGATGCGATGGCGGCGGTCAACTCGCTCGAACGTACGTTGTTCGGACGGCTGATCCGTCGCTTCATCCGTTCGCCGAAGCTCGGTTGGGTTACCGCAGTTAACGCAGTCGGCCTCGCGTCGGCGACGCGTGCGCTCGTTGCTGCTCGTTGGAGCACCATCACGTTCGTCAGCGGACTCGTGACCTGCGCCTTCCAGCCCGCAAAGCATCCCGGAAAGCCCGTCGGCGGGTAGCTCGGCTCGTCAGACAGCACTGCCCGCTGCGGTCCAACGATCGAGTACCGCCGCACTGCGGATCACTCGGCAACGCATAGGCTGGCGTCATGGAATTTCGACACCTTGGCACGAGTGGTCTGATCGTCAGCGAGATCGCCTATGGCAACTGGATTACACACGGCTCGCAGGTCGAGGCCGAAGCGGCACACGCCTGCGTGCGTGCCGCTCTCGATTCGGGCATCACGACGTTCGATACCGCCGACGTCTACGCCGGAACCCGGGCGGAGACAGTGCTCGGTGAAGCCCTGGCCGGTGAGCGTCGAGAGTCGTACGAACTTTTCACCAAGGTGTTCTGGCCCACCGGTCCTGGCCGAAACGACCGAGGCCTGTCGCGCAAACACATCATCGAGAGTTGCAACGCGTCGCTGAAACGCCTTCAGACCGATCATATTGACCTTTACCAGGCGCATCGCTACGACGTCGAGACTCCTCTTGCTGAGACGCTGCGGGCGTTCGACGACCTGGTGCGCCAAGGAAAGGTCAACTACATCGGCGTCAGCGAATGGAACGCGGCGCAGATCTCCGATGCGCTGCGTATCGCCGACGAGATGGGCCTCGACCGCATCGTGTCGAACCAGCCGCAATACAACATGGTGTGGCGGGTGATCGAGGCCGAAATCGTGCCGACCTCCGAGCGCGAAGGTATCGGCCAAGTGGTGTTTTCGCCATTGGCGCAAGGGGTGTTGACCGGCAAGTACAAGCCGGGCGAGAAGCCGCCGGCCGGGTCGAGAGCGACCGATGAAAAGGGCGGCGCCAACTTCATCTCGCGCTGGATGACCGACGACGTGTTGTCGAGAGTGCAGCAATTGCAGCCGCTTGCCGACGACGCCGGGCTCACGCTGGCGAACATGGCGCTGGCGTGGGTGCTGCAGAACCCCAACGTTTCCAGCGCAATCATCGGCGCGTCGCGCCCTGAGCAGGTGACGGCCAACGTGCAGGCCTCGGGGGTACGTCTCGACGCCGAGTTGCTCAAGCGCATCGACGAAGTGCTCGATCCGATCGTCGAACGAGACCCGGGGCAAACGCAGCAGGTGGCCGCCCGGCCCTAGTGGCTTTCGGGGTCGAGGCTCATCGGGCCGTACACGACGCGATCGCCTTCGAGAAGGGTGACCCGGGCGACGCCAGCGGCCAGCAGGGTGCGCCATTCCTCGCCGAGCCACGACTCGGCGTCCGACTGGGTCGGAAACGTCTCGGCCGGCGGCAGGTCGATCGGTGTCACGGGCTCGCCGTCGGCACTTTCGTAACGCCAGCTCCAGCTCACGGCACGCTCCTTCGGTTGGGCTCCGCACGGTACCGCCAGCGGCGGCATCCGACCAACCCAACACCGGCCGATCCAGGTTTTGACTTCGCCCATCCGGCGTGGTTTGCTCACCCCGTCTAGCTGCTGGAAACCAACAACTCAATAGGTGTCCGAACACCGCAGGGGAAGCCGGTCCGATTCCGGCGCTGACCCGCAGCCGTAGGTCACTCCATCGAGCACGCTCGGTGAGTGGCGAGCCGGAGTACCTGCCGGATACCACGTGGCTCCCTTTTTCCGTCGAGGTTCGCGGGGCGGAGCCCGGGTCGCCCGGCCCGTCATTCGCCCCCACGTTCGCTGATCCAGCGACCGTGGGGTTTTTCGTGGGTCGGTCGTGCCGGGGCCGGTCTCGGGTCCGTTCCCGACTCCGACGATCCGCCTCGAGAGGACATTCGATGTCAGCACGACCAGCCACACCCGCCCGACCTTCCCGTCTTCTCCTCGCGCTCGCAGCCGGCACCGCAGCGATGCTCGGAAGCGTCGTGATCGCCGGTCCGTCGTTCGCCGCCACCACGCCTGCCACCACGCCTGCGACCACCCCTGCCGCCACCCCGCCCGCTGCCACGCCAGCGGTGACCACTGCCTCAGCCTCGGACCTCGGGCTTTTCGGCGTCCAAGACCCGACGTATGACGGGGTTTACCGGCAGGGTCTCGCGCTGCTCGCCTTGACCGCAGCAGGCCAGACCCCGGACCCGCGGGCGGTCACCTGGCTGCTCTCGCAGCAATGCGCGGACGGCGCGTTCACCGCCTACCGCGCTGACCCGACCGTGGCTTGCACGGCCGCCCACGAGGACGAGAACGCCACTGCGATGGCAATCCAGGCGCTGGTCGCGCTGGGCAAGCCCACTGACACTGCCATCACGGCGTTGAAGCATTTCCAGCTTGCCGACGGCGGGTTCTACGACAACGCGGCTTTCGGCGCACCGGCCTCCGACGCGAACTCGACTGGTCTGGCATTGAGTGCCTTCGCGGCGGTCGGCGTCGACGCGACGTCGGTCACCAACAACGGCAAGGACGCCGACGACTACCTGCGCTCGATCCAGTTGCCATGCTCGGCAGCGAAGGGCGCCGGTGCCTACGACTTCCAGCCCGAGGCGACCCTCGCGGCCAACGACTACGCGACTGTGCAAGCCGCCCTCGGCGAACTCGGCAAAGCCCTTCCGGTCGCCACGGCGTCGGTCTCGTCGGCGACACCGACGTGTGCCGCTGCCAGCGATGCCGCCGGTTCGGCGAACAACGCTATTGCCTACCTCGCTGGCCGGTTGCTGGCGACGAACGGCGCGATTCCGTCCGGCTTCGGCAGCGGCACCGACGAGACGTCGTCTGCCAACGCGGTGCTCGACCTGGTCGCAGCCGGGCAGGGTTCGACCGCAGTGACCGCAGGCGTCAACGCGCTTACGGCGAATGCCAAGGCCTACACCCAGACGAGCGGCAGCTACGCGCCCGGCCCGCTCGCCACGTTGGTACTGGTGGCCAAGGCAGCGGGTGGTGACGTCGCCAGCTTCGGTGGCCTCGACCTCGCAAGCACGCTTGCCGCGACGGAACGCACCGCGGTCACGCCTGCGCCCAGCCCGGTTGCCACGCCGATCGCTCGCCCGGTCGCGGTGCCGACTGGCGCACCGACCCTGCCGATGACCGGCGACCGCGGCATCGTGCCGCTCACCGCGCTCGGTGGTGGGCTGCTGCTGATCGGATTCGGCGGCATCTTCGCCGCCCGTCGGCGCAGCTCAACGGCGAGCGCGGGTGGCGCGAACGCATGACGAAGGGACGACGATACGCAAGCGCGGTGTTCGCTGCGCTTGCGATCGTCGCCGCCACGGGCTGTTTTGTTGGCCTTCGCAGCGGCACCGCAGAAGCCGCAACTGCCTACCGCTATTGGGCTTACTACGTGGCGAGCGGCAGCACCTGGCAATACTCGCAGCGGGGTCCGGCGTTCGAGCATCCGGTCGACGGCGAGGTACAGGGCTGGCGGTTCGCCATTCAGGCGGAGGCTGCGACAAATGTGGCACCCCGAGTCGCGCCGGACTTCGCGAAACTGTGCGCCTCGACTCCCGCCAAGTCCGGCGACCTGCGCGTCGGTATCGTGCTCGACTTCGGGCTCGCCTCCGATGCGCCAACGGGTGAATCGCCTCGCTCACAAGTGGTGTCCGGCTGCGTGCAGGTGCCGACTGGTTCGACGGGCGTCGACGTACTCGACGCTGCAGTCGGCGCGTCGAACGTTCGCATCGGCAACGGCCTGATTTGCGGCATCGACGGTTACCCGAAGACCGAGTGCGCCGCCGCAGTCAGTGCGCCGAACTCTTCGCCCACGCCGACGAAATCGCTTACCACGCCGACACAATCGCGCGCTGCGAACGCTACGGCGCAGGCACCGGCGGCGACACAGGCACCAACCGCGACGCAACCACCGGCGGCTGCGACGGCAGCGCCGGCGCAGTCGAGCCAACCGCTCGCAGTGCCGACGCCAGACCCGGCGTCCGCGGCATCGGCACCAGCGGCCACGTCGGGTTCGGCGACCTCGGCCGCGTCGAGTCTCCCGCTGGCGTCGCTGCAAGCGGGACACAAATCGAACGGCTTTCCCATAGGTGCAGTGGTTGGCGGGGTCTTGGTCGTGGC
>Ga0207667_10011184_pt1 | contig 10446 bp, 14 predicted proteins | sample KBSCornC52_FD_184301 | JGI IMG/M metagenome (GOLD analysis project Ga0207667, IMG submission 184301) | Corn rhizosphere microbial communities from Kellogg Biological Station, Michigan, USA - KBS Corn C5-2 (SPAdes) (version 2) | ecosystem: Host-associated > Plants > Roots > Rhizosphere > Soil ...
CCACAAGTACCGCCCGCGATTCCGGCGACTGCGGCGCGTATCAGGCGAATGAAGGCGTGAATTGCCGGTCATGGTAGGAAGTTATCCGCGCTCCAGATCACGGGATTTGGAGCTGCCTGCTACAATGCGTGCATGAAGAAGAAGTCCAACGCGGGGCGCAAGGGCACGATAACTGGCGAAATCGAGGCCAAGCTGGAGAAGTATTTCCGTATTGATGCCACGGATGCACAGGCATGTATTCAAGCCGGTTGCTCGACAGATGCCTATTATCGAAAGCTGGCGAAGGACGAGAGATTCCGCAAGAGAATGGAGGCGGCCCAGGATTATCTCCACATCAAGGCCAAGGAAGTGCTGGCGAAGAAGATCACGGCCGTCAAGAACAACAGCCACGCCGCATGGTTCCTGGAACGCCGCGAGCGGAAGCGATACGCCACCAGGGTCGAGAATAAGAACGAAGGCTCGATTGCCGTCACCTACGCCGAGCTGGAAGGAAAGATCGTGGCCAAGAGTCCCGATGAAGCCCTGCGCATGGCCGATGAGATGGAGTTCGATGATGAGGAGGAATAGTCAAGGCGTGTTGGTTGTATAACGCGGAGTGCGTCGCTATATTGCGATCACTTATGTTGGTCACGCCCGTACAAGCCAAGGCCGCCGCTTCGCTGATGAAGAAGGGAGACAGCGAGCAGCGACGTGCAGCGGCGAAGATCGTCGCACTCTGGCAGTCCCAGCAGGGCAAGCAGAAGTCCAAGTTTCCCCGCAAACGCTGATGAAGTTCGCCCTGTTCCTCGCCTTCATGCTCTTATTCAACATCTGGGAAGAGCAGCCCGTGGCCTCAGTCATCCTGACAGATATCGGCATGATCTGCGTCACGATCCTGCTAGCCTCTCACATTCTCCATTCATGACGCACCCAATCCTCACCTTCATCCTCTTGGCTTTACCCTCATTCGTGGTCGCCTGGTTAGTGGATGAAAAAGTCCCGAAGCTCAGCCTGTTGCAAGGATTCCTGCTCTATACCCTGCTGATTTCCGAAATAGTTCTGATCGAAAACGCCGTCTTCTATCTCCTCCACTTCTCTCTCTGATATGATCGCCGAACCCTATATCTGCATCAAAGGCCAAGACGCCGGAACTATCGAATGGTTCGAGACGCACAAGTACAATGCTCCCTGGGAAGGAACGCTTGGCCCTTGTTGGATGAGATACGCCAACTTCGAGAGGGAGAAGCTAAAGGAGCTTGGAGCAAATGAAGGCATCTCGGTCGATGCCTGGCGTGGCCAGTATGTCATTGGCCTGGAACGCTATATCAGCGGCCAGGCGTATCAGAAGGGAGACGCCGTGCGTTATTCCCTCAGATCGAGTGAATTAATTGATTATGACAAATATTACTTTGACTGCGAATCCAACCGCCTCCTCAAGCGTGCCGAGTTCCTGAAGGCCGTGTGCGAGAAGGAGGGGGTGGAGTGGCTCCCCAAGGAACCCAAGCAGAAATGTCTTGGCTGTCATCCTACAGGCTTGTCAGATTGGCATCTTCAACACTGTCCGGAATATTTTAAGAACAAGGAAAGCAGAGAGGAGCAGCAGCCACCCGAAGGCAAATGCACCCGCTGCGGAGTCACCTACAACCTGATTACGGAGCATGAGTGCGATCCTGATGATGAAGATGAAGACGACTTCGAAATTGCAAATCAATACTTTGATGCCTTGATACGTAAGACGGTTTGCGACGAACTAAAGAAGGCGAAGAGGCCAGATAGTGACGAGCGTGAATTCCGCAAGGAACTGCTGGAATATCTGATTTCGCGGAATTTCGGATTGGATCGACCAGCTTCGCGAAAACGACTCGAAGAGATGAAGGAAAGATTCTTGCGCTAGACTGTGCCCATGCACCCAGAGGACAGGAAGAAGCACCACAATCCGTGGTACTGCATCACGCACTACTTTCGGATCCAGACGAAGACGCCGGGCGTCACGTCGCGCCTGAAGCTGAATCCGATACAGAAACGGCTCGCCAGGATCGTGGACCTCTGGAATTACCACCTCGTGCTGAAGGCACGCCAGGAAGGCGTCTCCACGTTCTTCCTGATCTGGCATCTGTACTGGACGATGTTCCGGCCAAATACCAAGACATGCATTCTCGCTGATGACCGTGACAACCTGACAGGTCTGTTCCAGATCATCCGCTTCGCCTACGAGTCATGCCCCAACAAAGTACGGCTGGCCGACGGAACCATCTGGACGAAGCCGGAAGCGAAGTACGACAACCGCAACGAACTCTTCTTTGAAGGAATCAACAGCACCATCTACGTTGCTCTCAAGATCCGCTCCAAGACCGTTCACAGGCTCCATGTGTCGGAATGGGCCTTCATCAAGAACTCGCACAAGATCCTGACGGCCACCTTTGCCGCCGTTCCGAAAGATGGAGTCATCACCGGAGAGACGACGGCCAACGGCATGGGAGGATCCTTCTTCGAGGAATGGGACAACGAGAACAGCCGATTCATCAAGCATTTCTTCGGCTATCAGGACCATCCGGATTACTGCGATCCGGTGGACGATGAGGCCGCTTTCGCGCTCACGCTCACCGAAGATGAACGGAAGATCATGACGTATCCGAACATGAAGCTGGGGAACATCGCGTGGCGACGCAGGCATCTTTCGATAGCGGCGAACCGCAAGGAATTCGATCAGGAATATCCGGCCACGGCGGAGCTGGCATTCCTCACGTCAGGCCGCTCGCCGTTCAACAGGGAAAAGATCAAGGATTGGATCATCCTCAAGCCCAAGGAAGAGCGGATGGAAGGCCGCTTACTGATCTGGAAGCCGCCGGAAGAGGGCAGGCGCTACGTGATGGCGACGGACACCGCATCCGGCCGAGGCATCGAATCGCTGGATCAGGAGGACAGGAAGGAAGGCGGAACGGACTACAACGTGATTCAGGTTGTCGATTGCGTGACGCATCAGTTGGTTGCGATGTTCCGGGGCAAGTGGCCGTACGCGAAGCTGCATGAGATTCAGTACAAGCTCGGAAAGGAATATCATTTCGCCTACAACGTGACGGAGGCCACCGACCACGGACTCACCGTCATCAACAACTTCCAAAGGGATTACATCGACACGGGAAAGTACCCGCGTCAGCTCATGCATTCCACCCAATATCTCGATGCGAAGACGAAGAAGATGCAGATGAAATACGGCTTCTACACGAACCTCAAGACCAAACCTCTGGTATTGGACAGGCTGGCGGAGGCCATCGAGGACGAAACCCTCAGATGCCATTCCTCCAAGGTGCAGAGCGAATGCTTACGCTTCGAGATCAAGGACGACGGCAAGATGGGAGCCATGGACGGATATCATGATGATACCGTCATGACGCTGGCCATCGCGCTCTACAACGTGCCCAATGCCTTGCGGGTGACGAGGGAGGTGTTCACCAAGAAGGATTTAGGACTCTAATCGGAGCGTGATACAATGCGTGCATGTCCGTGCCTCCCCGCTATCCCTACACGACCGATCTCCTGAGAGTGGAGAACGAGCAGGAATATTACAATCTGTACAACAGCGACTTCCTCAATGCGTTCTTCAAGCGCACGTGGTTCCTCTTGCAGGAATTCTTCGGCAACGACGAGGAGAAGAAGAAGGTCCTGGCCGTGACGATGGATTTAGCTCCCATCCTGGTCAAAGCAGGCACGATCTTCCTGTTCGGCAAGCCCGTGAAGGTGGAGGTGGATGACAACTCGGACGGCAGCGGCCGGATCCAGGCGGCGATTGACGACTTCATGAAGCGCAATCATCTGAATCAGAAGCTCAAGGACTCATCGAAGCTGTTCCAGGCCATCGGCCACACGCAGTTCAAATTGCGCAAGGACAAGCAGGGCAAGGCCGTCGCCGAGGAAATCCCGTTCGACAACTGGTTCCCGAACTACTCCGGCATTCCGCAGGGACAGAAGCCGAATGAATACTTTTTGATCACCTACATTTCCAACTTGACGGGCGACGACATCGTGGAGAAACGATATATCTACGTGGAGCAGCACATACCGGGACAGATCACTTATTACCTGTTTCTGAATATCGATAACAAGATCCACGGCCAGCCGCTTCCGTTCAGCACGCTGCCGAACCTGCTGCAGATCAATCCGGGCATGGTGACGCAGCGGGACAATTCGGTGATCGAGCAGACGAAGCTGGACACCGTGCCGCTCGTGCAAATCGATGCCGACAAGACCATCAAGGATCGATATGGCCAGTCATTATTGAAGCCGGTGCGTCCGATCTTGGATGAGATCAATACGCGTTTGACGCAGATATCGCTGCAGCTCTTCAAACATTCGGATCCGATCCTGCAGCTCCCATCCGGCAGCGTGCCGCAGGACGAGAAAGGCCAGGTCATGAGGAAAAAGCTGGAAGTCTTCTTCGCGCAGTCCGGTGACCCGGATGCGAAATACATCACGAACGACAATCCGATGCTCGACCAGTCATTCAAGTATCTTGAACTCCTGGTGGAGAAGGCCGCGAAGCTCACGCAGACGCCGCAATCGTTCATCGCGGCGGATGACAAGGGCGGAGTCGAAAAGGCCGAAGCCCTGCGCACCCGCTTCATGCTGTTCCTGAAACGCATCGAGGAATACCGCGAAGCGTACAGCGACGGGCTCGAGCAGATCATCCGCCTGGCCCTTCAGATCGAGGGCATCGACGTGCCGGATGACATGGAATTCAAATTCACGTTCGATTTCGGGTTGCCGAGGGATCCGCAATTGGACGGCGAAGTCTGGGGAGCCGCCGTGGAGCAGGGCATTTCCTCGGTCGAAACCGCCGTCAAGAATTTCCAGCAGCTCGAAGGCGACCTATTGGATGAAGAGATGACACGCATCGAGAAGGACAAGGAACTCATGGCTCCGCCCATGCCCGTGAAGCCGCCTCTGCCGAAGCCGGAGAATAACCCGCAGCTCAATGCCGCCTGAACGCTGGGAATTCGACGGCAAGGTGCCGACGCTGCCCAAAACGACCAAGGCTCTGTCGGAGGCGATTGAGTACGTGTCGGCCAAACGCTGGCCGCTGCTGGCGTTCCTCGCATCGCTCTGGGGCATCCTGCTGCTGATGGCGTTCACGCTCTTGCTGATCGTGCGGCTCGCGCTCACACTGCCCCTATGACCGTCGCCGACCAATTACGCAAGGATGGCTACACCAACGACGAACTGATCAAGCTCTACCAGCAGGCGGCGGATGAAATCGCGGCCATCATCGCCGGTGCCGACACCTCGCAGGGATTCGCCAGGTACCGCCTGCAGCAATTCCGAGCGATCCAGGCCGTCATCGCCCGCAATTCCCCGCAGGTGCAGGAGTGGGTGGATTCGACAATCCCCGACGTCATGCAGGCGGCGAACGACGAGACGAACGACGCGATGAAAGGCTTTGCGGATCAGGGTTTTTCCTTCCGGTTCTCCGGCGTGAATCAGGAAGCCGTCAAGTATCTGACCACGCAGGCATCGGAATATTTCGTCAGCACGCTCCAGGGGCTGAAGACCAGCGGACTGCGTGCCTCGCTCGATAAACGAGCCTTGGCCAATCGTGTCATCAAGTCCGTCATCCAGGGCCAATCGGTGGCCAAGACGCAGACGCAGCTGGTGGACATCCTCAAGAATCAGGGCTTCACGCTCGTGATCGGCAAGAAGGGCCGGCGGCTCAATCTCGAAGACTATTCCCAGACGCTCGTCAGGACGCAGACCATCAACGCCTACAACGTGAGCGCGCAGCAGACCATGCTCTCGGCAGGCCGTAGATTCGCCATCTTCCCGACCATTCCGGCCCAGCGCAGAGAACCCGACGACATCTGCTGGAAATACGAGAAACAGAAGTACATTGATTTATTGAAAGATCCCGTGCCGCCTTTGCATCCGAGATGCCGCCACACGCTCCAGCCGGTCAGCATGGATCAGCTCAAAGAAGAACGGCCCGATCTGTATGACCAGGCCGTGGCGTACTACAAGAAGGCATCGAATTAGACGCACTTGATTTGCTCATGTATCATATCGTCAATTGCAACCGCCACCCGTGGCGGGACTTTTGCGTATCCGACATCCGGGGAGTCGTTAAATCCCCGCCTCGCTCTCCCTGTCCAGCGTAAGGACAGGCCCGGCGGTATCCGTATCCACTACCACCCATCACCATGTCAGAAGAGACAATCGATCCTTCAAAACCTAATCCCGAAGAGAAGACCGAGAAACCGGAAGAGAAGAAAGAAGAAAGCCGGTTCTCGAAACGCATCTCCGATCTCAGTTCCGAACGCGACACCTGGAAGACCAAAGCGGAGGAATATGAGCGGAAGGAACGCGAGGCTGCCGAAGCGGAAGCCGTCAAACGTGGCGACTTCGAGAAGCTCTTGACGGAGAAGGAAACCAAGCTCGCGCAGACCGAAGCCGAGGCGAAGGAAGCGAAAGCCAAGGTGGAAGCCTACGAGGCATCCATGAAGGCACAGCTCGATAAGTCTCTCGAATCGATCAAGGACGAGAAGAAACGCGCCGTCGTCGAAAAGGCTCTCGCAGGCAAGCCGCTCAACGACCAGGCCGCGCTCATCCCGGAACTCCTGGAAGCGATGGGGAGCACCACTGGATTCGGCAACCAAACGCCGACCGGCGACCAGCCGCCCAAGGTCACGGAGATCAAGCAATCCCGCTTCAAGGAGCTGAACGCCAAGCCCACGCTCACGAAGGAGGAGACGCGCGAATTCCAGTCCCTCTCCCGCGAACTCGGCGAGGAGGCACGCAAGCGCGAGGAAGAGCGGCGCAAGGAGTACATGGACAAGGAGATGGACAGCCGCAGCACGAACTACTTTGGATAATTCTTATTTCCCACTACTTACTAATCTATGGCATTCGATATCGGAACCCACACGCAGTATGACGACCCAACGTCCATACTGAACCCGGAAATCCTGGGAGTCGCCAAGGCCATCAACCTCGGCAAACTCGATGCGGTCATCTACAACCGCATCGGCGCACCTCAGGCCCCGGTCGATCAGGAAATGTTCCGCATCGCCACCCGCTCGAAGGGGGGCATCACCGGCACCATCGGCGACGGCGGCGGCAACGGCTGGAACAACTCGGCCACCACGGGCCTGAAGATGACGGCCGCGCAAATTAACGCCATGACGGTCGGAACCGTCCTCTCCATCGGCTACACGGGAGCCACGCCGGAAACGGTCGTCGTTTCCTCGGTTGACCGCTCGGGCAACACCATCTCCGTGCAATCGCGCGGCGCTGGCGGAACGACGCCGGGCACATGGGCTGACGCCACGGTCTTCCTGAAGATCGGTCACGCCATCAACGACTTGGACGCACCGAACGTCGAAGCCTTCCAGGAGCAGACGGCGGACTACGAGAACTACTGCCAGCTCTTCTACGAAATGATCGACGAGACCTACACGGATGAAGTGGAAGCACGCAAGTACTTCGACAAGAACCCGGTGATCCAGCAGGAAGCCTTGCTCCGCGTCTACCGCAGCTTGGCCTACACGACCATCTGGGGTAACAAGCAGAAAGGCACCAAGACGGCATCGCCGATGACCGCAGGCTTGCTCACACAGCTCTCGGACAGCACTGCCGCCTTCTCCGGCACGCGCCCGGTGCTGCGAACGAACGTCAACGGACACTTCTCCGAAGCGGTCCTGAAGACGGCGCTGGACACGGTGCTCGCACTCGGCACGCCGAACGCGATTTACATGAGCTTGAACAACGCCAAGATCCTGTTCCCGACGACGGAGAAATTCATCATCATGACTCCGGATCAGTCGCAGAAGGCGGGCACGGACAACGTGAAGCAGTACGAGTACAGAAATCAGGTGTTCGACATCGTGATCGATGCCGCCATGCCGGATTCCCGCGTGTGCGTCGTGAACGAATCCAAGATCTTCCGCACCTGGAAGGTCAACGACATCCTCCGCTTCGTCCCCGAGCCTCCCATATCGTCACGCCGCCGCAAGTACAGCTACCAGGGCAAGTACGCGATGATCGTGACCGGAGTCGGCTACGAGCACATCGACCTCTACGGCATCAACTAGAAATAACCGGCGGCCCTCGCTGACGCGGGGGCTGCCGGGACCAATTCCTTCCTTCTCTCTCCTATATGGCAGATATTCCCGCTCCTGGCGGATGGACACAGGGACTCAGCATGAAACTTCTGGGCGTTCTCGCGCTCGGCTCGGCCGCCGTCGGCGGAGGTGCGGGAGTTGCCATCAACAACTACGGCACACGCAACGGTGCACAGGACATCCAGTACATCGAACAACCCCTGCAGCAAGTCAAGGGAAAGGGCGGCGCGTTCGCCGTCCTGAACCCGCTCCCGGCCGACGCATCCGGCGTCATCGTGGAGGCGAAGGTCTTCGTCGCCAACAACCCGTCGCCGGTCTCAAACCTCTTCGTCGGAACGGCCACCGGGGCGCTCGGCTATTCCGGCTCCAACGTGTTCAGCACGCTGGCCATCTCCAACGCACCGAGATTGCTCGACTACACGCTCACGGGCGCATCGGCGCTCAAGAACGTCGTCATCGCACCGGCCAACAGCACCGGCAAGAAATACATCACCGGCTCCTACGGCTTCGGATCGGGGCAGGTGATCGGCCAGGGCTTCGCCGGATTCGTCCGCATCGGCATCATCAACTGCAGCTTGCAGGGACAATTGCATTGCTAGTTTTATCTCACTTCTGAATCTCACTTATGGTCTCCTACGAAAAATGGGCCGTCGGCAGCCTCCGCGATCTCACCATGCACCTCTCGTTCGAATCGGGAGAATCCGGCACATTGGACTTGCCGGCGCTGCCGTATCGGTTCCTGATCAACTCCATGACCGTCGGCGTCACCAAGGCGCTGGCCGGTACGGATGCGGGCACCGTCACCGTCGGCAAGGGTGCCACCGTCTACGGCACGGCCACGGTGCCGCTCTCCTCAGCCCAGAATGCCCAGGTTGCGGTCACGTCGGCCAGCATCACCCAGACAGCCTTTGAACTGACCGATCAGCTCCGCCTCATCTCCGCCAAGACCACGGCCGGCGGCAAGGTATTTGTCACGCTGCAGTTGCAGGTGTTACCATCGCATTAATATGTCTCAGCAAGGTACTTTCGTCTTCGGCGAGCAGGCGGCCGTCGCCACCACCTACGCGGTGGGAACCAATCGCATCACGCTCTCGCAGAAAGTCCGCACCGTGCGGGTGATCTGCAAGGGCACGGGCGGCATGGTGTTCATGGTCCCGCTCGGCTCGCCGGGCACCGTCGGAACGGCCGCGACCGACCTCGCCAATCCGCTGGTGCGGTTCAAGATGAGTTCGTCCGATCCCACCAAGAGCAGCTCGATGGAATTCGTCTTCGTGCTGCCCTACGCGACGGATACCTTCGACTTCCTGGCCGTCACGAATGCCGCCGAGGTGTATCTGACCGGCGACACCGTCCCTTCCGACGACTGCTAACCCCCTAAACTATGGCTTCACGCTTCTTCATGACCCACGGCTGCTATCTGCGTTCCAGCGACAAGGGAATCGTCCAGGATATCCTCTACACTCCGGTGAATGAGGCCGAGGAAGCCGAGCTTCGCATGCTTTCCAAGCTGGGAACGTGCGAGGAACGCCCCATTGGGGAGCCATCCGCAAATGTCGAAGCATCGACTGAAGCCGCCGCACCCGTCATCAGCGAAGCCACCGAAGATCAGCTTTCGGAAGTACCGGGCATCGGCAAGGCCACGCTCGATAAGCTCGTCGCCGAGGGCATCACCCTCAAATCCCACCTGGAACAGGCCCTGATCAACAAGGAAGAGAAGATGAAGGAGATCCTGGCGGGCAATTTCCAGAAGGTGAAGGATCACTTCGCGAAGTAGGGTAGAATGGGTTCATGCAAGTACCCGCCATCACCTATCTCGCCGTCACCGACGTTCAGGCAAACACGCTCATCGCCGATTTGAAGACGCTCGACACCGCGAGCATCACCATCCTCATCCAGACGGCGGAGGATTTGATCGATGCGTTCGTGGGGCCGCAGGAACATCACTGGAAGGACACGAATTCGAACCGAGTCTTCCCACGCGTCCAGGATGTCGATTCGTCAACCCAGAATCAGGTCATCAGCCCGAACTACGGCCAGCCGATCATCCCGTATAAGGTATCACTCGCCTGTCTCCGCCAGGTCGAATGGCTGTTTACTCAATGGTGGTCATCGAGTGACACCGACGAATTGCCCTTCCAGCAGGACGTGGAATCCGTCGACATCGGCGGCGACGGCAGCCTCTCCCAGACATTTGCGAACAAGGGGGCGGATCTATCAGCCGCCACGCTCTCGCCTATCGCACGGGCGATCCTCGGGCCATTCCGCAGCCGCTTCGCCGCCGTCGGCGTCTCGGATCCTCTTTCAAATGCGCCCGTACGCCGCTCACTGACATCCAATTCCGGCTTCCAGTCGGCCACGT
>Ga0207667_10011187_pt1 | contig 10445 bp, 15 predicted proteins | sample KBSCornC52_FD_184301 | JGI IMG/M metagenome (GOLD analysis project Ga0207667, IMG submission 184301) | Corn rhizosphere microbial communities from Kellogg Biological Station, Michigan, USA - KBS Corn C5-2 (SPAdes) (version 2) | ecosystem: Host-associated > Plants > Roots > Rhizosphere > Soil ...
ACTTTTCCCGTTAGCCGATGAGATTACCTGGATCCCCCATTGGGCGAATGCCCAGATAAGTCTTTGATAAGTTGTGACTTGGAGTGGTGGCCAGGGACGGACTTGGTCCCCTTACCGCCGTTGACGGGGCGCAAGTTACTGTTTCTTCGTCATGCCAGATCCGCTAGAACGCCTAGACCTGCAAGTTTGTGGCACACAATTGGCACACTTTGGATTAGCGCCGGGCCCGGAACACTCAAGCTAGATCCGCGCCTCTTCAACCCTCATTCATTTCAAACTGCAGTCGCCGGTATTTGCGCGCGAGCTTAACTTTTTTTCGAGGTTTAAGCATCCCATGTCAGCGACAAGATTGTTGCAGCTTTCCGAATCCCGGCAGATGCTGGTCCGGCTTTGCCAAACGGTGAACTTCGGGGATCCATGACCTAAGCGTCCGGGATTGTGAACCAATTTTGCTGTGCCCTGTCCCTGCCGTTTTTGTGGATGTACGGCTGGATGTTGAGACGCAGCCCCGCGAAGAAATCGCCACCTCGGACTTTGCGATTGGTGCTGAGATTACTCGTCTTATGGCGCTGCTCGACAAGATCGGAAACGGCAAGATCACAAGAATCGAAGTGCGTGCGGGACTCCCGCGGCGCGTCACGCTCGAAGACCGTTGTGCGGTGACGGATCGAGCGACTTGACCGAATTGAGTTTGCCTGCCGCGAGGCAGGCCGGATCTAAAGATCCAGTACGTCGCTGAGTGGTTGAGAAGACGGCAACCCACGAGGTTGCGGGCCACGAGCGGGATACGCGGAGATGGTGGCGTTCGGAAGGACGCTTAGCCGAAGGGTATACCCGGAAACCACGCGCGTTGGGGATTGCTTCGGTTCGTAAGGGCCGGCGGCCTGTGAAGGTCGTTAATCCAGGCGAGGCAGAATCCTTACAGGTGGGGTATCACCGAAGCTCGAAGATGCCCGCGAAGGCGACCGACCGATGGGGCATTGCTTTTGCGAAGGGACCGGTGGCTAAAGGTTCCGCTCGCTCGGCTCCCTCACTCCGAAGCATCGCCTTTTCAGGCTCCGGAGCGGAGCGCAGGCGGCCTGGTCGTCACGAAGACAAACACGGTTGTTAGAGAAAATGCAGACCCGAAGAACAAATCTCAATCATCATCATCAAGAAAGATTTGCGAGCAGAACGCGTGAATGTTCTGGTCCCGAAGCGGAATTGATTGCGCTAGCCCAGAGCAAGGGTCAAGTTTTGACAGAACACACGCTGCGCCTCATTCGCGACACCGTAGAACTTCGCGGAGTCACGCTCGAAGCGTTTGTCGTGGATATCCGGCCGCACTTCCGAAACAACATCCTCAATCCGAGCGGCTTTTTGATTGATCGCGCGCGCCGCTTCCAACCTCTGTCGCGGCCGGCTGTTGTTGCTGTCGCTTCGACGCCAGTCGAGTCAACCGCGACCGCTTGCGGCGCATGTAAGGGACAGAAATTCCTCTTGACCGAAAAGGAGATCAAGCCCTGCCCGGAATGCTCGACTGCCGAGTTCAGGAGAAATTGGGAGGCGAAAGAAGCCGCACGGGCAAACAGAATTGCCAGCGAGAAGGCCAGCCGGCTAAAAGCGGTGTCCGAAGGTCCCGAAACATTTTAGGTACATTTCGTGGATTCTGTTATAAAATATGATCGTAGGTTCAGTTCGCTAGCCCGGCGCCCGAGGCGCAGCTTCCGAAGGATCCCCAAGATCACTTGCTGGAAGGAGAGCTATGCTTACGCCCCCTATGGCGCAGCGTATCGAGCACTGGCCGCTCGAAAAACTGATCCTCTACGCCCGAAATCCGCGGACGCACTCCGACGCGCAAGTGGCACAGATCGCGGCAAAGCTGGCATGAAGGATGTGCGCGGCGTCGAGATCGATCATGATTTCATCGAACGTGTGACGTTCGTGATTGGCAAAGATCACAGGATCGTCGCGACCCTCTCGTCAGCGGACGATAAACTTTCGCCCGATCAGCACGTGGAAAGAGCTTTGGATATTGTGCAGAAGCTCGCCGCCAAACAGCACCCCTGGCAGAAACGCAGGGATGTATCCGTTCAGAGGCGGCGACGCCGCCCTGCATGAGAACGGGCGCTACCGCAGCGTTAGCAGGCACTTGGAGAAAGATACTGGCAAACCCCCAAGCTCGATTCCGCCACTTCCGCAAATGGAAATTCTCTGCCGATAATGAGTAATATCGGGCACTTGGACGCTCAAAGCCTGTCTCGCGCCGCCAAGGCAGGCCGGCGCCCTCATTCGACTCACGAACGGATTGTGTGCTCGTCACGCTCGTTATCAGGGGTCAGTGGGGAGCTCCTAGGCGGCTCCCAATCACGCGACCGGGTTGGATCGGTGCGTTAGCTCGAGGGTCGCGAGCCCCAGAGCCGTGACCGCGGCCCCGGCGAAAAACGTGGCGGACGGGCCGAATTGCACCCATAAGAAGCCGGCGATGAGGCTTGCCAGCAGCAGGGCGATGCCACTCACGAAGTTGAACATCCCAAACGCTGTGGCCCGCAGGTGTTGCGGTGCTTCATCGGCGACAAGGGCCGAGAGCAGGCTTTGCGTTATTGCCATATGGAGGCCCCAGAGAGCAACGCCGATCATCACCATGAGCAGATTCGACGCAATGGCGAGGACGATATCGGCAGCGATCAGAGTGGCGAAGCCCGTGGCGAGCATGCGCTTACGGTCGATGCGGTCGGAGAGCGCGCCGAGTGGATAGGCGCCGAGCGCGTAGACAATGTTCATCACAACCAGCACCAGAGGTGCAAGGGCGAGCGGCAATCCCGCACTTTGCGCCCGCAAGATAAGGAAGGCCTCGCTGAAACGCGCGAGCGTGAGCACCGCCCCGACGCCGACGACGATCCAGTATTCCCGTCCGATCAGCCTGAGATCGTGAACTCTCAGAGGTGTCTTAGCGTTCGCCACCGCATGCGGCGATTCCCGCACGCCGACGACCAGCACCATGACGGAGATCGTTCCGGGTATCAACGCTAGCCAGAAGACAAGCCGGAAATTGTCATGGAACGCCGCCATGAGAACGATGGCGAGTAAAGGACCGGCAAAACCGCCGACCGTATCGAGAGCCTGCCTTAGCCCATAGGCGGCGCCCCGTTGGCCCTCAGGCACAAGGTCGCTGATCAGCGCATCGCGCGGCGCATCGCGTACGCCCTTGCCCATGCGGTCGGAGAACCGGGCCGCAAGAACGAGCGATGCGTTGGGAGCGACCGCGAACAGGGGCTTGGAAAGAGCGGCGAGACCGTAGCCGAAAACCGCCAGCACCTTGCGCTTGCCGAGCGTATCGCTCAGCCAGCCGGAGAAAAGCTTGCATATCGACGCTGTCGCCTCGCCGACACCCTCGATCAGGCCGACCATTTCCGTGCTTGCCCCTAGCATAGAGGTCAGAAAAACCGGCAGCAGCCCGTGGATCATCTCTGAGGAGATGTCCATGAACATGCTGACAAAGCCAAGTGCCCAGATGCCTGGCGGCAATCCGCCGAGTCTCTTTCGCTCATGTTCCCTTACGTTTTCGTCCATTTAGCTTGCGAGCGTAGCAGGACACGCTACGCCTCGTCTATGCCGCGTAGTCGCGTTTTCAATAACATCACTTTTTCTATAGAAAGGTGACGGCGCTCCCTGAAGTTTTCGGCGGTTCACCCGCTCCGCTTCAGGTCTTCCAGGCGCACTGGGGCAACTCAGTTAAGTACCGATAATGGCAAATATCGGGCTATGCGAAGGACAAAGGTTGCGCTGGGTCGCCGTGGGATAGTTGAAGGATGGCCCTGAGTAGGGGAAAGCCTTGGGCGATCAGGATCGTCTTGTTCGCCTTGGCGCTGCTGTGCCTCGCCACCCTTGCCGGCGCCTCCTACCAAGCCATCGCGTGGCGCGTGGACGACCAACGCCTTCGTCGGCCAGGTCGGCTCGTTAGTGCCGGCGAGTTACGACTCAACCTCTACTGCACTGGACAAGGGGCCCCAACCGTAGTCTTGGAGGCTGGACTCGCGGACTCGCTTGACACATGGAGACATGTGCAGCCGGACATCGCGCGATTCGCACGTGTCTGCTCCTATGACCGCGCCGGGTACGGCTACAGCGATCCTGGGCCGATGCCTCGAACAAGTGATCGGATCGCGTCGGAACTACATGCAGCGCTCGAATCTGCTGGCGAAAAGCCGCCTTATTTACTGGTCGGCTCTTCGTTCGGCGGCTATAACGTTCGGGTCTTCAACGGCAAGTACTCGGACCAAGTAGGAGGGCTCGTTCTGGTCGACGCCACCGAGGAGGATCAGTACCGCCTGCTCCCGAGGGCTTGGCGTAACCTGGGCGCTGCAACGCTACGACGCGCAAAACGACAGGCCTTCTGGGCGCCGCTTTACATCAATCTCGGGCTTGCTCGCCTCCAATTGCGACTTCAGGGTCAACAAGCCTCGCCAGTGCTTCTCCAGTCGAAGTACCTCAAGGCGAGGACGAGCGAGTTCGAGAACATCGAAGTGAGCGCCGAGCAAGCGCGGTCAGCGGATCATATCGGCGATAAGCCGCTCGTGGTGCTGACGGCCAGCAGGGCCATCGATGCCGCTTTGAAGGCTGCGCTCAGCAAAGAGGATCAGACGGCTTATGAGCAGACCTGGGTCAACGACCTGCAGCTTCGTCTGGCACAGCTGTCCAAACGGGGCAGGCGCGTGGTGGTGCCGAACAGCGGCCACGACATGCCTACAGATCGGCCGGACGCGATTGTGACAACCGTAAGAGAACTGTGCGCTCCGCAAAACCAGCCATAACTTGAATTCCCGCGCAATACTCCCGCGTTAGGTCACAACGTTTACCGGATCCACTAATGTGACTCAACGGTCCCACGAGGTGCGATGTGGGCAACCAAACGACTTGTAATCCGCGCACCGATCGCAATCATAAACGGCGAGAGGAATGTGCTGGCGAGTATTACGGATGCGGCTGGCCGGGGAAAGCGGTAGTCGCTCCAAAAATAGAGGTGCGATAGCACCGACCAACCGCTTAACGATTTCACGCCGGGAAAGGCCGCGCCATGGATGCCGAACCAGATACCATACCAGAGACCGAATGTGACCGCGGCTACCATCTCCCTTTTTTGGGCTGCCAACGCCAATAGGCTTCCAAGCAGCATCGGGATGATAAGGCATCCGACCACAATGGCATAGAAAAACCAGAATCCGTAAGGGCTTACATACCGATAGACATCGAAGTTAGAGAGAAACGTCGCCACTATTCTCTGATATCCCCGATCAGCATAGCCGCTCAGAAACCATGCAGCTAGTACCGCTATTATCCACTGTGCTGCACGAAAGCCATCAAAAAACATGGCAGCGACGGTGCTAATTGTTTGACGCCAATACCAACTTCGGGCGGCTCTAACTCCGCTGTGAGACGCGAGTTTTAAGAATTCCTCAAGAAGATCACCTTGGATCTCCTGCGCCTCGTTTTGAGGCACGAAAAGGATGATCAACCAGGACGCGATATGCGGGGGCATCATGCGTGCCTCCCGGCCAGATCCAGTCCCTGCATCATTCGGTCGAGTGCGTGCTGAGTGCGGCTCATAGCTTTGATACCCTTTCCGGTGACGTGAAAAAAACGCTTGGACCTCCCGCCGCGTTCGGGAGTGGGATCTCCACGGCACGATCTTATATACGCTTTGACCTCAAGGCGATCAAGCGTCGCATAAATAGCGCCAATTGATACCTCTCGCCTCGTCCGAGATTCGATCTCCTGTCTTACGGTGACGCCGTAGGCATTGTCTCCAAGGCGAAGCAACGCGAGCAATACAATGTGTTCAAATTCGCCGAGGTAATCGCGTGAAGGCATTCGAAAGTCATTATACCTACAATCTAGAACAAATAACCATTCCAACCGCCGGCGCGAAAGCTAGCACGCGAATTTGCTTCCGATAATGGCTGATATCGGGATACCTCCGGCGCCCAGGGATTAAACCCTACGCCACTTATGGCTGCTATCGCTCGGATAACTTCCGTATACGCCGTAATCCAGGCACAATAATATGCTTGATCTTCTGAACTTAGCTGATTAGCAGATAACGCCGCTGTCTGCCGGCCAGCTGCTGTAGGTGTGAGACGCTCCGCCTCAGCGTCTCAAAATCAGCGGCAAATGCGGCCGGAGATCCGTAGATTCGCTGCAGACTCCATGATCAAATTCGATTGTCAGCAGGTGCGTGGGTCCGGATTCCACTGTAAGTATCGGCAATGCCTCAGCAGCGCGCGAGCGCATTGGTGCGGGACTTGTTAGCGCGAGCCCGGTGATCTGGCGGATGCCATTCGGATGATTCGGAATCTCCATACCCTGGCGCCGCAAGAACGGCATGAAGACCCACATCGGCTCTTCGACTCCCGCATGCCCAATATGGAGGCACGTCCCAGCAGGGAAATAGTCCGGCTGGTATTCCCACGCCGCAAAAGGTGGCGTGATGTCCTCCCGGTGTGCGGGACGCATTATGATGCCGAACGGCGAGGTGACCCCATCTAGCCTGCGCGACCAGCGATCCCAAAGCATGGTCGGCGCCGTTTATTCATTTTGCGCCTCGCTTGGATCTTCAACCCACAACAACTCCAGGATGGCGTTTTCGAAGAAGAACCGTCGGTTAGCCGTGCCTTTCCCTGGATGAACGTTTCGGGGGCCCTCAATCAATCCGAACCGCGTGAGGAACTTCGCTTCGGGGGCGCCCCGCGAGAGGCAGATAAAAAGGTGATCTAGTTCCACCGCCATTTTTTCAGTCTGCCAGATTTCGGCATTTCACTTTAGAGGTTGGTTATCTGCGTAGAGCCGACTGCCGGCCAACGGAGGTAGATTTTTGGCGGTTCCTCGACTCTGTCCCAATTCCCGAATTTGAAAAAGTAACTTCCGTATACGCCGTCATACAGGCGGTAAGCAGGTTGCGCCGTTAAGGAGCGAAGATCCTACAGTAGCGAATAGGATAAAGATATGACCCGAACTTCTCCTAAGCCCGGCCAGGAATCCGTCTGGGATTATCCCCGTCCGCCCAGGGCCGAACCTTGCATGCACCGTGTTCGGGTTGAGTTCAACGAACAAGCAATCGCCGAAACCACGCGCGCCTGGCGCTTGCTCGAAACCAGCCATCCACCGGCTTACTATATCCCGCGTGAAGACGTGCAGGGCGAATTTTTGCAGGCGAGTAACAGACGCACCTTCTGTGAGTTCAAAGGCGAGGCCTGCTATTGGGACCTGAAGGTCGGCACCCGGATCTCGCGTGACGCGGCCTGGAGCTACAAGTCGCCGAACCATCCTTACGATGATTTGCGCAATTGTCTGGCTTTCTACCCAAGCCGCGTCGATTCCTGCTTCGTGGACGACGAGCGTGTCCTCCCGCAGGCAGGTGATTTCTATGGCGGCTGGATCACCTCGAACATCGTCGGCCCATTCAAGGGCGGCCCTGGAACGAGTCACTGGTAGCGCGAACCGCGTTTTACCGAGACCGATGGTTGACCGCAACCTTGGAACGAAAAAAGAGCTTGAATATCGCGGCGCCTTCAGACATGGCAATTAACGGGCTTCGCTTCGAATGATTTGGGAAGCTATGGAAAACGGCGACGAGCGTGAAGAAGTCTTCCCGTCGTTCTCTGATGCGTCTGGACAATTCGGTCACTGAGGCATCTTGCACCACGACCGTGGCAATAATCCACCATCACAACCGACCCAAACGTGGTCCAAACGCCGAGCGGCCTCCGATGGTGTGCGTTCACCAGAGATTCATCGGTGCTCCGATCGTGGAAAGGCATCTTCATCGGTGACGGAGATTCCTTCACACAAGACTTCGGGCGATACGATGTTCCACTTACTGTTTGTTGGGAATTGGGCCTTACGGCTATGCAGATAGAGAACGGTGCGGCCGATTCCTATCTCAAGAGTCGGGCCAAGGAAATGCCGGCCTATGATCATCCAATCATCTTCGCCCTACTCGACGAGATGAACTGAAATTGGAACGCGTATAGTGGCGACCCGAATGCTTTTAAAGCGGCATGGGTTCGCGTACACGGGTTCTTCGCGGGGAGTCCTAAATGTTCAATTCGCCTTTGGTGTTTATAACGGTTTTGTTCCTGCTACCGCTGATAATGGCCTCGCTAGTTATCATTCTGGCGGCAACTTCGTCGACCTGGTTGGAGTTGACGGATTTAATTTCGGAGGGCAGACATGGGCTCAGGTCTTTAGTGGGGCGCTTTAAAACCTGAAGCGAAACCCGCGCAGCTCATCGTGGCTTCTCTCCAACGTTGGGGTTCTCGTCGGACGGACGTTGGGACGAAGATCCCGAAATCTCTCGCCTCCTAAGCTCTGCCACCGTATCCGATTTACGCCGGGCGGCCAATGAACTTCGATAACTTAGCAGCAGGCCTGTTCCACCTGCAATCGCGGCGATTCCGACAAAGACATCGCCGAGCGTAAGCCTCATTGCCGGGTCCGCGCTATCGCGCTCCGTACATCGCTTCCGCACGGCTAGAAATGAGAGTGATTAATTGATACACGGCTGCGCCGGCCCCAGTTCACCCGCTCCGCTTCAGGTCTTCCGGGCGTGATTGGTGCGGCTGCTTGCGGCTAACAAACAATCCCTGCGGAGCTTTGTGCGCTAGCCGGTGAACCCGGAGGGCAGCCCTAGTCATTTCGCAGGCTTCGCGCGCTTGGTCAACATCGGTTTTGAGTTTTAGGTACTCGCTGGTCTTTAAAATCTCGCTGCTTGCCATCTTATGAAGCAAATCGACTGCGGCGGCATATTGCTCGCTGGCCATCGTGCATGCAGACATGAACACCCCGCATTCGGCGCATTGCATCGGGCAATAATACCACCACTAAGGCCAGCCGCTTCCCTGTCAAAAGATAGGGGTAGGCCATAAACGCCACTTATTCCACTCATCAATTCAGTTAGCTAATGGTATGGTCCGCCGCAGAAGCGCTTGCTCGGGGACTCACCACCGGGAAGCAAGTCGTCTCGCTCCCGGCCGCGCCGCCCATCGCCCTATTGGGTGAGCGACGGGCGGCTCGCCGGGAACGAGCTTGCCTCTTCGAGGAGGCGAAAAGGGACGGTTTGCCGACAACACGGCCATGTGGCAAGGTCTTAGCGCCAATCGTCGATTACGTAGGCATCTGCCCGATTGAATCCTTCCGCATGCGGACGATGCATGGCGACACCCTGCATGGCAACTCGATACCCGTGGGAGCGCATGCGCCGGTAGGCACCTTCGCGAGCCAGGTTCACGCCAGCCTCGATAGTGGCTTCCCGCGAGGCCGCAAAGGCTTCGCAAGCCTCAAGCAACTTGTCGAAGCGGTCACCCGCGCCCGCATCGCCTCGGGCCGCGCCGAACTTGATGTAACACGTCCTCTCCCCTCCCTCCGATCCAGTTCCGTTCAGGCATACTGCGAAAGCATCGAGAACGCCGCGCCTGTACGTCAACACGACGTCGCCGGTGCGCTGCGCGAGTACTGCCCGGATCTCACCAGCGAGATCGAGTCCCTTATCAATCTTGTTGGTGAGTTTCCCGCATGCCTTGATGGCTTGTTCGCGCTGGCTTTTAGTGAGGGCGGATAAGAGCACCTGCGCATCCGCAGGTTTGGCCTTCCGGGCTGGGTTAACCTCCGGCGTGCGCGTCATGATCGCGGTGAGATAACGCGGCCAGTAACCGAACTTCTGGTACAAGCCCACGTGCTTGGCACTCTGCGGAAACGTGAACAAACCCGTGTGCCGCAGCCCCCATCTGTCGAAAATCGTCATAGTGGTTTCGAGCAGCCGCTGCGCTACACCGCGGTCCCAGTATTCTGGCAGCACAGTCAGGGGGCCGAAGAACCCGAAGGATCCCCAGCGCGTGGCTACGTTCGATCCGATTAGGCGGTTACCTTCACGGGCCGCGATCACCTTGACGTGGGTAGAGCGCCAACGTGGCGCCATGAAAGTGCGGTCTCCCATGAAGTCGAGTGGATTTGGCAATCCCAGAAACGTTCCGAACGCCAGCCGGACAATGCGGTCCGCCTCTTCGAGTTCACTCTTTTTGAGTAGACTAATTTTAATCGGTTGACTTGACGACATTGCGTTGCGCCTCCTGTATTTAGCCTCGCGATCTTCTTCGAAACATCAGTCTGGAGATTGAAGGATTTCGGTAAGTCTAGCAGACCCAAAAGCACCGAGATCTGGAGCAAGCTCGCCCGCGAGCGCAGGATCGAACCTTTGCGCAAGTAGGCTCGGCGCGACGTTCATCCGAGTGCCTTGCGGCCTCTAAATATGGTCTCGTACCAGCCGCGAACGCTGAACTCGTTCAGGATTGTGGCATCTTCACCGTTTGGGCCGAATGCATCGATCGATTGTTCGGAGTGATCGGCATATTGCGCCTCGCCTCCGTGCTGAACCATCGGGCTGCCGATTCTGCCGTTGATGAAATTCTCGA
>Ga0207667_10011190_pt1 | contig 10444 bp, 6 predicted proteins | sample KBSCornC52_FD_184301 | JGI IMG/M metagenome (GOLD analysis project Ga0207667, IMG submission 184301) | Corn rhizosphere microbial communities from Kellogg Biological Station, Michigan, USA - KBS Corn C5-2 (SPAdes) (version 2) | ecosystem: Host-associated > Plants > Roots > Rhizosphere > Soil ...
CGCGTGACCCTTCTGTCACATATCGGGACGTCAACGCGGCCGATTCTGGGTTCCCTTGCCTGCAGTGATGAACAGGGCGACGACCGGCTCTTCGGCGTCCGCCGTGTGCCAGGCGCCTCTCGGGTTGATCGCATAGTCCCCGGGGCCGAGTTCGTACGACCGGGTCGATCCGTCGGGCAGCTCCTGGTGGAGGGTCATGTGTCCCTGGATGCAGCAAACCACCTCCTCGCCCGAGGGATGCACCTCCCAACTCGTCCACGATGCATCGAAGCGATACATCGCGACGATCCTGCCTTCATCGAGATCGTCGGCGTGACGTTCTCCATAGGCTTCATACCAGTCGAACCCGGTAAACTTTGGCTCGGCCACTGCACGCGCGCCCAGCCCGAGGTGAATCGGATAGTCGAACAGCGATTTTCCCTGCATTGCGGGTCTCCCGCGTCTATTCGGCCTTCATCAGGAAAGCGTTGAGCTTATTCCCGTCCGGATCGCGGAAATAGCCGGCGTAAAAGCCGCCGCCGCGATCGCCTGGCGCACCTTCGTCGCTGCCGCCGTTGGCGAGCGCGATATCGTAGAGCCGCTGCACCTGCGCCTCGTCCTTCGCCTGGAGCGCGACCATCACGCCGTTGCCGACGCTCGCGGCATTGCCGTCGAAGGGCTTCGTGAGGCCAATGCCCGCACCAGCGCCCGGTTTGCCCCAGGCGATGAACTGCTCGTTCTCCATCATCCGGCCAACTCCCAACTCGCCGCACAGAGCGTCGTAGAATTTGGCGGACTTTTCGCGGTCGTTGGTTCCCAAGGTCACGTAGCCGATCATCTTGTCCTCCTGTCGAGTCGGGTGAAGAACATTAGGAGAACGACGCCCTTCCGTCAAAGCTGTTAACGTCATCCCGGACTTGATCCGGGACCCGTCATTCTTCCTGTTCTTGAGAAAAGGCGGATCCCCGCTTTTGCGGGGATGACGATGACGAGGGGTCGGCTAGTCACCAATCGGAGCGCACGCCTCCTGCAACCAGGCAAGATCCCGACCGGAAAGCCGCGGCCCGATCCGCGCCAGCACATGGGCGTGATAGCAGTTGAGCCAGGCGATCTCCTCCGGCTCCAGCATCTCGACGTCGATCAGCCGCCGGTCGATCGGCGCGAAGGTGAGCGTCTCGAAGCCGAGCATCTCCTTCTCCGCTCCCTCGATCTCGCGCGGCACGACCAGCACGAGGTTCTCGATCCGAATGCCGTACTCGCCGGTCTTGTAATAGCCGGGCTCGTTCGAAATGATCATTCCGGCCTGGAGCGGCTCGTCGCCGCCGCTCTGCGAGCTTCCGACGGGTGAAATGCGCTGCGGCCCCTCATGGACCGCGAGGAAACTACCGACCCCATGGCCGGTGCCGTGGGCGTAATCGAGTCCGGCCTCCCACAGTGGGCGGCGGGCGAAGCTGTCGAGCTGGGTGCCGCGCGTACCCTTCGGGAACACCGCCGTTGCAATCGCGATATGGCCCTTCAGTACTCGGGTGAAGCGATCGCGCATTTCCTCGCTCGGCTGGCCGATGGCGACCGTGCGGGTGATGTCGGTCGTGCCGTCGACATACTGGCCGCCGCTGTCGATCAGGTAGAGGGTCCCCTTCTCGAGCTTGCGGTTGGTCTTCTCGCTCGAGCGGTAGTGGACGATCGCGCCGTTGGGTCCGGCGCCCGAGATGCTGTCGAACGACAGGTCCCGCAGCTCTTCATTCTCGCGACGCAGGGCCTCAAGGTGATCCGAGGCCTTCAGCTCGTCGACCTCGCCCTTGGGCGCTTCCTCGTCGATCCAGTGGAGGAACTTGGAGATGACCGCTCCGTCGCGCTCCTGCGCGGCCTTCTGTCCGGCGATCTCCGCACGGTTCTTGATCGCCTTGGGCAGGATGGTCGGGTCGCGCAGCGGCAGCACCTTGGCGCCGGCCTTCTCCAAGGCCTCGAAAATCGCCGCAACCGCGCGCTCGGGATCAACGACGGCCGTCTTGCCCTTGAGCTCGGATAGCGCGCCCTCGAACTCAGAGCGTTCGTGCAGCCGCACGCCGTTGCCGAGGTGCTGGCGAAGCTCCGGCGTGATTTTCTCCGAGGCTACGAACAAGTCGGCGGTGCCGTCGGCATGCACCAATGCATAGGCCAAAGCGACGGGCGTGTGGGTCACGTCGGCGCCTCGGATGTTGAACGCCCAGGCGATTGAATCGAGTGCCGAGAGCACCGCTGCATCCGCGTGATGCTTGGCGAGCCAATCGCCGATCTCGGTCCGCTTCTCGGCTGCCGACTTGCCGGCATATTGGTCGGGCTGGACAACGAGATGCGCCTTCGATGCCTCGGGGCGGTCCTTCCAGATCTCGTCGATCGGGTTGCGGTCGACCGGGACCAGCTCGGCGCCGCGCGTCGCAAGCGCTTCCTTCGCCTTCTTCACCCAGTCGCGGGTGTGCAGCCAGGGATCGTAGCCAATCCGAGCGGCCTCCGGCGCGTGCTCCTCGAGCCACTGCGTCGTGCTCGTCTCGGGCACCGACTGGTAGCTCCATTCCGTAGGCGAAACCTGCTGGCGGACCTGGAGCGTGTAGCGCCCGTCGACGAAGATCGCCGCTTCCTCGGGCAGCACCACCGCCGAACCGGCCGAGCCCTCGAACCCGGTCAGCCAGGCGAGCCGTTGCGCATAGCTTCCAACATATTCGCTCATATGCTCGTCGGTCAGCGGAACGACGAACCCGTCGAGCTTCTCGGCCTTCAATTGCTCGCGAAGGGCCTGCAGGCGATCGGCGTAACTGGACATGGCTTCACTCCCTCGCCTCCCAGCTAATCGCACGAGCCGCATTGTTAAAGAGCCGTCCTGAGCTGCCGCGAGGCGTCCGCCTTGCCGTTTTCATAGATTCCCCGCGATTGGGTGATTCTATGAGTACACGGTTAACTGTGCTGGAGCTGCGAGGGCTTCATCAGCTCCCTGCAAACCGCCTCTGGCTTTTGCTGGCAAAAATCCGGCGCACGTCCGGTTCGCCAATAGGCGAGCAGCCCGGTGCGCTCCGCCAACGCAAGGAAGCGCGGATCACGCCGCATTGGCGCCGCGGCGGCCGACGTGATGAATTGGAGCGGCTCACCACCCGGATCGTTGATCCACAACTGCTCGGTCTCCGCCGGAGTGCGGCCGAGCTGCCGAGGATAAGCTCGGTCGGCAATTGCATACGCATCGTCGAGGTCACCCACCTTCGCGAAGGCGAGCATGCACATGATTGAGTAGAAATTACCTGCGCCGCTGCAGGTTCGCTTCAGTTGCGGAACTGAATGCGCGTGAAGAGCAGCGATCAGCGCAGCGCTGTCGCGGTGCGCCGAGTCGTAGCGGCCAGCGCCGTGCTCCTGCTCCACCCGAGGCAACGCGTCGAAGTCGCCCCGTTCCAAAATTCCCGTGACGCGCGGGTGGAAGAAGCCCCATTGCGGCCACCAGCGTACACCGTTTGCATAGATTTGATCCGCTTCGCGAATCTCGCCCGCTGCCTCTAGTATCTGGACGATCTGCGAAATCTTGGCCGGCGCATAGGGATCATGGTGGTAAGAGAGATCGGCCCGATTACCGGCCTCTTCGGTTCTGCCGACGGCGTTCAGTTGAATGCTCAGGAAGTAATTCACGAAAGCCGCATCGGGATCGGCTTTGATGCCCGCCCGGAGCTGGTCTTCGCATTGGGCCAATTGCACGGGCGGATACAAAACGCAGCCCGGAATATAGACGTCCCCGAAGTGAGGGATGAGCGATTTGGCTCGATCGGCAGCCTGCCTCGCCGCTGCGACGGCCGGCGCTCTCTGGTCCCGCGGAAGGCCATCGAGCGCGAAGGCGGTGTACATTGCAAGCCCCAGCCGGGCCCATCCTGACTCCGGCCACTGTGAGGCGAAGCGGACCGCGTTTTGGTAATTTTCCAGGGGATCGCGAATGATATCGATCTGCATCAGCTTCGTGGTGAAGTTGATGTCGCCTGGGCGGAGGAACTCCATCACTCCAGACCAGCTCAAGGAACCGGCAACCTGCGCTCCGATGCGATCGGGAAGCTCCGCCGCGGACTTTGGGTCCTCCTCGATTTGCCGTGTCCAGACGGTCGCATGCTGGGCTGCATCGTCCATGCGAACCGTCGCCATGACCTTGTCCGGTTCTGCACTGAGTTCGGCCGAAAGAATGTAGTCGGCGGTCGATTTGCCGCTGTTCATCGCCGCCGCGTCGACAAGCTTCACCGGAACGCCGCTCTGAGAAAGCGCGTGCGCGACCGAATCACGAGACTGACTCGCGAGGTCGCGCATCGTCGCGTCCGACGAGGTTATTGTGAAGGGCGCGATCGCGATGCTCGGATTCGCTGCAGCGCGGCGAAACGGGTTGTCAAACCAAAGCAGTGTCCCGACGCCGAGCACGGCAACGGTGACCACCGCTAGAAGAGCGCGCCTGGGCTTGGCAACCGAGGTCGTGCTGCTGAGCTTCGGTTGGGGAGTCCGCGCCCCCGATTTGCCGTTCAGCCGCCGGTCAATCGATTGAAGCAGCTCGCTCGTGCGCCCATCTCGCTTGCTGCCTTTCCAGCCTGCAAGGTCCATGGTGTGGAACTGGCGAAATCCCATCGGCGGCAGCGAACCGTCGATGCTGACCGGGACGAGCCTGCCCGAGTCACCGCCGGCCGCGGCCTCATCGCGCACCCAGCGCGATTTCACCGATTCCTTCGACCAGGCAACGAGGACGACTTCCGCCTTGTCGAGCGCTGCTTCGATCTGGTCGGCAAACTCCTCGCCGCTTTCGATATGGCGGTCCCACCAGACGTCATGTCCCGCGCTTTCGACAACGCGGGCCAGCGTTTGCGCCGCGCCTCGATCCTCACGCGCGTAACTGAGGAAGATTTGCCCCATGCGTCCCCCGCCATGGAAAGCTGCCTCCGCTCCCCGGGCGAGTCAACAAGAGCCGCTCCCGTCGGCAGTCTCACAAATTCAATGTGACACCAGCGAAAATATAGCGCCCCAGGGGATCATAGAGCTGCGGAAAAGTGTTGCCGTTACAGAGGTTACTGCAGTTCCCCGCCTCGCCGCCGGGGAGGATTGGTGGCTCACGGTCGAACATATTGCGAACGCCAAAGCGCAAAACAGACTTGCCCCTGAAGTTCATCAAAGCAGTAAGATCGAAATAGTCCTGCGCGTCGATTTTTGAAGCGGCGGGGCTGACCGGCCGGGAGAGTTCCGGACTGCTGCTCAGGGCATCCGATGTCACGCTGCCGATGTGCCGCCAATTGAACGATAGCGACAATAAGCGGCCGGGTTGCCAAGTCACCCTCGCGGTGTGCCGCCAATGCGGCAAAGGCACGTTGCAAACGGAGCCGAAGCGCCCGTCACACCGGTACGGAGTAGCAAGCCCTCCGTTGGCGACGATATATCGCTGCAACCAGGTCCCGTTGAACCCTGCATTCACGGATCCGAGTTGGCCGAGCGAGTGAGTGTAGGCGGCTCCAAAGTCGACCCCTCGTACCTGGAGTGCGCCGATATTGGCGTTAGTATCGTCGACAAAACCCTGCGGCGTTTGCCATAGCGTACCGTTCCCATCGCGGTGGATTCGGCCGCAGAACAAGGGATCGCCGGTGACGAGGCAGGTGTTGACAATCGTCTGGCCGCCAATCTCCATGATCGAGCCGGCAAGGCGGATGTCGAACCAGTCGATGGTCGCATTGAAATGTGCAAGCGCCCGCGGCTCGAGGACGATTCCGATTGACCTCGTCCGAGCCACCTCCGGCGCGAGGCCCGGATTTCCGCCGACGATCGAGTGGTCCCCTTCGATATTTTCGAACGGATTGGCCGGCACGTGGCCGTATTGCGCCCCGTTAACTCCGGTGAACGCACATTGGGCCGCGGTGGCCGACGGCGAAGGACCGGCACAAGGATCGAAATCGATCCCGCTATTGAAGATTGGCGCGAATAATTCCTGTACGTTCGGCGCCCTGACGGCGCGCTGGTCGCTGGCCCGCAAACGAATGCCTCGGACCGGCGTCAGCTCCAGGCCGAGCTTGTAGCTGTTGGTCGAAAACCGATGTTCGCCATCGGAATGCCAGGATTGGCGATAACCAGCCTCGATCGTGAGATTATCGATCAGATGGCTCTCGACGAGGGGAATTCGAGTCTCGCCGAACAATTCCTTGACCGCGGTCGAGCCGCTGAACGGGAGGATCGGCTGCCCAAGACCAGCGAGATCTGAGGTTTGGTAATGTTCGTCCGGCTGTAGCGACAGGCTATCCTTGCGATATTCCACACCCAGGTTGAGCGACGGCGCGGCGCTCGCCCAGGGACTGCGGACTCGCCAGGAATCCAGGTCGACCGTGACGAACGCCGTCCCGACCTGCTGCCTGACTGTTCCGGCGAGGCGAGAAGGGACCGTAAGGTAAGCCGCCGCCTGCGGAGTAACCGCGTTCAAAGAGAATACGTCCCACGGGACGCACGCAGGATCTTCGCCCGTCAGCACCGACCGACAGACGGGCTGACCAGATTTCGGGTCGCTCACAACGTCAATCGCTCGCTCAAGCCGTGACGTAAGAACGTCGTTCGTGTGGACATCCACGAAGTGAACCCGTCCGACGAGATAGCTTGCGTCATAAGTGATCCCTCGGCCGAGCTGTCCCTTCATGCCGCCCAGCAGCCGGAAATTCTTGTGCCGCAGATCATCCCGGCGCGGGCCGCCTTCCGTATTCCGACGGAAAATGAAGAGATTTCCCTGAAAATAATTCCCGCCGGTGACTGGGTCGACGAAAGGAACTGGGTTGCCCTGATTGTCCGTCACCAAATTGTTGGGGGCGCAGACCTGCGAAAGCTCCGCCGGCGAAAGGAGAGGGTTGTCACAATTGATGCTGCCGGTGTCACCAAAGTCACCAGAAGGGGCGATCTGCGCGACCGACCGATCGGATAAGAACATGACTTCAACATAGGGATCGAACGCAGGAGCCAACTCGACGTCGGCAAAGCCGCCCGCAGTGTATCGAGTACCCGGCCGCTGGAAATAATTCACGGGCGCGAAATTGAAGAGGCTGCGACCCGGGACGAAAGACTGGTCCTGGCTCAAGTGGCTGATGCCGTCGCCAAAGAAGAAGCTTCCGTTCGCCGAGACGATCGAGCCTCCGCAGAAAAGCGGCTGGTCGGGCTCGTTGGTTTCGGGTGTACACGAGCTGTAGTCGCGGGCGCTCTGAGTGACCGGCTCTATCCTGCGGTATCCGCCGTAGACGGTGAGATGACCGCGACCGTCAACGAAGGAGCTGCCCCATGCCGCATTGAGGTCCCGGATTCCCCCGTCGACAACATTTCCGGTCGGGAAAGCGTCTCCGGCCGCTAACAACAGATCCCGCAGGCCCGAGCCATTGCGGTTGTCGTGCTGATAGAAGGAACTTTGCGCATCGATCCTGAACCCCTGGATACGGGTATCCAAGATGAAGTTCACGACGCCCGAAACCGCATCGGAACCATAGACAGACGATGCCCCGCCGGTCAGCACCTCGACGCGCTTGATCAACGCTGAGGGCACCGCATTGATGTCCGCGGCGGGATCGGTTGGATCGCCCGGCATGAATCGCCGACCGTTGATCAGCACCAGCGTCCTGGACGCGCCGAGGTCACGCAAGTTCACTGTCGCCGTGCCGGTTGCGCTTGCCGACAGGAATACGCCCCTGTCGGGAGTGACTTGCGGCAGGTCGTTGAGCAGGTTTTCGGTGAGAACCGCGCCGGCGAATTTAACCTCCTGGCTATCGACGACGGTGATGGGACTGACCGCGGTCAGGTTGACGCGCGGGATGCGCGAGCCGGTTACGATGATGGGTTGCGCTGCGGGCGCGAGCGGCTTGCTCGAGCTGGATTGGGAGAATGGAGCAGGTGCCGCTTCGACTTGCGGCGGGCTCTTCGATGCATCCAAAGGCTGCGCACTGCAGGGGCAAGCGAACACCCCGGCGATCGCGAATATCTCGATCGACAGCAGGTTGCGCGTCGTCGTTGCCCATCCCCCACAAGCAATCACCGGCGCCCCGCACGCCACACGGGCGCTGCAGCCATACACTTTTTCGACGCTCTGGTGGAATCCTGCCCGGTCTTGGTCGCTCACCCTCGGTTAATCTCGGCTCTCGTCAATACCTCGCCCGGGTTGCCAATCATTACCCCGATGTAATTTGCCACGCGGTCGGATTGTTTGGCAGCGGGGGCTTGCCGTTCTTGTAATGTGATAATATCACATGCCGGCCGAGTGGAACCTTGAGGGTCGGAAAAAGAGCTTTGGAGATCGATTAGGTTGCGCTCACCTCGGCCGTTCCTTGTCGCGCTCGCGGCGCCGCTCCTGACGACCGCGTGCGTGGTCGGCCCGAACTTCCATTCACCCGCACCCCCGGCGGTGTCCAGCTACACCGCCAAGCCGACCACGCAGACCGTGGCCACCGCCGGCATTCCGGGCGGAGAGGCGCAGCGGTTCGTCAATGGCGCTGACATCCCGGGGGACTGGTGGGCCGTGTTTCACTCCCGAGCGCTCAATGACCTCATCGAGCAAGCGCTTGCGCGCAACGCCGACCTCAAGGCCGCCGAGGCGGCGCTGCTCGTCGCTCACGAGAACAGCTTGGCCCAGCGTGGACTTTTCGCGCCGAAGGTCACCGCCGGCCTGAGCGTCAGCCGCAACCAGGACCCGACCGGCGCCCTCGCGCCGGTGCCGAGCAACAATGCCTCGCTCTACACGCTCATCACCCCACAGCTCAGCGTCTCCTATGTTCCCGACGTGTTCGGGCTCAACCGCCGCACGGTCGAGGCTGCACGGGCACAGGAGGAAGTGACCAAGTACCAGATGCTCGCGGTCGACATCACGCTGACCGCCAACGTCGCTTCGGCCGCGATCCAGCAGGCGTCGCTCGAGGATCAGATCGCGACGACCAACGAGCTGATCGGCATCAACCGCGAGATGCTGAGCCTGCTCCAGTACCAGAAGTCCAAGGGCTATATCGGCGGGCAGGATCTCGCCGCGCAGCAGGCGCAGCTGGCGCAACTGGAGGCGTCGCTTCCGCCGCTGATCAAGCAGCGGGACCAGCAGGATCACCTTCTCGCCGTCCTCACCGGCCAATTCCCGAGCCAGGCAGCGCCGCAGAAGTTCAGCCTGACCAGTCTCACCTTGCCGTCCGACCTTCCGCTGAGCCTGCCGTCGACGTTGGTCGAGCAGCGGCCGGACATCCTGCAAGCTCAGGCCAACATGCATGCGGCGAGCGCCGAAGTCGGAGTAGCGACCGCCAACCGGCTCCCGAACATCACGCTGACCGCGAATGCCGGCAGCACCGCGCTGGCGATCGGCCAGATCTTCGGCCCTGGCACCGGCTTCTGGAACATCGGCGCGGCCCTGCTCGCACCCATCTTCGACGGCGGCACCTTGCTCCACCAGCAGCGCGGCGCACGAGCCGCCTACCAGCAGACGGCGGAGCAATATCGGGGAACCGTGCTGACCGCCTTCCAGAATGTGGCCGACACGCTGTCCGCGCTCGAGCATGACGCCGAGGCGGTAAAGGCCAATGCGGCCGCGGCCGATGCCGGCAAAGCGAGCCTCGACCTCGCACGGCTTCGCTACAAGGATGGGTACGACGCCTATCTCGCGGTGCTGAACGCCGAACAGACCTACCAGCAGGCGCGGCTCAGCCTGGTCCAGGCGGAAGCCAACCGGTTCACCGACACGGTGGCGCTGTACCAGGCCCTCGGCGGCGGCTGGTGGCACCAGCCCCAATTGGCGAGCGCTTCGAATGCGCGTTAGCCGAGCCGTCATCGCGGCGCTCGCGGTGACGCTGGTCGGGGGCTGCTCGTCCGGCTCTGACGAGGACAACAACGCCGCCCCCGTCGTCGCAAATGTTCGCCTGACCAAGGCGCAGCGCGCGCACATCCAGCTCTATACGGTCCTTCCCGTCGGCTACCGTCAACGCGTCCAGGCGCCAGGCACGGTGGATTACGACAACAACCAGGCGACCGCGGTGCTGTCGCCCTTCACCGGGCCAGTGAGCCGGATTCTTGTCGCGCTCGGCCAGCCGGTGGCGAAGGGTCAGCCCTTGGCCCTTGTGGGATCCGGCGATTACGCGACGGCGATCGGGACCTATCGCAAGGCGGTGGCCACGGCGGCGAATGCCCGACGCCTCGCCAATGCCGACAGGGACCTCGCCGCCCACAACGGCATCTCGGCCCGCGAGGCGGCCCAGGCGCAGACTGACGCCGCGAGCGCCGAGGCCGACCGCGACGCGGCGCTGCAGGCGCTGCTGGCACTGGGCGTTGACCGAGCGACGATTTCCAAGGCGCTGGCAGGAAATCCGACCGCGGGCGCGGTCGCCACCATTCGTGCGCCCGTCTCCGGCATCGTCGTCGACAAGCAGATCACGCCGGGTCAGTTGCTGCAGGCCGGGTCGACAACGGCATTCACCGTCGCCAACCTGTCGCAGGTCTGGGT
>Ga0207667_10011199_pt1 | contig 10437 bp, 9 predicted proteins | sample KBSCornC52_FD_184301 | JGI IMG/M metagenome (GOLD analysis project Ga0207667, IMG submission 184301) | Corn rhizosphere microbial communities from Kellogg Biological Station, Michigan, USA - KBS Corn C5-2 (SPAdes) (version 2) | ecosystem: Host-associated > Plants > Roots > Rhizosphere > Soil ...
CAGTGCTCGATCGCCGGCGTAGCGCCGTTGCGTTCGGTCCAGCGCCGCACGTTGTTGCGCGCGATCTCGAGCAGGGTCGGATCGCGCATCACCTTGGCGGCGATCATGCCGTGGGCGGCGAGATTGCGCAGATGGATCCGGTCTTGCGGCGACTTGGGCGTGCGGTCCCGGTGGCGGGCCTGCTTGGCCGCGTTCCGGCAGGACGGCGAGCAGTAGTCGGCCCGGGCCCCGACCCGTTCGGCGTTGACCAGGCGGCGGGGCGGGATCGGGCTGCCGCAGCGCGAGCATCTCATGCCTGCAGCCTATCGAAAATAACCGGGTTACGCAAGTGGGACATAGCCCGGCACAATAGGCTATTCGTGCGTAAAGTAACCGGGTTATGAATGGGTGCATTGACCGGGTCGGGCAAGGGGGGTATAACCCGGGGACATGCCTCTTGCCTGAAAGGACTGCAGCCATGATCGATCGCGCCGCTCTTCTCGAGAACCGCTGGAAGACCGATCCGCGCTGGTCCGGCGTCGCGCGGAATTATCGCGGCTCCGACGTCGTCCGGCTGGCCGGCAGCGTGCTCGTCGAACAGACGCTCGCGCGCCTGGGCGCCGAACGCCTGTGGAGTTCGCTCCATGAAGCGGCGCCGGTCACCGCGCTCGGCACGCTCTCGGGCGGGCAGGCCATCCAGGCCGCGAAAGCCGGATTGCGCGCGATCTACTGTAGCGGCTGGCAAGTCGCGGCCGATGCGAACTCCTCGGGCAGCATCTATCCCGACCAGAGCCTGTACCCGGTCAACAGCGTGCCGCAGCTGGTGAAGCGCATCAACAACGCGTTCGCGCGGCTCGACCAGATCGAGTCGCAAGACGGCAACGGCGGCGTGCAGCACTATCTGCCGATCGTCGCGGACGCCGAAGCCGGTTTCGGCGGCGCGCTCAACGTCTTCGAGTTGATGAAGGCCATGATCGAGGCCGGCGCGGCCGGCGTCCATCTCGAAGATCAGCTCAGCTCGGAGAAGAAGTGCGGCCATCTGGGCGGCAAGGTGCTGATCCCCACGCAGACGGCCGTGCGCCATCTGCTGGCGGCGCGCCTGGCGGCCGACGTGCTCGACGTCCCGACCCTGCTGATCGCCCGCACCGACGCGAACGGCGCGCAGTTGATCACGAGCGACGTCGACCATCGCGACCGCGCGTTCCTGACCGGCGAACGCACGAACGAGGGCTTCTACCACATGCGCGGCGGACTCGACGCCGCGATCGCGCGCGGCCTGGCCTACGCGCCGTACTGCGATCTGATCTGGGTCGAGACGTCGGAGCCCAACCTGGAGGAAGCGCGCCGCTTCGCCGCGGCCATCCACGCCGAACATCCGGGCAAGCTGCTCGCCTACAACTGCTCGCCGTCGTTCAACTGGAAGAAGAAACTGGACGACGAGACGATCGCGCGCTTCCGCGACGAGCTCGGCGCGATGGGCTACGCGTTCCAGTTCATCACGCTGGCCGGCTTCCACGCCCTCAACCACTCGTTCTTCGAGCTCTCGCGCGATTTCAAGGAGCGCGGGATGAGCGCGTACGCCGAATTCCAGCAGCGCGAGTTCGCCAGCGAGGCCTTCGGCTACACGGCGACGCGCCACCAACGCGAAGTCGGTACCGGCTACTTCGACGACGTCGCGAACGTCGTGAGCGAAGGTGCGTCCTCGACCACCGCGCTCAAGGGCTCGACCGAGGCGGAGCAGTTCGGGCGGGATGCCGCCGGGGTCGGCGAACTCACGCGGGCATGACGTTCGCCGAGTTCTACCAACCGCTGCACCGGCGTTTCACGCCGGAGCGCGACCGCCTGGTCGCCGCGCGGGCCGTCCGGCTCGCGCGCGCCCATGCCGGCGACCTGCCCGATTACGCGCCGCCGTCGGCGGCGACCACGACCGATTGGACCATCGACCTGCCCGCCTGGGTCCGCGACCAGCGCAATCAGATGACCGGGCCGGCCGACGATGCCGCTCTCGTCGTGAAGATGCTCAACTCCGGCGCGCCGGGCGTGATGCTCGACCTCGAAGACTCGATGGTCAACGAGGACGCCGCGCTCGAGGCCGGCTATGCGAACGTGATCGCGGCTCTCTACGGCGTGCTGACCTACGACGATCACAAGCGCGGCGGCCACGCCGTCGCGATCAAGCCCAGTTCGACCGTCACCTTCGTGCGCGTGCGCGGCCTGCATCTGGCGCAGCATCACCGGATCCCGGGCGGCGAGCCGACCAGCGGATCGCTCTACGATCTCGCGCGACTGGTCTACGAGATCGACTACGCGCGCCTCAATCATCCGCTCTGCATCTACATCCCGAAGTCCGAATCGGCCGACGAAGCGCTCTGGTGGAGCGACGTCTTCGACGCGCTCTCCGCGGCCAAGGGCTGGGGGCCGGATGCGATCCGCTGCATGGCGCTGGTCGAAGCGCATCCGCTCGCGTACGCGATGGAAGAGTTCCTCTACAACCTGCGCGACCGGATCCTGGGCCTCAACCTCGGGCGCTGGGACTACATGGCGAGCCTGATCCATTTCAACCTCTCCGATCCCGACTGGGTGCTGCCGGACCGCAACACCATCCCGGCGGACGTGCCGTTCTTCCAGCACGTGCGCACGCTGATGCCCGAGATCTGTCACAAGCACGGCGCGCTTGCGATCGGCGGGATGACCGCGCTCTTCCCCTCGCGCGAGAACCCGGAGTTGAACGCGCGCGCGCTCGAAGTCCTCGAACGCGACAAGAGGAACGAGGCGTCGTGCCTGATGGACGGCGCCTGGACCGGACATCCGGATCAGAACGCGATCGCGGTCGCGCAGTTCCCGATCCCCAATCAGCTCGACAGGCGGCCGTCGATCGCGCCCGACGATCTCGACTTGCGACCCTCGCCCAAGGGCGTCGGCAAGACCACCATCGAGGGCACCCGCGCCGCCGTCCGCACGGTCATCCGCTACCGTCACGGTGTGCTCGACGGGCTGGGCGCCTCGCTGCTCGACGGCTACATGGAAGACCTCGCGACCGACCGGATCTACCGCCTGATGATCGCGCAACGCGTGAAATTCCCGAGCGCCGCCACGCCGGCCTCGCTCTCGACCATGTTCGACGAAGAGCTGGAGCGGATTCTGCGCGAGCTTCCGGCCGATGCGACCGCGGTCGATCGCGACCGCTATCGCGAGGCCCGCTTCCAGTCCCAGTCGATGATCGAAAGCGGCACGTTCGACCCGTCCTAGTCCCGCTCGTCACGGGAGATTTGACGCGGACGGGCGGTTCGCGCTATGAGTGAGCGGATGCGTCTCTCCCCCCGGCTCCGGACCGCGCTGTGGCTGTTCGCGCTCGCGACCGCGGTCGGCGCCTCGCTGTTCGGCTATCGCTATTTCGACGACCTGGCGCGGGGCATCACCGGTACGGCCGCGGAACGGGCGATCGAGGAGTTCACCGGGGCCTACGCCGGCTTCGCGCTGGTGCCGTTCGTCTCGTGGATGGTCCGGCGGTACGGCCTCTGCCTGCGCTGGTCGATCGCGATCCCGATGCAGATCCTCGGCTGGGCCGCCTTCTCGGTCGCCCACACCACGCTGATGGCGGTCTCGCGGTCGCTGATCTTCCCGCTCGCCCACCTCGGGCGCTACGATTACGGCAATATGGTCTACCGCTATCCGATGGAAGCGTTCAACGACGTGGTGGTCTATGCGGTGGTCGCGGGCTTCGTGGTCTTCCTCGATCGCCAGGAACAGGCGCGCCGGACGGAGCTAGCCGCCGCCGACCTGCAGCGCAAGCTCGCGCAGGCCAATCTGGAGAACCTGCGGCTCCAGCTCCAGCCCCACTTCCTCTTCAACACGCTCAACGCGATCTCGGCGGTGATGTACGAGGACGTCGGCAAGGCCGATGCGATGATCGCCAAGCTGAGCGCGTTCCTGCGCACCATCCTGGCGTCGAGCGACGCGCGAGCGATCTCGCTCGATGACGAGCTCGACATCGAGCGGACGTACGTCGACATCATGACCACCCGGCTGGAGAGCGCGCTGGCGCTCGAGACGCGGGTGGACGAGGACGCCGGCGGCTCGGCCGTGCCGCCGATGCTGCTCCAACCGCTGATCGAGAACGCGATCCAGCACGGCCGGCCGCCCGAGGGCGGCAGCCTGCGCGTGACCATCGCCGCGTGGCGCACGAACGGTCGGGTGACGCTGCAGGTCAGCGACGACGGCGTCGGCCCGCCGGCGGCGCTGCGGCCGGAAGGCCGCGGATTGCAGAACGTCCGTTCGCGGCTCGAGCAGTTGTACGACGGCGACTGCACGTTCGACGTCCTCGCCGGCCCCGGCGGCGGCACGGACGTGCGGCTCGGCTTCCCGTACCGGACGTCGGGGCCGGCGACGAAATGACGCTGCGTGTCGCGATCGTCGATGACGAGGCGCCCGCGCGGCGCAAGCTGGCGCGCTTCCTGACCTCGTTCGACGACGTCGACATCGTCGGCGAGGCGGGCGGCGGCGCGGAAGCGATCGCGCTCGTGCGCAAAGCCAAGCCCGACGTCCTCTTCCTCGACATCCAGATGCCCGAGGTCGACGGATTCGACGTGGTCGAGGAGTTGGCCAACGACGCGCACGTCCCGCGCGTGATCTTCGCGACCGCCTTCGACCGGCACGCCATCCGCGCGTTCGAGGTGAGCGCGCTCGACTATCTGCTCAAGCCGCTCGAACGAGAACGCCTCGGCGAGGCGATCGCACGCGCGCGCGCCGCGGTCGCCCCCGACGAGCCCCCTTCGCGCGACCGGCTGCTCGAGATGCTCGGGGCGCTGCGCCCGGAGCGCCGTTTTCCGAAACGCCTGCTCGTTCCGAGCGAAGATCGCTCCGTCTTCGTCGACGTCGCCGAAATCGTGCGGCTCGAGGCCGACGGCAACAACGTGCTGGTGGTCACCGCGCGCGGCAGCCATGCGATGCGCGCGACCCTGGAATCGCTCGAAGCCAAGCTCGACCCCGAGCGCTTCGCCCGCGTCCACCGCTCGCACATCGTCAATCTCGACGAGATCAAGGAGATCCAGCCGTGGTTCCACGGCGACCGCCAGATCGTGCTCCGCGACGGAACGGGCCTGACCTGGAGCCGGCGCTACGCCGCCAAACGGCCGGACCTGGCCTAGTGCCCGCTCGTCACATCGTTCGCGCCGCTCGTCCCGCTCGGGCGGACGAGCGGGCGCCGCTCCGCTAGGATCGAGGCATGAAGAACGCGCTTTCATCCCGGCTCGCCGACGAATATCTCGTGCCGGCCATCCTGGCCGGGATCACGCTGCTGCTGCACCTCGTCACCAACGCGCACTACGGCTTCTTCCGCGACGAACTGTACTTCATCATCTGCGGACGCCACCCGGACTGGGGCTACGTCGATCAGCCGCCGCTCGTGCCGCTGCTCGCGGCCGGCTCGCAGGCCTTCGGCATCTCGCTCTTCGCGTTGCGCCTGATCCCGGCGCTCTTCGCGGCGGGCGGGGTCTTCGTGACCGCGCGTCTGGTTCGCGAGTTCGGCGGCGGCGCGTTCGGGCAGATCATCGGCGGCCTGTGCGTCGCGCTCGCGCCCGTGCTACTCACCTTCGGAACGCAGTTAGGACCGGACGACGTCGGCATGTGGCTGTGGCCGCTCGCCGCGCTCTACGTCGCGCGCCTCGTGCAAGGTGCCGATCCGCGCTGGTGGCTCGGCGTCGGCATCGCGCTCGGCGTCGCGGGCCAAGCGAAGTACAGCGTGCTCTTCTTCGGGGCCGCGCTCCTGACCGGTATCGCGCTCTCGCCGGCCCGGCGGATCCTGCTCACGCCTTGGATGCCCGCCGGCGTCGCGCTCGCACTGCTCGTCGTCGCGCCGAACGTCGACTGGCAGATCTCGCACGGCCTGCCGATGCTCGAGCTCCTTCGGCACGGACAACAGGGCAAGAACGTCATCCTCACGCCCCTGCAGTTCCTCGTAGCCGACGCGGTGATCCTCAACCCCGTCTTCGCACTGGTCTGGCTCGGCGGACTGATCCTGGCATTCCTCCGCCCGACGACGCGTTGGATCGGCTGGACGTTCGCCATCCTGATCGTCGCGATGATCGGGCTTCACGCCAAGGACTACTATCCAGCCGATTCCTATCCGCTGCTCTTCGCGGCCGGCGGCGTCGCGCTCGAGATGGTGACGCGTCGCATCACGTCGTTCCGGCCGATCCTGGCGGCGATCGCAGTGGTCGCCGGCGTCGTCCTTCTGCCGTTCGGTACGCCGGTTCTCGGGGAGTCGCAGTACGTCGGCTATGCCCGCGCGATCGGACACGTGCTCCGCGCGCCCGCCGAGGAGCGTCACAAGTCCGCGGCCCTGGGTCAGGATTTCGCCGACATGCACGGTTGGCCCGAGATGACCGCCGCCGTCGCGGGCGTCTACGACCGGCTCTCACCCGGCGATCGTGCCGGCGCCGGCATCAACGCGAGCAACTACGGCGAGGCCAGCGCCATCAATTTCTTCGGCCCGGCGTACGGACTGCCGACCGCGAGTTCGGGCCACAATCAATACTGGCTCTGGGGCCCGCATTTCAAACAGGGCGGAACGCTGATCGACGTCAACGGCGACGCGTCCGTCCTGCGCAAGGTCTGCACCGGCGTCACCCTCGGCGCGACGTTCTCGAATCCGTGGGGCATGCCGTACGAAGACGATCTCCCGATCTACGTCTGCCACGGCCTCAACGTGGACGTCGCCGCGATCTGGCCGCTAGTGCGCAACTACAACTAGCGCGCTATCCCGAACATTTGGCGTCGTAGACGCGCAGCGCGCACATCGATGACTCCGGAACGCCTTTGGTCCGTAGTTCTCGCATACTCAAGTGACCGCGACGTTCCGCGATGCGCCGCCAGAACGAGCCGGCGCGTTCGAAGAGCGATTGGCTGGTGGGAGCCCAGCTGAACTGGCTGCGAAGGCTGCTCGAGGTTCCGATCGCGTAGCGACCGGATACGACCACGGCCGGCACGAATGGGCCGCGCACCAGCCGGCGCACGGCGTCGACGTCGCCAGGGGAGCCCCGATCGACCCTGTCCCGCGTCGAACAAGCGGACTGATACGTTAGCAGCGGCTGCCCGACCGTCAGCATCTCCTCGACCTTCGTCGAAATCCCGTGGGCCGAGAAGTAGCACGTGTCGCCCGTGTACACCAACGCCTGCCAGCCAAATGAAAATCGCTGGAGCAGAACGCTTCCGCCGATCGGAACGCCCCGGCCAGCTCGCCCTTCGACGCGCACGAGCGCGTAGTTCCCGACGACGTTGGTGCGGAGGGCTTTCGTACCAGCGTCACCGGCCGTCGCTCCGACCGCCACCTGCTGCGGCGTCGCCGCAAGACCTGCGGCGAGCGCCAGCGCGAGGATCACCGCGCCTACTTCACCTTCATCGCGGAGACGGGGATGAAGCCGAGCTTGGCGAGCGCGGACGTGTCGTTCTGGACGAAGGCGATGAAGGCGGCGACGTCCTTGTTCGGCGGGCCGTTGGTGAACATGTGCTCGTACGACCAGAACTTGTACTTGCCGGAGGTCACGTTCGCGAGGCTCGGGGCGACGCCGTCGAGGGAGACGACGGCGACGTTGCCGCCGCGGACGTAGCTGGTGGAGACGTACGAGATCGCGCCGGGCGTGGACGAGACCATCGAGGCGACCGTGCCGGACGAGTCCTGCGTGCCGGCCTCCATCGGTTCCGTGCCGCCCATCACGTTGCTGACGAACACGGCGCGCGTGCCGGAGCTGCGCGGACGGTTGATCACCGTGATCGCCTGGTCGGCGCCGCCGACCTGCTTGAAGTTGGTGACCTTGCCGGAGAAGATGTCGCGCGCCTGGGCGGTCGTCAGGTTCTTCACCCCCGCGGCCGGATTGACGACGATCGCGAAGGTCGCGACCGCGACCTTATGGTCGACGAGCGACGGCTCGCCGGTGGCCGGGATGTCGGAGTCGCCGATGTCGACGCCCTTCTGCGCGGCCTGGGTGATGCCGACGCGCGAGCCGCCGCCGGAGACGCTCACGTTGATCGACGGGAACTTCGCCTGATATTCTTGGGCGGCTTGTTTGACCAGCGGCAGCAACGCGGTCGAACCGGCGGCGGCGATCGACCCGCTCGCCTTCGACGATGCGGTCGTGTCCGTCGACGTCGTCGAAGTCGAGGTCGAGGTGCTGCCGCCGCAAGCGGTCAGGGCGGCGGCAAGCATGCAGGCGGTCAGGGTGGCGACGATCGAGCGGCTCATGTCGGTAACTCCTCGGAGAATAGTGCGTCGAGCAGGATGGGATAGACCAGGTCGGTCCGCGCGAGCGGGTTGTCGGGTTCGATGATGTCGTGGTTCGTCGGCAGGTTCCGCAACTCCCGATAGGCCACCCCGTACCCGCGCAGGCCGCGCCAGTCTTCCGAGACCTCGGCCGAGACGGCGTTGTTGACGGCCGGATCGGCGCGGTTCACGATCGTGTAGGCTTGCTGGGCGAGCGCCTTCTCGCGACTCGCATCGCGATAGATCAGGTCGGAGATGCGCAGCGCCTGCGCCAGCGCGTGCGTGGAGAAACGCGGATAGGCCGTGCGGGGACGCTGCTTGGCCTTCACGCGCGGGTCCCACCACAGGAACATGTTCGGCACCCAGCGCAGGAGCGCGCCGATCGCCGAGCTGACGCCCAGCGGCAGCTGCAGCAGTGCGAAGAACGGGCTGACCGGGATGCTCCGCCAGACGTCGGCGCGATATTGGACGGCGTACGCGCAGAGCAATCCGCTGGTCGAAATGCCCAGCACCGCGACCCGCCGGCCCAGCCCGCATGCGATGTCGATCGCCTCGGTCGCGCTCGCGAGCCACGCCTCGGCGGTCAGGTCCTTGAGGCGCGTGGAGAGGCGGTCGATGTCGCCGTGCTCCGGCAGCCGCGGGATGAAGACGTTCGCACCGCGAGCGCGCACCATCGGCGCGAACTCCCGGAACTGGCCCGGATGATTGGTAAAACCGTGCAGCAGCACGACCGCGAGATCCGCGGGCGCATCGGCGAGCAGGGCGGTGTACGCCTCCGGCAGGATGCTCGCATCGTCGAGCGCCATGAACGCGCGCGCTCGCTCGACGGCGTCGTCGAACGAGGCCGCCGGTCGGCTAGCGGGACGTTCGAGCATCGCGCACGCATCCGTCCAGGTGATCGTCGACCATGCCGACCGCTTGCATGAACGCGTAGACGATCGTCGAGCCGACGAACGTGAAGCCGCGCTTCTTCAGGTCCTTCGCGAGCGCGTCGGAGACCGGCGTGGTCGCGGGGACGTCGCCCGGCTTGCGAATCGCATTGACGATCGGCTCGCCGCCGACGAAGGCCCATGCATAGGTCGAGAAACTTCCGAACTCGCGCTGCACGGCGAGGAAGGCCTTGGCGTTCTTCACCGCGCCGGCGACCTTGAGCCGATTGCGGACGATGCCCGGGTCGAGCAGCAGCTTCTCGACGCGCGCGGGCGTGAATCGCGCGACCTTCTCCGGATCGAACCCGGCGAAGACCTCGCGATAGCGCTCGCGCTTGTTGAGGATCGTCTCCCAACTCAAGCCCGCCTGCGCACCTTCGAGGGTCAGGAACTCGAACAGCGTGCGATCGTCGCGCGAAGGAACGCCCCACTCGCGGTCGTGGTACGCGATCATCGCCGGCGACTTGGCCCAGGAGCAGCGCTTCACCGGTCGAGCAGTTCGATGAGCACGGGGTAGACCTTCTCCACGATCTCGGGGCGGTGGAGCGGTTCGATGATATCGTGCGAGATGGGCAGGTCGGCGAACTCGTACGTCTCCAGCGCCTCGGGCCGGGTCGCGCGCCAGAGCCGCGCGAGTTTGCGGGCCGCCCGGTTGTTGACCGCGGCTTCGCGGGCGTTCGTCACCAGCATGATCTTCTTCGCCTTCGGCGGCCCGGCCGCGGCCGCTTCGAACAGGTCGTGGGAGAGCAGCATCGCCTGCGCGAGCGCGCGGGTCGCGTAGCGCGGATAGCCGTGCGCCGGCATCTGCCGCTCGCGCAGGCGCGGATCCCACCAGTTGAAGACGTTCGGCAGGATCAGCGCGGCGCGAGTCAGGCCCGCGCTCAAGCGGCTCGGCACGAACGCGATGCCCAGGAACGGGGCGATCGGCACGGCTCGCTCGACCTCTTGGGTCTGCGCGATCCAGGCCGCCAACAGGCCGCCGAGCGAGAAGCCCGCGACCGTCACCCGCTCGCCCAGGCCGCGCGCTACCTCGAGGCTCGACAAGGCGACCGCCTTGAGGTCCTCCGCGCGCATCGTGGCCTGCGCCCGCGACATCCGGTCCGCGTGGCCGTGGCGCGGCAGCCGCGGGACGATCACGTTGTAGCCGCGCTCGTGCAGCCCGCGCGCGATTTGGACGAACTGCATCGGACTGGCCGAGAGCCCGTGGAAGAGCACGGCCGAGCGCGCCGTCCGGGCGGCGTGGACGAGCGCAAGCGTCCGCCCCGCCTCGCC
>Ga0207667_10011201_pt1 | contig 10436 bp, 4 predicted proteins | sample KBSCornC52_FD_184301 | JGI IMG/M metagenome (GOLD analysis project Ga0207667, IMG submission 184301) | Corn rhizosphere microbial communities from Kellogg Biological Station, Michigan, USA - KBS Corn C5-2 (SPAdes) (version 2) | ecosystem: Host-associated > Plants > Roots > Rhizosphere > Soil ...
AGCAGGCACTTGTGTTCCATATAATGGATAACGGCTCCATACCGCCCCGTGCCAATGGTAATAAAGTTCTGGGGATCCTGAATGGCGAAGCTTTGGCAGTCCATCAGCACGATGCTCTAAAAATAGCCCGATAAACGAATCCTTCGTGTCTTTATTAAAAAATCCTATACCCCAGAGATTATCCTTGTACTCCGGATCCACGTCACCTATATTCAACTTTCCATCGGGGCCCATCCACACTGTATCTGTAAATCCTTGACCTGTGAATACCCACTCGTCATCTCTCAATGCAGCAGCCTCAAAATCCTTGAGTGCCGTCATCTGGGCAAACTTATTGAAATAGGGTAATCCCGAATAGAACCGGTATTCAATATCCATATTAAGCCTGCTTGGCGAAAACACTGGATGAATCACTGAATACGGGAATCCCCAACGCCGGACAATAGTGCATACTGGGCCCTTAACCACTTCATAATCAGGACATTTATCCCATAATGTAGTCCTGATTTTCTGGAAAGATCCTTCCGATACATAATCATGTGCCCAATCAATACCCGGCGGTTCACCATGCCCTTCACCTCCTGCATAAAGATGCAACCCATGCTCCCTTTTTAGGGTCATGTTTTCAAGTTGTCCGTGCTGCCTGGACAATGATGCTTTAAAAAAATCATTTTCAATATCAAGTCCAAATCCCTCCCCTGTAGTAACCAAGTCACTCGGATACGCCGGCAACTCAGCATCTGGATTTCCATAAAATATAATAAAAGTTTGCTTTTTCTCGCTTTCCGCTAAGAAAATTAATTTACAAAACCATTCTCCGCCACGCCGCAGTTCATCAAACACCTGAGAAGTGATCTCTTTTAACATTCCATCTTCCAACTGAGCTACCCTGATTTCCCTATTAGGAGAACTTATCTGGTCAGCCGGAAATCCAAGCAATACCTCTATAGGTTCGTTGCTAACAAATAGATCGGTCGGAGTTGCTGTTAAGGGATACCCAAGCAATGGTGGGGTGGGGATATTCCTCACTTTTTCAACTCCTGTGACTTCGACATCCAGCGTTTTATAATAATTCCATCCTCTCGCCCATGTTCGCCATGCTAATGGTAGCGACGCTACATTTTCGTATTGGGATGACCCCAAAAGCGGAGTTCCAGGGGCTTCTTCCGCCACCTGTGCCTGCATACATGTAATCCTTAACGAATTAGTAAGTGCCCGCACCACCCGGTAATCTTTTCGCTCCCAAGCGGACTGAAGCAACTGCATCTTCTCTTCAAACCGGTCGGTACGATCCCAGTATGTTTTCTCTTTCCCGCCTAAAAACTTGCCAACTTTCGTATTCTTGAGCTTATTACCTGCAGCACGAGCTACCATAGGGATTGATGGTAACGTTAGTCCTGCTAACCCAAACAGACCCATTCCAAGGAATTTTCGACGTCTGATCGGGGACTGAATGTTTGTATCAGCCTGTGATGTATCTGTCTGTATAGTCTCTTGAGATGTATTTCTAACGTCCAGACTTGTATCCGCCGGGCTGTTTTGTGGATCAGAAAAGGAATCCTGTTTCAATAAAGAAACCGTCGTTTCAGTTGATTTAGTCATTATTTAAATTTATTGATTATAAAATATCAATTGCGCCGAAACCGTAATCTATTTTTTTCATATTCATTTTATTGAACAGTCGGCCTACATAAATATTAGCAGAGTATTGCTCATTTCTGTTCTTCTTTTTAACCATTTCCACATTGATGAAACAAATTGAAATGATCAACTATGAAAGCAATTTTCCGTGTTTGTGTGTTGCAGCATTTAACAACTTGCTAGCCCTAAGACACAAATCACCATCACTTTAGCTGAGTGTCATAATTCCTTTATATATACTATTTGATTAATAAACTCTCATATTGCGTTTTAATACAATCTTGTAAAAAACCGAAGTTTTTTCCAGAAATCAGTTGATCATTTTGATGATTAATGTGTATCCCACCATAGCGGCGTTGCCACATTATCAGGGCCCTTTAGCAGACCTACAGCTGCCGTTACAGCAGGACCATTAGCAAGCTTCTCTCTATCAAGGAAAGAAATGCGGCGTATCATTGAATCGGCAGATATATCTGGATTTTGAGAACTCATTAAGGGATAAAACTTTGGATACCCAGACCTTCTTATTTCTGCCCATGCTTCATGGCACTCTGGAAATAAAGCCAGCCATTTCTGGGTACCAATCTGCTCGCGCTCCTTTTGAGGATCAGTAGAAAACTTTACAGGGATATCGGTTAATGGAGGTGTAGGGAAATAGTTACTGGGAGCAATAGGCAAACTAGTACCGTTTATATAGGTAGCTATAACTGCGGCATCAGTTATTCCATGCTCTCGCAGCGACATTTCAATACCTTGTTCGTAAAATTGCTGAGCTGTTCCGACGCCCATATTCCATCCGTTCAATGCCCCTTCGGCCCTTAGAAAATAAGCCTCTGAAGCATAAATAGCTACCTGAGGAGTAGTAGTCATATTTGACTGCAAATATAGTGGACCCACAGTTGAATTTGCACTAAGAGAATTTTGCGGAAGATTTTGCTGTGCAACGGTCATGCCGTCTCTTACACCATGATATTGACCATCACTGAGAGCAGGACTCCAATATACGCTTAAGCGTGGATCATTGTATCCCTTCAGCAGGCTCTCCATCGTAGCACTCATTCTGCAAGTAGGCCTTCCCTGAAAATTGTTCAAACCATTAGGAAAATCTGCTGAAGTTTTAAAGTAAGCACCATCACTTAAATCCGTCATTACGCCACCCGCTACCGCTGCTTCAGCTTCCGATTTCGCTTTTACCGGGTCCACATTAGAAATTCGTATTGCTAAGCGTAAACGGAGTGTATTTGCAAACTTTAGCCATAAAGAATTATTACCTCCATAAATAAGATCTTTGGTTCCAAATGAAGGCATAGATAGATTATTCTTCAAATCAGAACTAGCTTCGTCCAATTCTTTAAAGAAATCATAATAGATATCTTTTTGGGAATCATAAGCAACAACTGGAGTGTCTTTTCCAATCGAAAAATATGGAATTGGGCCAAAATAATCGGTTAAACGATGGAAAGTGAATACCTTCCATATTCTGGCTATTGCATTCAAGGTTGGTTCTTGGCCCTTAGTTTGATTGATGATAGCTATAAGTTTTGGCATTGTGGAAACATAGGTATTTGGCCATATATCCATCCATCTTTGGACTATCACATATCGGTGAGACTCCTGTGCGGGGCTGGTTCCTGCAAATTGTTGAGAGTACATTCCCGCAAACAACATCATGGTTGTTTCATTATAACCTGCCCCAAGTCCAGAAACTAGGGCCCCAGGGAACAGACTTCTCAGATCCGGTGCACTGAGGGTTAGCAAACCTGCTGGGTTGTTATTCATTCTATCGAAATTTTTAGTACAGCCAGGCAATATTATAATAGGCACTAAAAAAAGCACTATTCTAATTGCCCATTTTCTATATAATGATTTTTGAGATTTCATTGTATTAATTTTAATATATATGTATTCTGATATTTTAACAAACTCTTTAATTCCTATAAAAACGATAATTTCAGACTTAGACCAATATTACGGGTTGTTGGTAAGGATGAGTATTCCAGGCCCCCTCTATTACTTACAGCCGTAGCAATTTCGGGATCAAAAGGCGCATACTTTTTAATAAACAAAAGATTCCTTCCCACCAGTGATAATCTAGCGGTCCGAATGAACCCGGTTTTAGTGATAAGTTTATCTGGCAACCTGTACCCCAAATCTATCTCTCGTATTCTCAAATTAGTGGCTGAAAAAGCATAAAAATCTTTAACAGGGGTTCTGTTTCCTAAGGATTGCCAATAGGTTTCAGCAGATATGTTTTTTGTATTTTTATCACCTGCGGCAGTATAAGCATCCAGGACAACTCCACCATCCCGACCCCAAAGAGAATTTTTCGAATTTCCCATTGCATCCAATGCAGCCTGAGTGCCGCCCACAACCGTTCCTCCATTTCTGTAATCAATAAGGAAGCTTAATGAGAAAGAATTAAAACTAAATGAATTGGTTACACCCAGCGAATAATTCGGATTATAATTTCCTGCATAAACTGTTTTAGCAGTAAGAATTGGCACTCCGTTGGCGTTAACAACTCTTCTGCCTAGTGAATCCTTTTTCCATTCTGCCATATACATTCGTCCATAACTTTTTCCCTCCTCTACTGTTTCAAGCACCTGTCTGTCATCCCCTAAAATAGCTGTTTTTAGCCTGTCGGATAAGCGTACAACCTTATTTACATTCTTAGAGAAATTAATCGTCATATCCCAGGAAAATGCATTTGATCGAACAGGTGTAATATTTAACATAAACTCAACTCCACGATTCTGTATTAATCCAGCGTTTATATATTGAGCACTAAACAGGGTTGCGTTAGGTACAGACAATGCTATTAATTGATTTCTGGTCTTACTATTATAATAGGTCACATCAAAGCCTAGCCTGTTATTAAAAAACTGCCAATTCAAACCGGCTTCAAAAGAGGCTGTCAATTCTGGTTTGTAATTACCCAATGACCGAATCGATGGAGGATTTATGGTACCGCCGGCACCTAAAGTGAAGTAATTCTTGGTAAGATATTGCTGACCGCCGTAACCCGAATTTGCAAAGGATACCCTAGCCTTTCCATAAGACACCCAGGAAGGCAGTTTTATCATATCAGATACAACAGCTGATAAACCGATTGAAGGATAGAAATAAGATTGGTTAGCTTTTGGAAGTGCTGAAGACCAGTCATTTCTGCCTGTAATATCTAAGTACAAATATTCTTTATATTCTATTGTTGTTGAAGCATATAAAGATTGGACCTGTGGCGTACTTCCATAATTGTCGGTGGTTTTGGGGTTCTTTGCATTGGTCATATAAAAGAAGTCCAGTTTATTTAAGCCATTGGCTACGGTGTAAACGGATTCATATTTAGCTTGCTGTACTGATCCACCAACATACCCGATTAAATTGATGTTCTTTGCGAGGTCATGCTTAAAAGATATTAACGCATCCACGTTGGTTGCCTGTCTGTTTCCATTATACAGGTTATAGACATTTCCAGTACCTGATAAATCATAGGAATCTGCATACCCTTCTTCACTAGTTTTTTCATCATTCCTATCCAAACTTCCCCTTAACTGAATATCAAGCCAGTCATTAAACTTATACTTCATTGAAAACAATCCTAAAAGGCGACGCTTTTGTTCATAAAACAGTTGCCTGTTCATTTTCCAGTATGGATTAGATACATAAATTGAACCGGGGGACCAATAACTTTGTTTCCTATTACCCAAAGAGTCGAAATACTCATAATTCTGCATTTCACTTAGAGGAATTGAAGATGGAGCATAGTATATACTTCCAGTGGCATCGTCTCTTTCTCCTGTATAAGGCTTGTTATGTACATCTTCAATAATGTACGTGATTTTAGTGAGAAATGAAAGCTTCGATGAAATGGCATTACTTATCTTCAGGTTAATATTATTCCTTTCCAAATCATGATTACGAAGTATCCCTTGTGCATTAGTGTTGCCATATGAAAAATAAGTCTGTATTTTTTCACTACCCCCTGAAAAACTTACAGTATTACTAAGGGCTTTGCCTGTTCTAAAGAAGTCCTTTAAACGGTTAGGTTGGCCTTCTAATGGTACCTTGTCTCCATTCCATAAAGTAACTTCCTGGCCGGTAGCTTTCGGGCCCCACGTTGTTTGGGAATTCGCATTGAAAACACCTGCTGCACCCTGGCCATATTCAGTTTGTTCTTTTGGTAGATCATTTGCCTGATCCATAGATATATTCCCGGTATAATCCACGGATATTTTTCCTGACTTTGCACTCTTCGTTGTAATAACAATCGCCCCGTTTTGTCCCGCGCTTCCGTATAAAGCCGCAGCCGAAGCACCCTTTAAAACGGTTATTGTTTCAACATCATCACTGTTTAGCATTCCTATTGCGTCTCCACCATCCCGGCCGCCATGCGTACCACCATCACCCTGCTCTCTACTGGTGTTATCCAGTGGCACACCATCAATTACGTATAAAGGCTGGTTATTACCAAAAATAGAACGACTGCCGCGTAATAAAACGTTAGAAGAGCTACCAGGTCCCGTAGCATTAGGAGTGATTGTCAACCCCGCAACTTTTCCTTGCAGCGAATTAATAAGATTAGTCTCTTTTGCTTCATTCAGTTTGTCTCCACTGAGCGTCTGAGTAGAATAAGTTAAAGATTTTTTGTCTCTTTTAATGCCGAGGGCTGTTACCACTATCTCATCCATCGGATTATCTATTCTCTGAATATTCACGGCAATTGTTGTTCGATCACCAACCTGAACTTCCTGGCTTTTAAACCCAGTAAAAGAAATTATCAAAACAGTTCTACTGTCTGGGACTTCAATTGTAAAATCTCCATTAGCATCCGTGGTAACACCCTTTTTAGTCCCTTTAATAATTACACTAGCATTAGGCAATGGATTACCTTTTTCATCTTTAACTTTCCCCTGTATCTCAATAGGATTAGGTTCGATTAAAATTGTTTTGGCTCCTTCTTGTTTTGAAACAATTTTTTCGGCCAGAATAACAACATTATTCTTAACTATTGAATAGGTAAGTTGCTGATCTTTAAGACAATAAGATAATGTTTCATCAAGTGTAGCATTGCGAAGTTCAATGTCAATAGGATGCGTTTTTTCTATTAGCCCCTTATCGTAAAAAAAAAGGAAGCCCGTTTGTTGCTCAATAGCTTTAAAAATGTCCGGTAAAGGAGCGTGTTTCTTGATTATAGTCACCCTTTGTGTATAGCCTTTCGCACAAACGTTGAATATGAAAAATAACACGAATACCATCGTTAACTTCATAATCATTAATGCTTTTGCCATTAATAGTCTGGCTTCATTTTTGTTTTGGCAATTTGTATTTAAAGCCATAGTTTTGATTTTTTATTGGTTAAAAAATTTGTTTGACAGACAGTTTTTGACCTCCGGCCAGCTATGCTCCAACATTGCTGGTTTTTTTTGTTTAGTTAAAAGTGGAACTTAACACAGTCTGGGATCGTAAATATCATCACAGGCTGACTAGTTCGTTTTAGTAATTTTAGTTTTACCTAATTTAGATAAATGTTTTTTTATGATTAATAAATAAAGATCATAGAACTATAATTTTATTATCTTTCACAATAAACTTTACATTGCTTAACTCAAGAATCCGCAGTACATCTGATAGCTGAGCATTTTTGCTTATTTTTCCTTCAAAATGTCGTAACGGCACTTTATCCGCATATTCAATATCCACATTATACCATCGGCTAATTTCCCGCATGATTTCGGTAATGTCGGCTCCTTCAAATTGAAACATTCCGTTCCTCCAGGCCATTACGTTATCCAAATTGGCTTTGGTTATATCAATCTTATCTTCCTCTTTATTTACCAATGCTTGCTCTCCTGGTCTCAATAATCCGGTTGCATTGCCTCTGGTGATATTTACGCTACCCTCAAGCAAACTTGTCTTTATAACATTTTCATCTGAATATGCCTTGATATTAAAATGAGTGCCCAGAACTTTTACCTGCATGTTACCAACTTTCACAAGGAAAGGCTTTTCCTTATTTTTCGCTACCTCAAAATAAGCTTCACCTGTTAGTTCCACCACCCGTTCACTACCAGTAAAAGCTGTGGGAAAATGAAGTGTAGTAACTGAATTCAACCAAACTTTACTGCCGTCAGACAATACAACTGCGTACTGGCCACCCCTTGGGGCTGAAAGGGTGTTATAAACAACTGGAGAATGCGATTTGGATAAAGTTGAAACTTTATAAATTAATGTCCCACCTTGTTTATTTATTATAGTATTTCCTTGTTGCGTAAGTGTTCCGTTTTGCATACTATCCAGTATAATGGTTCTCCCATCAGATGTTGTAAGTACAGCATTATTTCCTCCCTGTAAAATTGGATAGCGCTTTTCATGTCCCACTAAAGTCTTTGCCTTAGAAGTATCTTTCTTATTTAAAACCAGGTAAACTGAAGTTCCTGCCACAAAGAGAATCACAGCCGCAGCAACACGCATCCAAAATGATACACCAGATTTCCTACTTTTAATTGGAACAACAATTCCTTTATCCTTCTGTAAAATATTTTGCAAAATGATAGCAGCTACTTGATCGTCCATCTGTATTTCTGATCCTGTATTTTCTATAACATTATCTATCAATTCTTTTACGGCTATCTGGTTTTCGGTGTTTGCCAATAATATCATTAACTCTTCCACTTCCTGATCAGTGTAATTATTACGTATGTAACAATTAAATAAGTATTCTAAACGCGATTCAGGCATAAATGGAATTAAATAATCAATAGAATTAAACATCTTACCTTATGTAAGAGTGCTTTACAAATACCTATGGGTGGGTGAAATCAGAAATTATTTTTTAATTATTTCTGAAGAAACGGAAAAGAAAGATGGCAAATCCGATGAATATACCTAAATGAAGCATACAAAAAGCCCTTATATTTTTCATAGCCTGTGCAAGATGATACTTGACAGTTTCGGGTTGAATATGGAGTTGATGAGCAGCTTCATCACGGGTTAGTCCGTGTTGCCTTACCAAAGTATAGACTTCCTTTTGTTGGTTCGGCAACCGCTCAATTGCATTTTGCAATATGAGGTTGTATTCTTTTTCCATTAACCGGTCAGCAGTATCATTAGCCGCTAAGTTTTGATCTTGTTCTTCGACTAAGATTATTTTGGATTTCCCGGCAATACCCTTTAATGCCTTATAAGCATCGTTTCTGGTAACAATGAAAAGATAACCACTGAAATTTTGAATATTATTTAAATTACTTCTGTTTATCCATATTTTTAAAAAGACATCCTGTACAATTTCTTCTGCAGTTACGTAAGACTTCGTGAGTTTAAACGCGACACTATATATTCTATTCCGGTAATGTGAAAATAATTTTTCAAAGGCAATTTCATCACCATCCGCTATCAATTTGATCAATTCTTTCTCATTATCTAAGGACCCATTTGGCATAAAGCAATCAATTCAAGTAAAATGAAATTAGGTAAAAAAAAGTTCACAGAAAAAATAAATTATATCTTTTTAAAGACGTATATATATCATTCAATGGATCAGCAACGCTTCGTGCTGATTATATTTTACATGTACCGGCAGAAAATAAAACATCGCTTGAATTAGGCTGGCATTCAGCGGGTATTATAATTTGAAGCGATTAAAGATCTCCAAAAGTAATTTCCAAAACGATGATAAAATATGTGACGTGTCTACTTTACAAGAATGTTACCAGAAATTGTCAATGCAGCCCGAGGACCATCTTAACTTGCGAAAGTTGTTACTATAATAATGCGGCGGGACAATTTTAGAATACACAATAAAAAAGAAATGATCCTCTGACTAGTCCACTGCCGTTTATCTAAACTTAGCCTGCAAGCTTTTTACTTTTTACCGTAACCGGCTACAACACTCCCTTCATCACAACTCATTTAAATAGCTCCCAGGCGAAATTTTGCGTTTAGCCTTTACAGTTATCTCCCTTCTTCTGATTACATAAAGAGCATCTACGCATTTTAGTTATATGCCCGTTTTTTAATGCAAACATTTTCCTTGCAATAGGGAATAAATAACTAATACCTTTTTTCCAAAAAACGTTTGAATTCCATTGTATCTTTTAATTTACCATTACAATGAAAGCTCATAAAGATGTATTTAGTGTGATGATTCGTTTAGCGGTTATCATTACCTTACCGGTTGTTTTCATGTTTTGCACTTTACCTCCCAACAGCGTTTACGCCTAACAGCGACCAATATACTTTTGATTGCAAATATGTCTTTACATTGTCAATTGAATTTGCTTGTATAACGATATTATGAAGTAGTGGTTTTGATTCAATAAAGCTTTTGGAAGGCATCATAAAAGCAGATTATTTTCTTTAAAAGATGACGCATCATGCGAATGAAATATGATTAAATAAAAATACAAAAGGATGGCTATCCAGGTGACCATTTAATAATTCCAGTTAAATTAAATATGGCAATCAGAATTTGAATTACAGGTGCAGCGGTTTGTTGTAGATGTATATGGCGAGAACATCATATTTGAGCCTGATGAGGAACCACTTAAAGATCAGCAGGCCTTATTTTCCATTTTCGGCCCTGCGGACGCGACTACTGCACTGACGGCATCGCGATATTTCTCAAAGTTTTTTTCAAAATAACAGGCAAGCTTATACGCAGTTGCATAGTAGTCCATTTTGTTATTCCATGTATTAACGGGGTGTAAAAGTTCTGCCGGTACCCCGGGGCATACTATCGGAACCATTAAGCCAAAAGCGCCGTCTTCTTTGAACGCAACTGTTTCAAGGTCTCCCTG
>Ga0207667_10011204_pt1 | contig 10434 bp, 9 predicted proteins | sample KBSCornC52_FD_184301 | JGI IMG/M metagenome (GOLD analysis project Ga0207667, IMG submission 184301) | Corn rhizosphere microbial communities from Kellogg Biological Station, Michigan, USA - KBS Corn C5-2 (SPAdes) (version 2) | ecosystem: Host-associated > Plants > Roots > Rhizosphere > Soil ...
TGCAATCGTGCTGCGTGCGTTACGAAAGGAACCGGATCGTCGGTACGGTTCCGTGGAACAACTGATTTCCGACATTCAGAAGCATCTCGTCGGCGACCCCGTGACAGCTCGTCGCGGTAACAAGCTCTACTATGCTTCCCGTTTCTTACGCCGGCATGCATTCATCACTTCGGTAGGCGTAACAGCTACCTCATTGCTCATCGCCTTCGCAATTCACACCTGGATTCAGGCACAGCGTATCGCCGCTGAGCGCGATCGGGCGGAGATCGTCTCTACTTTCATGCTCGATGTTTTTGGCGCAGCGGATCCCTACGTCACTCAGGGAAGAGAGGTCACAGCCCGCGAGCTATTGGACAAAGCGGCGGCACGAATAGACAAAGAACTCAAGGATCAACCGGAAGCACGCGCTCAGTTGATGGAAGCAATCGGCACCGCCTATCTAAGTCAAGGACAAACGCAACGCGCCATTCCTTATTTGCAGCAGTCCCTTTCTTTGTACCGTCGGGCGGATGTAGCGAGCTTACGGGTGGCGCGATTGCTCCGAGAGTTGGGTGTCGCCGAACCAAGTGCTGCCGACGCCCACGCTCGAAACTAGCATCCAGCTCGGCCACGCTGTCGAAGCCTCAGCACATCCTCATCACTTCTCTCAACCACCTGTAGCAATTTTGCGGAACTTCGATTGCTGCACGACGTCTGTTACAGTGCCGCTCACAACTAGCATTAAAGGCAGAAGAGGATGCAAATACGATCACTCTTGGCGACCACGCTCCTCGCGGTGGTTGCCTTAGTTGTTTCGAACACAGCAAGCGCCGATCCGCGGCAAGACGCTCGTCTGCTGGAAGCGACACAAGTATTGAACGATCTGCGTCAAACGCCGGATCAAAACGTACCGGAATGGCTGTTGCAGCGCGCCTATGCGGTCGCGGTCGTGCCGAATGTCATCAAAGTGAGTTTGATGTTCGGCGGTCGACGCGGCTCGGGCGTGTTGGTGGTGCGTAGAGATGACGGGAGTTGGAGCAATCCCATCTTCATCAATCTGACTGGCGGTAGTTTCGGACCGCAGATCGGCGTGCAATCCACCGACGTACTGCTTGTGTTCACGTCACGCGCGGGCATCGAAGGAATCGTCGGCGGCAAAGTAACGCTCGGCGCGGATGCGTCGGTGGCGGCCGGTCCGGTAGGTCGTCAAACGTCCGCAGCAACGGATGTTGGTCTCAATGCGCAGGTGTATTCCTACTCGCGTGCCAAAGGATTGTTCATCGGGATGGCGCTCGACGGCTCGGGTCTCACCATCGATCACTCGTCGAACGGGGCGTACTACCGTAAGCCCGGCATTCTCGCGAGCGAGATCATGTCTGGAAAGGCGGAAGCACCGGATCAAGCGGCGCGGCAATTCATTGCGGCTCTCGGTGGCGCTCAGCCTGCACCTGCGACGGCCAGCACGGCGGCAAACCCTCCGGCATCGACACAGCCGGCGCCGCAAAACTCGAATCCGGGCCCGCTCACCACGTATCCGATGGAAGATGCGCATCCCGGCACAGAACCACCGCCTTAGGCTGACGCTCCCCTCATTCAGTTTTCCCTCATCCTAACCCTCTCCCGCTTCGCGGGAGAGGGAATCAGAACGCACGTCCCCCGACTTCGCGAAGCGCGACAGGAGCCGACACCCTGCTCTTTGTTGGGGGTTTCATGTTGCATGTAACATGCGACGGATGCATTCTCCGTCAGCACGACGGCGAAGGCCGACCTCTACATCGAGTGCATTAGACCGAGGCATTGCATGACATCCATCCGGGAACAGCTTCTCGACATGATCGAGGCACCCAACGCGTTCGATATACCTCGAACGGAATTGGAAGACATGCAGCTCACGGCGGCACGCGATCTCTTCAAAGAGCGCCGCGGCCAAATTCGCATTCTCGACAAAAGGGCAACCGACACCGGCATCGGCGAAATTCGGACATTCGATGACCTCGTGCCATTGCTGTTCGCGCACACGGTCTACAAGTCCTACCCGCCCTCCTTCATCGAGCAGGGTCGTTGGGACCGAATGCTGCAGTGGCTCGGCACGCTTTCGGTTCCCGACGTCAAGAACACCGACGTGCAAGGCGTCAAGGACGTCGACGAGTGGATAGACCGGCTGAATGCGGCGGGACACGTCATCCTCGCAACCAGCGGCACTACCGGCAAGAACTCGTTCCTATTGCAGACACAAGAAGACGTCGATCGCCGGCGCTTCTATTTCCGTCACGCGAAAGGCTGGCCCTACGTCAAACCCAATCAAGATCGGCCTTTCTTTGCGCTTGGACCGAGCAAAGGCCCCACCAGCGCCGTGGAAACCTATCACTTACACGCGGATGTGTTCGGCCGTCCCGGACAAAAGTATTTCTTGTCCGACGAGCCCATTCGTATCAGCGAAATCAGCCGGCTCGCAGCGCTGCGTAAGCGCATGTCAGAAGGACGCGCATCGCCGAGCGAAGTGCGCGCGACCGCAGAAGAATCGCAAGCCCGCTTCAAGGATATGACTGCGCGCATCGAGGAACTCACGCGACTGATACTCGAACATCGTCACGAGCCCATCTATGTGTCCGGCCAATATGCACAACACATGATGATCCTGGAGTGCGCTCATGCGATGGGCGCGAAAGACGGCGAGTTCCATCCCGACAGTCTGGTTCACATCGGCGGCGGCGTGAAGAACGTCGTGCTGCCGCCGGACTACAAGGAACAGGTGGATCGCTTCTGGGGCAAAGTGCATCGCGCACCCACTTACGGCATGACTGAGATGGCGCAAGCGCTAGTGCGCTGCGAAGCGGGCCGCTATCACCGCGCGCCAGGACTGATCATGCTCATACTCGATCAGGCGGGCGAACGTTTACTCACACCCGCAGATGCGGTCGATGGCATGGCGGTGGGCAGAATGGGCTTCCTCGATCTGCTATACGAAGGCCGCTGGGGCGGCATCATCAGCGGCGACAAAGTGACCGTAGATTTCTCCGAGCGCTGCCCGTGCGGACGACATGGACCTACATTGCTCGACAACATTTCGCGCTTCAGTCAACCGGGCGAGGACGATCACATCGGTTGCTCCGGCACGCTCGAAGCTTACATCCGTGGAGCACTGCCATCGTGAGCGCTGTAGCCACACGCGAGCCGACGACCGTCGTTCACATCGTCAAAGGCGAAGCCGTTTTCGATGCCGAAGTGCGATACGGCACTGCGACGCCATTCCTTACACCGCGACTTGATCTGGACCCACTCGTCTGGCCGCGCAGCGAACCCGGTCCCGCATTCAATTTGCCGCTCGATGAAATTCTCGACGTGTTGGTCGCGACAGGCGATCGGCTCACACGCGATCCCGATCGTTTGCTGATGGAAGCCTTGGAGCGAAGCACCGCCACGAATCCGCTACCTCGCGACATCCTCGAACGTGCGTACGCAAATCTCGGCGCGATGTTCGCTCGTGAACGCCTGCTGTTTCAGATCGAACAAGAGTTGGGCGGCCGCGACGTGCTCGATGGCTGGCGTGAAGTCAACACACCATCGGGTCGACGCTGCGCCATTCGCGCCTGCCCGGCTCGAATGATTCACGTGATCGCCGGCAATGCGCCGGGTGTTGCCGCAAGCACCATCATGCGTTCTGCACTGACACGCGGCGCAGCACTGATCAAATTGCCGTCCAACGATCTTCACACTGCGCCTGCCGTTCTGCGCACGATGGCCCAAGTTGCACCTGGGCATCCACTCACGCGATCGTTTTCGGCAGTCTATTGGCGTGGCGGCGATGCAGGGGTCGAAGCCGCGCTGTTCCAGCCGCAATACTTCGACAAACTAATCGCCTGGGGCGGCGAGTCGACGATTCGCAGCGCCCTCAAAACAATTGGGCCCGGTCTCGAACTGATCTCGTTCGATCCCAAGACGTCGATTTCGCTGATCGGCCGCGAAGCCTTCGAGTCCGAGAACACTTTACTCGAAGCAGCCGACCGTGCCGCTGCCGATGCTACCGTCTTCAATCAACAAGCATGCTCGTCGAGCCGCTTTCAGTTCGTCGAAGGCGATACGAAACAATTACGACGCTTTTGCGAACTGCTGCAGCAACGCATGGCTGCGCCGCGACTCACTGCTTCGAATGCACCTATGCATCTACCTTCCGACCTTCGCGACGAGATATCTGCATTGCGCGCGATGGATGACTTCTATGATGTATACGGCGACGAAGGCGGCAGCGGCATCGTGGTGCGATCCGATGAACCCGTGGGTTTTCAACCTGATCACAAAATAGTGAACGTGGTTGGCGTGCAGAGGCTCGAAGACGCGCTCGATCAAATCAATGTGGCTACGCAGACGGTAGGTATCTATCCTGAGCAACGTAAGCATGCACTGCGCGATGCGATCGTTTACGCGGGCGCTCAACGCGTTGTAAGCCTCGGCGCTGCGGGAGCAGTCGACCACGGCTTGCCGCACGACGGCTTCCGTCCGCTGGATCGCTTAGTGCGCTGGGTAAACGACGAAGCGCTGCCGCAAAGCTAACTCCAAGGAATATCTATGCCAAACACCGGCAGCGTCTCCAGTGAAGTTCGCTGCGTCGTCGACGCGAGCGCGCATCTCGGCGAGTCACCCGTATGGTCGGTCGAAGAGCAGGCTTTGTATTGGGTGGACATCGGCGATTGGCCCGGCAATAGCGCTCCCGCTTCCGTCAATCGATTCGATCTTGCAAGCGGCGCGACTCGCCATTGGACACTGCCTCAAGCAGTGGGATGCATGGCACTGCACGCATCGGGTGGTGCCGTCGTGGCACTCGCTTCAGGTGTATTTCGACTGGACTTTGCAACACAAGCTCTAACGCCGCTTGCACCTGCAACCTACGATCTCTCCACCCTGCGTCTCAACGACGGCAAATGCGACCGCGCAGGACGCTTTTGGGTTGGAACCTGCTTGTCGCCAGATCCGCGAGTGAAAGAAGGCACGGGTCATCTCTATTGCCTGCAAGGCAATGAACTCAAGGCGAAGGTGGACGGAATCAGCGTTGCGAACGGACTCGCTTGGAGTCCTGATAGCCGTGTCATGTACTTCACCGATAGCCGCCAGCGAACGGTGTGGGCATTCGACTACGACATCGAACGCGGCACGGTGAGCAACCGACGCGTATTCGTGCAGGCGCCGAGCGGTGTGGTCTTGGACGGCGCCACCGTCGACGCCGAAGGCGGCTACTGGGTCGCGCTTTATAACAGCGGCAAAATCGCGCGCTATCGCCCGGATGGAACTCTCGATCGCGAGATTCACTTGCCCGTCACTAAACCCACAATGTTGGCGTTCGGTGGTCGCGATCTCACCACGCTCTACGTCACGTCGGCATCGCATCGCTTGACTCGAGAGGAGCTGGCTGCGCAGCCCTTCGCAGGCGGCATCCTCGCACTCGAACCTAGTGTCTGCGGATTACCTGAACCAAAGTTCGAACGCACGGGCTGAGTCCGAAAGTACTTTCGACATCTCACACCATTGCGTCGATATCACGCAGCGTCTGCAACGCGTGTTGTTCGCCGCCGGCACCCGGTTTAGAGATGAAATATTCCAGCTCCACCAAACCTGAGAATTTCTCTTGCCTCAGCACGCGCAGGAAATTCACGAAGTTGATTTCACCCGTGCCGGGCTCGAAGCGGCCCGGACAGTCCGCGATTTGGACGATGGCCACGCAATCGCGAACGCGCCGGAAATTATTGATGAGGTCGCCATCCATCGCTTGCGTGTGGAATGTATCGAACACCAGCTGCACGTGCGGACTCGCGACGGCTTGCACCACCCGATACGCATCGGCGAGGTGATGCAGCAAGCGGCCCGGCACGCGCGATTCGCTCGTATGTTCCAAACACAACACCACGTCGGCCTTCGCGGCGATGTGCACCAGCTCTTTGAGGTTGGCAACCATGTTGGCCAGTTCGAAGCCGATCGGAACGCGCAGATCTCGTTTACCAGTGACAACGATAGTGCGACCGCCCAGACGACGCGCTGTTTCAATGGACGCCAGCATTTCCTGTTCGAGCGCCGCAAGCACGTCGGCGTCGCGCGATCCCCAAGCAGACACATTGTCGAAACTCGGATTGCTGGAAAAAGCGCTCATCGCGAGACCCAGTCGCGCGAGTTCGGCTCCCATGCGTTCCTGTTCGTCACGCGGCCGCACTTTCGCCAGATTGTCGGCGATGCCGGCAAACCCCAGCTCGGCCGCGTGGCGGATATGTGCGATCGGATCAAGCGTTTGGAGCGTCTCCTTGAATAGCGGAGTGTCCAGCGAACGCACGCCGAGATGCGGCGCATAGCGAAGTTGCCATCGCGGTGTGCTCATTCGGTCTCCCTGTAACAGAGCTGACTGCCTTAGCGACTGAAAACAGTTGGCGCGTGCATGTTACATGCAATATGCTACAAGCTCATTCTCGCAGCAACCCCAGTAGTCGAGCCAAGTCAGTGACCGCATCCCTTTCTTTACTCCCCGCAGTGGAGCCGCTCACGACGAAGGCAGCGGATGCCTTGCGAGCGGCCATTCTCTCCGGACGCATTCAATCGGGAGAAAGGCTGAGCGTACCGGAGATCGCTCGCCGACTCGGCATCAGCCGCACTCCTGCTCGGGAAGCGCTTCTCTTGCTGGAACGAGATGGGTTGGTGGAATCGCGTCCAAGACTCGGCGTAGTGGTGATTTCAGGCAACGAGAAGGATCTCAAGCAGCTCTTCGACCTGCGCGAAATGCTCGATGGCATGGCCGCGCGCCTGGCGGCAGAGACCTTGGACAAGGCGCAGCGATCGCGGTTGTCCGCGATCTTGGAACAACATGAAAGCGCGGTCGCCTCTCAGCTCGTCGATCGTCATATCGAGCTCGATTTGGAATTTCACGCGCTGCTGCGCGACGGCTCCGGCAATGTTTATTTGGCCGAATCCCTGCTGAAGATCGAACGAAAGATCATGCTCTTCATGCGCGCCTTTTCCACGGAACCCAAAGCGATGAGTCCCGCAGTGATTCGCGAGCATCGCGCTGTAGCAAAGGCCGTGCTTGCTCAAGACGGCGTGCGCGCAGAAGAGACCGCACGCGCTCATGTTCGAAGCGTCTCGCGCTTCTACCAGAAATCGCTGGCGACACGCGCCGGCACAGAGGAGAGTCCGCCATGACCCGAGGCTTGATTCTTGACCCCACTGCATCGCGCAGCGACGACATCGCCGATGCGGGTCCTGATCTGGCGACGCTCGAGGGCAAGATCATCGGCTTTCGCGTCGACGAACTCTGGCGTTCGTGGGATTGGGTCGCGGAAATTTGGGCGCAGGAATTGGAAAGAACCGGCGCCATCGTCAAATTCTGGAGAGCCGGTGGTCGCACCGGCACTGTAGGCGAGCGCGTAATTCAAGAACTCGATGCATTCACCGACACGTTGGATGCCGCAATCGTCGGCATGGCCAACTGCGGATCATGCACATCTTGGACGATACACGACGCTCTCTGGGCCGCACGCAAGGACATCCCGACTGTGGCCGTTGCCACACGCCACTTCGAGCAACTCGCCGCGAATTTGGCAAAACGCGGCGGCCGCTCCGGCTTGCGACGCTACATTCTTCCCTACCCGCTCGACATTCTGCAGAAGGCTGAAGTCCATGACATTGCAAGAGACCACTATCGATCGTTCTTGCGGACCCTCGGGGTGCGAGATCGATTGGCTGTCGAGCCAGCGGCATGAAGCAGAGCTCGATGTAACGGAGTTCACCGCGTTCGCGATGGAACTCGGTTGGGGCGACGGGCTGCCGCTCGTTCCACCGACCGAAGCGCGAGTGCGCATGCATATTTCTAAGAGCGGCCGCTTTCCCGACGAAGTGGTCGCAGTGCTGTTGCCGCTGCGCGCGGAATGCACTGTTGAGAAGATCGCGATCAACGCGGTGATGGCGGGTGCACCGGCCGAATCGATGCCGCTCTTGATCGCCGCAGTCGAAGCCATGGCCGAATCGAAATTCGAGCTGGCATCGCTCAACGCAACCACGGGCTCGGTAGTGCCGGCACTCATTGTGAATGGACCGATTCGTCACGAGCTCGAGATTCCTTTCGGTGCAGGGTGTCTGGGGGGCGTCGCGGGTCCTGCGCCTGCAATTGGACGCGCCATCCGCTTGCTCATGCGCAACGTTGCCGGCCAAGTCATCGATGTCACATCGCAAAGCACGTTCGGCACGCCGGGCCGCGTCGCTGGAATTGTGTTTGGAGAATGGGAAGAGAAGTCGCCGTGGGCGCCGCTTGCCGAACGACTTGGCGTGCCTGGAAATGCCGTAACGGCGTATGGCGCGATGGGCACCGCGAACATCTGCGACATGATCGGCAACACGGCGGATCAATTTCTCCAGATGATCGGAAAGTCGTTGGCCTATCCCGGTGCGAACGGGTTCCTGCCGTCTTCGCAATGGTCCGAAACATTGGTGGCCATCAATCCCGTCTGGGCGGCCGTCATCGGCAAAGCATTTCCCAACATTCAAGATGTGCAGGAAAAGATCTATCAGTACGCCTCCATCCCCATCGACTTTCTCGACCCGGTGTACAAAGAGCCCATCGAACGCATCGGGCGCTTGAAGAAAGGTCGCGTGCATCTGATCCAAAAACCCGAGGAAGTCTTCGTCATGGTCGCAGGCGGCATGGGTGGCCTGCACTGCGCGATGCTACACAGTTGGGGCACTTGTCTCACCACGACCAAGCCTGTTCGGATGCCTTGATGGAAGAGTCTTTTGTTTGCGTCGGCAGCATACGGCGGCCGACTTCCGAAATACGCCGGCGTGCCGCAGGACTTGCGGAAGCGCTTGCCAGTATGGGAATAAGCCGCGGCGATTCCGTGGCACTCGCGGCTCGCAACGGTTTTCATTTCTTCGAAATCGAACTTGCGATGCGCTCGCTCGACGGCTATGTCGTGCCGTTGAACTGGCATCTCACCGCTGCGGAAGCGGGCTATATCCTGCGCGACTGCAATGCGAAGGTGATCATTGGTGAGCCTACGCTGCTTGCAAGCCTGGAGAGTGTTATTCCGCCGTCGGCGCAACGTATCGTTCTCGCGTCCGACGTGTCTTCGCCTACACAATCCTACGAGCAGCTCGTTGCCACGGTACCGAGCAAACAACGAACCGGTAGCGGTCTGGAAAGCTCGATCATCTACACATCCGGAACAACCGGACATCCGAAAGGTGTGAGAAGGCTGCCCAAATCCGCAGCCGAAATCGAAGCGCGGCGCGTAGCGCTCAATCAACTCTATCCTTCGCGCCCAGGCGCACGTGCACTGGTAACAGGCCCGCAATATCACCTGTTCAGTCTCGCTGTCACCATGACTTACTTCGGCGCTGGCGCTTCCGTCTTCGTCATGGAGCGCTTCGACCCGGAAGCGTTTCTCGAAATGGTGGCGACTCATCGCATCACTCACACTCATCTCGTCCCTACGATGATGGTACGGCTGTTGCGGCTGCCGAAACACATCCGCTCGCGCTACGATGTCTCATCGCTCGAGTTTCTTATTCACAGCGGCGCTCCCTGCGCCGAAGACATCAAGCGAGGATTGATCGACTGGTTCGGCTCGGTGATTTGGGAAAGCTATGGCTCGAGCGAGACGGGCGCTATAACGATGATCGACTCCCAAGAGTGGCTAGAACGGCCCGCGTCGGTCGGACGTCCTTTCGCCACCGGAGAAGTCCGCATCTACGACGCAGCCGGAAACAGGTTGCCGCCGCGCGAGATCGGCGAGATCTACACAGTGATGCGCGGCACGCCCGACTTCACCTATCACGGTAACGACTCGGCTCGCGATCAAGTGGGCCGCGATGGGCTCATTGTTTTGGGCGATATCGGTTGGCTCGACGAAGACGGTTATCTTTACGTTTGCGACCGCGTCAAAGACATGGTGATTTCAGGCGGTGTGAATATTTATCCGGCAGAGATCGAAGCTGCGATCTTGTCGCATCCGGCCGTGGTGGACGCGGCGGTGTTCGGCATCCCTGATGCAGAATTCGGCGAAAAAATCGCAGCTCACATCAAACCATCTGCGCCGCTCGATGAGCCTACACTGCTTGCTTATCTGCGCGAACGAATCGCGCCCTATAAATTACCCAAAGTGATCGTGTTTCAGGACGAGTTGCCGCGCTTGGAAAACGGCAAGATTCTGAAGCGCGCTTTGCGCGATCCCTATTGGACCGACCACTCACGCCGCATATAACAGAGATTTTTCCAATGACCCCAACCGGGCCCATGCCGCTGGCCGGCGTTCGCGTCCTCGATATTTCCTCGCTCTACGCCGCGCCCTTCGCAGCCACCATTCTCGGCGATTTCGGCGCCGAAGTGATCAAGATCGAGCCGCCGGAAGGCGATAGCTTTCGCGGCACTCGCATGTGGTCGGTCGTCGGCCGCAATAAAAAGTCCGTTACGCTCGACCTGCGCTC
>Ga0207667_10011215_pt1 | contig 10428 bp, 10 predicted proteins | sample KBSCornC52_FD_184301 | JGI IMG/M metagenome (GOLD analysis project Ga0207667, IMG submission 184301) | Corn rhizosphere microbial communities from Kellogg Biological Station, Michigan, USA - KBS Corn C5-2 (SPAdes) (version 2) | ecosystem: Host-associated > Plants > Roots > Rhizosphere > Soil ...
GCGGGTGGTAGTCAAGCAGGGAACGACGACCACAGAGTTCACCTATAGCAACTACGAGGATTGGAACAACCCGCTGAACAAGATCGAAGTGTTCTACGCCGGGAAGCTGGTCGAGCGGCGGAACGGCACGGTCGTCCGCGACCTGACGACGGAGCAGACAGAGACCGGCAACGTGTATGTGGTCGCGCCCGTGCCCGCCAGTGTGCAGTCTGCGATCAAAGCCACTGGGCAACTCCCGCGAGGGGTGATTGCCAAGACGGAGGCTGCGGTAAACAAGTCCGCGCCTACGCCGCGTTTAGGCGCTCACCCGGATCTGACAGGCAATTGGACCTATACAGACTGGATCGGGAACTACATGACTGGCGGCGGACGCCGGCGGGGTCCGACGCAGAAATCCGACGTCACCCGGCAGGACAATCAGACGTACGATTTTGAGCTCTACTCGCCTTCGCGGTTCGGCGGCTTGGGTCGTCCGGTGTACAAGCCCCAGCACTGGGACAAAGTTCAGCAGCTCGACATGTGGACCAACAAGTATGACCCGGTCATGACCTGCCAGCCGCTGGGAGTTCCGCGGGAGGGCGCACCCCGCCGCATCATCCAGACGGACAAAGACGTGATCTTTATCTATACCGGTGGTGACGCCGGCGGTGGATACGGCGAGTTTCGCATCATTCCGACGGACGGCCGAAAGCGCACCAAAGACCCGAACTTCGAGTACACCTATTTAGGAGATACCGTGGGACGCTGGGAAGGCGACACGCTGGTTCTCGACTCCGTCGGGTTCACCGATGCGACATGGCTGGGACGCGGCGGTTTCTTCCACTCCGGCGAGATGCATGTTGTCGAACGATTCACGCGCCAAGGCGATGTGCTCCTGTATGACGTTACGGTCGAAGACCCTGAGGTGCTGGTGGAGCCGTGGGTGCTGCCGACACGAATGGTAACGCGCAATCTGAATCCGGACGCGGGGCTTATCGCAGAGCGAGGCGATTGCAGTGTTCCCGAACTGGGGAACGCCTCGTCCCAGATCCGGCACTAGAGTACATCGTCCCGTTAACGGAGGAGGTGATGTTATGAGGATCCGATTGTGCGCCCTGTTCCTTGCTGCGCTTCCCGTGGTCGCGCAGGCCCAGAAGTCGCTACCACCTGATATCGATCCGGTGACGCTCTCGCGGCTGCCCCCTGTTACCGCGGGAGACCTGGACGAAGAGGCGCGACGCCTTCTGGCCGCGAGGACCAACTTCATGCCAGCGCCGGGGCCGACCCACGTCACGGTCTACAGCCCGAGGGAACTCGATCTTGGTATCCCGTCAGGTGAGAAGAGCCCGGTAGGTGCTCGGTATTTTCAGCTCGCGGTCCTGATTACCGCCAGGGAGATTGACCAGCAGTACGAATGGTCCTCGCACGAGCCGGCGGGTCGGCGGCAGGGCCTGGAACAATCGGTGATTGATGTGGTCAAGTACAACAGGGACGTGGCGGGGCTGTCCGACAAGGATGCGACGCTGATCACTTTCGGGCGCGCACTGTTTCGCGAACACCGGGTCAGCAGTGAACTCTGGGTAAAGATGGTGAGCCATTTCGGGCGTCAGCGCACGGTCCAAATGATGATGATCATGGGCGATTACTTCAGGGTAGGCTTCATGCTGAACGCCGTCGATCAACACCTTCCGCCGGCGCGCGAGGCGCTCCTACCACTCTTAGAGAGATAAAACTGGTTAACCGGGACACGAACTGCCTCAGTTCCGCACCGCGACGCGGATCCCGGCTCCTGTTATTTAACGTTGATAGTTTCGACGGATGCGCCGTAGTCTTTTCCTTACTAGGGACTGTTAGTCGGCCGAGAATTGCGGCTACCTGACGGGCCGGAAGCTATTTGGTGGCTTCCAAAGTATCCCTGGCGCACCTCCCCAAGAGATACCTGCGCGGTGCTCCCCCCAGATCGCCCAGCGAAGGAAGTAGAATCAACGGAGGAAGAAAACACATATGACCCTTGCTCCGTCCTCCCAGAAGTGGGCTGTAATTCTGATCGCAGCCTTGGCGTCTCTGATCGCATATGCGCAAGCGAAGCTCCCCGCCGACCTCGATGCCCAGTCCCGCGCTCGCCTGCCGTATCTGAAGAGTTCGGAGGTGGACGCCAAGGGAAAGAGAGTTGTCGACGTCTTTGGCAAGGGTGGAACAGTGAGCGGGCCGCTCGCCTTCGCCACCTATAATCCGGCCGTGGGACAAGCTTTGCTGGACCTCCACGACGCCGCGGTGACGGGGGGAACGCTCGATGCGCACGCACGTGAGCTGGCGATTCTGGTCGCATGCCGGGCGACTAACTATAACCTCGAGTGGAACGGGCACGAGGCCAGTGGGGTTAGGGCTGGAATCGACGCCAAGGTCATCGACGTTGTTCGAAACAACAGCCCGCTGACCGGTTTGAATGAAAAAGACGCCGCCGTCATCCGTTTCGGCCGCCAGCTGTTCAACGACAAGAAAGTCGATTCTGCCACCTTCGCGAAGGTCGTCGAATTGTGGGGCAAGCGTGGTGCGATGGATATGGTCGCGGTCATGAACACCTATGCGGTGAGCGGATTTTTTGCCATCGCCGTCGATGAGCACGCTGCCGAAGGCAAGGCCGCGCTTCCGGCGGTGAAGTAACTTCCCGCACCAAGCTCAGGATGGTTTTCATCCTCCGCATTGGCCCGACTCTCGAATGCGTGCAGATTCATCGTGGGGGCGCATCGTGACGGGGAAGCCGTTTGGTCAGGTGCCGTTTCAGGCAAACGTCGAGCTGCTGCGACTGTTTCTGACGCATCGCGAAGATATCGTCGAGAGTATAGAGGCCGTTCTGAACGCCCAGCGAAAGCCGATCCAGTACCTGCAGGACCAGTCTCTTTTGTCCCGCCATTTCGAGGATTGTTTCTTTGCACGCACCGCGGCGACCGCCACCCAAACTCATGTCCAAACTCGTCTCAGGGGCCAACTGGAAGAAGCGCACTGGGTCGGGGGATTCAGACCTCGTCAGGTTCACGGTCTGCATAACGACCTTATCCATCCGGCGGAGATGATGATTCGCGTCTTTTATTGCTGGCAGCAGACGCGGTGGCCGGGTCGCAACGGTCGCATGCACTACGCGCACACGCTGTTCAACTTGTATGTAGTCCGGTGTCTCCAGTTTCTGAGCATGCGAATCTGGGACGCGGTCCCTGCCGCAGGAACACAAGATGAGGGTCCGAGTAGCGCGGGCGGGCGGCTCGCGGAAATTCAAGGCGTGCTCGATGAGCTCTGGAGAGGCTCACCAGCCGATCAGCCCGTAATCGTGCGCGATGCGCGCTGGCTGATTCCATTGGCGCAGAGCCTCATTACCGATGAGTTGGCGCCCTATTTCGAGGTCGCCCAGCAGGTCAGAGAGACGCTTGCGGAAGCGGACGCGCTTGAAATCCAGAAGGCCCATGTTCGAATGCTCGGCGGGCATCTGACCTCACAGATTCGTTACTACTGCACGAAGGATGGCGTGCCTGGCATGTCTCTGAACGAGCATAGCGTCGTCCTTCGCACGCGCACCTCCAATGCGCTCGATTTCGCACTGCTGGTTCAAGGTCTCGTGGTGCTGCTCAAAGCCTATGACTGCGCATTGCAGAGCGGCGATGAGCGAATGCGGATCGACATGGCAGGAGCCATCTGTCAGGGCATATCTGCCGATCCCGAGCTGTTTCTGAATCGCCTCGACCTGTTGAGCGCTTACAGCATGATCGAGCACGTTTTCATCGCCACGGAGGTAAGAGACGCAAAACAGGAAGCCCGCGAGGGCCATGTCGTCTACTCGTCCCTGGGACAGCGACATGTGCAGCTGCTAAAAGAGTACGGTGCACTCATTGACCGATTGATAACGCCGTTGCTGCGCGACGATTTCCCGCGTTTCAGGCCGGGGGACGGCGGCTATTCTCCATACGGAGTTATATTCGGGTTGCCATCCCATCTCATTGAGCACATGGCGCTCAAAGCCTTGCAGCACGATGCCGAGACGCGATTCAGCCTGGAGGATGTATTTCGGGATGACGTCTTTGACGATAGGGATACCAACGCGGCAAGGCTCGCCTGGGTGAACGGCTGGCGGAAATTGCCCCACATCGACCGCGAGGTACAACGGTTGTACGACTACCCGCAACAGTTCGCCGAAGACGTTTACGGCCGCATCGAGAGCGAGCTAGCCGGCAAAGGGTGCGGCGGCACCCTAACCGGACGGCTGTATATCCAATCCGGGCACGATGCGAAGGCGTTGGCGATTCCGGAACTGCCGGCCCGGTACTTCGTCTCTTCCGACAGGCAGATTGTGGCGGAGCACAAGGCCGAGCCCTATGACCGGACGCAACTGCTGGCGGGGCGGCGGGAAGGGCATTTCCTTGTTAGTTACGAAACGCCAGGCGGATGGATTGCCCTCAAGAAGGACCTGCTCACGGAGGTCCTTGGTGCGGGCCTCGATGCCAGGATTGTCGGGCTGCCGCCCGACGCGGCTCAGGTGTTGCGGCTCATGTGCACCGGTCTGATGATACCGGAGAACGTGGCCGATCAGGCGAGCGTGCCGCCATCTATCTAGAAAGCCGAACCTGTAATTGCGACGGCCTGGTCTGAGGGCAATAAAGTAGACGAGCGAGCCGACTTCGGCCGCAGCATACTGTATTCCAGATTTCCACTCACTTTATCTCGGAGCAAAGGCGGTGCGAAGAAGGCAAGCGACCACGGTCAGGCTCGGTTCGTAGGTCCCCGAAGCCCGCGGCATGGGATGGGTCCGCCGGGTTAGCGTCAGCCAGGGACGTCCGTCACTGTTTTTCTGCCGATCCACCAAAAAAGGCAATCTTGCCGCCGAGCTCCGCTCGCAAAGCAGTCGTCGCGCACCTCGCCAGGTTTGCGTCGTTTGCTAGCGTCGTCATGGCAATCGCCTTATTCGTTTCCGCCTAACCTGGAGGTGAGGGAAACAGTTCCCAAGGAGAAATGATGCATAAGCGCAAACTTGGAAAAAGCAACTTGGAAGTCTCGGCCCTCGGGTTGGGCTGCATGGGAATGAGCTTCGGATATGGCCCGGCTGCGGACAAACAGGAGATGATCTCGTTAATTCGCACGGCGGTCGAACGCGGCGTCACGTTGTTCGATACCGCTGAAGTGTACGGCCCGTTCACGAATGAAGAGCTGGTCGGTGAGGCCCTTGCTCCATTTCGTGGTCGAGTGGCGATCGCTACCAAGTTCGGGTTCAAACTTGATCCAACCAACTTCAAACAGGCCGGACTGGACAGCCATCCCGAACACATCAAGCAAGTCGCCGAGGCTTCGCTTAAACGACTCAGGACCGATGTCATCGATCTGTTCTATCAGCACCGTGTTGACCCGGATGTGCCGATCGAAGACGTGGCGGGAGCGGTAAAGGATCTGATTGAGGCGGGCAAGGTCAAGCACTTTGGTCTTTCTGAGGCCGGAGTGCAAACGATCCGGCGCGCGCATGCCGTTCAGCCGGTCACCGCGCTCCAAAGCGAATACTCGCTGTGGTGGCGCGAGCCCGAAGCGGAGGTGATGCCCGCTCTGGAGGAACTCGGGATCGGCTTCGTTCCGTTCAGCCCCTTGGGCAAAGGCTTCCTCACCGGTAAAATTGACGAGAGCACCAAGTTCGACAGCTCCGATTTCCGCAACAGCGTCCCGCGCTTTACACCGGAAGCTCGAAAAGCGAATCAGGCTTTGGTCGATTTGCTCGGCGTGATCGCGAAACGGAAGAACGCAACGCCCGCTCAAATCGCCCTTGCCTGGCTGCTGGCGCAAAAGCCGTGGATCGTTCCCATTCCCGGCACCACAAAACTTCACCGGCTGGATGAAAACCTTGGATCAGCCGCCCTGGAGCTGACATCCAACGACATACAGGAAATCGAAAGCGCGGCATCCAAGATCACAGTGCAAGGCGCGCGATACCCGGAACACCTGCAGCGGCTTGTGGGTCGCTAGGCCGCGCAGGAAGGAATTGCGTGAGCTAGTTACAAAAAAATCATAAGTAACCGAAGCTTCCAAACATAATCTTCATGATGATCTCGGTTATGCTGACGTGGCGTGCTACGGGCGTCCTGACCTCAATACACCGAACATCGATCGCGTGGCCGCGAAGGGCGTGCGCTTCCTGCAACTCGCTCTGCCAGGATGACGAGTGGCAAGCGTAGAGTGAGGCGCCGGATTCCACCGCGGTTCTACACGAACCGAACGCCCACAGATCTCCGGCCACTGATACCGATGTTTGAGGGAGTTCCGGAACTGCGTCTTCATCTGTCAACCCGTTCGCGGCGTCCTGAGCTTCGAGCAAGCTGTCCAGCTCTTCGTCCTTTTCCCCTTGGAGGGCCGCTAGCTCAATTCGCAACAGCTCTTCGTCCCAACCCCGCATTAAGAGCGAGCTGATTATCAGCGATGATGTACGCGCGCTTCTGCGCTTCCCTTAGGTGGTCCAGCGCGATCACCGGTAAGCATACTTATAGGAGTAACATCTGTAAGGTGCTGTAAATGCATATGGTTAACTGTAACTAAGGACTAGTCATCATTGCGATGTATTTCGCGGAGGATAGGGGGTTATGTTGTCGGCCCATTGACCTGCTGTTCCGGGGATCTCGAATCGAGGTCAAACAGGTCAGTTCGGAGACACAAATCCGCACTTAATCACTCGTGGAGGACAAGAACATGACGAAGAAGTTGGCGATCCTGGCCAGTGGGCTGGCTGTGTTGGTTGGTTTGTGGATCACCGGGACGAAGGTTGCCTCGGCCCAGGTCAATAGTAACGATCCTAAGGTGGCGATGGTGGACACCTGTGATCCCGCGACCTTCAACGCTGCCATACCTGGCGTGTGCGCGTTTACGCCGCACCGGCACGATACACCCTTTCTGGAGTTCGTTGGGCTGCTGTTCTCTCCGCTGGCGGCAAACGTCATCGGACATCCGGCGTGGCAGTTTTCACCTGGCTATGTCTCGACCCTAGATGGACGGACCGTGCGGGTGACGAACGCTGGCGGCGAGGCCCACACATTTACTGAAGTCGCCGCATTCGGCGGGGGATTCGTTCCGCTCCTCAACGGCGTCGGTGGCCCAGCCGGAACCGTGCCTCTGGTCCCAGCGCCAGCCTGCTCGGCAATGCCCGAAATCGTGGCTCCCGGCGGTACTGTCCAGATCAAGGGCCTCTCTCCCGGCGTGCATAAGTTTCAGTGCTGTATCCACCCCTGGATGCGCGCCGTAGTGGATGTCGAGTAGAAAACGCAAGCCCTCGACCTCGTGAACGAGATCGCTAGCCCTGTGTGCCGGCGAAATTGAAGGGTTGGAAGTGTTTGAGAACTTTGGCTCCTCGGGTAGGACTCGAACCTACAACCCTTCGGTTAACAGCCGAATGCTCTACCATTGAGCTACCGAGGAGCAACTTGGTGGGCAGTCACTATTTTACACAACCCATGCGGCCCATCCTAATTCCGCCGCCGCTGCGTTAGAATAGAAGGACTGCCTTCCGGCGGCCGAACCCCACCCGAACGTTGCAGTTCCTAGTGAATCATGTTCGATAACCTCAGCGACAAGCTCCAGCGGGTCTTCAAAAACCTGCGCGGCGAGGGGAAACTCTCGGCCGAAAATATGGAAGCCGCGCTCAAGGAAATCCGCCTGGCGCTTCTCGAGGCCGACGTCCACTTTAAGGTTGCCAAACAGTTCATCGAAGCTGTTAAGGAAAAGGCCATGGGCCAGGAGGTGCTGACCTCCTTCTCGCCCACCCAGCAGGTGGTCAAGATTGTTCGCGATGAGATGGTCAAGATGCTGGGCCAGCATCAGGCCCGGCTGCGAACCGCCAATGAGCCGCCCAGCGTGTACATGATCGTGGGCCTGCAAGGGTCCGGGAAAACTACTTCTACCGGCAAACTCGCCCGCTGGCTTTCGAAGAACGATCATTCGCCGATGATGGTTTCCGTCGACGTCTACCGTCCGGCTGCTCGCAAGCAGTTGAGCGTGATCGCGCGGGACCTCAAACTTCCCGTATACGAAGGCACGCCCGAGGAAACCAAACCGTCGGAACTGGCTCGGGGCGCGCGCAAAGAAGCGATTCAGACCGGGCGCGATGTCATTTTGGTGGACACTGCGGGCCGCCTTCACATTGACGAAGATCTGATGACCGAGCTGACCGAGCTCAAAACCCAGCTCAATCCGGTCGAAATCCTGTTCGTGGCGGATGCCATGACCGGCCAGGATGCCGTGAAATCGGCCGACGAGTTTCACAAGCGTCTGGGAATCACCGGCGTCATCCTCACCAAGATGGATGGCGATGCTCGCGGCGGCGCAGCGCTCTCTATCCGCGCGGTTACCGGCCAGCCCCTCAAGTTCGTTGGCGTGGGCGAAAAGCCGGATGCCTTCGAGCCCTTTCATCCCGATCGCGTTGCCCAAAGGATTTTGGGTATGGGCGATATGCTCAGCCTGATTGAAAAAGTCGAGGAATCCTTCGGTCAAAAAGAGCAGGAAGAAATGCAGCGCAAGCTCATCGAAGATGAGTTCTCGCTAGGCGACTTCCGCGATCAGATGAAGCAGATCCGTAAGCTGGGTCCGCTTGAATCCATCCTGGGCATGATGCCTCAGATCGGTGGACTGAAAGAGCTCAAAAACGCCAAGATCGACGAGAAAGAGATCACCCGTCTGGTGGCCATCGTCGATTCCATGACGGTCCGCGAGCGCAATAATCACATGCTCATCAATGGGGCGCGGCGCCGGCGTATCGCCAAGGGGTCGGGTACCTCGGTGCAGGAAGTGAATAACCTTCTGCGGCAGTATGCGCAGATGCGTAAAATGATGAAGAGTTTTTCGGGCGGCGGATTCCTGGGCAAACGGCTCGGGAAACTCAAGCTCCCCATGGGATTCGGACAATAGGACAATATAGAGGATGGAGTCACAAGAACGATGCTGATGATTCGTTTGGCGCGATTCGGCGCGAAAAAGAAGCCGACCTACCGCGTAGTGGTAATCGATAAAGAACGGGCTCGCGATAGCACGGCCATTGAAGTAGTGGGGACGTACAATCCCATTACCAAGCCTAAAGTGGTGAATCTGAAGCACGAACGGATCGCCCACTGGATAAAAAATGGCGCTCAGCCCTCCGATACAGTAGCCCGTTTGATCAAGGTATATCCGGCGACGCCAGCGGCCTGACCAACCCCCTAGTTCGGTTCGCGGCATGCAAATGCTAGAATCGATCCAAGCAGGAGGGTGAAACGGGTGAAAGATCTGGTAATTGATATCGCCAAAGCGCTTGTGGATATTCCTGATGAAGTGACGGTTCGCGAAGTGGAAGGCGAGCAGGTTACCGTTCTGGAATTGCGTGTCGCACCGACCGATTTGGGCAAGGTAATCGGTAAACAGGGCCGGACGGCACGATCCATTAGGACGCTTCTAGGAGCGGCTGGTATGAAGTTGCACCGGCGCTTCACGTTGGAAATTTTGGAATAGGTCGTTTGGAAGACGGGAATTGGGTGACGGTGGGCCGCATTCTTCGGGAACGCGGCCGCATCGGTGAATTAACCGCCGAGATCTATAGTTCGCAGCCAGGTCGAGCGGAGAAACTGAAGAATGTGGTGCTCCGCCTGGGCGGCCGGGAACGGCCTTCTGAAGTGGAGAGTCTCTGGCATCATAACGGCAGGCCAGTGTTCAAGTTCTTCGGGATCGATTCGATCTCGGAGGCTCAGCTCTGGCGGGGTGCCGAGATGCTGGCTCCCGAAAGTGAGCGGGCAAGGCCGGAGCCGGGCGAATATTCGTATGCCGATCTGATCGGATGTGCGATTGTGACCTTCGGCAGTAAAGCGCTGCTGGGGATCGTCCGGGGAGTGGAAGAGTATGGCGGGCGGCCGGTTCTGCGTGTAGAGAAGTCCGCGGGCGGTGAGATGTTAGTGCCGTTCGCAAGTGCGATCTGCCGTGAAATTGATGTAGCCCGGAAGATCATTCGGGCTGATTTGCCCGAAGGGCTAGCGGATTTGTAGATGACGTTTCATGTTCTGACGATTTTCCCGGAGTTCTTCAACGGGCCGTTCGAACATGGAGTGATTGAGCGGGCCCGGCGTGCCGGTTTGATCCAGATCCAGGTGCACGATCTAAGGACCTGGACGCAGGATCGGCATAAGACCGTCGACGACCGGCCGTTCGGCGGCGGTGAAGGCATGGTGTTGAAGGCCGGCCCGATTTTTGAGGCCGTCGAATCCATCTGGCCGGATCGGGCAAAGGAGTCTGGAAGAAAGGTCGTCTTACTTTCAGCCCAGGGCCGTAAGTTCGATCAGTCCGTGGCCCGGGAATTTGCGGGGTTGAGCGAGTTGTTGCTGATCTGCGGCCGGTACGAAGGCGTGGATGAGCGCGTGGCTGAGCATCTGGCCGATGAGGAACTCTCGGTCGGGGATTTTGTGTTAAGCGGCG
>Ga0207667_10011216_pt1 | contig 10428 bp, 9 predicted proteins | sample KBSCornC52_FD_184301 | JGI IMG/M metagenome (GOLD analysis project Ga0207667, IMG submission 184301) | Corn rhizosphere microbial communities from Kellogg Biological Station, Michigan, USA - KBS Corn C5-2 (SPAdes) (version 2) | ecosystem: Host-associated > Plants > Roots > Rhizosphere > Soil ...
CCGCGAGTCCCGAGAGTTTCCGTTCCAGCCACCAGGCCAGCGGATGGAACCAGAAAAGGGCTCGATTGAGCAAAGCTAGCCATTGAAAAAGCGGATCGCGTCGGCGGATGTGCTCGCCCTCATGCGCGAGGACGGCATCGAGTTGCGCCCGCGGCCATTCGCGGGAGGACTCGGGCAGAATAATTCTGGGGTGCAAGAAGCCCACTGTGACGGGAACGACACAGGAAGCGCTCGTCAATCGGGATGCCCGGATGGTGCCAATCGCGAGCCGGAGAAGCAATGCACAGACGCCGAGCAGGTAGATGCCGGGTATCGCGTATTCGCGCCAGTTATATCCCCGGTCCTCACGGACAGGGCTGGTATGGGGAGTCGCGTCTACAAGCCCCGTCGGTAACGACGGGGGCAAGAGCTCGATGGCGGGACTCTGATCCGGTGGCAAAACCGGAATGGACGCTTTCGGTCCCCAGCCCACCCAAGCCGGAAGGAGCAGCATCAACACAACGACGCTGGCCCACACGGCGTGCAGCACCGACGCCGTCTTGATTCGCATCACGAACAGCACTAGCCCGATGATCGCCGCGATGAGTGTCACTCGAATTGCGCTTTCAAACAGAATCGTCATTTGCCCCCCTTGCGGCTTCGGACAAATTCTTCCAAGGTCTCGAGCTCGCCCTTACTGAGGACCTTGGCCTCCACCATGCCACTGACCAACTCTTCCACCGACCCCTGGCAAAAGCTATCGATGATCTGCCGCACGGCGCGGGCGGCCAGACTCCGAGCGGGTTCGACGGCGCGGTACACGTAGGCCCGGCCTTTCTCCTCGTGCCGCAGGTAGCCTTTTTGCTCCAGACGCCGCAGGATGGTTCGGATGCTGGTTTCCTTAAGGTTGCGTTTACGGGATACGAGCTGATGGACCGTTTCGACAGGGCAAGGGCCGGTGTCCCATACGGCCTGCATCACTTCGTTTTCCAACTCCGTGAGCGGGGCTCGCACGCGAGCATCGGATCGGGTCCGCTTTGTCATGGTACAAACTGTACCACTAGGTGCAGCGACCGTCAAGCCAAATCTTATAGGGGGATTAAATTCCGAGCGGGCGGGAGTTTGGCGAAGCCCGATCCTGAATCTACGGCTTCGCCCGGGTTTGAACCTCGATTTACTTTGAGCTATTGCGCCTCGCCGTAACCAAAAAGAGTTTGCGTCGCGCTGGACTGGTTAAATTCGATTACCGGCCTGGTTCCGGTAAACGGAACACTTGGCTGCGTAAGGACGAAATTCACGGAAAGCGTGGCGCCCGGGGTCACCGATGTGCCGGCGACCGTGCTGACAGTACCCAAGGTCAGAGTCCCCGTGCAGTCCGTATTGACCGTGTAGGATCCTACAAATTGGAGAAAATTCAGCGAAGAGGGAGGGCCAGGCGGCGCGAAAATGTTTCCGCTGCCGTCGAATTGGGCGCGCCCAAACAGAAAGTATGCCGCTTCAGTCTGCGCCGGTACAATGTCATTGCCAGTGCCGATGGGAAGACTCGCAACTCGCGTTCCGGTCGCGATCAGCGCGTAGGAACCGGTAAGATTGCTTACTGAGCAGTAGGTGGCCAGAGGGCGCACCAGCTTGATCAGCAGGCTGGACTGAAACGCTCCGGGCGCAGCGACGGAATTGTTGGAGACATTCTGCAACACGCCGAGGTCGATCTCCGAGCCGTTGGCGAGCACGATTCCTTGCAACGCTGTGGTGCTCTTGCTAGACCCGAACGCGTCCGTTAAGGTCGCGCTGATCGTGCAATCGGTATTCAATGCATAGGTTCCCACCATCAGCCTGGCGCTACCTTGCGCTGCAGCAATGTTTCCTGAAGAGTCGAACCATAGCGTTCCCGACAAGGCAAAGGGTCCAGTGTTGGCGATCCCGCCCAACAGTTGTCCTATAGATGTGTTGGAAAACGTCGAAGCGGAGCCGGTGACCGGCGTGAATAGTGCGCCCGGATATCCTGTTCCTATCGCCGAATAGGCGTAGGCGCCGTTGACCGCGCCCTGGCATGTCTGGGCCGAACCTACTTTGGCGCACAGAGCTAAGCCTAGACAGCATAAAACAGCTGTCTTTGAAAATGTCGTCTTGAACATTCGATCCTCCAAATGAAAGTGAGATACGCTTTTGGAGAATGCATGTCCCGTGCCAGTTGGAATTCAGCCGAACTACCGAGGAATTTCCAATAAATGCCTTTAGAATTGAGGTCCAGGCGAGAGATGCGTTAACTCCCGTTCACACGCTGCGTCTGGGCGGATGCAGCACGGCCGGGGCTTCGCGGGAGCACATTCAAAGTAGATTACGCGAGCGCCTCCATCGTTTCGTAAGGTGAATAGCACGACCGTTTGGTCTCTCATGTGCAGCACAGCCAGAGAATGCTCCCACCGGACGGGCGGGTCCGCGTTGTCGTGGAACGAGTTAGCCTTGAGATTGAGTGCAGCACGCTACTCGCTAAACGCGTAATTGGTGATTTCTGGATGGTGGAGCTAGACATCTCTACCGACATTCACCTCTAGGGGAACCATTTGAAGAAACCGGGAATCGCCACCGATCCGCTATGGTACAAAGATGCGGTGCTGTATGAGCTCCACGTTCGGGCGTTCTTCGACAGCAATGACGATGGCATCGGCGACCTCCCCGGCTTGATCCAGAAGCTCGATTATCTTCAAGATCTGGGTGTTACTTGTCTGTGGCTCCTGCCGTTCTTTCCGTCCCCTCTCAAGGATGACGGCTACGATATCTCCGACTACCTGAACGTCCATCCGATGTACGGAACGCTGGACGATTTCAAGAAGTTTCTCGCAGCGGCGCATGACCGGGGACTACAGGTGATGATCGAGCTCGTGATGAATCACACGTCGGATCAGCACGCTTGGTTTCAACGCGCCCGGCAGGCCCCTAAAGGATCGCCCGAACGCGATTACTATGTCTGGAGCGACAACGATCAGAAATACCGCGATGTGCGAATCATCTTCACGGACACGGAGAAGTCGAACTGGACGTGGGATCCCGTGGCGAAGGCGTATTTCTGGCATCGATTCTTTTCACACCAGCCGGATCTGAATTACGACAATCCCAAAGTCGTCGAGGAGATGCTTAATGTAGTGCGCTACTGGCTGGATCTGGGCGTGGATGCACTTCGCGTGGACGCTATTCCCTATCTTATCGAGCGCGACGGCACCAGCTGCGAAAACCTTCCCGAGACCCATGTTCTGGTGAAGCAACTGCGCAAGGAGATCGACGAAGGTTATGAAGGCCGCATGATCCTTGCGGAAGCGAACCAGTGGCCTACCGACGTACGTCCCTACTTCGGAGACGGCGATGAGTGTCACATGGCGTTTCACTTCCCGTTGATGCCGCGCATCTATATGGCGCTCCGCCAGGAGGATCGGTTGCCGATTACCGACATCATGGCGCAGACTCCCGAGATCCCCAATACCTGCCAATGGGCCTTGTTCCTGCGAAACCATGACGAGCTTACGCTCGAGATGGTCACCAATGACGAACGCGATTACATGTATCTTGCGTATAGCGCGGATTCTCGCATGCGCGTCAATTTAGGCATACGCCGTCGTCTGGCGACATTGATGGACAACAATCGGCGCCGCATCGAATTGCTGAACAGCCTGCTGTTTTCTTTTCCTGGAACTCCAGTGCTGTACTACGGCGACGAAATCGGCATGGGCGATAACATTTATCTGGGCGATCGCAATGGCGTGCGAACACCCATGCAGTGGAATGCCGATCGCAATGCCGGCTTTTCGCGCACCTCGCCTGCCAGATTATACAGTCCCGTGATTATGGATCCCGTCGTCGGTTACGAAGCGGTGAACGTGGAGGCGCAGCAGGAGGATCCATCGTCGCTGCTCAGCTGGATGCGCAACATGATCGCCTTGCGCAAGCTCTTTCGCGTGTTCGGCCGCGGCTCGCTGGAGTTCTTGAATCCATCGAATCGGAAAGTGCTGGCTTACTTGCGGCGGGACGAAGAGCAGGTGGTCCTGTGCGTGGCCAACCTGTCACGATTTGCCCAGCCGGTGGACCTGGACTTGCCGGAACTGGAGGGCGCGGTACCGGTCGAGATGCTCGGCTATGTCGATTTTCCGCCGATCGGAAAACAGCCTTACCGTCTAACGCTTGGGCCATACGGCTTTTTCTGGCTGGAACTACACGCGCAATCCGAGTCGCTCGAAGCGTCGGCTAATCACACGGGTTCGGCGCCACTCATGGCCGACACCTGGGAACGCTTGCTGGATGGAGCCGGACGGTACCGTCTGGAATCCGCGCTCCTGCCGGAGTACTTGTCGAAACAAAGATGGTTCGGGGGGAAAGCGCAGCGCATCCGGTCCACACGAATCACGGATTGGACGGCGATTCCTGACTCGACCGCTGTCTTCGCGCTAGTAGAAGTCCAATATGAAAGAGGAGATTCGGATAGTTATTTTCTTCCACTGGGATTGACGTTCGGCAAGGACGCTGAGAAGATGCAGGAGACGTTTCCGAGTGCCGTCATTGCCCCGGTTGTCGCTACCGGCGGATCTGGGTTCTTGCATGACGCGGTCTTCGACGATCGCGCAGGCGCGGCCTTCCTTACGCTCATTGAGCGCGCCCAACAATTGCGAGGAAGAAATGGATCGATGCGGGGTGCGCCCGGCGCCGAACTCGGGGTTCTTCGTGGTCCGGCGGAAACCTCGTTGGCGGTTAAGCGCGGATCAGCGGAACAGAGCAATACGTCCATCGTCTACGATGAACGGCTCATTCTGAAGCTATTTCGCCGCCAGCAGAGTGGTCCCAATCCGGACTGCGAGATTGCGCGATACCTCACGGAGCGGGTCCATTTCGACGGCATTCCTCCGTTTGCTGGAGTCATCGACTACGTTCCCGTGAACGGAGAGCCGCAGACCTTCGCGATGCTTCAAGGTTTCGTCGCCAATCAAGGGGATGGCTGGACACTAGCCCTCGAAGAGCTCTCGCAATTTTACGAACGCTGCGCGACGGCGCCATGGCCGGAAGGCGAGAGTCGCGTGGCGTCTGAGGATCTGATGGATCTTGCCCAGCAGGAACCGTCGCCGCTGGCGCGAGAGTATGTCGGTATCGCACTCGACTCAGCGGCGATGCTGGGCAAGCGCACCGCTCAATTGCATCTGGCGCTAAGCTCGCCTACCGACGATCCTTCATTCGCCCCGGAACTGCTCTCCGATAATGAGGTCCAGAGCCTTCTCGCCGGTCTTAGAAAGGATGCGAGTCGCGTGCTGGACTTATTGAAAGACAGCGTCGCTCGCCTGCCGGACGACTTTATCGACTTAGCCGGGCTGGCCTTAGGCCGCCGTGGTCAGATCCTCAATAGCTTCACGCTGGCGGCGCAAGACGGCACGCTTGGACAACGCACTCGCATTCACGGCGATTATCATCTCGGTCAGGTTCTTCAAGTGAAAACGGATTATGTCATTCTTGACTTCGAGGGCGAGCCTGCGCGTCCACTTGCGGAGCGGCGCGCTAAGCACTCTCCGATGAAAGACGTCGCCGGCATGGTGCGGTCCCTGAGTTATGCGGCTTATAGCGGCCTGATCGCCCACACGGCCCGCCGGCCTGAAGATTGGAAGACTCTGGAGCCCTGGGCGAGATTGTGGGAGCGCTCGATGAGCGCAGAATTCCTGCGTGCGTATCGGAATAGCGCGCTGAGTGCGCCGTTTCTACCTTCATCGAATGACGGTTTTCGAAAATTGCTGGCGATCTTTTTACTGAATAAGGCATTGTATGAGCTCTCCTACGAACTGAATAATCGCCCCGCATGGGTGCGCATCCCTTTGATGGGGATCTTGTCGCTTCCCTTGGAAGCCGGAGGACGTGAGTGGAACTGGATGCCATTCCGCAGCCGGAATTAGAGCAGATCGAGCGAATTGGCGGTGCCGACCTCGTGATCGGCATTATCGGTTCCGAGCGGCCGGAACAGAACGGGAGCGCTGCCGTTATGGTGCGCGAAGTTCTTGCGGAATTGTCTAAGCCACTGCGCGCCATGGTGGTCTGCAACAACGGGACCCACAGCCCGGCCGCCGTGCCGGAAGTTCCCGAGGACAGCCAGTCTCCCGCAGTCTTCTCCTGCAGCCTGCCGCCGCCTGCACCGGGCGAGACGCCGCAACACGGCATATCCAATGCATATCGAACGATCTTCACGGTAGGTGGAAAGCTCGCAGTCCGTGCATGTTGTGTAATTGCGTCCCGGCCAGAGAACGCGACGCCGGGATGGATTCATCGCCTGGTACAACCGGTCTTGGACCTTGGTTTCGACCTGGTTGCGCCTTGCTACACGCGCCAGAAGATGGAAGGCCTCCTGAATCGAAGCGTGCTTGCTCCGTTGCACGGGGCTCTCTACGGCCAGCGGCTTCAGAATCCCATGGGACCGGATTTCGGACTTTCGGGTAAGCTGCTGCAGCGGATTCTCGCGCAGTATTCTGCGCGCCGGCGCGGCCCCGAACGCAGTCTTCTGGCATCCATCGCCCCGGCTGCTGCGTTCAATGGCTTTCAAGTTTGTGAATCGCAGTTGGGCGTTCGCCACCAAAGCCCTACAGACTGGGACAATTTAAGCTCCCTTCTATCGGAAATTCTCGGTGCGGCGTTTTTTGAAATGGAAGCGCGCGCGGCCCATTGGCAGAGCATTCGGGGCTCGCAGACATTACCTCGATTCGGCCAGCCCGAAGTTCCGTCTCCAGAAAACGCGACTTCGGTGGACGTACATGGCATGCTCCAATCGTTTCGATTGGGAGCGCACAACCTCCAGGATGTTTGGGGGCTCATTCTGCCTCCCACCTCGCTCCTGGAATTGCGGCGCTTGTCGCGGCTGACAGACGATCAGTTCCGGTTCCCTGACCAACTGTGGGTCCGCATTATTTACGACTTTGCGTTGGGATACCGCCTCCAGACCATCAGCCGCGACCACCTTCTACGATCGATCACGCCGTTGTACTTGGGATGGATCGCTTCCTACGCGCTGGAAATGCAAACTGCCGGACTGGCGGAGGTCGACTCGCGGAGTGGACTCCTATCCAAGGCATACGAGGACAACAAATCTTATCTGGTTTCCCGTTGGCGTTGGCCCGACCGATTCAACCCGTGACGCTGAGGAGGGTTTATGTGGGAACAAGTTGGACAAGCACTCAGGCTATCGATGACCAAGATGTTAAGCCAGTTGGCGGGCTTGCTGCCTGGGATCGTGGCCCTGCTGACGGCGCTCGTCATTTCGGTAATGATCGCGTGGGCGCTTTCGGCGATTCTCCGGAGGTCGCTGGCACGTTTCGACTTCGATCGGCGGGTCGCTCACTGGGGCTTTCCGGCGCTGGCGGAGTGGTCGCCAGCATCCAGCCCCACGCTGCTGGTGACGCGCGCCATCGCCTGGATTATCGTATTTATGGGTTTCCTGATCGGGATTTCAGCCTTTGACGGTGCGCTGCCTTCCCAATTCGTAGTTCGCCTGTTCGCGTATCTGCCTGATTTGATGACGGCGATTGTCGTCTTCGTCGCGGGCAGTATCATTGCCCGATTTCTCGCACGCAGCGTGTTGATTGGCGCCGTCAATATGAACCTGCAATATGCGCGGCTTCTCAGTGTCGGCGTGAAATGGCTGGTAACCGTCCTAGCGGTGACCATTGCTCTCGAGCGTCTGGGCATCGGAGGCGGCATTATTCGTCTGGCATTCGGCATCCTGTTCGGAGGAATCGTGCTGGCTTTGGCGCTCGCCGTGGGCTTGGGGTCCAAAGAGCTCGTGAGCCGGTCGCTCGACCGCGAAACCAACAAGACCCCCAGCGCGAGCATGAAAGAGCCCGTCGGCCATCTCTAGCCTGAGGATAAAATATTGCATGACGCAACTGGACACAACCTATCGCAACGCTGTTGAATCGTTGCGGCGCTGCTGCGGTACCTGGGGGTTGAAAGCATCCGGTCGCCGTGTGGGGCACCATCAGATCTGGGCGCGCGACAGCATGATTGCATCGCTGGGCGCGCGTTTCGTCCAGGACCAGCAGATTCAAGAAGCTTTGCAGGCGAGCCTTTCGCTGCTGAAGGCTCATCGTGGATCGCTCGGAGCGATCCCCAACAACGTCGATTGTGTGACGCTGCGTCCCAACTTTCGTGCTTATGCCGATGGGGGACTATGGTGGATCATCGCCAGTGCGTCACTGGCGCCGGATCTCAATGTGATCCGCGAGGTTCTTCACTGGTACGAACACCAGGATGTGGATCAGAGTGGATTGCTCAGCATGCAAGAAGCATCGGATTGGCAGGATCTCTTTTGCACGCGGGGCAAGGGCTTGTATCTCAATTGCCTGTACGTCATAGCGCTACGCCGCGCCGCGGAACTGTATGATGCGGACGAGGGCGACCGTCTAAGAACGCGTGCTGATTCAGTCATGAACCGAATTAATACTTATTTCTGGTACAACGGAGACAACAATACGGAAAGGCCGGTTTCAAATTCATTCAGTACCGAAGGGTCGCCGTCGCGCGATTCGCTGGGACGCAGGCGGGAGATGCCGGAGAAGCGGTACCTGAGGGATGAACGATATTATTTGCCGTACCTTGGATTTCGCGCTCTGGGCGATTGGTTCGATTCCTTCGGCAATATTCTTGCGATTCTTGCGGGGGTTGCCGACGAGCAGCAGAGCGGCATTATCCTGGATTTCATCTCGCGACACTCACTGGATCGCTGGCCCATCGTGAGCCTAACGCCGGCGGTGAAACCGGGTGACCCGGATTGGCGCAACTACTATGGATCGCTTAACGCTCCGCATCATTACCACAATGGCGGCGTGTGGCCGTTCCTAGGCGGATTCTACGTCGCTGCTTTGATGAAAACCGGCCGAGAAGCGGCTGCGGTTCAAGCTTTGGAGAATCTCGCTGAGCTAAACCGATGCGGACAGTTTAACGAGTGGCACCATGGTGAAACCGGAGTTCCGATGGGCGCCCAGGATCAGGCCTGGTCGGCCGGCATGTATCTGTTTGCCTCGCAGTGCGTCCAGCGCGGTCAAGTGCCACCATTGTGACTGGCGAATCAGTCTATCCAACTTCGAAGAACATCGCCGTTTTTTCCCGACGGAAAGTCGCAAAGCCTGCACGCTCGAAGAAGCCCGTCTGGCTGGTGACTGCAAACAACTCCTTAACGCCTCTGGCACGGGCGCGCTGTTTGCAGAGCTCGACTAAGCGGGAGGCGACGCCGTGTCTCCGAAACGTCGAATGTACCGCCAAACTACGCAGCTCCGCGAGCCGTTTCGAGTAGATCTGGAGAGCGCAACAGCCGACGATGCGGTCCCCCGCAGCCGCCACGAAGAAGGATGATATGCGCGGCAGATTCTGCTGGGCTAACTGCTCGGGATAGAGCTTCAGCAATGCTCTAATGGACGGCATCTCACCGGTCCTGGCGGGACGGAATGAGACGTCTCTTCGAGTCTTCAACGCGAAGGGCCTCGAAACGTTCCAGCGGCAAGGGCGACGAACCCGATGGCGATCACCAAGCGAATGATCACCTGCCAGAGCCGGTCGCCTCGAAGAGCGCTTCGCACCGCGAGCAAAATGAACGCTCCTCCAATGCAGACATACCACCAAGCGAGCATTCGGGCGGTGCGGTGCTTTCTGTCCATGGAAAAAGGACCGTGCTCCACAACTCGATTATCTTCGATTCCTAAACGAAAAGAGGTTCGAGCCCCGGTCTACCGGGACTCGAACCTCAACGGATACAGGCTATCTCGATGAAATGCGCTTAGCTATTGTGCTTCGCCGAATCCAAAGAGAGTTTCCGTCCCATTCGACATGTTGAATTGGATTACGGGACTGGTCGATGCGCCCGGCATCACGCCCGCTCCTGTAAAGGAAACACTCGGCTGGGTCAGTATAAAATTCAGAGTCAGCGTGGAATTCGAGGGCGTCGTAGTCGTCGATCCACTGGTGGACGAGCCCGTCGTGGTCTGGGTGGTAGAGGTCGAATTAAGCGAAGCCAGGGTCAGCGTCCCGGTGCAATCGCTATTGACCTTGTAAGATCCTCCAAATTGCAGGAAGCCCAGCGAGGAGGGCGTGCCGTTCGGAGTAACTATGTTTCCGTTGCCATCGAATTGAATTCGGCCGAAGAGAAAGAAAGGCGTTTCGGTTTGTGCCGCGACGGTTGTTCCTGTTCCTGTACCCGTCCCGGTTCCCGTGCCCGTACCTGTACCGGTTCCCGTTCCAGTTCCGGTTCCGGTTCCCGTTCCCGTTCCGGTTCCCGTTCCAGTTCCGGTTCCCGTTCCAGTTCCGGTTCCCGTTCCAGTTCCCGTGCCGGTTCCAATTCCCGAGCCGCTTCCAGTGCCCGTGCCGGTTCCGGTTGATCCGGTCCCGACTGGGGTCCCTACGAATCCGACGTCTGCGACTCTGATTCCTTGCGCGACAATCACG
>Ga0207667_10011224_pt1 | contig 10424 bp, 7 predicted proteins | sample KBSCornC52_FD_184301 | JGI IMG/M metagenome (GOLD analysis project Ga0207667, IMG submission 184301) | Corn rhizosphere microbial communities from Kellogg Biological Station, Michigan, USA - KBS Corn C5-2 (SPAdes) (version 2) | ecosystem: Host-associated > Plants > Roots > Rhizosphere > Soil ...
CAGGCCGCACACGAATACTCCACTCACGCACATTTCCCTGCCCCATTCCGCCTCGATTCTTGCCGTGCCAACTCTTCCCACACCGACGCCGGTGCACGAGATAGTGGTTCCGGCGACGCTGGTCGATTCACTTGTGGTTCACGCGGAGCAGGATCGGTGGCGATTGGAGATCTGGCGTCCTCGCCATCGCGAAGACGAGACAGGCTTCTCACTGGATACGTGGGAAGACTACATCAAGTTCTTCAAGAACGACCGGCTTATCCGTACGTCCGTTGCGGGGGAGTTCGGCCCGGGACACACCCTGGACTTTGGGAAGCCCACCTTTGAGACACGCTATCCCCTCATCGCCCTTCGCGTAGAACCGGAATGCGGCAATCCCGCTGCCATTGATCTCTTCTCCATCCGGCATGGTCGTTGGGTCGCGCTCGCACAGGTCGGCGGCGAAGCGGGTGGCCCTACCTTTCGCGATTTTGATGGCGACGGCAAACCGGAGTGGATCTTCGACGACTACGACTGGTACAGATACTACGGCGCTCATCCCAAACACCTTCTGGTCTACAAAGAGGCAAGTGATGGGAAATTGACATTGTGGAGACGCCTTCCCAACCCGAAAGGGCAGTTCCTGCCCCCCAACCTCGGATTGGAACGCTGGTGAATCGCTCGGTTTGCTGTGCAGTACAATCTCATGATGTGACACTCCCCATGCGTAAACGCCGGGGCTTCCTGGTTCCTCGACAACCCTTGCTATCCTGTTTGCACAGGTAGGAGAGGGGTTGTCTCCCCAGGCGTTTCAGAAGGCAAGCCTTCCACGTTTCCTGGTGCCCCCAGGTACGTTGTATTTAGAAAAGCCAGGATAGCCACGGCAAGCCGAAGGATGTTTCGGGCTGCATTCTCATCCCGGTCAAGAACACATCCGCAGGAACAGACGTGAGTCCGTTCCGAGAGAGCCTTCTTGACACGCTTGCCACAAGCAGAACAGTCCTGACTGGTGTATTGGGGTGGAACCTTCACCACAGGCTTATCAAACACTTTGCCATAGTAGACAAGCCAGCAAGCGAACTGACTCCAGGCGGCATCGTGAATGGATTTGGCGAGGTGACGGTTCCGAACCAGATTCTTCACCAGAAGGTCTTCCAGAGCCACGATGTCGTGAGACATCACCACGCACCTTGCCAGTTTGCAGGCAAAGTCTTTACGCTGTCTCTGAACCTTCAAGTGGCGACGTGAGACTTTCACTCTCGCCTTGCGGCGATTTTGAGAGCTTTTCTGCTTCTTGGAGAGTTGTCGCTGCGCTCTCTTCAGTCGTTTCTCTGCTTTGCGCAGAAACTTCGGACAGGAAACGGAGTTGCCTTCATTGTCGGTGTAAAAGGACTTCAAGCCCATATCCAGACCCACCGTCTTGCCGGTAGATTCGGCAGGTTCCGAACGATCCACATCCACGCAGAACTGCACAAAGAACATATCGGCCCTGCGGACGATCCGCACTCGCTTTATCTTCTCCTGGGGATAGGCGCAGAGGTCACGAGTGCCCAGCATCTTCATCTTGCCGATCCCCAGGCCGTCCGTGAAGGTGATGCGTTTGCGGTCAGGAGAGAGTTTCCAGCCCGTGGTTTTGTACTCCACAGAGCGGTTGTTCTTCTGGAACTTCGGTCTCTTGAGGCGCTTGCCTTTGACATCCGGCTTGAGATAGCGGCTGATGGCATAGGCGGCGCGTTCCGCCGCCGCCTGCCGTGCCTGGGAGTTGAGGGCATCGGCAAACGGATACTCTCTGGCAAGCACTGCACAATAGCGGTTGAGATCGTAGGGTTTAGCGTTGGTGTCCATCCAGAGGCGCACGGCCTTGTTTCGGATGAACTGCACCACCTTAATCGCCTCGCTAATGGCGGTGGCTTGCAGGTCGGAAACGATCAGTTTGTATTCGAGAATGAGCATATTTAAGGATGACTACTACTCCTTAAATATTATACCGCACAGCGAGCAGAGATGCAACAGTTCTGCTTCGTAGAACGCAATTTTGTATCCCGCACGGCTGAAGCCGGGGGTATTAAAATTGCAACACTCGATAAAAAAATATCAACTGATTCCGAAAGTAGCCCTAAGGTGAACCCGGTCAAAGATATCATGACTTCGAATGTGCGGCAACGTTTACAGGTGTCTGAGGCAGATATGGAAATCCTCAGGCAACTCAAGGAGAATCCGCCGCCGCCAACGCCTGAATTGATTGAAATACTGAAGCAGAATCGCAAATGCAGCTAATGTAAGCTCGGTTCACACCTGAAGTGGGTCACAGGCTTTTTCGTAGAGGCCGGGGGTGAGGGCTTCGAAGTGGGCATGGCCGCAGACGATTTTCATCTCTTCGGAGTTGCGGAGGTCGAACTGCCGCAGGCTGGATTTGGTTTCGCGAACGAGGTAGAGTTTGGGTTCGCATTCGGCCTCCTGCTTCACCAGAGCCCAGTCGGGATTGTAGGTTCCGAGAGGGGTCTGGATTTTGAACCAGGGCGGCAGTTTCAGGTAGAACTTGATGTCGGTGCGACTCTCGAAGGCGGCGGCGAACTTGCGTTCGGTCTCGGAGTCGATCTCGATGGCGTCGTAGATCGATTTGGTCGCGTCGAGCATTCTCTCCGTAAAACCTTCGATCTCCTTATCCTCGAACAGCATCATGTCCCAGACCGAATCGTCTCCTGTGATCCGTTCGTATTTGATGCCGGTCACCATGATCTCCTGACGGGCGACTTTGATGGCGCGAACCGCCTTGTCGAGAAATGCCTGCGGGTTCTTCGGGGCTTCGCCCAGACGTCCGGAGCGCTTCAGGATCTCGACCAGCGTGCGGCGGGTCAGACTGGTTTCGCGCTGGAGGTAGCCGATGATGTCGGGGAGGGGCGTGCGTCTGTAGACGTCGTGTTCCTCCCGCGCTTTCAGGAGGCGCCCGGTGATTCCGGCTTCGGTCATTTCTACGAGACGCTGCTGAATGAGAAGGGAAGGCTCGGAGACCGGCCCCATCTTGAAGACATACTCGGCGGCCTTCGCGATCAGATCTTCCGTCTTGTATTCGACCGCATAGCGCGTCTTCGCCTGGATGCGCTCCCACAGCGCGACGAAATCGACATGCTGAATCCATCCTGGAACGAGATTGGCTTTGCGGCGGTCGCGCTTGTTTTCGATACGGCCCTTGAACTCCTCGCCAGTGTCTTCTTTGATCTCGTTCTGCAGTTGTTTGGCGAAGTCGTTGTAGCTCTCGTTCGCGATGACCGTCAGGCGATTGATGTTCGGATCGAAGACACGATTGCCGGTCTCATCCACGGGCAGGCGAAGGCCGCGCCCGATCTCCTGGCGTTTCTTCATCTCCGAGCGGGTCTCATTCAGCGTGCATATCTGGAAGACGTTCGGATTGTCCCAGCCTTCGCGCAGGGCAGAGTGCGAGAAGATGAACCGCAACGGCTCCTCCATGCTGAGGAGCTTTTCCTTCTCCTGCATGATCTTGCGATAGGCCGTATCGTCGGCCTGAGTATCGCGTCCCTCCTGGCTGTCCTTCGCCATCCCCTTCTCTTCCGCAAAATAGCCGTCGTGCACAGAAGCCACGGGCAGAGGCTTCAGGCGCTGATAGTCCGCTCGCGCGGCCAGTTCCTGATAGTACTCTTCGAACCAGCGGCGGATCTTGCCTTCGGCGGGAGCGTAGTTGGCGACGCGGTCGATGAAGAAGAGCGTCAGCACTTTGAGCCGCCTGCCTTCGGGAAGCGCACGATGGATTTTCAGCTCCTTTTCGAAGTGCTCCTTGATCGCCTCTTTGACCTGAGCACGCATCACGGCTTCGCGGTCGCTGCCCTGCCCCTCCCCGGTATCGATCCGGATGCCGTTGGTGAAGCGCACAAAGCCGTTCCCGGCGTCGATCTCCTCCAGCACGTAGCCGTCATAGACTTCGCGTCCGCCGGAGAGTTCGCGCAGGTTCTCGCTGCCGGTCACGGTCACGACTTTGCGCGTGGGGCCGTTCGCGGCCTGGATGTCGATTTTGAGCTTGGCCGTCACCTTCGTTTTGGTCGCGGTGATGCTCTCCAGCGCGATAAAGGGCCGGTTGAAGTCGCCCTCTTCGACGACGGAGTTGACGACGATCTTCTTGACCAGATTGAGGTCGTAGGCTTTGACCGGGCCGAGGCGATAGACGAGGTTGTAGCGATTTTTGTGGGTCGCGGAGTAGCGCAGGGTGCAGAGCGGATTTAAGGACGCAATCGCCTTCTTCGCCGTGGGGGATTCCATGTTCTGCGGCTCGTCCATAATGACGATGGGACAGGTCGCCTGAATGAAATCGATGGGTCTGCGCCCGCTCATGCGGTCGTTGTCCTTCTGCATGATGGTGGAGGCTTTGTCGAACGCCTGGATGTTGAGGATGAGCACCTGCAGGGTGTTGGCGGTGGCGAACCCGCGCAGTCGGGAGACCTGTTTGCTGTCGTAGACCTGGGCCTCCATCGGCGTGTTTTCGTAGAGGGCGGCGAAGTGCTCCTTCATCAGGCGAATGCTTGTGAGGACGCCTTCCCGGATCGCGATGCTCGGCACGACGATGACGAATTTCGACAGGCCATATTTGGTGAACAACTCATAGATGGTGCGGAGATAGACATAGGTTTTGCCGGTGCCCGTCTCCATCTCCACGCTGAAGTTCCGCCCGTCCAGTTCCGCTACCGGCGTGATGCCGTTGCGGGTCTGTGTCTCCTGCACATTGGCAAGCAGGGCTTCGTCGGAGAGCGTGAGGAGATTGCCGCGCCCAAGTTCGCCCGTCAGTTCGCTGGCGGCCTGAAGGTTGATCTCAAACTTCCCCTGCGCCAACGGCAACCCGGAAAACAAGTCCACAACCGAGGCGATGGCGTCCTGCTGATACTCCTGCGCCCCGTCAAATTGAATCTTCATAAACCGTCCTTAAGGGTCTCTCTGAGAGGCGAATTGCCACAGGAAGATGTCTTGTTGTCACCCCGACTGACCCAATATGCCTCTGCTCCCTTTGCAAGGACAGGATGTTTTGGGGTCCCCACTCCAAGATAAGTTTCTCCACATTCCGTAAGAGGAGGATGCCTTGGGGTGAACCCCACCCCAGCCCTCCCCGCAAGCGGAGAGGGAGCCAATGCCTTCTCGACTGCACACGGGTGAAGTGCTAATCGGGACTATTTCCTCGCGATGAGCGCCGGTAAAGCGGACAGCCACCAAGATCTCCCTCCGCTTGCGGGGGGATTAAGGGGGGTTCACCCCAAGACGCTTCCAAAATTGCTCTGCGGCAACCGTTGGGTCATTCCGCGACCACGTTATACCGTATGGAACCGGATATCGGCGTCCTGCATCTGAAGCAGCGTATTGGTCAGCAGCGCATCGTCCCCATGAAACGCCTCATCCAGACAGACGACGCCCTGCGGCTTCCGCGCGATCATCCCCGCCAGGGCTTCCCGGGTGATTTGTCGCTCCAGACAGATCAACATCGCTTCACCCGCAATCGCGTAGACGGATTGTCCGGCAATCACGATCTCTTCTCGCGACACATTGAGGTCGTAACCGGCCTTGAGCAGTATTTCAAAGAGGATGTCTTCCGGCGCAGCATCCGGCAAGAGGTTATTCGCGAACAGTTCGAGTTGCGCAGCCACGGTGTCTGCATCCGAGTCCCCACCCTCGTCGTCCCATATCTTGAAGTTGCTCGCCGCAAGCCGCAACGCCTTAAATCCTCGGTCCTGACTTGCACTATCTGCCACATCCAATTTTCCGGCGTCCGCCTCATTCATCTTCGCAATAACGCGCCGGACGCGTTCACGAGTGATTGTTGCTATAGTTGGGAACTGCTTGATTTCTGTTTGTTCGGGTAGTTGAACCAGGATAAACCTGCGATTACCGCCATCTTCTTTGTTGAGTTCCAAAACGGCTTGTCCAGTTGTACCGGAGCCGGCGAAGAAGTCAAGAACGACATCCTCTGTTGACGATTTGGTCGCCAACTGAAGAGCCCGCTTTATGAGGCGTGGTGGCTTTGGCGTATCGAACACCACATCCTCGTTCTTAAACTCTACCGCTTCCAGCATGGCCTTCTTGGCCTCCTGGGTGTGACCGACGTCTTGATATTTCCATAGCGTCTGCGGCACTAGACCAGCTTTAACGTCAGAAAGGTACCGCTTCAACCTTGGCATGTTATTGCCATCTGGTCCCCAGTGAATGCGGTTTTCGGCATCGAGTTCAACAAACTTTGATTTCTTGACTCGCCAATAGGTGCCTACGGGAGGCCCCGGGATGACACGACCAGACGGGCAGCGTACTTCATACTTTCCCTCACTGTAGTAATTGCGGGCGCAGAGATCCGAGGATGTCCATGGTCCACGTATGTCATCATCCGGGTTAGTGTACCTCGCCTCCATTTCTTCGGTCCTCGGCAGCAACTCAGGCAACCACGTTTCGGCTTGTTTGGCGTACAACAAAATGTACTCGTGGTCTTCGGAGAAGTGGCGAGCTGTATTCTTGGGAGAAAAGACTTTTTGCCACACAATTGAGGCAATAAAATTCTCCTCGCCAAAAATCTCGTTCATCAACAGTCGGAGATTATGAACTTCGTGGTCGTCGATGCTGATGAAGATGACGCCGTCGTCGCGGAGGAGGTTCTTGGCGAGGAAGAGGCGCGGATACATCATGGAGAGCCAGTTCGAGTGATAGCGGCCGTCTGTCTCTTTGTTGGAGGTGGTCGCGGTGCCTTCGGCGGAGAGTTGGCCGGAGTATTTGAGGTAGTCTTCGAGACCTTCGCGGAAGTTGTCGGGGTAGATGAATTCGTTGCCGGTGTTGTACGGCGGGTCGATGTAGATCATCTTGACCTTGCCGAAATAGGACTTCTGAAGCAGTTTCAGGACTTCGAGGTTGTCGCCTTCGATGATCAGATTCTCGGTAGTGTCGAAGTTAACGGATTCCTTGCGGTCCGGCTTCAGTGTTCCGACACTGAGGGACTGAAGCGCATGGATCGCGTTTGTCTTGCCGGCCCAGTTCAAACCATAGCGTTCCCTATCTGTCTGAACCGTTTCGCCCAGCGCCTGCTTCAGCCGATCGAAGTCGATCTTGCCCTCTGCAAAGGCTTCGGGAAAGAGGGATTTCAGTTCGGCGAGTCTATCGGCGTTCGGGGACAAAGAGTTCAACGGAAGGCGGGTTTCGGGCAACATGCGGGTCTACTCCTGGAAGGGAAGAACTGAAGCGCTACTCTCGCGCCTGGGGAGAAAAGCGGAAGAGATCGATGCAGAAGCTATTTCGCCACCGCAGTGCGGATTTCCTTAACGGGTCAGGGGGTCAGATACAAGATGGAAGGATTACGAATCGGGAAAGGGCAGACGTGAATTTCGTTGCGAAGAGTCGCGGCACGTAATTCGGGTTCGTGACGGAGGTCTTCAGGCAGAATATTGGTGTCCCAATAGAGCGGGGCCGCAAACACCCATTTTATCGTTTTGGCGTTCCGTAAAGGTAGTGATCGAGTTGGTCTGTGAAGTCATGGGGCAACCGTGCGACCTCTTCAGGTGAAATCTGTGCAGCGATTTCCGCAAGGACTTCACCTATCGGACGGCGATCTTTTTTTGGCAGCGACGACTCCGCAACAGGCAGAACAATGACGTGGATTCTGCGATCAGCATAATCGGATAGTCGTTCTGCGATCTCCGCTCCCGTCCCTTCCAATTCCAGCAATGGTGTAGCCATAAGATTTCTCCTCCTGATTCAATTGTACCATACCCGAGACCGGGATACGGAAGCAGACATGCGAACATACGAACGACCTCGATATTCCGAAACCTGACGAAGCAACTGATGACGAGTATGAGACGTGAGGGAATACAACCAGGATAAGGGTAAGACTTTTCATGTGGGGTAGTGCGTGAAGTTCATGATGGCTCAGCGTTGAAAAGGGAGGCGGAATGCGTGATTTCCGGAATCATCTCTTTCAGATGCGCCTCGTCCAGGAAAGTACGGTAGCGGCGTACAAACGTATTACGTCGCGTCTGGTAGTCCTGTTTTGCCTGCGCCATGGCCCGCGCCACATCTTCCGGTCGCGGATTGCGCACAAAGTCCTTGTTTGCCAGCAGTCGTTGATGAATGGCATCGAACGGTTCCGATGGTCCGTGCTGTTTGAGAAGGTTTCCGGTATTGACCTCCCTGGCGTCCGCAGGCCATGCCTGCCCATAAGGAATTCCCTGGGCACGTCGCGTCCAGAACTCCTGCTGCGCCGACACTGTCAAGCGTTCCTCACGCAACGTAAGGCGCAGATTGTCGCCTGAAAGCAGCCAGAAGGTCTGAGAGCTAAGTTTTCTCTGTCGATAGATTTTCGTCAGGTAGTAGGCGCCGTGGTGCAGCCAGCCACGGGTATAGTCCTCCGGCCCGAAATTCCAGGAGAGATGCTCTCCCTCTCCGTTCTGAACCCGGGCAATGGTTTTGCCATGAAGATCCAGATTGTATCCCGCAACGATTCCTTTACTCTTTTGCCAGTGCAGGTATCCCGCCTCGGAGCCATCCGGGTAAGTTTCCCGCTCGAATCGCTCGTTCTGCGTCTGATCCACCTCCTGCATCAGGTGACCTTCGGCATCGTAGCACATCAGTTTGAGGTAGGCGCTCGGCTCCGTTTCTCTGCCCGACAGAAAATAGGCGACGTGCGAAAAAAGGCGTTGTTTGCGGTTGGGCGCCGGCCTGGGAACCACCGTAAACGCCTCCTCTCCCGCCGGCTGTAGATAGTCCACCCGCTTCACCCAGGTCGGATCGATTGGAGCGAATACATGGCGCGAACTTTCCGGCACCAGCTTCTTCATGACGGAGCTAGCTTGCGACTCTGCCTGAGCGGCAGCAGGCAATGATGCGCCGCCCAGGAGGCAAAAAACGATCCGCGCCCCAGTGATAAAAAGAGTAGTATTGCGCAAGGCAGGTGAACCTCCGATCTATGGTATCCACCAGAGAAATATCTGTTCGCATAGATCCACTCCTCTATGTGTCTATTCCTGCTTGCTCCTGGGATTTCTTTTCAGATCTCCATGATCGATAATCTTCGAGAAGCCACGTTCGATCTCTCCAATCTGGCCGATTTGAAAGCCTGGCTTTCGCGCCATCAGCCGAATTTTGGGTTCAAAAAAGAGTGTCACGAAGGCGGTTTCTGCGCGTATTAGGATACGAGTAGAGCAAAGGAGCTGTTGGTGTAAGACAGCCCTGCGCTCTCTATCGTCCTCTCACTTCGGAACCAAGGAGACGCGGGATATGAAATTATGGAAGCAGACGGGTATGGTCCTCTTGCTGGGATGCCTGACCGTCAGCGCGAGCGTGCTGTCGGCGCAGACGAAAGATTCGGGCGCGCCGGTACGCCCGAGCCGATTCAAGTTTTCGGAATCGATCCGGAAAGAGATCAAGACAACATCGAACTTCAATAGCTCATCCACGGAGTCGGTGATGCAGGGACAGGTTACGCTGGATATGGAGATCCCGCTCACATCTGCGGAAGGAGGCGAATATGGTCCCTCGACTCCAATCGTCATCAAAGCGGGCAGGCTTGAGTTCCGCTCCACCCTCGACAAAGATCCGAACTTCCACTCCGGAGACACCAGCGCGACCCTGAAGATCACCACAGACAACGGTTCGAACAAGAACTATGTCGTTTTGGCGACGGCGACGCTCCGCTGGGATAACAAAAAACTCTCCGTGAAGATCGATGCGAAGACTCCGGTCGGCGTCCACAGCGTCGCTGCCGAGGACTTCCTCGACAACGCACGGGGGAATATCGACGGCGAATCGAAAGTATCTGTTCAGTTCGGTACTGCGGAGGCGAAAGCGACGGTGCCCTTCCACGGCAAACTCGATCACATCGTTCGGGAGGCGATCGATATCAAGGGCGAAGTGATTACCGTCAACCTGCGTGGAGAACTGAAAAAGCCCTGAGAGAACGGCGCAGCCAAGAAGGGATCCTACTTTCCGAACTCCTTCACGTGCTCTCGGCCCCACTGCTTCCACTCCTCGGGAGAGCGCTGGACCTGTTCTCCATACTCTTTGCCATAGACGATCTGAGCCAGCGCAGCCATCGCCTCACGGGCGGGCGACGGATCGGCGTAGTCGCCGTGAAACTGGCCGGGCGGATCGTCCAGGTGGCGTAAGAGCAGAGGGACCAGACGACGGTTCATCGCAAAGCCGGCCTGAAACGCCACATTGCGGAAACGCTGTGCGTCTTCGGTCGACGCCACGACGGCGCCCGGCTTCGGCTCTACCGGCTTGTTGGCAACAGGCCCTTCCAGGACATAGGGTTGGGCAGGATGCGGCAGGACAGGCTTTTCCAACTCCGCTGCGATCTCATCCAGCGCCTGCTTATCTCCCAGGCGAGCCATTGCCGCGATACTGAGGATATGAAAACTGCCTTCCCACGTCGTCCCTCCCTCTTTCACCGCGTATCTCCGCAGCAGCGGCAG
>Ga0207667_10011226_pt1 | contig 10423 bp, 11 predicted proteins | sample KBSCornC52_FD_184301 | JGI IMG/M metagenome (GOLD analysis project Ga0207667, IMG submission 184301) | Corn rhizosphere microbial communities from Kellogg Biological Station, Michigan, USA - KBS Corn C5-2 (SPAdes) (version 2) | ecosystem: Host-associated > Plants > Roots > Rhizosphere > Soil ...
AGTCGCGCACCTCCGTGCGCGAATCGGAACCGATATGTTCATCCTGCGCCCGGTGAGTGTCTGGTGCGGAGTTGGCGCGCAGCGCATGAGAGCGGGAGGGTGCAGCCTCCCGTCCGCCGCGGAGTGCACCCAATCGGTTGAGCCCGTCTGCGTAAGGTGAGTTACGAACTCGACGATGGCCTGTTGATCGCGCTTGAGCGCCCAACGTTCAAGCACCAGGACGTCGCGTCGCTGATGAGCTACGCCGTGCGGGCTCACGCGAGAGCGAGCAGACAGGGACGGCCATTCGCCCAGGTGGATGTCTACCTCCCAGACGGCCGCATTTACTTGCCCGACTTTGGCTTTCTCGGCAACGACAAACTCGACCAGGTCTGCCGGATTGACGGGAAGATTCACGGTGCGCCGACTATGGTGGCGGAAGTGATGTCATCGGAAGACGTACGCGACCGGACACGAAAGTTTCACGTCTACTTCGATAATGGCATCGAATGGCTGTGGCTCGTCTCCCAGTCACTTGTCATCGAGGAATACCACGCCACCGAGCCCGGCTACGTTCGCGTCTCCACAACCTCGCCAGGCGAGGTGTTCCGGCCACAGTTGTTTCCCGGACTTGAAGTCAACCTCGCGGCGCTGCTTCGTGAAACGGAGCAAGAGACTCCCGATTCGTCAGAGCAGAGCGGCTAGCTGGTCAAGGTGGCGCGGGACGGCTTTCAGCGGCTCCTCCGCGGCCTCATACTCCAGCGTCACATAGCCGCGATAGCCGGCATCCTTCAGGATTTGCAGCACGCGTTTCAGGTCGGCGTCCTGCTTCGCCTGCCCCTTCGGCTGGACCTCCGTCTTCACCTGACAGGTCACCGCATAGGGCGCGCACCTTGCAATATCGCCGTAGGGATCTTCCGTGCGGAAATTGCCGGTGTCGAGATTGATGCCGCACCACTCCGACTTCACCGCCTTCACGATGGTGAGGATGGAGTCCGCCTCCGCCACGATTCCGCCGTGGTTCTCCAGCGCCAGCAATACTCCCTTCGTCCCGGCGTAGGCGCACGCCTCCTCCAGCGATTCGATGGTGTTCTTCTGCGCCTGCTCGAGCGTCTGCCCCGGCTGAAGCGAGCCCGCAAAGACTCGAATCGTGGGCGCGCCCATCGCCGCGCACGTGTCGACCCACGCCTTCGTGATCGCGATCTGCTTCTCGCGCTCAGGCCCGGCCGGGTGCGTGTAGACGTTTGCCATGGGCGAGCCCGTGATGTCGAGGCCGTTCAGGTAGCATTTCCGCTTGACTTGCATCAGGTACTCGCTCGTGAGCGGCTTTGGCCAGTAGTACTCCGTCAGCTCCACGCCATCGAGCGGATAGGTGGCGCACCGGTCCACGAACTCCAGGAGGTCCATGCGCGGCTCGTGTTTGCCCTGGAGGTAATCGCGATAGGAATAGGCCGCGAGCGACAGCCGCAACCGGGGTTTCCCTGACCGTTTGATCGGCTCGATGGCCCTCGCGGGACCGGCAGCCAGGGCTGCTCCGACCAGCGCCGCGCCCCGCAGGAAGTCGCGCCGATTCGTCGCCCGCTCTTTCATCGACTTAGCTCCTTCCACAAGCCCTTGTAGCACTTCAGGAACGTCGCTCCGTCCTCCGCCTTGATCGGCGAACCGATCTCGCAGAGGGTGAAGCGGTCGTACCCAGTCTGGTTCAGCAGCGTGAAGAGCTCGCGATAAGGATAGCTGGACCATAGCTCCGTGATGTGGCAGCAGCGAATCCACGGCCGGAGCAGCGCGACGTTCTCCTTCACCGAGCCGTGAGCCGCGTCATTCACGTCCGTGTTGTTGGAATTCCACGTCACGCCGACGTTCTTGTGGCCGCAGAAATCCATGATCTTGCGCGCGTTGGGAACGAGCTGGGTCGTGGGGCCGTGGACCTCCATCCAGATCTCCACGCCGTGGTCCGCGCCGATCTGTCCGCACTCCGCGAGCGCCTTCCCGATCTGCTCCAGTGTCTTCTCCAGCGGAATCGACTTGTCTTTCGGCAGCCCGTTCGGACGGACCTTGACGCCGCGCGCGCCGATGTCCTTCGCGAGCAGCACGAACTCCCTGCACGTCTCGACATTCCTGCGCACCTCGGCCGAATCGTCGGACTGGAACTCGCACGTCGAGCCGAGACTGGTCTGTAGCAGCCCCGCGTCCGCGCACTTCTTCCGCACTTCCGCCCGCTTCCCGGCATCGAGCGCAGGCTCGACGCCGTGCGCGTGCGTAGTGCGGAACTCGACTCCCTCGATACCCGCGTCATGGCAGTTCCTGAGAATCGTGTCGAGGTCCCAGTCCTTCGCGACGTTGTAGGTGACGATCCCGAGGTGCATCTTCCGATTCGATTCCTGTTCCGCCTGTACATTGGAAGGAAGGGCGAGCGCCGCCGCGCCCACAATCCCGCCCGCCAGCAGCTCGCGCCGATTCACCAGTATCCTCCTAATGCGCTCGTTTGTAGAAGAGCGCCTTGTCCGCCCGCAGCGGCCACCCGCGATCGTGGTTCCGGCAAGCGTCGATCCACGTGACGAGGTCCATAACGCGCCGCTCGTCCCCCTCTTCGTAGAGCGTGTAGCCGTGGTGCTTGTAGAACTTCATGGCCCAGAGCGAATCGCGGAGGCAGTGGAGCGTGAAGAGCCGCGTGTCCGGCCGCTCCTTCAGCGCCTCTTCCTGGTGGTGCTTCAGCAGCCGCCCGCCCAGCCCGTGGCCCTGATGGTTCGAGCGGACGTAGAGCAGATGGAGGTGCGACATCCCCTCCAGCAGCCGCCACATCGCCACGCCGACGCGCTGCCCCTGGTCCACCGCGACCGTCCATCGAGTCGACTCATCGGCCATCTCGCCCGCGATGTGGTCCGCGTGATAGCCGGGCATGTCGGCCGGCACGTGATCGTCCCGATACCTCCGGTACGAATCGCGGAGTATTTCGGCTATGTCCCGCGCGTCCCGCTCCGTGGCCGGCCGCAGGATTATCGCGTCGCTCTGCTTCATGGCAGCATCCACGTACGCTGTAAGGCTACTCCGGAAGCGGCTTGCCCTGCGTCTCCGGGGCGAATAGGAGGGCGATCAGGCCGACGACATAGACGCAGGCAACCACCGCGGCTGCCTTGCGCAGGCCGGCTGTCGGATCGGCCGGGTCGGCGAATATCCTGGAGAGTGTGCCGAGCGTGAAGGGCGCGGCGGCGGCGAGCACGCGCGCGGAGTTGTAGCAGAAACCGATTCCCGTCGCGCGGACGCGAGTGGGGTAGAGCTCAGGGAAGTAGACCATGTACGCCGAGAAGGGCGCGAGGGCACAGAATCCGAGCAGAAACGCGAGGGGAAATGCCGTGGCGGGAGTGCGGACGAGGCCGAAAAACGCCTCAAGCGACAGGAACGCGGCGACGAAGACAATCGCCATCGCCTTCTTCCGCCCAATCCTTTCGCTCAGCAGCGCATAGCTGAACATGCCCAGCCCCGCGCCGCACATCTGCACGAGGAACACCCAGCTTCGCCACATCTGGAGGCCGCGGTCGAGCTCGGCTTTGGTTGCGGCTGTCGCCTGCACCATCGGCCGGAAAGCTCCCGAAATGAGGTCGGGCGAGAAGAACGCCGCTCCCCAGGCTCCCGCCACGCCAGCGGCGGCGAGCGAGACGCCCACGAAAGTATTGCGGCGTAGAATCGGGTCGGCGAACAGCGCCGAGATGCTGCCGAGCTGCCGACCACCGCCCTCCGATTCGCGCTTCGCTTCCTGCCACTTCTCGGGCTCTTTGACCGACAACATGATCCAGAAGACGAGCAGGGCAGGGGCAGCGCCCACCGCGAAGATCCACCGCCAGGAGACGCTCGCGAGAACGAGTGTCGTCAGCGCCGCGCAGACATTGCCTACCGCCGACAGCGCCTGCACCAGGCCGAGAGCCATGGGTCTGGAACGATTCGGCCACACCTCCGCCACGAGCGATGCGCCGGCGGCAAACTCCCCTCCCACTCCGAGCGCAATGAGGAACCGGCAGATCCCGTACTCCAGCGGCGACCGCGCGAGCCCGTTGAGGCCGGTGAAGACCGCGTAGATCAGGATGGTAGTCACCATCGTTCGCGTGCGGCCGAGCTTGTCGCCGACCATGCCGAACAGGAATCCACCTGCTGCCCAGCCGAGCAGGAAGACGGATGTCAGATTCCCGCCCACCTTCGTGATGGCGGCGTCCAGCGCCTTCGGGTCCGTGATGGTCTGGCCGAGAATGTCGCGGAGGCTGGGGTTCCGCAGGAGCGTGAAGAGGTGCTGGTCGAACGTATCGAACATCCAGCCCAGAGCGGCGAGCATGAGCACCACCCATGCATAGCGAGGCACTCCCTGATACCATCGGAGATTCAGGGTCGCCTGTTCCGTCGTCGACTCGGCAACGTCTGTCATGGGTCGCTCCAGCGGAATGGGCAACTGGTCAATTGACCAATTGACCAGTTGACCAATTGACCAATTGACCAATTGACCAATTGACCAATTGACCAATTGACCAATTGACTGATCTGCGTCCTACCGCACTTCCACCTTTGGCGGGTCGGAATACGCGGACCAGACGGCGGGGATGTTCGCCTCGGCGGTCGTGCCCTTGTGGAAGAAGAGGCGGTACCGAAAGGTGATTGTCTGCCCTTCCGGGACGGTGTGCTCGCCCAGCTTCGGGTGCTGCTTGTCGTTGTTGAAGTCGTGGAGGCCGAATGGGTTCGCCGCGAAGAGGCCGTAGTCGCGGACATGCCATGTTTCGGGATGGCGGAAGTTGGACGGGCTATCGAAGATGGCGATTCCGAGCGTCTCGCCCTCAACGGGTCCGTAGTAGTCGACCCAGTTGGCGGGCTTGCCCCACGTCGCCGCGTCCCGGATTCCTTCGGAAGTCTCGATGTGCCCCTGCCCCTTCTCTTTGCCGGCGACCACGCGAATCGAATCCGGCACTCGCAGCCCGAACGAGCCCTCTTTCGTATCGCCGAAGACCAGCGGCCCGCCGACCGGCTTCATCGTCACCTCGAAATCCATCAGGCGGCCGTCCGGCACGTTGTATACCCGCACCTCCCGCGTATCCTCGGCGATCTTCTTCCCCTCGCGGGAGATCCAGTCGGTCTTCGCGCGGAAGTAGCCGCAGACAGGCCCGCTCTGGACCTCCTCGAAGCCGGTGTTGACCGTCTTTGCAGCGCGCGGCTCCTCCGACCAGTAGTCCTCGCCGTTCACGTCGCCATGCGTGAACCAGAGGCCGCGATGGTGCGGGTGGTCGTGCGATTCGTTTGGCAGCGTCTCGAAGGGGTAATGGCGTACCATCTGCTTTCCGCCGGGGCCGTTGACGGGGTAGAAGTAGGGCTTGTTGGGGCCGGTGTGCGTGTCGTATCGCGCGAAAAGCTCATTGTTTATGCGGATGTCGACGTCGCCGGCGGCCGTCTTGTCGATGATGACCCCCGATTCCGGCACGGGTCGCGCGTTCCGTTCAAACATCAGGCGGTACTTCTCCGATTGTCCTTTGGCCAGGCTGTGGACAATGAATGTCACCTCGGCCTTCGAACCGGGCAATAGCCGCGCCTGAACCGGAATAGGCGTGTCCTTCTCGAACAGGGCGGCGCCCGCGAAGTCGCGGGGCGCGGCGACCGTAAACCGAACCGGGGCTTCCCGGTAATCGTGGTCCGGCGCGCTCACCGTCACCGTGTAGTCTTTCGCACTTGCCGCATTCGCAACAGCCGCCATAGCCAGTACCGCCAGCGCCCAGAGCCATCCGCCCGCCGTGAGCCGCCCTCGCTTCATGTTGTTCTCCCTCGCCCGTGATGCCGGGATGGCCTTCAGTTCGACGAACGCGATCCCCTCTCCTCCGCTAACCTCGAGCCTGGGCCGAACCAACAAACGAACGGCCGGGATTACAAATTATAAACCGTATGAACATAATAACGTCAAAGGCCTTAACCACGAATGCACACCGATGCACACGAATGAAACCCGTATTTGCTGCCGTTATTCGTGCTTATTCGTGTTCATTCGTGGTTACAAAGCCGTTTCACCATTCCGTTCAGGACGTTCATCCCGGCCAATCCCGGCCGTTGATTCGGCTTCATCGCGGCGATTTCATCCTCACTCCGGCAGGAAGGCGCGGCGCACGTGAAGAATGCAGACGCATGGCTATCGGCTCCGACATCTTCGACGTGCCAACGCGCGCTCCCGGGCCGCCCGGCCGCATCCCCATCACAGCCGACGACCTGCTGCATCGGCCCAGCGGCGACGTCTTCGGTCTGACACAGAATGCCGGGATGGGCTGGAACCCGGCGGACGTGAATCGCGACGCCTTTCTCATCCTCAGCACGCAGGGAGGCCTGCGCGCGCCCGACGGCTCGCCCATCGCGCTCGGCTACCACACCGGGCACTGGGAGATCGGGCTTCTCGTGAAGGAGGCCGCGGAAGAGATCACGGCGCTCGGCGGTCTTCCGTTCGCCGCGTACTGCTCCGACCCGTGCGACGGCCGCTCGCAGGGCACGACCGGAATGATGGATTCCCTGCCGTTCCGCAACGACGCCGCGCTCATTTTCCGCCGCCTGATTCGCTCGCTGCCCACCCGGAAGGGCGTCCTCGGCGTCGCCACCTGCGACAAGGGCCTGCCGGCGATGATGATGGCGCTCGCCTCGCTGCGCGGGCTGCCCGGCGTGCTGGCGCCCGGAGGCGTGACCCTGCCGGCGGAGAACGCGGAGGATGCCGGGACCGTCCAGACGCTCGGCGCGCGCTTTGCCCACGGCCTCATTACGCTGGAGCACGCGCAGGAGATGGGCTGCCGCGCCTGCGGGACGCCCGGCGGAGGATGCCAGTTCCTCGGAACCGCGGCGACCGCGCAGGTGGTCGGCGAAGCGCTCGGCCTCTCCCTTCCGCACAGCGCGCTCTCGCCCTCCGGTCAGCCGATATGGACCGACATGGCCCGCCGTTCCGCGCAGGCTCTCGTCTCGCTCCAGAAGGCCGGACTCGCGATGCCGGACGTTCTGACCGATGCGGCGATTCGGAACGCGATGGTGGTCCACGCGGCTTTCGGCGGCTCCACGAACCTCCTGCTCCACATACCGGCCATCGCCCACGCCGCGGGGCTTCGGCGGCCGACGGTCAAAGACTGGCACGATGTGAACGTCCTCGTGCCGCGGCTGGTGGACGCGCTCCCGAACGGTCCCGTCGGACATCCCACGGTCCGTGTCTTTCTCGCGGGCGGCGTCCCGGAGGTCATGCTCCACCTCCGCGCGATGGGCCTGCTCGACCTGAGCTGCCTCACCGTTACGGGTCGCACCGTCGGCGAGAATCTCGAAGATTGGGAGCGGTCCGAGCGGCGTGTGCGTCTCCGGCAACGGCTGCTGGACCAGGACGGCGTCGAGGCGGACGACGTCATCATGTCGCCCGGCCGCGCGCGGGAGCGCGGGCTCACCAGCACGGTCTGCTTCCCGCGCGGCAACCTCGCGCCGGAAGGGTCGGTCATCAAGGCGACGGCCATCGATCCCTCGGTCGTGGATTCGGACGGCGTCTACCGCATTACCGGACCTGCACGCGTATTCACTTCCGAGCGCGCCGCCATCGCCGCAATTAAGAGCCATGAAGATGACGGGGTCAAACCCGGCAGCATCATAGTTCTCATCTGTCGGGGGCCGATGGGGGCGGGGATGGAGGAGATCTACCAGATTACGTCCGCGCTCAAGCACCTGCCGTGGGGAAAGCAGATCGCGGTCCTCACCGACGCGCGATTCTCCGGGGTCTCGACAGGGGCGTGCATCGGCCACGTCGGACCGGAGGCACTGGCCGGCGGCCCCGTCGGCAAGGTGCGTGACGGCGACCTCATCGAAATCATTGTCGATCGGAATCGGCTGGAGGGAAGCGTCAATCTGGTCGGCGAGGGCGGTGTCCCGTGCGGAGCGGACGAAGGTTCAAGAATCCTCGCATCGCGTCCGCCGCGCCCGGACCTCGCTCCCGACCCCGATCTTCCAGACGATACCCGGCTGTGGGCCGCGCTCCAGGCGGCGAGCGGCGGGACGTGGGGCGGGTGTGTTTACGACGTGGATTCCATACTGTCGCGGCTCGGCGGGGGCGTGTGAGAAACATCACAGGGCGGTGCCGAAACCGGGCCCTCTCGTCCGCCGTAGTCACAATGTATCGAAAACGGAGCCGATGTGCTCCGCAGGCTGTCAACCCGGAGGCGTGCAAACCATGAACAACAGCATTCTGCTTCGAGTTATCCTTCTTGCGGTCGTCGCGTTCATTGCGATCCGCGTCGTCCTGTGGCTCTTCGGGGTCCTGATGGGCGTCGTCCATACCGCCATCATCCTGGCGGTTGTGATAGGCGTCGTCTGGATCCTGTACCAGATATTCGGCCAGCGCAAAGCCTACTGAGAACTGTCTCCTCCGAAGTGAAACCGAGCCCGCCCGACCTTGGAATCGGGCGGGCTTCCGCGCGAATCACCTATTGTGACCTCAATTCGGAATCCACGATCCGCGGAAAGTCGATAAACCGCCGGCCGCTCCCGGAAACCATACATCGTTCGAATGAGAAGGCAGGAAACTCAGATTACAGCGCGAATATGTCTGTCTCACAACACAATACGACCTGGAGAAACAGAGCGATATGGCGGTGATTGAGCGGTATCGGGAGTGGTATGAGCATGAGCGGGATAGCAACGACAAGATGATCGGGATGCTGGAGGGCGTGCCGGCCGACCGACGCGACGACGCACGGTATGCGCGGGCACTGACATTGGCCGGTCACCTGCCCGCCTGCCGGGAGAACTGGTTGGATATGATTCGGCATGGCGAGACCGACCTGGTCGACTGGTGGCCGCAGGACGTGACGCTGGCGGACCTGCGCCCGCGATACGGCAGGCTTGAATCGGCATGGACGGAGTATCTGGGCTCGCTGACGGATGAGGAGCTCGTGAAGGACTTCGAGTTCAAGGACGGTGGTCACTGGTGGCGGTGGAACGTCGAGGGGCAGGTCGCGCAGCTTAACGGCCACGCTCCCTACCACCGCGGCCAGATCGCACAGATCGTGGATTCGCTGGGCGGCGAGACCGTGGCCACGGACTACGTGGAGTGGGCAATGCCGCGTGACCCGCGATGGGGCGGCCCGATAGAGCGGTAAGGACGGCTTCTTGCCCGCCCGTCGGGCAGGGAGCCGCGCTGGCGCATGCTATCGGGCGATCTTGATCTCGATGTCGTTGAAGGTGATGAGCACGATTCGGGGCTTGTAATCGCCGCCGAAGGCGCCGCCATCCTCATCGCCGACGAGCGTGATCGTGTCGATGAACCGTCGCTGCCGAGCTGCTGCGCGTGCTGCCCGAAGCCCATAAGGGTGGTCTGAAAGACTTGGTGGAAGCCTCCCTGGAGCGCGAGGATGAGCCAGCCCGGGTGCTCTACCGTGATATCGTAGAAGCTCTGATTCTGGGTTCCCTCGAAGGTCGTCCAGTACGGCTCGATCTCCTGGAAAAACGCCGAGACGGCGAGGACCAGGCGATTCGTGTGCCGCTGGACCTCGACGGAGACATGGACGGTCGGGCCATGGCCGAAGTCCGTGTCGCCGCCGGTGTGGCCGAGAATGAAGTTGGTTATGTCCGGTACCGAGACCGTGACGATTCTGGTCTGACCACTCGCGGACCTGTCGGCGGCAGCGGCCCGATCGCTGGCGACCGCGCCCGCGGCGACCGACGCCGCCCCGTGAGCTGTCCTGACTTCCGTGTTCATCTGCTTCTCCTTCCCGTATTTGCGATGACCTGATTTCCGCGGGCGGCGAACACTTCGCCGCACGCAGTCGTCTGACGAACAGAGTGGACCATGGGATTCGGTGAACTTACTGGAACGTCATCTCCGGCTCCCGCGGCGTCACGACTCCAAAGGTATGGCCGGTGAGCGAGCTAACGAGCTCGATGCCGGGCCGGCAGGGCGGCGGAATGGTATCCGTGCTGTCCGGAACGCGAAAGATGAGCACCACGGCGCGCACCTGCCTGCGGGCTCCGTCCTGCACGGCTGGCAGCTTGGAATACGGCACCGTGAAGTGAATAGTCCCCTGGGCCGGAAGCCGGAACTCGCCGGAATCCGCAACAATGTTGCCAGTAGAGTCGAGCAGTCGGATTCGGCAGGGAGGCGGCACGTCGTGGAAATTGGCGACCGAGATGTTAATCTCTTCGCCGAGCTTGATTCCCACGGACTGGAAGGCATAGCGGGCAATCGTCGGGCCGCCGTTCTGTCCGGCGCGGACACGCCCGGGCCCCACAGGACGACGGACAGGGCAAGAAGCGCCGCCATCGTCAGCACGACGGGTTTTCTACTGAGCAGGTAACTACTCAGGCGGATTCGAGGGCAGGGTAGAGGACGTTTCCGGTGAAGAGAGCGCGTAGAGCTCCCATCACGTCCTTTCCCTGCTTCCTGAGCGTGGAGATATAACCGCGTATTCGGCAGAAC